>WNGJ01018768.1_pt1 | contig 14236 bp, 9 predicted proteins | sample 5400611 | NCBI WGS metagenome assembly WNGJ01 (sample SAMN13153375, study PRJNA577476) | soil metagenome | isolation source: 40 cm soil or saprolite under Garry oak tree replicate 1 | place: USA:California | collected 2016-06-15 | reverse complement strand
TAGGGAGCGCTATGGCCACCTCGATCGAGTCCTTACCCCCGCCAGGGTTGGACCCCGAGGGGCTCGATGACTTGCTGCAGGCTTTCCCCCAGGGCCGGCTCAGCGAGATCGTCGGCCCTCGATCCTCCGGGGGCAGCAGCCTGCTCCTGGCGCTCCTGGCCCGCGCCGCGCGCGGGGGAGTCACCGCGCTCGTGGACGCCTCCGACTCACTCGATCCCGCCGTGGCTGCCCGCGCCGGGCTCGATCTTCGCAGCCTGCTCTGGGTGCGCTGCGGCGGGCGTCTGCCCGTGGCATGGCGCGCGACGGATCTCCTGCTCCGTTGCCCGGGGTTTGCCGCCATCGCGCTCGATGTGGGTGAGTCGGCCTCCGCGCCGCCAGGGATGGGCGTGCGTCTCCAGCGCGCCGTCGCGAACGGCGAAAGCATGCTCGTCGTTCGGGGGCCGCGGCATCTCCTGGGCTCGGCTGCCGCGCTGGTGGTGTCGGTGCGCCGCGTGCGCGCGCGCTGGAATAGTCAATGCGATGGGGGGGTCTGGGAGAGGAGCGGCGCCGCTTCCCCCCAGAACCGATTTGGCGCTCCGCGGCCGCGGCGGCTGGGCGGGCTCGTCTCCGAGGCGCGCGTGGTCCGCTCGCGCTCCGACCCGGCCCTGACCAGGCCCGGGCGCGCCTGGCTCCTCGAGTGGCGGACATGATACGCATCGCCTGCCTGCATGTGCCGGATGCCGACGCGACGGTGCAGTCCGCTCTCCTCGACATCGCCCTGCGCCATTCCCCCTCGGTGGAAGACGTCGCGCCGGGCATCGTCTTTCTCGACCTCCGCGGGCTTGGCAGGCTCTGGGGCGGCGAGGAAGAGCTGGCGCGCCGGCTTCTCCAGGCCGTGGCCGAGCGTGGATGGACGGCGCGTGTCGGTATCGCGGGCAGTCGCGCGGGCGCGCGCTTCGCGGCCCGCGCCGGAGAGAGCGTCACCATCGTGCCGCCTGGGCGGGATGCGGGAAGACTTGGAGTGGCGCCGCTGGCCCTCCTCGATCTGGGGCCCGAGATGGCCGCCCGCCTCGCCCGCTGGGGCATCCGCACGCTCGGCGAGCTGGCCGATCTTCCCGCGCGCGGGCTCGCGCAGAGGCTGGGCGACGAGGGCCCGCGCCTTCAACGACTGGCGCGTGGTGAGGATCCCACGCCGCTCCGCCTCTGGACGCCGCCACCCGTCTTCGAAGAATCGGCGGAATGCGCCTGGGGAGTCGAGGCGCTCGAGCCGCTCGGCGATCTCATGGCGGGGCTGGCCGAAGCGCTCTGCGCGCGCCTCCGCCGCGACGAGCTCACGGCTGATGCCTTCGCATGGACCTGTCGCCTGGCCGACCGCACGGAGCACGAGGGCTTCTGCGCGCCGGCGGCACCGCTGGCCGATCCCGCGGCGGCCGCCGCGCTGCTCCGCGCCTCCCTCGCGGCCCGGCCGCCGCATGCCGCCGTCGAGGGGATCACGCTCCGCGCGCATCCCCTGCGCGCGCCGAAGGCGCAGCCGCGCTTCGATGAGCCGCCGGGCCCGAGCCTGCGCCTGCTCACCGCCGCGCTGGCGCGCCTGAGCGGTCTCGTGGGCGCCTCCGGCATCGGCGCGCCCGAGCTCCTGGACAGCCACCGCCCCGACGCGATGCAGATGACCCCGTTCGTTTTGTTCCCCTTGCAGGGAGAGAGGGCCAGAGGCTTGCGGCGAGAAAATGGAATCCCTGTTCCCCATCGGGGGAGGGGGCCGCAGTTCGAGCTGAGCCGCAAGAGCGGCGAGGCGAGTGCTGAGATAGATCAGGGGGCGGTTCTAGCCGTGCGGAGAATGAGACCACCGCGCCCCGCGCAGGTGACGCTCGCCGCCGGCGTGCCCACTCACCTCCGTGCGATCGGACTCGCGGGCCGAATCGTCACCGGCGCGGGCCCCTGGCGCGTCTCGGGCGAGTGGTGGACGGACGACGCCTTCGTCCAGGACGAGTGGGATGTGGAGCTGGGCGACGGCACCCTGTGCCGCCTCGCGCGTGACGCGCGCGGCTGGCGCCTCGAAGCCATCTATGACTGACCCCTCACCTTGCCCTCTCCCCAAAGGGGAGAGGGAGATGGGAGAGGGCTCCCTCTTTCCAGAGTGAGGGGGAAGCACGCCAATGTTCGTCGAGCTGCATGCCAAGAGCGCATTTTCTTTCCTCGAGGCGACCGCGCTGCCCGAGGCGCTGGCGGGACGCGCCGTCGCCCTCGAGCAGCCGGCCCTGGCCCTCGTTGACACCGACGGTGTGTACGGAGTGCCGGCCTTCTACCGCGCCTGCACGCGTCTCGGCATCACGCCGCTGGTCGGCGCCGAGGTCAGCCTGATGGACGGCGGCAGGCTGCCCCTCCTCGTGGAAGACCAGGAAGGGTACAAGAATCTCTGCCGCCTGCTGACGCGCGTCAAGATGCGCGCGGCCAAATGCGAGGGTGCCGCGGGCTGGGACGATCTCGAAGAGCATGTGGGCGGGCTCGTCTGTCTCACCGGCGGCGCCTCCGGGCCCGTCGCCGCGGCCCTCGCCCACGGCGGGCATGAGGCCGCCCGCGCGACGCTCGACAGGCTCGCCGGCCTCTTCGGCCGCTTCGGCGTCTACGCCGAGCTCCAGCGCGATCTCTCCCGCGAGCAGGAGGCGCGCAATGAATGGCTGCGTGCCGAAGCCGAGCGGCTGGGATTGCCCCTTCTCGCCAGCAATGCTCCCCTCATGATCGCCCGCGGAGATCGCCCATTGCTGGACACGCTGACCTGCATCAAGCACGGCACGACGATCGACCGGGCCGGGCGATTGCTCGCGCGCAACAGCGAGCGCTTCCTCAAGCCCGGCCGCGAGATGGAGCGGCTCTTCGCCGATTGCCCGTCGGCCGTGGCCAACACGGGCGAGCTGGCGCTGCGGCTCGGCTTCACCCTCAAGCACCTGGGCTATCGCTTCCCCGACTACCCGCTGCCGACGGGTCAGACGCCGATCGGCTGGCTCCGCGCGCTCTGCAAGGAAGGGGCGCGGCAGCGCTACGGCGCGGGCCCGCTGGCCCAGAAGGCGAGACGGCAGATCGAGCGCGAGCTCGACCTGATCGCCCGCCTCGATTTGTCCGGCTACTTTCTCATCGTCTGGGACCTGGTCGAGTTCTGCCGTCGCCACGGCATCCTGGTGCAGGGGCGGGGCTCCGCCGCCAACAGCGCGGTCTGCTATGCCCTCGGCATCACCGCGGTGGATCCGGTGGGGATGGAGCTCCTCTTCGAGCGCTTTCTCTCCGAGGAGCGCGGCGAATGGCCGGACATCGATCTCGATCTGCCGAGCGGCGACCGGCGCGAGCAGGTCATCCAGTACGTCTACGAGCGCTATGGGCGCCTGGGCGCGGCCATGACGGCCAATGTCATCACCTATCGCGGCCGGAGCGCGGCGCGAGAAGTGGGCAAGGTGCTGGGGCTTCCCCCCGCGCTGTGCGATCGTCTGTCCGCGCTCGTCAGCAACTGGGAGTACAAGGATCCCGGCGATAGTCTCCTCGCGCATCTTCGGGAGGCCGGCTGCGATCCCGCGCAGCCGGTCATGCGTCACTTCGCCGATCTCTGGACGGCCATCCAGGATCTGCCCCGGCACCTCGGCCAGCACTCGGGCGGCATGGTCATCTGCCAGGGCCGGCTCGATAGCTGCGTCCCCCTCGAGCCGGCGACCATGCCCGGGCGCTCGGTCGTGCAGTGGGACAAGGACGACTGCGCCTCCATGGGCATCATCAAGGTGGATCTTCTCGGACTGGGCATGATGGCGCTGCTCGAGGATGCCATCGGCATGATCCGCCGGCGCGGCGGTCACGTGGACCTGGCGCATTTGCCCCCCGGCGATCCGACCGTCTACGCCATGCTCCAGAAGGCCGACACCGTCGGGGTCTTCCAGGTGGAGAGCCGCGCCCAGATGGCCACCCTGCCGCGCCTCAAGCCGAAATGCTTCTACGACCTCGTGGTGCAGGTCGCCATCATCCGTCCGGGGCCCATCGTGGGCGACATGGTGCATCCGTATCTGAGGCGACGCGCCGGACGCGAGCCCGTGACCGTGCCGCATCCGAATCTCGAGCCCATCTTGAGACGCACCCTCGGCGTGCCGCTCTTCCAGGAGCAGCTTCTGCGCATGGCCATGGCCACGGCGGGCTTCACGGGGGGCGAGGCCGAAGAGCTGCGCCGCGCCTTCGGCTTCAAGCGGCGCAAGCAGGCCATGGACGAGGTGGAGAAGAAGCTCCGGACGGGCATGGCGGAGCAGGGGATCTCGGGCGAGGCGGCCGAGGCCATCATCCGCTCCATCACCGCTTTTGCCCTCTATGGTTTTCCTGAGAGCCATGCGGCCAGCTTCGCGCTGCTCGCCTATGCCAGCACGTATCTGAAGGCGCACCACCCCGCGGCCTTCTATGCGGCGCTGCTCAACAACCAGCCCATGGGTTTCTATCATCCCGCCACCATCGTGGGCGATGCCGCGCGGCACGGGCAGACCATCCACCCTGCGGACGTGAACCATTCCGACTGGCTCTGCGCGATCGAGGCCGACGGGACGGTGCGGCTCGGGCTGCGGTATGTCCGTGGGTTGCGTGAAGAAGCGGGCCGACGCATCGAGCGCCTCCGCCCCTTCGCCTCCGCCGACGATCTCGTCCGCCGCGCGGGGCTCCACCACGATGAGCTGACCCGGCTGGCCGAGCTGGGCGCGCTGGGCAGCCTCGGGCTCGAGCGCCGGGCGGCGCTCTGGGAGATCGAGCTGGCGGCGCGGCCGGCCGGCGCGCTCTACGAGGGTATCCCGGGGCCGCCCTCGCCTTCGCCGCTACCGTCGATGACGGCCGAGGAGGCGCTCGTGGCTGACTGCGAGGGCACCGGGCTCACCCTGGGCCCTCATCCGATGGTCTTCCACCGTGAGCGGCTCGAGCGTCTGCGGGTGGCCCGCGCCATCGAACTGCCGGGGCTCAAGGACGGCCGGGCCGTGCGCGTGGCGGGAGCGGTGGTGGTTCGCCAGAGGCCCGGCACCGCCAAGGGCTTCGTCTTCCTGAATCTCGAGGACGAGACGGGGCTCGTGAACGTGGTCGTGCCCCCGCCCCTTTTCCACCGCTATCGGCTCGTCCTGGTGCAGGAGCCCTTCCTCTACGTCGAAGGCACGCTCGAGCACCGCGACGATGTCATCTCGGTGCGGGCGGGGCGCATCCAGCCCCTTCGCTCCGAGCTGGGACGGCTGCCCTCCCACGACTTCCACTAGGTAGCTCGGAGGGGACGCGCGCTGTCACGTCTCCCGCGCGCGATCGGCCTGCTGCCGCGTCTCGAACACCTGCGAGGTAACCTGGCGCTTCTCCAGCTCCTTGGCGAGCTTCAGGCGCAAGTAGCCGCTGTTCGTGAAGCGGGAGACCTTGAGGTAGTACTTCTGCTCGACGTATTTCACGGCGTCCATGTAGGCCTGCATGGCATCGTCGTCCACCGAGAAGCCCTCGTAGTTGACGACCGAGTTCACCCGCTGGCCCACCGGCTCGAGCAGCCGGTCCACGGCGGCGGTGATGATCTTGATGTCCTCCTCGCTCCGCACCCGCATGCCGGAGTAGTTCATGAAGACGGTGTTCGTCACCGGGTCGTAGGAGAGGCGCTCGTCGATGTTGATGTCGAGGAGCCGGTCGCGGAGCCCCATGGGCTCGGGCAGGAAGAGGGCCGCGGCCATCAGGGCGGGCCGCTCGACGAGGGGCCGGAAGGGAAGATGGCGCAGGATGTCGCGCTCGAGGTCGACGCCCGGCGCCACTTCGACCAGGGCGAGCCCCTCGCGGGTGAGGCGGAAGACACAGCGCTCGGTGACGTAGAGCACGGCCTGCTTGCGGCCGGCGGCCCCGGGTCCACTGAACGTGATCTGGCCGACGCGCTCGACGAACTTCGTCAGCTTGCCTTCCTTGGCGATGTGGAGCCGGCCCTCCCGCACGGAGACGTCGGCGCCTCCCGCGCAGAAGCTGCCCATGAAGACGACCTTCTTGCTGTTCTGGCTGATGTTGATGAAGCCGCCGCAACCGGCGATGCGGTTGCCGAAGCGGCTCGCGTTGACGTTGCCGGCGCCGTCGCACTCCGCGAAGCCCAGGAAGGCCGCGTCGAGCCCTCCCCCGTCGATGAAGTCGAACTGCGAGCAGTGGTCGATGACGGCCTGGCAGTTGATGGCCGCGCCGAATTCCGGGCCGCTCGCCGGCACTCCGCCCATGACCCCGGGATCGACGGTGAGCGTCATCAGGTCGTGGATCCGCTCTTCGTTGGCCACGTGTCCCACGATGTCGGGGAGGCCGATGCCGAGGTTGACCACGCTGCTCGGCAGGAGCTCCATGGCTGCCCGACGCGCGATGACCTTCCGGTCGTCGAGGACAAGGGCGGGCAGCATCCTCGTGGGAATCCGGATCTCACCGGAGAGGGCGGGATTGTACTGGATACCCCAGGTCTGCATGTGATGCCGCGGCTCCGCCACCACCACCGCGTCCACGAGCACGCCGGGGATACGCACCTGACGCGAGTCGAGGGTGCCTTCGGCAGCCACGCGTTCGACCTGGCAGATCACGTAACCGTGGGAGTTCTTCGCAGCCAGGGCCATGGCGAGGTTCTCGAGGATGAGCGCCTCGCGCTCCATGGTGATGTTGCCGTCGGGGTCGGCGGTGGTGCCCCGGATGAAGGCCACGTTGATGGGCGTCCCTTTGTAGAATAGATACTCTTCGCCGCCGATGGTCATGAGCTCGACAAGGTCCTCGCGGGTGACGCGATTCATCTTGCCGCCTTCGATGCGCGGATCCACGAAGGTGCCCAGGCCCACCTTGGAAACGGTGCCCGGCTTGCCCGCGGCCACGTCGCGGTACATGTGGGTGATGACGCCTTCGGGCAGGTTGTAGGCTTCGACCTTGTCCGTGAGGACGAGCTGGACGATCTTGGGGGCGAGCCCAAAATGCCCGCCGATCACGCGCCGCAGAAGGCCCTCGTGTCCGAGGTGATTGAGGCCCTTGTCCTGGCCGTCGCCCTGACCAGTGGAATGGACGAGGGTGAGGCCCCGGGGCGTGCCCGTTTCCACGAAGCGTTTTTCCAGCGTGACGAGGAGCTGCTCGGGAACGCCGTGCCCGCCATAGCCGGTGGTGGCGAGCACGTCACCGTCGTGAAGCACGGAGATCGCGTCCTCGACGGGGATGACCTTCTTCAGCACGGCGTCACTCCTCGGGGGAGACTCGGATGCGCGCGGGCCCTCAGGGGCGGCGCCCGCGTCAGGCAGCCCGTGCGGATAGTCGCCCGGCGGCCCCGCGGAGGTCAAGAGGGCGGCCGGGACTTGCTGTTGTGCTGTTGGTCTATAAGAATGTCACCCCTTAACTGTTCAGTAAGAATGTCACCCCATGGAGACATGGGAGACATTCACGATGAGCCGAAAGGAAGTGCCCCGGGCCGGGTTGCTCAAGGCGGCGCTGGCCGGGAAGATCAGCAATGCCCAAGGAGCCCACGCCCTGCACCTGAGCGTTCGACAGTTTCAACGGCTGAAGGTCCGCTTCACCGCGGAGGGCGCGCGCGGATTGCTGCACGGGCTACGGGGCCGGCCCTCGCCTCGTCGCTTGCCCGCGCCCCTCTACGCCCGCGCGGCCGCGCTGCTGCAGACTCCGTACGCGGGCCTGAATGATTGCCATGCCACCGAGAAGCTGCGCGAGGTGGAGGGCGTGCCCCTCAGCCGCAGCTCGGTCCGGCGCCTCCGCCGCGCCTTGGGGCTGCCCGCCAAGCGCCGCCGCCGGGGTCGCCAGGTCCGCACGCGCCGCACCCCGGAAGCCCAGCGGGGCGCTCTCGTGCAGCTCGACGCGAGCCCCTTCCCCTGGCTCCGTGACGGCGGACCCCGGCTCGCCCTGCACGGCGCCATCGACGACGCCACGGGCACCGGCCTGGCCCTCTACCTGCGCCCCACCGAGGATCTGCACGGCTATGTCGCCCTGCTCGAACAGCTCTGCACGCGCTACGGCCTGCCCCTCACGCTCTACGGCGATCGGCTCAATGTCTTCGTGCGCAACGACCCGCACTGGACCCTCGAGGAAGAACTCCGCGGCGCCCAGGATCCCACCCACTTCGGGCGAATCCTGCGCGAGCTCGGCATCGGGTTCATCGCCGCTGGCTCCCCGCAGGCCAAGGGCCGCATCGAACGCTTCTGGCAAACCCTGCAGGATCGCCTCGTCGCCGAGTTGCGTCTGCGAGGCATCGACACCCTGGGCCCAGACGGCCACGGCCTGGCGGCCTCCGCCCCGCGATCTGGCCGCGCTCCTGAGTTGCCGCTATACGCGCGTCGTGGCCCACGACAACACGGTCCGCCTCGGGCCCCGCTGGCTTCAACTGCCACGCCAGCGCTCCTACGCCGGCCGGCGCCTTGAACTGCGCGAGTGCTTCGATGGCCGCCTGCTCGCCTTCGCTGATGACGCATGTCTGGCCACCCAGCCGCCGCCCCCCGCGTTCGTCCTTCGCCCTCGCCACCAGCCCAGCGCGGATCGCGCTCGCCGCCGCCGCGCCTCTCCCAGCCCCACTACCGAGGGGGGCCGCTATCCCCCTCCCTCCCCTAAGCGCTCTTTTTCATCGCCACGCTCCGCCGCCGCCGCGCGCAAGCCCAGCCCCGCCCACCCGTGGCGCCATTCCACCCCTTACTCACCTCGATCTAAGGGATGACATTTTCACTGAACAGTTAGCATGACATTTTCATTGAACAGCGACAGAGGGCGGCCGGGACTAAATTCGTCCCAGGGCGCCCGCTTCTTGCTACCTTCTTGCCGCATCCATCCTGATCCCGGCTACCGCCGGAAGGAGGTCAAGTGCTCTTCGCCCCGTGGCTCGCGGTGGCGCTGCTCGGCGCCGCGGGCATCGTCGAGATGAGCATCGGGCTTCATGCGGCACGGCTGAAGAAGCCGTTCCTGCTCACGGCTCACCACCTCTACTGGACGCGGGCCGCCGTGCTCACGATCGTCATGCTCATGCTGCCGCGCCTGCCCTTGCGCTCGGCCACCGGCGTCAACAGCAATGCCCTCGACGCCGTGCTCCTCCTGCCCGTCGTGCTCGCCGCCGGCTGCTTCTGGATGCTCGGCCGGGGCTATGCCGCCCCGGGCGTGGCCCTCGAGTCGCTGCTCGAGACGGTGCGGGAGGTGCTGGGGCAGATGGGCTACACCGCGCGGGAGTCCGTCCCGCGCGCCGGGGAGCACGAGCTGATGATCAAGGACGTGGGTGTGGTGGTGACGGTGTCGGCCCCGAGGTGGAACGGCTCGCCCAGGCTGCGTGTACAGCCCTCGCGGGAGATCGGCCTCCTTCGCCAGGTCGTGATCGCGGTCAACGTCCTGCTCGCCCTCGGGCCCTACGAGGTCCGCAGCACTCCCTTCATGCTTCACACGTTCAAGGGCGCAGTCCTGATCGTGGCAGCGATAGCGGGCTTCGTCGCTCTAGTCGCTCGCCCTTAGCTTCTCTAGGTCGCTCAAAAAGGTCCAGATGCGAGGCGTCGCCCGAAGGCTGCAGGTGAGGCGTAGTTCTCACTCAGCCCTCGCCTCGGTGGCTGCGCCACTCAGCTCGAAATTCCACGTACGTTGAGCGTGCAGCCGAGGGCGACAACGAAGCAGATGGGCCTTTTTCAGCGACCTACGGGCGGACGATGGTCGTGCTGTCCCCCGTCGCGACGATCTGGTAGCCGCTGGCGCCGCCGGCCGAATACGAGTACGTCCAGCCCGCCGGTGGGCTCGGAGAGGAGGCCATGAAGGGCCCCGCGACTTGGCCGTTCACATTGGTCTGCGCGCTCGTGAGATCGGTCAGGGCGGAGGGCATCTGACCCATGTGGGCGTTGAAGGTGCCGATGGCGCCCGACAGGGTCCGAGTGTCCGCCTCGGCCTTCGCCACGCGCGAGCGCGCCTGGACGTTGTGATAGATGGTCATGGCTATGGTAGTCAGCACGCCGAGCACGGCGATGACGACCAGTAGCTCGACCAGGGTGAATCCGCCTTGCTTGTTACGCATGCCGGTCTTACTAGGGCAAACGCGATGCCATGAGCAGAATTTCACCCGGGCCCCGTAACTGCTCAAGTCTTTTGACCTTCTGTGAACCCGAGGCGGCTCGAATGCCGGGCGGACAGCCAAATTTTGTTGTCGATGGGCCGATTTAGCGCACTACGAGCCGTGCACAGTCGACGGATGAGGCAAGCACGCCGCCGACCTCACGCGGCTCGCGCGGCGCCCGACGGCAGGGATGACGGCGTATGGCTTCTACGGTATCCTCGGGTCTGGTGCGTAGCGCATCCAAGGTCATCAAGAGCCGCCCTCCCACGGAGGGGTCCAGCGTCGTGAGTCCACGCAGGCTACAACGAGTCGAGCGCGCATACCTGAGACAGCTGTTGAGTCCCGCCTTCGCGCTGCTCGCCATCGCCATCATCGAGGGATTCTCGTGGACGCCGTGGCAGATCGTGGCGCCCACGACGCTTCTCCTCACCGCGGTGGTCGCCTCCACCTTCGTGGGCGGCCTCGTCGACGGGCTCATCAGCGCGGGCATCACCGTCTGGTACTACTCGTACCTGCTCTCCTCGCCCGGCACGATCTTCCCGTACACTCACGAGACGCTACGGCGCGTGCTCGTGTATGCGTGCTCGGCGCCCGCCGTTGCCCTCATGGTCGGCGTCATCAAGCAGCGCGCCGCGCGCATCGCCGCCGACGCCGCGCGCAGGGAACGGGATTCGTCGGACGCCGTCTACGCGTCCTTGACGTGGTCGCGGGAGGCGGAGAAGACGGGGCGGGAGGCGGAGCGTCGCTATCGCGCCTTCTTCGACGCCAATGTGGCGGGCATCGTCCACGCCTTCCGTGATGGCAGGGTGCTGCAGTGCAATGAGACCTTGCGACGCATGATCGGCTTCGACACCGTCGAGGACATCAAGGCCCGGGACATTCGCGACCTCTTCCAGGAGCGGGCGGACTTCGACCGTATCGTCGAGCGCCTCGATCGAGGGACGCTGTCGGTCGAGGAGGAGCTGGGCTTTCGCCGACGTGATGGCGACCCGCGCCGTGTGCGCCTCACGGCCCGTCGCCTGGAAGAAGGCGCGCGGCTCGTGGTCGAGGTGAGCGTGGTGGACATCACGCCGCAGTGGATGGCCCAGACCCAGGCCGCCACCCTCGAGACCAAGCTGGCCGCCCAGGAGGCCGATAACGCCGTCCTGGGCCGAGAGGTCGATGCCCTCGCCCACGCGGTGGCGCATGACCTGCGCGCGCCGCTCCGGCGCATGGATGATCTGAGCGAGGCGCTCATCGTGGACTACGGCCTCAGACTCGACGGAGAGGGGCGCGCCCGACTCAATCGCCTCGCCACGACGAGCCGTAACATGGAGAAGCTCGTGCGGCAATTCATCGAGCTCTCGCGCCTCACGGGGGGCGAGCTCAAGCGCGAGGCGGTGAACCTCTCGGCGGTGGCTCAGGAGGTCGCCGAGAGCCTCCGCGCCCTCCGACCCGGCGACGATGTCACGTGCAAGATCACGCCCGGGTTGTCGGCGAACGGAGATCCGAGCCTCCTGCGGCTGGCTCTCACCCACATGATCGGTACCGCGTGGTGCGCGACAGCAGGACGGCCGGGGTCGTATATCGAGTTCGGCACCGCCCGAGTAGGGGACCGGCAGACGTTCGTCATCACCGACGGCGGCGGAGGCCTGGACCGGCCCTATGCGGGGGCGTTGCCGGGAGCCGTCCAGCGCCTGGACAATGGATATGGACCGGGATATGGACCGGGACATGGACCAGGGCCTGGACCGGACGGGGGGCCTGGACCGAACGGGGGATTTGGACCGGGCGCGACGGCCGTCACCCTGGTCATGGTCCAGCGCATCATCCAGCGCCACGGGGGCCGCGTCTGGGTCGAGGCCACGCCCGAGGGCGGGGCCGTGTTCTTCACGCTGGGCCATCAGTCGGGGAAGTCTTCCACATCTCCGAGCATCCCTTTGGCGCTCTAGCGCGTCCAAACACCCGGACAGACGAGGACCAACAGTGCCCATCTACGAGTACGAGTGTCGGGGCTGCCACCGCCGGGTGAGCCTGCTCGTGCGCTCCGTCTCCCAGCAGGCCTCGGTCCGATGTCCGGGCTGCGGCAGCGCCGAGCTGTCACGCCTCATGTCCCGCTTCGCTACCCTCAAGTCCGAAGATGACCGGATGGAAGCCGCCGCCGATCCCTCCCACTACGGTGACCTCGACGAGAACGATCCCCGGAGCGTCGCCACGTACGTCAAGCGTATGGGCGAGGAGATGGGCGAGGATCTGGGACCGGACCTCGACGCCGCCATGGACGAGGCCATGGACGAGGGCGGGGCCGATGACGAGGGTCCAGGGGGCGAGGCCAGCCTGTCAGAAACCGGGAGCGGCGATGAAGGTTGAAACGCTGCCGGGCTTCGAGGGCCTGGATGAGGCGCGCTGGAACGGCCTCCTGGGCCAGGCCCGGCTGCCCTCGGTCTTCCTGACGTGGCAGTGGCAGACGTCCTGGGCCGCGGCCTTCCTGGGCGGGCGGCCGCTTCATCTCCTGCGCATCACGGACGACGCGGGCATGCCGACCGGCCTCCTGCCTCTTTACGACGAGACGCCGGGAGAGCGGCGCCTCGTAGGCGGCGTGGACGTCTCCGACTATCTCGACCTCATCGCTCCGGCGGGACGCGAGGAGGAAGTATGGCAGGCGCTCCTCCAGCACCGTGCGGGTGACGCCGCGGCCTGGGACCTTCACGGCATCCGCGCCCATTCGCCCACGCTCGAGATCCTCCCGAGGATCAGCCCCGCATCGGGGCTGCGGGCTTCGGTCGAGAGAGAAGATCGCTGTCCGGTCCTCGAGCTGCCCTCCTCGTGGGAGGCCTATCTGGAGCGGCTGTCCGGCAAGGATCGCCACGAGCTCAAGCGCAAGATACGCAAGCTCGAGCGCGAGCTGCCCGGCACGTCCGTGCGCTCCCACGCTTCGCCCGAGGGATGGGAGGAGGCGCTCGCCGAGTTCCTCAGGCTCCACCGTCTCTCCAAGGTCGGCAAGGCGCGCTTCATGGACGAGCGCATGGAGGCGTTCTTCCGCGAGGTCACGCGGTCCCTGGCCGCGGCGGGCTGGGCCCGGCTGTGGTTTCTCGACCACGAGGGCGCCGCGGTGGCGGCGTTTCTCTGCGTGGAATATCGCGGCTCCGTGGATCTCTACAATTCGGGCTTCGATCCCGTTCACGCCAAGCTCGCGCCGGGCATCGTGCTGCTCGCCCACGTGATTCGCGATGCCATCGAGCGGGGTATGCCCCTGTTCGACTTCCTCCGTGGAGAAGAGCCCTACAAGTACGCGTTCGGCCCGGTCCCCCAGGATCTCTTCCGCGTCCAGGTCGCCCCGTGAGCCTGCGCGTGGCCGTGCTCAGCGTCCATACGTGCCCCCTTGCCGCCCTCGGCGGGAAGGAGACGGGCGGCATGAACGTGTACGTGCGCGAGACCGCGCGTGAGCTCGGCCGCATGGGGGTGGCCGTGGACGTCTTCACGCGGTCGCAGAATCCCAGCATTCCCCGCGTGGCGGAGCTTGGGAACGGCGCGCGCGTCATCCACCTGCCCGCGGGGCCGCAGGCGCCCATCGGGCGCGCGACCATCCACCAGCACCTGGGCGAGTTCGTCGAAGGCGTGGAAAAGCATCGGTGGGACGAGGGCATCGACTACGACGTCGTCCACGGGCACTACTGGCTCTCGGGCGTGGCGGGGCTCGAGCTTCGCGAGCGCTGGGGCGTGCCGCTCGTGCAAATGTTCCACACCCTCGGACGACTGAAGAACTCGGTCGCCCTGGACGCTCTCGAGATGGAGCCCGAGCTCAGGCTGTCCGAGGAGGCGCGCATCGTGGCAAGCGCGGACCGCATCGTGGCCGCCAACGTGGTCGAGCGGGCGCACCTCGTCTGGTACTACGGCGCCGCTGCCGATCGCATCGCGGTCATTCCGTGCGGCGTCGACACCGAGCTCTTCCAGCCCATGGCCCAGAGCACCGCCAAGGATCTTCTCGAAGTTCCGCCCGGCCCCATGCTGCTCTATGTCGGCCGGCTCCAGCCCATCAAGGGCCTCGAGACCCTGCTGGACGCGGTGGCCCGGCTCGGCGACTCCTCGCGGCTCTACATCGTGGGCGGAGACGCCGACGAGCCCGAGCCTTCGCCGATGGCGCGAGGAAGCTCGGCGCGGGGACATGCCGGCCGCCTGCGCGCGCGCGTCCGGGCGCTCGGGCTCCAGGCTCGTGTGCACTTC
>WNGJ01008499.1_pt1 | contig 14238 bp, 12 predicted proteins | sample 5400611 | NCBI WGS metagenome assembly WNGJ01 (sample SAMN13153375, study PRJNA577476) | soil metagenome | isolation source: 40 cm soil or saprolite under Garry oak tree replicate 1 | place: USA:California | collected 2016-06-15 | reverse complement strand
ATATCTTAACAAACTTAATTCAATAGGGGTCACCGGTACGAAAGTGCTGGATATTCAATATGTAGGCCGCTTTCCTTCTGCATTACAACGACAAATTTTCGCTCGCTCTTATCAGTATGCTCAGCGACTGAACATACAACTGAGAATCGGACCATTTTTGGGGGGATATTGAGATGATCCTTTGATAGTTACAACCAGAGCTTGTCTGGAAGTCTTCCCAGGCCGATAGCCACAGGATGGTGAGGAGGAGAGCCAGTGATAAGATAAAGGAGAGTCAACGTGAACAGGAGGGCATATAGGTGCCCGGAAAGGCTGGGAAGCCGATGGAAGTGTATCCTTCTGATTTCTCCAATGACGAGTAGGCGGTGATTGAGCCATTGATCCCTGCTGGCAAGCCAGGTGGACGACCCCGGCAGGTCGAGATGCGCGCCGTCCTCAATGGAATCTTTTATGTCTTGCGCAATGGATGCGCCTGGCGAATGCTCCCGCGTGAGTACCCGCCACGCTCAATCGTGTATCATTACTTCGCCTTGTTTCGCGATGAGGACGATTGATCGAAGTGAAGGACGAAAGCGATCAGTTGGCCTGTAAGTGTGATTCTGACGGAAAAGTACTGTGTACCATATAACTGAGGCTGAGCTTGCACTTTTCTTTCTTTTATGCATCAAAAGCATGTTCTTCTTCTTCGTAGAGAGCCGTTTTTCGTCTGTGCGCGTCTCCTCTCATTCTGCTGTCCGAAGTTTCGGACAAGAGGCTTCAGAATGAGTACAAGAGTCTCTAGAGCCGCTTTATTCATAATCTCAACCGCAGTTATATGGTACACAGTACTTTTCCGTCAGAATCACACTTACAGACCATTTACCCTCCAACCACATCCCAGTCTGTTTTCCCTGTGGCCGACCAACGTTTCTCTGTCAGAGAAGCCTGCTGCTTGCGTCGGGTGTGCGATTTGAACCGGAGGACGCCCTTAACCGTGGAGAGCGAACGCATTCTTCCACAGTGAGGACATTCCACCAGGCTGATGGAACTTTCGGTAAATCGTTTGAGATCGATGGGAACCAGCTCTCCAGAAAACGTGCAGTTGGGTGATGTGCTCGTTTGTTCCTGTTCTTTCGCCGTTTCCGCCGTTTTCGTCGTGTTCTGCTGCTCGTTTTCCGGGACGGTTTGCCATTCGGGCTCTTTCCCATTCACACGTGCTGGTTCTGCTTTGTTCTGATTAGTACGGAAGCCTTCAGGGCCTGCTCCATCAATGAGTTTGAGCATATCATGACGCAGCACAAGCAGCTCTGCGGCGGACTTGAGCCGCTCGGCTCGCACATCGGTTTCCCCGGCCAAATAGGACCATTCCAGGGCGGTCGTCACCAGCTTCATGAGATTGTCCATCGTGACGCGGCCTGAGTGGGTCGGGTCGAGGACCGGATGCGTCAACCAAGCGTAGATGGAACTGGTCCATTGACGTAAGTTGAGCTGCGGAAAGAGCTGCTGGTACACCGTTTCCAGCGTGGCCAGGATGGCACGGACTTCTTCCGAGGTGTGGCTTGCAATGCGGCAGAAAGGGGCCAATTTGTCGAAACGACGACGAAATTGCAGCCAGGTCGGATCAGGCAGGTCGAACGTCTCCTTCAAGGGAATCGTGTCTCCGCGCCCTGCCGCCACCAGACACAACCCAAGCGGATGATCGTACTGCAACCGCCCCTGGTCCGTCACTTCCTTGAGCAACATGAGGTGTTCCAAAGAGAGATCGTGTGCATCATCGACAATCAAACACTCGGTGCCGTACTGGTGCAAGTGTCCCATGAGTTTGGGCTTGCGGGTGCTCCAATGCCCTCGGAGCGGGAGGCCAGGCGCCGCAAAAAACTGGTCGCCCAATGCCTGTTCATCGTCATTGTTTTTGGGAGCCACCACCGCGAGAACGGATCGTCCGCCAGCCGTTTTGAGTAGGTCGCGGATACTCATGGTTTTGCCAGCGCCCGGATCAGCCACGATGAGATGCCAGGAACGCTTGTCCCAGGCGTCGTGCAGCATCTGTTGAAAACGTTTCGCGAAGGCGGTTTCGACGAAAATGTCCTTTCTGAAGAGTGGATGGGTCATGAACGTTACTCCTCTCGCTGCACGTAGCGGACGGGTAAGACATGAACAGGACGATCAGGTTCAGCATCCGGGACAGCCTCCGCAAGCTGGACGACTTGCGTGATCTCAGCCTCGACACTCGCTAATCGTTCAGAAACGAGGGCGGTATGAATGTCTGAGCGTTGGCGATCCCATTGACGGGCCTGTTCACTTGCTCGAATCTCCGTGCTTCGGCGACGGCGTGCTGCCCGTGCTTCGTCCTGAATACGAGCACGAACGGGCAGCCCTTGTTCACGGGCGATCTTCGCTTGCTGCTCGTCGTGCTGGCGCATGGCTCTGGCTTCCCACTCACTGACGCGGCCTCCCATGAGTTGTGGGCAGTAGGCTTCGCCAACATATTCGCCTCCGACGAAGATGTAGAGCACTCCCACGTCCCTCCTGTCATAATACAGATCAAACTCACGGCCCCGGAGCCGTGAGAGGAGTCCGGGGCAAACATACCATCGCCCCTGAAACGAGAGTCGGTTGCCGTTTTGCACGCGATACCCATGATGGGGTGTCTTGCGATTAACTGCCTTCATGAGCAGCAACTTCAAATCATCGGGCGAACCCAGATACTGTGGCACCCCAGATGCCGCCACCGCCTGTTCCCACAGGATGTAACGGCGTTGTTGTCGCAGGCCGTCGAAGTCGCGTTGGTAATCATCAACGATGGCCTGATAGAAACAGCGCTCCAGTTCTTCCAACGTCATGCCTCCCGCTTGCGCCGCTGTTTCGGCATCATGGACGCCGTACGACGAGTTGGGAAGCCTCTTTTCAAAACGTTCCGTCATCCACCGAAAGAGCGATTCGACCGTTCCTTTTGCTGATGGCGCATACGGAGGGGCTTGCTCTGTGATCATCCCCAATCGATCCACAAGCACTTGCCGTGCTCGCTCGGAAGTGAAGATCTTCCCCCGGTCGTGGAAGATAATGGCTGGCTTGCCAAAACAGGGCCAGGAATGCTCACATCCATTGATGCCGACGAGATGATCTTTCCGTTCCATGCTGACCTTAATCAGGCGCATGTAATCCTCCTCCTTGAGTGGCCCCAACGCCAGAACCGCACCGAGGATAGCTGCCGTTTTGACACAAATGAGCACCGCCGCATGCACACGGCTGGCAACCGTGGTTCCATCGGGAGTGACGACGTACAGGTCCATCGTGTGCTCATCCACCTGGGTCAGCAGATTTGGCCCCTTCGCGCATGGCCACCAGTTCCGGCTCCATCTTCAAGTGCTGCACGGTTGTGCGTACCTGTTTGTAGGAGGGAAGTTTGACCGGCGAACCTTCATCCTTCGATAAGCGTGCCGCCACTTGTTGCATTTCGGTATGCTCCCGGATCGCGGTCATGGACAACCGTGTGGGGAGTAAAAAAAGCCGACGAATACACTCCTGGAAGGCCGGGTGCATCGTTGTTTTTCCGGTATAGCTGCCATGAGGCACGCAAGCAATCTGACCAAGCTGTCGGGTCCGCCGAACCAGCCGCGAAAGCGTTGAACGGGGGATGCCCTCCTTTTCTGCAACGCTGGTTTGGGTGGCCCCGGCCAGCACTTGCGAAACGGCCCGTAGATTGCGATGGAATTGCTCTCGTTGTGGCGAGGGCAGCGTAGAGGCATCAAACGTCGGACCCGCAATGAGGGCGAGCGGCGCGTGTGAGTTGGTTGCTCCCTCTTGTACCGGTAGAGGTTCAAGCGTGTCTGGGAGTGGTGAGGGCTGAAGTGCTGGAGCATCAGGTGGGAGCAGGGCCAGGGGAAGTGCGCGAGAAAGCGTGAACTGCTCCAGATCGACCAGCAGATGTCCCTGCGCCGCGCTATCTCCCACCACCTTCCAGATCGCCGCTTCCACCAGATCGACGGGAAACTGGTATGAAAGTCTACGCGCCACCTCTGCGACCTCGGCCATTTCTCCCCAGGGCCAGATCTCCTGCAAGACAGCGGCAATGTCAGCGAAGGCGGGAAACGTCTTGCGTCTGGCATGCAAGAAGACCAGGTTGTAGTGGCGACGTTTGGTAAGGGTGCGCTCGGTCCCAATCCAGAAGGTGCCTTGTTGAAGGCGTGCGAGCCTTCGTGCCGCTTCAGCTTTGGCGAGGTTGCGATCTCCCCGTTTGTCATCCTCCATGCCCGCTTCGGCAATGAACGGTTTTCCGTTTGTCAACGTTCCCACGGCGTCGGGCAGATACTGATGGGGTTTGCCCTCAAACGTGTAGCCAATCGCGAATGGTGCATGTTTCGGGATCGGCAGTCGATAGGTCGCGGCGAACTGCGGGCCAATGTCGCCACGTGTGTAGCTTTTCACCAAGGGATGGTATTCGAGCCACAGAAGGAGACGTTCTTCGAGCTGGCTACAGAACGGCTGCTTGACAGCGGTATCCATTTTGAGGCTCGGAATCCATCCTGAAATGGAGCGGCCCGCTATTTTGAACAGATCAATACCTTCGACTGCTGGTGCGACCATGAGCAACCCCGCCGATCTGATGGTGCATTCGTCACTCTCTCAATGAGGAACGCAATTTACACGTTTGAGAGCAAGTATACCTGATGGAGAGCGGTTTTTCCAGGAAATTTTGTACCAGTGCTCATGTGGGAGGGCAAATGCTCATGTGGGAGGGCAAAACCTGCTCACTTCGTAGGACATTTACCACCTGCCTGGTTGTACCGCTCTCTGCGCGTTGCCACTCCTTGATCTCCTCCTCGCCATCCGTCTGTTTGGGGCGAAGTCGCGAGGCCCGTCGTACAATGGGGGTTGTTCCCGTGGAGACCACAGGCTCCTTCTTGGTTGCATCATCCCCGATGGGATGGTGGTGTAAGGCGCTGCGTGGCATGATCTGGTCGGTCGAGTCGAGGACAGGCATCAGCGTTCTCCTTTCAGGCGCCGCAAAGCGGAACAATAATCACAACACCAAGAAGAAATAGGGCAGCGAACAGAGAACGCGAGAGAAAGGACGAATAGAGCCGTATGCGACGAACTGGCTGGTGGTATGCATCGATTGGGACATCGAGTTACTCCTGTCGAGTATACCAGGGGATCCTCTCGAAATCTAGGGGACTATAAGAGAGTTTGACCAGGGCAACGAGAGACGAATCTTCCATGAAACAAGCGCCCATTCCGTTCCGCGCGTGGCAACAAGCGATCAGGTAAGCAGTCGCTTGCAGAGCAGACGACCCCACAGAGCACCCTGCCAGAGGGCAGTGCTCTTCCCTCTGGCAGAGGACGCTCTTCCTGTGCTGTTATCCTCCTCTCGTTGAATAGCAGAGCCTCTCCACGGCTTCATTGACCCGCTGCCGCTCTCACAGGCGATGACCGGATCGCCAACGTGAGCCGCCGATCCCGTGCCTCCGCCTGCGATGTGAGCGAATAACGAGCGGTGATGGCCTCCCCGCTCTCCCGCAGATACAGTGCACGGAAAAGCCTTCTCGCTCGCGAGAGGCGCTGACGCACGGCAGCCTCACCCAAATCAAGCACCCGTGCGATCTCGTGCGAGGACAGCCCCGCCACGACCGACAGGAGCTGGCAAAGACGGAGCGTCTCCGGGAGCTGTGCCATCGTCCGCTGGACCGCATCTCGTTCCGCGATGAGGTCAGCCGGATTCTCAGCAGCCCCCCCCATGCCATATCCCGCAGGCTGTACGGGGGCAAGGCGCTCACCCGCCAGGTCGTCATCATGCTCTTCCCGCTCCTCCTTGCGCAGGGCAGAGAACGGCACAAAGCGCACGAGGCTGCGCCGCCGGCAAGACATGCGCGCGTTGTTGACTGCAATACGCAGCAGCCAGGCTTTGGCATGGAAGTTCGCGCCGCTCGCCTGCCGCGCAGCCTCAATAGCTTTGAATGCCTGGACGAAGGTATCCTGGGTGAGGTCCTGGCTCTCGTGCCAATCGCCTGTGAGCCCATAAATCACCCTGAATACCAGTCGACCATACTGGTGAATGAGCGCTTCAGTTGCCTGGGCCGCAGGCATGGAATCGATACCCATCATATTACTTTACCCTTGTGAATGTGCTGCATGCAGACGTTCTACTTATGGAGATGCGTTACGGACGGATTTGTGACAAGAGACGGATGGTATCGCTACGTAGTGGTCTTGCGTCGTGTGTCAAGGGCAAACGTCTCGTCTCTGTTTTGAGCGTACCTGATAGCGAGGGGAAATGCAAGTCAGCAATGGAAACGCTCAGCCCGTTTTCAGCGGATCCTCAGCTTTTTTAAGCGTGGTGTAAGCTCCACTGTAAGTGTGAAAAAATCAAAGATACTAACGCAATCGTGAAAAAAAGCACAAGGTCCTGGTCAGACTCTCTCCTGTAAGCGCGAAAAAACCGTAGCTCTACCGTCTACAGAGTAGTGGTAATTTGACTCTATGGTTGAAGAGTTGAGGGTTGTATGATCGAAAAGCGACGGAATCTTCGAAATTGGCCTTCCTCTTGCCTTTACATGCCGCTTCACATCTGCTCTCTTTTCACTGTGACGCTGTAAATTCACTTCCTCTCGGCCCGAACGTTCAGATGGCTTTTTTACCACAGTGCTCCAGGTCATGTGGTAATACAAACGTGCTACTGACATACTGTTGTCACTCGCATAGGGTAAACTCGAAAGAGAAGAGAAACCGAGTGCCACAGGTGGTGTGGCTGCTCAGCTTTGAAAGGAAGGAACACTCATGGCAAAACTTCTCGGACCCGATTTTCTCAACTTGCAGGTGCGTGACCTCGCTACCTCGCGCGCGTTCTACACGGAGGTGTTGGGCTTGACTGAGGATACGAGCTTCACTGCTCCCGGTGTGGTTCTCTTTGAGTCTACCACGATCCCCTTTGCGCTCAGCGAACCCAAAGTCAGCCTGGATGAAGCGCCTCATCCGGGTTGGGGTATGGCGCTCTGGATCGACTGTGACAGTGTCAATGAGTTGCATGCCAAAATGGAAGCGAAAGGCGCCACCATTATCCAACAACCCTTCGATGGTCCGTTCGGGCGCACCTTCGTTTTTGCTGATCCCGATGGCTACCGGATTACCGCCAACGAGAACCCTTGGGACCGCTTTCCTTTGAGCGGCAGGAAAGATCGCTAGGAGCAGAAAAGGCTCGGGCCGGGTGCAGGGTCTGTGAAATAGGAACGATCCATTCCAGACCCTACACTCATCCTTGCATACTGTGCGAGCTATCCAAGATGGCGCACACGAAACCCTGTTACGACCTCCTCTTAATATGGTTTTTTCAGAATGAACATGACAAGACACAGAAGCATCAACGCAGCACTGAAAATTCCAACAATCAGATCAAGGAGAAAATGATGAAGAAAATACAGAATGAAGCCAACAACAGTTGAGCACAGAAAGGAAGTTGTCATCAAAATCCAACCCGCTCTCTTTCTTTTGCGCGTTCCTGGTTCAGACATGGACGGCTCCCTCCAGCTGAACTGGAGGCGGTGATGCATCGCCGCCTCCAAAGGGGTTATCAAATGTTTTTATTCCACTCAATAGTTTTCTCTGCCCTACCAGTATATCACGGCCTCTCTCCGCGACGTTGGGGGGACACATTCCCTCCACTGGCGTTTTCGTTCCTTTCCCAATTTCCAAGAAGCGTGAGCAGGAACCCAGCGCTTTCGCCGAGTGGGACGAATGAGAACCTGCCAATTCGAGGAGTCACGCCGATTTTCGCTCATTGGGTCCATAAGTCTTCAACCTTTCAGTCAAATTACCATTAAAGTCATATTACCAAGTAGTCACGCTTTTGTCATACGCAAAGGTAAAAAGAGGAGGGGTTTTCGCCATGACCCTCAAACGCAAACCTCCGAGTGGTAACGTGCGCCGTATCGCCCCCATTGAAGGCAATCTTCGCTACACCATCACTGGCAAAGCTGATCAGACCGTCCAATGCGAATCGTTTCAGGAACGGAAGCTGACCCTCCTCTTTGACCGCGATCCTGGTATTCGTACCTACGTCAGCCAGCCTGAGCGGCTTACTTACCTTGATGCCGCGGGAAAGACCCGCACCTACACGCTTGATTTCATGGTCTGGAGAGTCACTGGCGAGATAGAAATTCATGAAGTCACCCTCACCTCTCGGCAGGATACGTCAAGCATCCAAGAGCGGGAGCAGGCTGCACGCAAGATTTGCAAGGAGCGCGGCTGGCACTACCTCGTTCATACAGAAGCGACTCTCCCACAGGCAACAGAAGAAGCCAATCTCCTGGCGCTTGCACGCTATCGACCGACAGCATATACGAACCAAGATGTGGCACGCTTTGTCCAGGAACGCCTCGCCAACGCGTTCTCACCCCTACTTTTTCGTACCCTTGTGACCGAAATGACCCATACCTTTCACCTTCAGCAGGCCCCTGTCGTCTCAGCCCTGTGTCATCTCCTCTGGCATGGCACGCTGGAAACTGACCTGTGTCGTCACCTCATTTTCCAGGATGCCACACCCAGAGCTACCCTGCTGGTCTGGCTTAGATCAGCGAAGGAGGCCAGATGAGTCACCAGCACTCGAAACCAGCATCTTCCCATCAAGAAACGGCATATGCCGCCTCGCACAACCTTCGGCTTGGTCAGTATCTTTACTGGCATCGCCGGATCTACCGCATCATTGCGCTGCAGCATGAGACCGCCCTCCAAGTACTGGCCGAGACCATTCCAGAAGGGACGCGCATTCCCATTTCGCTCCTTGACCTGGTGGCCCAACCTGCCCCAGATGCAGAAACGGTGCTCGTAGCCTCCTCACTTGAAGTGCTGACCAGGCAGATTGAAGAACGATACGCATCCTCAGCCGAACCAGGAGCGGTGCTTGCGCGTAGCCTACCGGACAATTTCGTGGTGAGGGCACAACTTGTGACGCGCATCGTCCAGACCGTCCAGCGCCTGGTCAGCGAAGAAGAGCAACGGGCGCAGGCGCGAGGTGAGCCTTTCTCCCAGACGCAGGCATTGAGACGTGCACTCGCCACGTGTTCCGGATCGCGGGTAGCCGTCCAAGTGAACGGTCACCCCCAAGAACACATCATCCATGTGGGACTCACCAGCTATTACAAATATGAACGCCTCTACACCCTCTATCAGGGCGATGAAGCACAGATCGCCGCCTCCTTCCGTCGCTCAACCTTCCGACTCTCTCAACTGACCCGTGCTCAGCTCCACTTCATCGATACTTGCCTCCTGCTCTACTACAGCAACATGAGAGTCACCAAAACGCGGGCGCATCGGCTTGCTCAGGACATTCTTGACACACGCACCCAGGGCTGGTGGATTAACCCGGATCGCTGTGGCGCTGACATCCCGGAAGATGTGGTGACAGAACTCCTTGATCTCAAGCTTCCCATGCAAGCCATCCTCGACAATCCAGAAAAAGCTGCTCTCCTGACGAAGATCGAGATGCCATCCCCGGCCTGGTTCTACGGCTATGTGAACTACCTTGAAGCTACCCCTGATCAAGGGAAGACCATCATCACGAAACGATTAGGCAAAGGGATGTGGGACCAGTATTACCTCGTTTTCGACACCTTTGTCAAGCGTGCCCAATTACCCCTTCAGTATGTCTTTGCCGATCACTGGCTGGTTGATGCCTGGATTGTTGATGAGGCGACCCGTAGCCACCCATCACGGCTCTGGCTCACCCTGCTGGTTGATGCCTACTCCCGCGCGACTGTTGGGATGGCATTACTTTCGGAGGCCCCCTGCATCGAATCGATCCAAACAGCACTGCGACACACGATCTGGCCGAAGACCTCCCATATCACCTGTGGCGTTACTGGTGAATGGGGCACCTACGGCATCCCACAACAATTGTTTCTGGATAACGCCTGGGCGCATCATTCGCACAGCCTAGAAAACCTGGCGCGGACCATCGCCCAAGGAGGTCGATACAATGGCATTGATCTTGTCTTCCGACCACCATACAAGGGCCGCTACGGGGCTATTATCGAGCGGCTGTTCAAGAACTTCTCTGGGCAACTTCAGGAACTGGTCACAGGGGCGATCTTTGGTTCCACCGCAAAACACGCCAGAGAGTCAGCCAAAGAAGCCTGCCTCCTCCACGCTGACCTGGACCATCTCTTGCATCAACTCATTCTGACGTACCAGCACACCCCTCACCGTGAGTTACAGGGGCGAACGCCGCATCAGGTATGGTGCGAAGGAATTACCGCTTCAGGTCTCCCCATGATTCTGCCGCTCTCACCCGGTGTGGAGCGGAGCTTCATGCGATTGTACCCAGATGAGCGACGCATCACCAGCCGAGGAATTGCAGCCTTCGGTCTTCATTACTGGTCAGCGGAGCTTGGCGGACTCGCCCGACGCGACCACAGGGGAAAGTCAATTCAGTACCAATTTCGCTACACGCCTGCTGATATTAGCCAGATGGCCGTCTTTCGTGATGGCATCTGGGTCGGCGATGCATCAGCTCGCGAACTCCAACAGGCAGATGGCAGCGTACGGCAGGTGAGCCAGGCAGCATGGACACAAGCCAAGCAACAGGTTCGAGACCATGACCAGCAGGCGATCGGGAAAACCGCGGGAGAGTTAGTCCTCATGACGAATCTCAAGGAGTTACAGGAACGCCGCAGTCTTGAGAAAAAAGCGCTGAAGCGAGGACGACCTGAGTCCAAAGAGGTCACACAGAGAGCCAGATCTGAGGCCACTCTCGCGCCCGCCGAGTTGGATGAAGAGACCGCACGCGTGCTTCGCTTCCTCCATAGTCGAGGAGAGAATCAATGACGACATCATCACTTGATGAGTCACTGGACGTGCGCAAGCGCCTCACACAACTGGCAGTATGGCAAACAGAATGGCACCGCATTGATCGTCTTCTGGAACAACAGGTCAGCCAGCTTGACGGCAACAAGCTCCTCGAGCTCCAACAGGCAAGCCACATTGCCAATGTCCGACGACGCATGGAGATGATGCTGGTGAAAACGCCGCTCTCCATTCCAGAAAGCGTGCTTCTCAGCCTGGGCGTGCGCCACATCCGAGAAGTGTTCGCACAGCAGTTCGCTCGCCTCACCCAAGAGGAACGGCTCCTGTGGCTCAACTCCTTCATTTTCCTGATGACGACGGACTTGCGACAATTAGATGACAAAATCGCCAAGGTGAGAACCTACCGCTCGCTGGGACAAACGCGCAATTTCCTGCTGGGGGGCGAATCAGGGATGGGCAAGACGACCTACCTGGATTGGCTCATCTTCAATCATCTGCCGGTCGTTGAGCAGGAACGCAATCATGTTCCCATCATTGGCATTCAAGCCCCTGTCAGTAACCAGACGGCAAGACCATTGCTCTGGCGTATGCTGCTGGAATGCGGACACACCTATGTGACGAGCGACAATGAAGAAATCCTGCTCATGAAACTCGTGCTGTACTTTCAGCAGTGCGGCGTGGAACTGCTGGTGATCGATGAAGTCCAGCACATCAAGCGGCCCGAACTGAAACGTCGCGTGCTGGAGGTCTCCAACATGACCCGTGGCATTCCCATCATTTGCGCATCGTGTCACCCGATCGAATGGACCGAAGGCGATGTGGAGGTGAAGGGACGCTGGAACGATTTCTTTCACCTCAAACAATACACCGGGTCACGACTGAGTGACCTACTGGCTACCATTGAAGTGTTCCTTCCCTTCAGCCAGGATTCTCATCTCGCTGCGCGTTCGATCGAAGGGAAGCCAGGGCCAGCCGCGCTGATTGAGCAATGGACGGGTGGCATCCTGCGAGACATCATGATCCTCATTCGCGATGCCTGCCGTCGAGCTATCGAGGGGAATCACGTTGCCTTGCAGCAAGAGCTCCTTGAGACCACCTGGAAAGCTATCCAGACCAAACAGGTGACCGACTTTCTTGATCTCATCCGCCAACGAGAAGCAAGGTAAGCGTGGGATGGAGACAGGACTGTGGGTTGAGCATGCGCAGGCGATCTGGAACGTGTTACCGGTGCATCCGCCTCCTCAACCGCTCGAATCCATGACCAGCTACATCACACGCTTGGCTGAAGCCAATGGACTCCAGTCCATCCATGAACTAGGAGCACTGGCAGGAGGAATACGCCTGAAGAACCTGAAAAGTCCTGATTACCCGGCTCCTGTCTCCCCTGGTCTTGCCCGCCTCGCAAGTGTCCCCACCGCCAGGTGGCTTGACATGACCTTTTTCCACCTGGTTCACCGTTTTGGACGTTCCATGCATCCAGTCGCTCTCCACAAGTTTCTGGCGGGGAGCATCGCTCCTGCCTTACGCTACTGTCCTTTGTGTTTGACCGAGCACACCCCTGCTTCCTACTCGCTGCTCTGGCGATTTCTTGTGCTCCCTGGCTGCAGTGAGCACGCAGTCCACTTCCTCGATCAGTGTGGTCACTGCGGGTCCCCTCTTGCTCTGCTGAGGTGTATCCCTCAACTCACGACGTGTCCTACCTGTCAAGGGGACCTGAGAAGCGGCGTCCCCTCACCTCTCGAAAGCTCTGTCTTAGCACCTACTACCAAGTACACCAACGACCTGAAAATGCTCCTCACACCGGGGCCCAGATCCCTGGCGAAAGACCAGGCGGAACTCGTTGGAAAACGCTTTCAGTTCCTCCGACTCCAGCGAGGTCTCTTGATACCAGAGGTGGCGTCTTTGATGGGTCGAGAGACCTCTGTCGTCCTGCATATCGACTTGGTGAGGAAGGTCAAGCAAGCATGCTTGGACGATTACATGCGGTATGCTGATATCCTGGGATACTCACTCTGTGAGATCTTTGATGAAACGGCTCTGCAAGACCTCCTCGTGCCTGCCAGCGAAGCACAACTGCTTGAGCAGGTAGAGCAAGCCATCCACCACTTGAAAGCCAGGGGCAAACCCCTCCTGCCAGGAAACATTGGGAACCTCATCGGCCTGATTGGACGTCGCGGACCGCAGTATCCTCGTGTCAACAAGCTCCTCACCAGGAATGAGACGGAACGGGAACAGGAGCTGTTAGACTCAAAGCTGGAAGAGGAACTCGTCAAGCTGGTCGAACAGACGCTGAAACAGGGAGAAGCCCGTGGGGAAACTATTGTCCTGCAAGACGTCTGCGATCTGGTAGGACTGACCTATGAATGGATGGTCAAGAAGTACCCGCGCATTAAAGCGTTGTTCCATGCGTATCAGCAGAACCGATCTAGGCGCAGGCGCGCTCCCAATGTAGATGAGGAAGAGAAAGGCCAGCAGATACAAGCCGCCATCAACGTGCTCCTGTCAGGTGGAGAACCCGTCACACTCAAGCGGATTCTCCACATCGTGAAACTGACGTATTATCAATTGAGGACCTCGCCCCGCGTCAAGGCACTTCTTGCTCAGTATGCAGAAAAAAGGCCAGGAGGGACCTCTTGAACAAACCTCGCCAAGATCCTGGGACCCTCCGCCATTTTCGATGAAGAAGATCTCACTTATCTCACCTTTGAAATGCTGCACGCACGTTTTTGTCAGCGAACAGATAGATAAGAATGGCAACAGGGAAAATAAGATTCCCAACAGTGGTTATGAACGTATTCTTAGGAAGCATCAAAACTAAGTTGAACAGGGGATAGACAATGCTCAATATCTGCAACACCACCGTTGCTCCAAATGCCCATGGCTTTAGTGTCCATAATCCTCGCGCGAGTGCCAGGCACACCAGCCCGATGATGGCTGAGACGATGAAGCCAGCGACGGCCCATGGGATGCGCGTCACGATTAAGAGAAGTACCAGAGCCAGCACCACCTCTAGCACCCCTTGTATGCAAAGTAGCAGAGCGATAAGAGTAATACCTGGCGGGCGTTTACGTGTAGGGGAAATCTTTGTCTCTTCCATATATGCTGCTTCTCTCTTCTTTACACCTTTCTAACTTACACGATTTTTCTGAAAAATCGTGTACTGAGCAGCATCCAGGCTTCGTCAATCTATCATCGAAAATGGCGAAGGGCCCCGAGGTCTTGGCGGGGTTTGTCTTGAAAAAAGGCTTTTTTCGCAGTTATGCTGGAATCTGTGCTTTTTTTCGCGGATACGGTAGGCTTTTTCGCGATGAAATCGCGGGAAGTGTCAACGCCTGCGTAATTCTGCGCCGGAATAATTTTGACCCCCTCCTCATTTTCTCTCCAAGGGTGACAACCTACAGGGTTCTCCGTTCCGTTTGCTCTGTCACGAGAGCGCAGCAGCGATGCGCCCCCCACCTGCGA
>WNGJ01004704.1_pt1 | contig 14238 bp, 15 predicted proteins | sample 5400611 | NCBI WGS metagenome assembly WNGJ01 (sample SAMN13153375, study PRJNA577476) | soil metagenome | isolation source: 40 cm soil or saprolite under Garry oak tree replicate 1 | place: USA:California | collected 2016-06-15 | reverse complement strand
TTTAAGACCAGAGGGCCAGCGCCGACGAATCCTGCCGATGGGAGTCGAAGGCGATTAAGCAAATCATCGACTAAACCTGTAGTACATTCTCCGATGGGTTCGTTTGGACGGGGAGTTCGACTCTCCCCCATCTCCACCAGTACACTCCCTCACCTGGCTTCTCAAGCGGGGTGAGGGATTTTTCATGTCCAATGTTGTCCAGTAAAATCCACTGTCGTCTAACGGTTTTGCTCCCCGTTTTGCTCCCCTCCGATATGGCATGTGCAGGCTGAAAAGCCCGAAGCAAGAGCAGTACAGCAGCAACCAACACCACTTATTAGGGGCATCCGTGCACACCGGCTATGGCAGCAGGACTCACCGACCATATCTGGAGTGTCTCTGAATTGCTGCACTATAAGGTCGCTCCTCCTGCTTGGGTGGAACCCAAAGGCGTGCGGCGACGGGGCAAAGCGCCTGTCGGTGATCAGACACTCCCAAAACGACCGCGAGGACGTCCTCGCATCCATCCTTTACCCGATCCAACTCGACCCAAACGACCACGAGGGCGTCCTCGGAAGGTTGCTTGATCATTTGAGAACACCAGGAGTGGCTCCATCAGGTCTCATCACACGAGAAATCCAGACACAGCATTCCTCGTACCGCTAAAAAACCAACGCTTCCAACACCTGTTTCCGTGGCTGAATATGCCGAAAGAGAGATAGTGAGAGAAATACAGGTGTGAATAAAAAACAGGGTACATCAATGCCCATCGCAACATGTCCCCGATGAACGGAAGAAATCTATGCACAAGGCCTCTCAACGCAAACAGAAAAAAAGCCTGGTCCGGCTGATAAGACGCCGCCTGCTTCTCGTAGCGAGCTTGCTTGTCTTCGCTTTCCTTTTCAACTTCCTGGTGAGTAGCTATGTTTCCAACAGGCAGTATAACCTGGGTGAACAAAAAGTTGCCCTGCACGAGGACCAGGATGGATTGCTCATAGGGATGCTCAACCAGGAGACTGGTTTGCGCGGGTACGTCGCCACCAATAACCCTGTTTTCCTTAAACCGTTTCACAGTGGTCGACCGCAATACCTTCTCTCGGTGCAGCAGTTGAAAGACCAGGCGAAGGGCATACAAGTCACGGATTTCAGCGCTACAAATATGGTACTGGCACAGGTGGCAGCGCGGGCGAACGCCTGGTATAGCACCTATGCTCAAGTACAGATTACAAACATGCAAGCTGGCAAGCTTAGCGCGGCTCGTTCCCCAACTACTGAGGCCGTCGGCAAAAGGTTATTTGATACATTTCGGGCTTCAGTGGAGCAATTACAGCAAGCGGTCGATCATGATGTGAACACCATCCAGCTTCGGGTAGCAACATTCAACCTGTCCGCTCTTCTGCTTGCCTTTTTGTTGTCGGCCATCGCACTTTTCATTTTAGGCTATACCTGCATCACGTTTGTCAAAGTGCTCCTTGAAGACCTCAGCATCCTCAAGGCTGCGACTAACCAGCAAGGATCGGGTGATCTTTCGGCTCGCGTCCAGGAGCTTACTTACGCTGAACTGAACCAGGTAGGTCAAACCTTTAACACGGTGGCCGAGGATCTCCAGCGGCGCCAAACCGTGCTCCAATTGCAGCGCGATAAACTGACGACAGTCAATGCGGCTCTGGAAGAGGCCAATCGAGCACGCAGTGAGTTCTTCTCCACGATGTCACATGAATTGCGCACCCCGCTGGCCTCCATTATCGGCTATAGCCAGATGTTGTTGGACGATGCGGAAGCAGCCGATTGGGACCAGCAGCAACAAAACGAGCTGGAGCGCATCCGCAAAAATGGTCAGCACTTGCTGAGTCTGATTAACGATGTGCTGGACCTGTCGAAAATTGAGGCAGGTCGTATGGTGGTCAAGCACAGCCAGGTGGATGTGAAAGAACTGCTGACCTCGGTACTCGAAGAGATAGGGTCAATGGCTTTTGCGAAACACCTCATCTTGAGAGCAGAGGTGGAAGACGGGATTGACTTCCTCGAAAGCAACCCGCTGAAATTACGCCAGATCCTGCTCAACCTGGTCTCCAACGCCATCAAGTTCACAGAGCAGGGTGAGGTGACGGTCTCGGCCAGACGAGTGATTTCCTCGACGCAGCAGGCAGAGCAGATGGCGCTTGCCGTGAAAGATAGTGGGATGGGGATCCCCTCCGACATTCAACAACGTATCTTTGAAGCATTTTACCAGGCTGATGGCAGTTACACGCGCAAATTTGGGGGGACGGGACTCGGTCTTTCCATCGTGAGCCAGTTGACGACGCTCTTGGGGGGAACGATAGCAATCAAAAGCGCGCCAGGGCAGGGCAGCACCTTTACCGTGATGCTCCCACTCAAGGCCAGCCATCACCACATTGAGCAGGATCTCCCGCGCTTGCATGCAGCGCAGCAAGTGGAAGCTTCCACGGTATTCCCCTCTGCTGATGAGCTCACGCCTGCCATGCCCGCTGAGGGATTGGCAGTTTCCGCACAACGAGCAGCACCAGATGGAAAACCTGACCTGATTCTGGTGATAGATGACAACTCGGATGCCATTGCCTTCATCAAAGCGGCTCTGAAGGACACGCCCTATACGGTGGTCGGGGTGCAAGACCCTTTACAAGCGATGGAACTGGTGCAGGAGATGCACCCGTGTGCCATCACCCTTGATGTGATGATGTCCGATTTAAATGGCTGGCAAATTCTCCACCAGTTGAAGGCCAGTCCTGCCACCGCTTCCATTCCAGTCGTCATGCTGACGGTGCTCGCGGAACCGAACATAGGCTACGTGTTAGGGGCGGACGATTACCTGATTAAGCCGATTGAAAGTGGCGTTCTGCTCAACACGCTTCGCCACCTAATCGCATCGCAGAAAGCTTCATCTCAACCTAGCGAGCGAGAGACTCAGCCAGTGTAGAGACGATACCGACGAATCACTTTTATTGTCAGTTGAGCACACAAGGAACGGTATGAATATGCATATTTCCGGCGAACAGAAACAGCGAATCCTGGTGGTTGATGATAGCGAGGATATGCGTGATCTGCTGCAACGACTGCTTGAGAGAGCAGGCTACCGTGTCGTTGTAGCCCAAGACGGACAAGCTTCTCTGACCCAGGCCAAACGGCACCACCCCGATCTCATCCTGATGGATCTGTCGTTACCGGATATGGATGGATGGGAAGCCGTTGCACACTTGCGCAAGATGCGTGAGTTTCGTACCACCCCGATTCTTGCCGTCACCGCTCATGTCTCTCCCTTTGAAGAAGATCGCGCCATGGCTGCCGGGTGTACGGCTCATCTCGGCAAGCCCTTCGATACCAGGGTGTTGCTCCAAGAAGTCGCCCGCCTGTTGACAAGTAGGAGTATCGAGCATGGCCCATAAACGTCCAGTGCGGAGTGTACCCGATGAGCCACAAAAATCACAAAACGACGTAATGAAGAACGGGAGGCATATAAGTGGTTAAGAGGAAAAAAGCTACGGAAGAAGCGTTACGTCTCAGCGAAGCCCAGTTGCAAGCGGCCTTGCATCGTGCAGATGCCAATTATGCGCAGCTCGAACGCACGAAAAGTCAACTGCGAGCTATCATCGATGCTTCTCAAGAGGCCTTGCTCTTTCTCTCACCCGGTGGGCGTCCGCTGAAGGTGAACACGCGCTTCACCGACTTCTTTGGGCTCGACGACACCACCGTGCTTTCGCAGTCACCTGACCAGTTGATGGCACTGCTGAAAGGACTGTTCGAGGACGACGTCTCGCTAGATCGGTGGCTAGCCTGGAGTACCAGGGAACAGGAACACATCTTTCGCGAACGGCAGGTGCAAGTGGGGCCTGTGCGACGGGAGTTCGATCTCTCTTCTCTGCCCGTCATGAATGTCGATCAGACCTATATTGGCCGTGTCTATGTCTGGCATGACATTACACATGAACGCGAGGTCGATCGCATGAAGTCCGAATTCGTCTCCATGGTCTCCCATGAGTTACGCACCCCGCTGACCTCCATCAAGGGCTATGTTGATCTCATCTTGACCGATGAAACAGTTGGGGAGCTGACCGAGTTGCAACGGGAATTCCTGGGGATTACACAGCACAATACTCGCCGGTTGATGAGCATCACGAATGACCTGCTGGATCTCTCACACATAGAGTCCGGTAAGATCGAATTGCACTGCACACCCCTCGATATCTCCCTGCTCATCCGTGAACTGCTGCCCTCCTTTCAACCAGGCTGGGATGCCAGGCGACAGACGTTCACCCTGCATCTGCCCGAAGAAGTCCTCATGGTACTCGCTGAGGCCCACAGGGTGACGCAAATCCTCGATAATTTGCTCTCCAATGCGCACAAATATACCCCTGATGAAGGACACATCGACCTCTTGATCGAGACGGTCGGACCCGTTGCCCGCGTGGCGATCACCGATAGCGGCATCGGGCTGTCCACCGATGAACAAGCCCAGCTCTTCACCCGCTTCTACCGTGCCCACAACGCCATAACGCAGGCGGGTGGTGGAACAGGCCTTGGCCTGGCGATCACCCGCTCGCTGGTGGAGATGCAGGGCGGGCAGATCCAGGTGTCGAGTGAGCCTGGTCACGGTTCTACCTTTCGCTTCACCCTCCCTCTTGCTTACCGGTAGTTTGATGAGATCGTCTTCTGTCCTCAGCCCCTGCTTGCTCTCCTACTCTAGACTCCTGCGCCCTTGACAGGTGATGCCTGGGAGAGCCTCTTCGCGTATTTGTTCATCACAGTATACTTTAGAAAAGACGCTGAGCAGGAGGAGGCTTTATGGACACAGAACTGACAGGAACACAAAACACGGTCGCGACCTCGCTTGAGCTTGGGACTAGTTCACTCAGAGCGGCTACCGTGGGACAAGACCTCTCGAACCGCATATCTACCGGCATCCCCGAACTTGATGATATCATGTGGGGCGGATATATCTCGCGACGTTCTTACGTGGTTCGCGGCGATCCCGGCGCGGGGAAAACAACCGTGGGGCTGCACTTTCTTGCCGCGGGCGCGCTCCGCGGCGAGATAACCTTGTATATCACCGTTGGAGAGCCAGAGGAGCAAATCCGCATGAATGCTACCTCTATCGGACTGCGTTTGAACAACGTCGCTTTCCTGGACTTGAGTACGAACACCGAATTTCTGAGCGAAATGGAGCGCTACAGTTCGCCCCAACTCCAGGAGGAAGCCAATCCCCTCTCCATCACCGAGAGGATCATCCAACAGATTCGGGTACTCAAACCCCAGCGGGTGTTTCTGGATAGCATGACGCAGTTACGCATGATCTCACCCGACAGCTTCCAGATGCGCAAACAGGTGCTCGAGTTTCTGCGCTTTCTCATTGAACAGGAAGCCACGGTCCTCTTCACTTCCGAAATGAGCGATGATTCCTCCCAAAATGATCTGCAAGTGATATGCGACGGGGTCATCAACCTGCACAACGCAGAACGTGGTCGCACCATCAGCATCAGCAAATTTCGCGGCTCTGATTTTATCGCTGGCGAACACGACATGCAATTATCCAGTACAGGATTACATGTCTTCCCCCACCTCATGCCCGAAATACAACACGTCGATTTTGGAAACGAGACGGCCACCTCGGGGATATCCGAACTGGACGAAATGCTGCACGGCGGGCTGGCATGCGGAACGATCACCATCATTACCGGCCCAAGCGGCGTGGGCAAGACGACCCTGGGACTCCAGTTCATGAAAGAGATGGCGGGCAAGGGCGAGCATTCGATCGTCTATCTTTTCGAGGAATGGGAACACGTGCTTATCAAGCGCTGCGAGTCTCTCAATATTCCCATCTGCAAGATGATCGAACAGCGCACCCTTTCTATCAATCAGATAGAGGCCAAGCGCTACCGACCCGATGAGTTCGCTTACCGAGTGCGCCGCGATATAGAGGCAACGCAAACCTCCATTGTCATGATTGATAGCGTGGCCGGCTACCGTCTCTCGGTACATGTCGCAGACCTCGTAGGCCATCTTCATGCTCTCTGCAAGTACTTGCAGGGCAAGGGTATCGCCGTCCTTCTGATCAACGAGTTAGAGGCCATTACCTCAAACGAGTTTCGCGCAACTGAGCTGGGTATCAGTTATATGGCTGATAATCTGATCTTTCTGCGCTACTTCGAGCAAGAGGGTGAGTTGCATAAGGCCATCGGTGTGCTGAAAAAACGCACGACGGATATTGAGCGAACCATGCGTGAGATCGAGATCACGAGCGACGGCCTCAAAATTGGCCAACCATTAACCGAGTTGCAGGATATTTTGCGCGTGCCGCATTTGACAAAGAGAGAGCAAAGCAATATGCTGTGATCGGGAAATGAGATGGTACTTTAGACAGGAGACTCCCATCTCTCAAACGAGTCCCTACGTGGATGTGACGGGTCGAGAGTGATGCTTTCCAGCAGGTCATACGTTCCATTTGCACGTTCAAGGTATAATACATGGAGGACAATTTCAGCAGGGAGACGTTTTTTCATGCGAAGGAGCCGGGATGCTATTGGACGGCAGCAATCAAAAACATCGTTCCGATCAAGCCGAGAAACGCGCTCGATGTGAACCATACCAACAACAGCGCCATCGACTCACGCAACAACAAATCACGTTGGAAGAACGCCAACATCGGTTGGCGCAACAACAAATCCAGTTAACGGAACGCCAACGTCGGCTCAGGCAACAGCGCATCGAGTTAGAAGAACAACGAACGCGCTGTTTGAAACGGGAAGTGCCTGTTCTGAAAAGCGAGCAGGAGTAGACCTCACCTGCGTCAATGCGGCGCCACTTTTCACAACGAGAGGGTCGTCGCAAAGACACCAGAAATTGAAGAGGTTGTCGAACCGCTGCCACGTGTCGTAATAGCGGGAGGGTCGACTTGACAGGAAAGCACTCCTCTGCTCTAGGGAGAGCTACAGAACGTTATAAAAAGCGTTACATGACATTCCTCCAACTCAACTGCCTGATTGCTGGCTCGTCTCGACGAACCAGATCCATTTGTCGATGCCTCGTGCGATCTCTCTGAAGAGGGCAGCCGTCTCGTCGTCCTTCAGTTCGGTGGCCTGCTCACTGGCGTAGCGTGCATGTCTTGCGAAGTTGATGAGTGTTGTCGAAAGAGCTTCACTCTGGCTCTTCCCATTGGCAATCGCCAGCCTATACTCGTCGAGGGAAGATCGCCTGGCGACCGCATGCACCGTTCCCTCGGCCACGCCGCCAAGCTGCACGAGGCGCACGGCAATCAGGTCAGCATACTCCTCCACTCCCTGGGCAACCTTGTCGAACAGCTCGCGCAGGGCCATGAAATGAGGCCCCTTCACGTTCCAGTAGGCTTGCCTGCTTTGCAGTTGCAGATCGATGGCGTCGGCTAAGCGGCGGTTCAATAGTCCAATCAGTTTGGCCTGTTGCTCTTGGGGCAGGCCACGAGGTTTCTGGGACATGAGATCGCTCCAATCACTCAAGAGGAGTTTTGTGCTCGAGAAGAAGTTCCCGGTGATGGTTGACTTGAAACTCACTGACATCCTGCTGTTTCTTGCTGGGCAGTCAGTGCTCTTCTCGGTATCTTCTCCCCGATCAAATGATAGCAGCAGAGCGTTAAAAAAAGCGTTAAACGGGTGACGTTCCCTTCACAGTGTCCTTGCAGAGTTGCGCTCATAGCTCCCTCTCTCATTGATTAAATACCGCTTTTCAGATCGTTGCAAATCATTTGTTTTTTGCTATGCTTTTCCTCAGCTTGTATGCACAAAGACCGCGAGCGGAAACCATACACACCCAAGAAAGACTACCCGCAGCCGGAAGTAACAGCAGCCGACCTCACAGAAAAAATCAACAAGCACCTGACAACACTCGTTGAAGCCATCAAAACCGGCAACACCGAGCGACTAACAGCCTACCTTGCCTTTTCCTCCCGATTTCACCGCTATTCACGGCGCAACCAGGAGCTTATTTACGACCAGAAACTAGAGGCAACCCGTGTCGCCAACTACAGCAAATGGAAAAAAGAAGGCCAAAAGGGAATCCGTATCTTAGTCCCGAAATTCCCTAAAGGCTACAAACAGGTTGTTGAGGAAGAAGCAAACCTTGCGGAAGAGGGAGACGACCACCAGGCACTACACGCGCGGCTCATCCAAGCAGTGCAGAAAGAAGGCATAACATACCGCGAGTCCGTTGCTACCGAAGGAGCAAGAGGCTACAGCGCAGGCGGATTGATTGTTGTTAGACCAGGCCAACCACCAGGCAACAAAAGCAGATATACAAGACTTAGACGCGAAACTCGTGAAACGAGTAAACCGCCAGGAGAAGCGGATTGATGCTCTCGAAAAAGAAGCAGGTCTACCCAACCCCACAAAAACTAATCCCCACTACCAAAAAGAAACTCCTGTGCGAACTGTTCTTTTTGCTGCCCATCTCAGATGAACGTTGCGAACTGTTTGCCTAAGAGCGTTTCAAGGCATCAAACACTTCCAACAGCTTCCGCATCTTAAAAGGCTTGATGAGGATAGGCACATCGGGAAAGGTCGTTTTGACCTGCTCTAAGAGGGATTCACCTGCTCCTGAAATCACAATGATGGGCAGGTTTTGGGGAGGAATGAGCCGCCGGATGCGAGTAATTACCTCCAAGCCAGAAATCCCCCCAGGCAGTAAGAGATCAACCGTAAGGGCATCATACGGCAGAGGATGGTGAATACCTCCCTGGGTGAAGAGGGCCTCGAAAAGAGCAACGGCTTGCGTATACGTCTCAACCTGATACCCTGCCAATTGCAACGCGGTGGTCATATACCCGACAATCGCTGGATTGTCCTCTAAAACGGCAATCTTCATCCCTCTTCCTCCTGTCACTTTCCGCTCCTCAGGGGCAAACTTCGACCAAGAACGTCTCATTTCAACAAGCATACATCGATGGAGAGTGTTTCCATCTTTAAATTTTTCTCATGAACACTAATCAAACGGCTTCTCTATCTTTAGTATACAACAACGGGCATATCTCTTTCCTTCATCAGGAGGCTTCAAACATCATCTCGGCAACTTTCTGCTTCCATAGCACAAGACACTCACCAGCATGACTGGTGAGTGTCTTCCCTTGGCTACCATTCCGTAAGGAGCACGCAGATCAGTACTCCGTTGTCTTGCACTCATTTCTAGTATACCGACACGAAGAAATCTTCAGTTCCCAGGCCAGTTGCAACACCAAGACACGATGTAGCCTGTTGTGGTGGACTCGTGTCAATCGCTTGGGTGGAGTAGGACACTGTTTGGGACTCCATTTGATAGCACAGATGACCCTCATTATCGTAGAGGTGATAGCCAACAATGCGTTGCTCACAAAAGAGCAAGGTATGCAGATATTCGAATTGCGCGTAGGTCGGGGGCTCTCTCAGTTCAAAGACCACACTCAGTTGCACGACTGTTTCCGCCTCAGCAGAAGACGACGCGGGAAAACCGCTTGTGACGAGCAGTGCATTGCGGTCAAAAACATCCCTGCTGGGATTGATAAAAGCGACAAGTTTCATGCGATCAACTCCTCCACGTCCCACAACACCCTTTTCACAAGAAAGCTTTTGAGATGGACACGTCTCATTCGTTCGTCTAACGTATGTAACGGGACATTTCGTGTACGGTAACGTGCCTGATCAACAAGCTTCGCTGTTCAATTCCTCGATAGTGGAAATCTTAGGCGACGTACCACCTGAGAGCTTAGTTCTTATAGACTCTTCTCACAAGGGCCCAAAAAGCGCATAAGGTGGTTCGACTCTCCCCCATCTCCACCACACAGGCCGCCTGGGAACTGGCTTCCCAGGCGGTTTTGTTTTGCTCTTATGAGAGCAAAAGAGGGAAGGCACTCCCATGCTCAACAGTGCTGCGAACGATTCAGAGCGCTGAGCACCGCCTTCACCGAGGCCAGTTCGATGTTTGTATCAGTTGCCGCGCCAAAGAATGTCGCGTCTACCGAGGTCCGTATCTGGATGTATGCTATCGCCTGCGCCTCGGCCCCAACGCCGAGCGAATGTTCAGCGTAGGAGACCAACTCGAAGTAAGCCAGGTCCTGCTCGTTGAGCGCCCGCACAAAAGCGTCGATGGGACCATTGCCGCGAGAGCGTAATGTGCGTACGATGCCATCAATGGAGACACGAGCAGTACATTCAACTTCATTGGCTCCGACTTCCTCGGTGTGGAATGATTCGAGAGCGAACGGGCCGGTACGATGCAGGTATTCCTCCTCGAATGCCTGGAAAAGCTGTGTACTCAAAAGTTCCTCACCGGTAGCATCGGCCAGATTCTTGATGACTTTACCAAACTCGATATGCATAGCCTTTGGCAACTGGAAGCCAAATTCGGTCTCCATCACGTAGGCCACTCCCCCCTTACCCGACTGCGAATTAATGCGAATGATCGCCTCATAGGAACGACCGAGATCCTGGGGATCAATGGGCAAGTAGGGGACCTCCCACAACGCATCTGGGGCCGAATCCTGCGCTGTCATGCCCTTGTTAATCGCATCCTGGTGTGAGCCAGAGAAGGCTGTAAAGACCAGTTCGCCAACATAGGGATGGCGGATAGAAACCTGAAGGCGCGTACACTTCTCAGTGATAGTTCGAATCGCGTCTATATCGCTAAAATCCAGACCCGGGTCGATGCCCTGCGTGTACATATTGAGGGCGACCGTGACAATGTCAACGTTGCCGGTACGCTCGCCATTCCCAAAGAGGGTCCCTTCCACGCGATCTGCTCCAGCCAGCAAACCTAATTCGGTACAAGCAACGCCGGTCCCGCGATCATTATGCGTGTGCAGGCTGATGATAGCTGTCTCACGGTTGCGCAGGTGCTTACAAAACCACTCGATCTGGTCCGCATGAATATTTGGGGTCGCGACTTCGACGGTGACCGGCAGATTCAGGATAATCTTGTTCTCAGGTGTCGGCTGCCAGATATCGACGACCGCTTCGCAGATCTCAAGAGCAAAATCGACCTCGGTTGAGGTAAAGCTTTCGGGCGAGTACTCCAGGGTTATATGGGTTTCGGGCAGCGTTGGCACCAACTCTGTGATCAGTCTGGCGCTGCGTGTTGCGATATTGATAATATCAGGCTTATCCAGGCCGAAGACCACGCGGCGCTGGAGTGGCGATGTAGAATTGTAGAGATGCACAATGGCTTTCTTCGCCCCGCGTATGGATTCGAAGGTACGCGCTATTAACTCTTCGCGCGCTTGCACAAGCACCTGTATAGTGACATCATCTGGGATGCGGTTCTCCTCGATCAGGCAGCGTATGAAATCAAACTCGGTCTGGGAAGACGAGGGGAAGCCAACTTCGATCTCTTTGAAACCGATATCAACCAGAAGTTTGAACATCTCTAGCTTTTCTTTAACTCCCATAGGAATAGGAAGCGCCTGATTGCCGTCGCGCAAATCGACACTGCACCACGTTGGAGCAGCAGTGATGGTGCGTGATGGCCATTGGCGGTCAGGCAAATCGATAGTCGGGAAAGGCCGATATTTCGTGATCTGTCCCTTTTGCATACCACCCTGTTTTCTTGTACGGGCAAATACTTCCTGTTTCAGCATGTAACACTCCTTTTTGTTCGTAATCATGATAGCGCCAGAACAATCCTGGACAATATAAAGAGGACCTCCAGTTCGGGAGGTCCTCATCAGAATACTTGCTGCGGATTGGGTAGCGTCGTTGCTCCCGTTAAACTCCCTACACTGTGTTTGTGGCTAGCCCGGTCAAAAGCCCCACCAGACTCTTAAGCCCTGTAAGTCTGGCAAGGCCAATAAGGGTGAGGCTGAGAAGTGTGTCCCTAAGGAGAAGAACGGCGAGAAGCAACAACGCGCATAAAAAAACCGGCGTTAACACGTCGGTTTCAAATTTCATGATGCTTACTACTACTACTACTACTACGGATACGCCTACAATGGCCGCAGGCATAGAGAAAGGCACTCGATCAGTACAGCGTCGACCAATGTTTGTTCGCGCTGAACTAAAGGTTGCCAACATTTCTCTACTCCGTTTCATTGTCTAACCAAAGCCTTTGTCAAAAATGATGTTATCTCTACTTTACCACTAGCTACGACAGCAGTTTTGCAGGAGCGCGGTGGTAACTCTTTATTTGTTCTTATCCGAGGATACATCAACTACCTGATGTTTGTCAACTCTTGGATATACTCTCTCCTGTTCTTTCTGAATTGAAGGAGGTTGTAAGCGTGAAACATTCATCCAACGAGTCCGCTGCAGCACGTTGGCCCCTCCCCAGGATTGCAGCGCGCGACCATGTTTTCCTTGGCAAAAAGAATAGAGAATATAATCACCAGGCAAAAGGAGGCCCGCGAGGGATGAACGACCAATGACTGAAGAACAGCAGCAAGCAGATATCAATGCGATCCAGCGCCTGCACTTCGAACTCTTGCGGCGTGTTCGCTATAACCTGTTGGATGGCGAACGCGTTGTAGTTGATTTGTTGGAGTGGCACGACCTCTGGTATAGCGTGCTTCCCACTCGTTTCCCTTATGCGTTCAACATACAAGATGACAGGCAGTATCACCCCTACACAGAACTCAGCATGGTACGCCATGCTCGCTGGGAGAGCTGGCCTGCTGACACGCTCTACATCTGGACCAATGACGAAGCCCTTCCACAACTGCGACAGCGCATTGAAGAGCGCTGGGAGCCCAGCGAGATCGTGGTGATCTCGCCCGATGCAGATGAGGAAATGCGCTTCGCGCATCTAGATGATGAGCATGATCGTGTGCTCTTTGTCTGGTGGGATTGAGCGTGAAGAGAGCCGCCCCTTTCAGAGCGACCTGAATCTATCAGCATTGCTCCTGTTCATTCCTACAGTGCATGAAGGACGCGTTGGCGCAACAAAGTAGGGCTCGCTCTGCCATACATCAGACGTTTCAAGAGTTTCAGCTTCGTAATCTGCCCTTCGATCTGACCATTGCCCCACATGCTGCTACCCACGTGATATAGTTACATTGCTGAGCCAACCAGCATTCAGCAAAAAAGCAACACACGAGCGAAAGGGCAACTGGAGGGCAAAACTCTATGGCGAAACGAGTGATCATCCCGCTTCCCGACAGGGACTTCGATACCACAGAGGTTTCTATCCCGTGGAAACATTTTGTGGAGGCGGGTCTGGATGTAACGTTCAGCACGGAAACGGGGAAGATGGGCCAGACCGACCCGCGCCTGCTGACCGGCGTCATTTTTGGGCAGTTGGGCGCAAAGCCCGACGCGATTGCAGCTTATCGAGAACTCGAAAAGATTGAGGCGTTCCGGCATCCCATTCCATATGAAAGCATAGATACCCAGGAGTATGATTTGTTGCTCTTGCCTGGTGGCCATGCAAAGGGTATGCGGCAGTATTTGGAAAGCAAGGTGGTGCAGGCCAAAGCGCTGGAGTTCTTCAAACAGAACAAAGTGGTTGGCGCGATCTGTCACGGGGTGCTGGTGCTGGCGAGGACGATTGATCCTGAAACGGGGAGAAGTGTGTTGTATGGGAGAAGGCTCACCGGGCTGACCAAACGATTGGAACGAGCCGGTTACTATTTGACCTCGTGGAGATTGGGAGACTATTACCGCACCTATCCTGAGTACGTGGAAGATGAGACGGTCAAAGTGCTCAAACAGAGAAGCGATTTCATGCATGGGGGAAGCATGCGGAAGCCGTTTGTGGTCGAGGATGGGAACCTCATTACGGCAAGATATCCAGAGGATGCCCATCTGTTTGCACAGAAACTGGTAGACAGGCTCAAATAATAAGAGTCATCCTCATATTCGTGCAAAGGATGACTCATCGCTTTTCAGTACATGTACCTCTGAGAGTCGCTTTTTGCTACCGCCGTTGTCCATCCCAGCCGTTCGTGCCATTTTGCGAAGGCCACGACGGTTGCTGGGGTGGTTGCTGCTGCGGGGATTGTACACGCCCCCACTGCTGTTGCTGTGGGGATTGTTGCGGAGGTTGCTGGCCCCACCCCTGTTGTTGCTGAGGCTGTTGCGGAGACGAAGGGGGAATTGGCTGTCCCCATCCCTGCTGCTGGGGCTGTGATTGCTGGCCCCATGTCTGTTGCCCAGGTTGTGGAGATTGAGGAGGCTGTTGACCCCACTGCTGGGATTGACCCAATTGTTGCTGGGGCTGTTGCGGTTGTTGTGGTTGTCGCTCCCAGCCATTTTGCATGAATGGCTGCTGCTGCGCCATAGACGCCGCGGCGGCTGCTTCAGCGGCATGCAGAGCGCG
>WNGJ01045717.1_pt1 | contig 14242 bp, 10 predicted proteins | sample 5400611 | NCBI WGS metagenome assembly WNGJ01 (sample SAMN13153375, study PRJNA577476) | soil metagenome | isolation source: 40 cm soil or saprolite under Garry oak tree replicate 1 | place: USA:California | collected 2016-06-15 | reverse complement strand
ATTGCTCACCCTCGCCCGTGGGTTGAGTCAAAATAGACAACCTACCCCCGGGAGGTTCCAAATGCTGGCACGTAGCCTCTGCAAAACGCTTTTTGTGTTCCTAGTCCCTGCTTTCGCCGCCGCAGGGCAGCAGGCGCCTGCGCCGCGCGTCGTGGACCTAACAGCTCCCGACGGGTTGAAGCTCAAGGGGACATTTTCGGCCACGGCTGCGTCGGGCCCCGGCGTGCTTCTGCTGCACCAGTGCAACCGTCAGCGCAAGGTGTGGGACGATCTTGCGAGGCGCATGACGGCGGCCGGTATGAACGTAATGACGGTGGACCTGCGCGGCTACGGCGATTCGGAAGGCACGCCCATCGACAAGCTCGCGCCGGAAGAGATCAACGTGGTGTTCAACGAGAAGATGCCACTGGACGTTGAAACCGCTTACAAATTTCTGGTCGCGCAACCAACGGTCTCTGCAGGCATTCTCGTCGTGGGCGGGGCCAGCTGCGGCGTCAACCAATCCGTGCATCTGGCGATGAAGCACCCCGAAATCAAGGCGCTGGTACTGCTCTCGGAAATCACCGACATTGACGGACGCAATTTTCTGCGCGCGCATCCGTCGCTGCCACTCTTCCTCGCCACCGCCGACGACGACGCCGATCCCGGCGTCTCCGATCTGATGCAATGGCTTTCCACGTTTTCGACTAATCCGCACACGAGATTTGTGCGCTACAAGACCGGCGGGCACGGCGTGGAGATCTTCGCCGTGCACCCGGAGCTTCCGGCGACGATTGTGGATTGGGTCACGGTCGCAGTGCGTTCGCCCAAGGCCGCCCCGGCGAAAGGTTCGCCGAACGCCTCGCCGGAGACCCAATTTCTCGACGCGCTCGACCAGCCCGGCGCCGCGGCCAACGCCGCGCAGCTCTACGCCGAAGCCTCTGGCAAAAATCCGATTGGCGCTGTGGTTCCCGAGGTGGTCCTCAACCGCATCGGCTATGAGCATCTTCAGAACGGCGACAAAAAAGGCGCGATCGCCATTCTCAGGCTCAACGCCAGTCTGTACCCCAATTCACCTAATGTTTACGACAGCCTCGGCGACGCGTACCTTGCCGACGGGCAGAACGACTTGGCGCGGCGGAATGCGCAGAAGGCCATTGAGCTGTTGGCGCACGACACCACCGATCCGGAAGATCGACGCAAGGCGATCCGCGAGAGCGCGGAGCAGAAGCTGAAGCAGCTCAGCCAGCCTCGTTAAAAGCGAAGCTGGCACCTTCCGGACCTGCAGTAAGGGGAAACTAGGCCACAACGCGTGCGATAACTCTGGTAAGTTCCCTGCCAAAATCGAACTTCAGCGGTTACCCGGCTAATCGGGACGTTGGCTGTCTGTCAGATCTGGACCGACACTTTGGCTCTTCTCTTCGCGTCTTTTGCATGTCAGGGCTATCTGAGATACTTCGACAAGAACTCCTGCAGGTCCCCTTCCCAAATCTTCCAACCTTCCTTTCCAAAAATCATGTGCCCGGGCGGAACCCCTCCGGCATCCCGGGGCGCGAAGGCTGGGTACACAATGAGCTTCGCGGTCGCCCCGTGCTCTTCCGCTTCATGCACCACAGTTTTCACGGACTCGGTCGTGCGATCTTTCTTCGCAACCATTCCTTGCAGCGGAATTCGAATCTTCGCCGCTGCTTCTTTCAGTGCTTGCTGCATCGCATGACTTTGGTCCCATGTGAGCGCCCCGCCTGCCTGATCCACTACCACGCGAAACGCCGAAGACCGGCTCGCCGCAAGCACGCTGACAATCCCCCCGATCGACCAGCCCATCACAGCCACGCGCTTCGTGTCCGCGTATGGCAGCGCCTTGAGGAACTCCACCACCGCCAGCACATCGTCGGTTTCTTCTTGCACACGCGCCACGAATCGTGGCCCACGATCTTCTCCGATCGCTTCGCCAAAGGTCGGGCCATCCGCCTTACCGTAGCCGCGCCGCTCCGGCACTATCACGACGTAACCCCTGTGCGTCAGCATCTCCCCCACATAAACAAACGGCCGCTCTTCTCGTTCGTGCCCCCCTCGCGACCCGTGGTTGTAAATCACCACTGGAAACGGTCCTGTGCCCTCCGGCTTGTAAACGTACGCCTCAATCTTGAATTTTCCGCTCGGATAAAACGTCGTCTCGTAGCTCCGCGGCTGTCCGTTTGTCTGCCCGCCCGCGACGAAGACGCCGCAAACAATTACCCGAGCCGCAAATCTTGAAAGCCGCAGTACGAACACCGGCATGATTGATCCCTTCCTGTCAACGTCCACCGACAAACCTGAGACGATATCACGAATGGAAATCACACGAATGCGTACTAGACGCCCCGGCAAGCGCTTACCTTCAAATCATTCCAGAGCCTCCGTAAACTTGATCGTCGAACCCGGATTGTACATGCTCTTGAGGTTTCAGAAAGCAGCCGTGGGAGGAAATTATGAGACCCGAAACCAAGCTTTTCAATGCGTTTGGATTTTTGACCACACGGGGTTTTGGCTAGCGGAGCTCGTTGGCACTGCGCCTCACTATACGGTAAAAGCCGCGGTGCGGATTCTGTTCGTCACCTCATTGAGACTTCCCGAAGAAACCGCAGGGCTTCGCCCTGCGCTACGGGTCATTACTGCCGGCGCTGTGATTTGCGCTGGTTCGCAGGCGGCGGATCGTCCGGGTCATCGCCCGAGTTCACACTTGAAAATGCCGAACGCAACACGTCATTGGCGAAGAAATTTTTTCCGTCCATCGGCACCATCATGATCTGCAACTTGTCCGAGAGCCGCTCGGCAATGATCTTCTGAATGAGCATGGGGTTTTGCTTCAGCACGGCTGCCTCGTACTTCATGCGTTCGGCATCGGCCGCAGACGTCACGCGAATGCGGTTTGCTTCCGCGTCAGCAAGATTCTTTTGTCGCTCGACTTCCGCTTTACTGTCGATGATTTTGGCTTGCGCGGCCGCTTCGGCATTTTCAATGGTCGCTTCCTTGCGGGCCTGCGCCTCAAGCTTGGTCTGCTCGATCTGCTTCTGTTTCAACGGCAGCGTGTACTGCATGGCGTCCGATTCCGCTTTGGCTTGCAAGACACGCACCTGCGCTTGAGCTTCGGCCTGCTTGACGTCGCGCGACTTCTGCGCTTCAGCTTCCAGCTCCGCGATTTTTACCTGTTTCTCCTTGATTTCCTGTTCCGTGCCAAGACGCTCGTTCTCTTGTTCCTTCAGCAACAGTCCTTCCAACCCTTTGGCATATTCCTCAGGGAGTTGGAGGTCGCGAAGAAGCACATCGCGAACCAGGATGCCGTCACTTGCGAGCCGCGAGGTGATGGCTTCGGCCGCTTTGGTGCGCAGCTCTTCGCGCTTGGTGGCGAAGATTTCCCGGGTCATGTAATTCGGAGCAAGTTGGCGATAGATGCTAGAAACAACCGGAGCGACCACTTGTTCACCCACGGCTTGCGGCAAATTCGTGTGGATGGAATCCAGGCGCTTGGGATCCAGACGATACCGCACGGAAACGGCCAACCCGATGTTCAACCCTTCGCGTGCCTGCACGTTCAGGACGTCACCCTTGAGCTTGGGATTTTCGGAGGCCAGAGTAGTGTAAACCTGTTCGCGCGTATCGTAGATTGCGACGGAATCGACCAGGGGCGTAATCAGGTGCACGCCGGGGTACAGCGTACCGGGCCGCGCCCCCGAAATCTGGCTGATGCGGACGCCTGCCGCTCCATCGGGAATCACCACGATCGTCTCGGTAATAAGGATCGCCAGTGCCCCCGCGGCTGCAAGCTGCAGCGCCAGCCGCGCTCGCGCTGGCCGAAAAAGGCGGCCAGCCAGCGGCCCCACCTCCGCGGCCGCGTCTCCACCTCCTCTGCCGCCCAGCAATCGGCGAAGCTGCGTAGCGAGGAAGACGTCATATGCAACCAAGGCCCCGGCACTACCAAAGAGACCCACTCCCAGAATCATCAAGAGGTATTTCAAAGCTAGCATCGAGTTACTCCCTTCCGTTTCATTCCCGGCGTTCTTAATGCACTGCGGCGGAGTGGTGACCGGCTACGCCGCCGCTTGCTGTGGGCCGGGGAATCTGCGAGCACAGGCTTGGGTTATTCCGTGCCCGTGCTCCAAGCACGTTCTAGCGATTGGCGGCGTAGGCGCGCGCCAGCTGCGCCGTGCCGCGCGCGAGGTCCGTGCGCGGAGCAAGATCGCGGGCGGTGGCGGGCTGCATTAGCAGGAAGGCGATGCGAAGGGAAACCCAAGAAAAAACGGCTGCCACGGCGACGGCAAAGGAGAAGTCGCAAGCCAATCAAAGCAAGGCCAACAGACTCTCAAAAACTTTGGAAGTGGGCATGGCACGAAGCTCATCGGGACTACCGGCCAGCTTCAGGGCGGTCTCAGCTGAAATGCGACCCAAATTGCCGGTAGCTTTCGAATTGCGATTCATCAAACCATTGGTTTGCCGTGGATTGGTGCGGGAAAACAGGGTGAAGCGTGCGGTAATTCTGGACGTCGGCGGGATCGCGGCCATCCTGCCATGCGTTCAGGCCTGTACGCCCCTCGGCCGGCAGAATTCACTCGTAGTGCAACGCCACGATGGGATCCACATGCGTGGCGCGACGGGCGGGAATCCAGCAAGCCGCAAGGGCCATGGCCATCAGCAATGCAGCAACTCCGGCTATCGTTCCCGGATCATGCGTGCCCACTCCAAACAGCAATCCTCGAATCAACGGCGTCAGCGCCAGTGTGCCGGCTACACCAAGCGCCACGCCGATGCTCGAAATCGCGAATCCAAAACGGAACACCAGCGACCATACATCTCGTTGTTCGGCACCGAGCGCCATGCGAATCCCGAATTCGCGCGTGCGCAGGCTCACGGCGTGCGCCACCACACCATAAATCCCAATGGCCGCAAGAAACGAAGCGATGGCCGCAAAAATCGTCACCAGCACAGCGCCAAAATGCTGGCGTGCAACCGAGTCTCCGAGCGCCTGGTCCATCGTGGCAACGTCGGAGAGCGGCAAATCGGAATCCATTCGATGAACGATGTCGCGGATTGGCGCTACTTTTGCAAAAGGATCGCCATCCGTACGCACCGCAAGCATCATGCTCGAAAAAGGAAGCTCGGCATGCGGCCAGTAGCTCATGGCCACCGGAGTCGTGTCCAACCCCTGCCGTTTTACGTCGCCAACGACGCCGATGATCTCTGAAAAATCGTTCTTGTCTTTCATATCAATGCGGATCTTGTGTCCGAGAGGATCTTCGCCGGGGAAATACTGCCGCGCCAGGGAATCGCTGACGATTACCACGTGAGACTCTATGGTTTCTTCCCGGTCGGAAAATGTCCGCCCTCGGAGCACCGGAATTCGCATCGTTCGGAAATAGTCGGAACCCACAAGCTGCACGTCGGTGAGGCGTTCCTGGCCGCGGGCGCGGGCCGGCTTTCCGGCAATGTCGAAGTCAGTTCCAGGCGTCATGCCGGTCAGCGGAAATGAATTGTCAATCGTTGCGGCCCGAACCCCCGGTAGCGTCCGAACCTGCTCCAAGAGCTGTTGAAAAAAATCGATGTACTGGTTCGGCTTTGCGTATTTGACTGAAGGAAGGCTGATTCTCAGGGTCAGCAGATTCCGCGGGTTGAACCCCGGATCCACAGAGGAAAGCATTACGAAGCTTCGCATGAGTAGCCCCGCGCCCGCCAGCAGCACCAGCGACAAGGTGATTTGGGCGACGGCGAGCGCATTCCGAATGTGGTGCCCCCGAACTCCCGTTTGCGCCTGCCCTGCCTCGCGCAGCGCATCGCTTATACCAATGCGAGCCGTGTCCCATGCGGGGGCCAATCCAAACGTCAGGCCCGTCAGTAAAGAAACGGCGGTTGTGAAAACTACCATGCGCCAGTCGAGGTGGATCGGGCTCATGTGGAGCGTCTTGGGAATCAGCAGCACCATCGCAGAGAGCGTCCACTGGGCTCCAAGAATCCCGAGCGTACCTCCCAAAATCGCAAGCACCAGGCTTTCTGTCAGCGATTGCCGCACAATCCGCCAACGGCTGGCGCCAAGTGCGGCCCGCACGGCCATCTCGCGGTCACGGCTGGAAGCGCGAGAAAGAAGCAGGTTTGACACGTTTGCGCAGGTAATCAGAAGCACGAAACCGACCGCCCCAAGCAAGACCGCCAGAGTCGGCCGGATTGCACTCGAGAGATCCTCGCGAACCGGCACCAAGTTCACTCCCCATCCCGTTTCGAAATCTGGATACACCTTTGTGAAACTTGCGACCAGACCGTTCATTTCGGTTTGCGCTTGCGTTAGACTCACTCCCGGTTTAAGTCTCCCTATTGCACTCATCCAGCGGCCGCGCGGAGCCCAGTCCTCGTCTCTCCACCCATAGGGCCACCAGAGTTGCGCCACTTTCTCCGTCAGCGAGCCTTGCGAAGCGAAGAGCGTTACTCCAGGCGGCATTACGCCCACGACAAGAAAACTCTCCCCATCGAGCCTGATGAGCTTTCCTATGGCGGCGCGGTCCCCGCCGAACCGCCGCTGCCACAACCCGTAGCTCAGCAGAACTTGATGGTTGTGACCGCGGCGCCCTTCATCACTCGAAAAATCCCGGCCCAACATGGGCGAGATACCCAGCAGGGAAAACAAATTCGTTGAAATGCCCTGCGATGGGATCTCTTCTGGCTCTCCCTCTCTGGTGAGTGTCGAGGTGTCGTCGAAGAATGTGGCCATCTGCTCGAACGCCGTGCTGTGTTTCTGCCAGTAGAGGAAATTGGCCGGTGAAACCACGTTGTGATCGCGCCCCTCGTTAGCCTTGGTCTCCCAGATCAGCACCAAGCGCTGTTCCTGGCGATACGGAAGCGCCTTCAGCAACACTGAGTAGACAACGCTGAACACCGCGCTATTCGCGCCGATGCCCAAAGCCAAAGTGAGGATGGCAACCGTGGAGAACGCAGTGCTTTTGCGAAGCATCCGCAGGGCGTAACGAAGGTCCTGGGCCAAGGATTCGAGCGATACGAAGGTCCACATTTCGTGGCTCCTTTGTTTGGTCCAAGACACATTGCCGAACTGGCGCCTCGCGGCATATCGTGCCTCATTCGCCTCCATCCCCGTTTCGAGGTTCCTCTGCTCGCGCTTCGCCAAGTGAAACGCCAGTTCATCTTCGAGGTCGCGATCCAACTGCCTCCTTTTGAAGAGCCCTTTCAGGCGCAGCCAGGTTTTGTTCGCCCACTCAGAGAACATGGCCACCTCCTAGGCTGTCTGCAAAATGCGCGCGACTGCTCCGGACATGCGCCGCCAATACTCGGTCTCTTGGGCTAACTGCTTTAGTCCCGCTGCTGTAAGGGCGTAGTACTTGGCACGGCGGTTGTTGTCCGAGAGACCCCATTCCGAAGACAGCAAGCCGCGCAGTTCCAAGCGATGCAGGGCGGGGTAGAGCGCACCCTCCTCCACGCGCAGCACGTCCTCGGAAGTTTGGTGAATCCACTCGGCCACGCCGTAACCATGCATCGACCCCCGAGCCAGCGATTTCAGAATCAAGAGGTCCAGAGTTCCCTGGAGCAGGTCTCCAGGGCTTTTCTGCTTATCCTTCATGGAGGTTCCTTACCCTTATCCATAAGACGTTTAGGGGAAGGAAATGTTAGCGCCTGGCGCCCCCCTCGGTGCGGGCGGCATGGGGGAGGTGTATCGCCCGCTCCAATCGAGTCGGAAACCCTTGCAGTGCCAGGCGATGACGGTTTCGGGCTTGAGGATGAGCAGTGCGTTTCACCGCCGGGAGAGCCAAACCCAGAGGACGCGATCGGTCCAGGCGAGGCGAGGCTTGTGGCCACAGCATTGGCGCGGAAAGGCGACACGTCGTTGCTTTGCAAATGCAATGATTTCAACACGTACGGAATTTTTGATAGGGACAGTTGTTTTTCCGATCTAGCGAGCACTGCGGAAGAAGCAAGTCATTGAAGCAGCGCACTTTGCTGGGGAGCGCCTGGTTACGTGCAAGGATGTCCGGCTCGTGATCACTAGGAAGGTTGGTCAGAACTCCCCCCGGCATAGCGTTTTAGCAAACCGTCGCCTTCAAATTTCACTCTGGTCCGGGTTTCACGACGTTGTACGCTAATCTTGAATCGCGAACGCCATAATGTTCGGCCCCGCAGCCACGGCGATGAATTGTTTGCCATCGAACATGTAGGTCATAGGCGACGCTTTCCAGGTCTGATTGGTTTGAAACCTCCACAGTGGGTGGCCGTGCGCCGCATCCGCCGCGATCAGGCTTCCGCCCTCCTCGCCAAAAATCACCAGGCCGCTGGCAGTGGTGAGCGTGCCGCCCCACGAGTTGGCGGGTCCTGGCTCCGGCAGCGTCCAAGCAATGTCGCCCGTAAAGATATTTATCGCTTTCAGAATCCGCTGCGGCGCGGGGTCCGGTGTAGTACGCTGCGACCCGCCCAAGTAAGCCTTCCCTGGCTCCCAATCTCCCGAATCGCTCTTTGTGTAGAGGCTGCATTTTTCAAAAGTCTGGACATAATAGAGGCTGGTTGCGGGATTAAACGAGGGGGAGAACCAATTCGTCGCCCCATCCTGAGATGGGCACACTTTCGTGCCCGCGGGGGTGGGTTCCTGGCCAGGAAGCTTGATGGGTCGCCCGTCGGGTCCGATCCCGCTTGACCAGGTCAGATACTTGACAAACTGTTTGGCCAGAAGGAGGGTGCCGTCGCGGCGATCGAACACGTAGAAGAATCCGTTGCGATCGGCATGCAGCATCAGCTTACGAGGCTGGCCCTGCCATTCGGCATCCACCAACACTGGCGTTTCCGTGGCATCCCAATCCCACAAATCGTGTGGTGTGAATTGATAGTACCACTTCAGTCTCCCGGTCTTGCCTTCTAGCGCCAGAATGCAGTCGGAATAGAGATTGTCCCCCTTGCGAAGATCTCCGTTATACTCCCTGCTGGGATTGCCAGTGGGCCAATAGACTATGTCAGGCTCGGGGTCGTAACTCCCGGTAAACCAGGTCGGAGCGCCGCCATGCTCGATATCCTTCCCTTGCCACGTCTCTGATCCTGGTTCTCCTGGCCTCGGGACGGTTGAAAATCGCCAGATCTCCCTGCCAGTCTTCTGATCGTGAGCTGCGACGAATCCGTTCGCGCCGTGCTCGCCCCCACCGACGCCCGAGATGACCAAGTCCCCCGCCGGAAGAGGCGCCGACGTTGCAAAGTAGTTTTTGCGCGAGTCCGCGAGCTCCGAATCCCACAGCAATTCGCCGGTGAAACGGTTGAGCGCAATGATGTGCGCATTGTTGGTTTCCATGAAGACACGGTCGCCCGCCACGGCAACGCCACGGTTCGCACCGCCGCCTACAGACATTGTCCCTGTGCGCCGCCGTTTGTAATGCCAGATCTCCCGGCCACTTCCGGCATCGAGCGCGAAGCACTCATTGGGGCCAGTGACGTACATCATTCCGCCGACGACGACAGGTGTGACCTCGAGGGGGCCTGCACCGGGAAGCGTGAACATCCACGTCATCGCTAGATGTGCAATGTTGTCCTGACTGATTTGCGTAAGTTTGGTGTAGCGGTTCCCGCCGGGCTCGCCGTTGTAAGTAGGCCAGTCCGTGTCGGAGGTCACTTCGCGAAAGCGGCTCCCGGCACGGCGCAGCAAGAGTACGCGGTGGTCAGCGGTGCGCAACTGCAGGTCGTAAAAACCCTCGCCGAGGACGTGTCCTTCGATGGTCTTGCCTTCCGTGGTCTGAATCTGCAGCTTCTTACCGCCCGTCGGACTGGCTGCGGCGCGATGCTGAATCGTACGCAGAAAATTCAGCAATTGCGCCATTTCAGGACTTGGGACGCGGCTTGGAGGCATGCCTCGTGCGGGCAGGCCGTTTCGGATCAAACTCCCCAGCTCCCGGTCGTTGTATGCGTACAGACGCAACCCAATTGGTGGGCCGATGTCACCGCCGTTGCCGTCTGCCCCGTGGCATCTGGCGCAGCGGGACTCGAAAGCCTGGCGCCCGACATCGACGGCTTCGACGTCTTGTACGGCCAGCCCCGAAATTATCATAAGGAGCCACGCCAGCATGGATCTCAGATCCGCTCAAACTGCTTGATGGGTTGGAGGTCTTTAATGATGAGGATCATGCGGTGTTCCGTATCATCGATTTACGTTCTTTGAATAATTCCGAGACACGCTAAGGCCTGATGACCGTGCCGTCCCGCCTCCGCGTGGTCCCCCAGGAATAATCGAAATTTGGCGGACCGGCAGGGAAGGGGAATTTCGCCGCGAGTTTTTCGTCAACCTCGATGCCGAGGCCCGGCTTCTCCTGCGCCAGCATGTAGCCGTTCTTCACTTCCGGGCAGCCCACAAATACCTCCTGCGTCTCCTTGGGGAAGCCGCTGCCTTCGTGGACACCGAAGTTGTAACTCGCCAGCTCAAGTGCGAGCTGCGCGGCGTGCGCCACCGGCGACGCATCGCCCGGTCCGTGCCAGGCCGTGCGTACGCCGAAAAATTCGCTCAGGGCCGCAACCTTGCGCGCCGGGCTCAAGCCCCCGATTTGCGAAATGTGGATGCGAATGAAGTCAATCAGCCGCTCTTTGATGAGCGGCACATATTCGTGTTGCGTGTTGAACAGTTCGCCCATCGCCAGCGGAGTGCTGGTCTGCTGCCTCAGCAAGCGGAAGTGATCGTTGTCTTCCGGCGGCAGCGGATCTTCCAGAAAAAACAAGCGATAGGGTTCGAGCGCCTTGCACAAGTTGATTGCCTGATTCAACGTCACACGCTCATGCACGTCGTGGAGGAGCTCTACCTCGTCGCCCAACTTGACGCGCAGGTACTCGAATAACTTGGGCACCATCCGTACGTACGGCCCCGACTCCCAGATCTCTCTCGGGTTGGTCGGACCGATCACTTCGCCCGCCGTGCCACCAGGGGCAGGTGTGGGGCGACGCGCTCCGTAGCCGGCGTAACCGGGCGTTGCGACCTGCACGCGCACGTGGCGGAAGCCCTGCTCCATCGCTCGCCGGGCATTTTCTTCCACCTCGGAAAAACTGCTGCCGCTCGCGTGAAAATAACAGTCCGCGCCGTGACGCACCTTGCCGCCGAGCAGTTGATAGAGCGGCATGCCGGCGCGTTTGGCTTTGATGTCCCAGAGGGCGATGTCGACGCCGCTCATCGCATTGAACAGCACCGGCCCATTGCGCCAATACGAGCTCACATAACTCGACTGCCAGATATCCTCGATTTCGTCTACATTGCGCCCGATCAGAAAGGGCTTCAGATACTGCTCGACCGCCGTCTGAACGACAAGCGCACGCTGTGTAAAGGTCGCGCACCCCCAACCGACGAGGCTGGGCTCCGTCGTTTCGACTTTCACGATGACCAACCGGATACCATTCGGCGCTGTCAGAATGGTTTTGATATCTCGGATCTTCACGGTCGCTGTGCCCGCCACAGCCTGAGCGTAACTGGAATCACATTTTGGCGTAAGAACGTCCGCCAGTAACGATGTAGGAGCGAACAAGGACGCGCCGCCAGCGAAAGAAAGAGAGCTTATTGCTTCACGACGGTTCATAGTGGTTGCCTATGCTACTTCCATGTTGAATGGGCGTACAGGGATTTCCTAATTGGGCGTGGACGTACGGTCTGCTACCACTCATCCCGCCGTTGCGGGTGGTAGTCCGCGCCGCATCGGATAAGAGTCTCACACTGGCAACAATTTCAGGAGCGCCGCAAACCACAATTCTCCTGGTTGACAGCTTCATGGGCATCATACTAGCGTTTGCGGCGTGCACGTTTTATCGTCACGCACTGGAGTAGCCAACAGGCTTAATGCAGGGTGGACCGATTGATTCCTCGAAATGGTCATTCCAGGGCCTGCTGGCCTGTGATTTTCTTCGTCGGTGTGACAGCCAGCTTCGGGTGCTGTACGTTTTCGTGATCATGGAAGTGGGAACGCGCAGGATCGCTCACTGCAACGTCACCACTCATCCCAGCGCGGACGCTCCAGCAGTTTCGGGAGACCATCACGGGAGAGAAACCGTACCCGGTTCCTCATCCACGACCGCGACAACATTTACTCCTCCGAACTCGATTCGGCCGTGAAGTCGATGGGCTTGAGCATCTTGAAAACGCCGCTCCACGCGCCCCAGGGCGAACGCTTTCTGCGAACGCCTCGTTTGGATCTATCCGCCGCGAGTGTTTGGATTTCCTGATTCCGCTGAACGAGAGACACCTGCGGAGAATTCTCAAGGAGTGGGTGGCTGATTACAACCAGGGCCGCCGACACATTTACAAGGGGCGCGCGACTTTACAGGGACAAAGGGCTACTTCCTTGCGTCTGTAATACGCTCGGAATAGGAGGCCCACCACAAGACCCAGTCCCTTCCGGATTTAGAGCATATGTGCTGCAGCACATATGATTTACTATCTGCAGAAAGTAGATATGTGCAGTTGGTGTCCTTAAGTCACGTGTTGTCAACGTGCGCGCGTGGCTGGACTCAGCATAATATCCTGGCTGGTTGGCGAATCTCGACTCAGACCTGACATGCGCGGATGTCCCGCGAAGAGTTACAAAGGCGCTTCCATGCGCGAAGAGTTACAAAGGCGCTTCCATGATCCCTTGCTGCAGCCCATCAACTCGATTTCACCCAGTGCGTCAGCGACAAGTCGCTTCAGTGGCAAGTTTCGCAAAACAAAAAAAGAATTGCTCCATGACGGACCTCCTCCGAAAAGCGGCAGCCTCCGTGGCCGCCAGGACGTGCATCATGAAATCTTATGTGCTGTGATCCAACAGGAATGAACTGATCGGCAAGCACTTACAGCAGCAACTCTACATAACGCCCCACAGCAGATAGTAAATCATATGTGCTGCAGCACATATGCTCTATGTGCTGGTCACCCCGCAAGACGTCTACCTTGAGTATGCACGTGCCGTAGCGCAGCATATTCGTCCCCTTCCGAAGGCCTCCTCATGAGCCGTGTGCGACGCCCTCCGCTCGAGCATCCTCTGGCTCCGGTCTTCGACCGCGCCGTCGATGCCCTCGGCATGGCACTCAGTCCCGAGTCGATTCGCCTGTACCGCGGAACGGTTCGCAAGTTTCTGAACTATCTCGCTGCTGATCATCCTGGGGTGCAGCGCCTGGACCAATTGCGCCGTGAACCCCACATCCTCGGCTGGATGTCCCGCCTGCACTCGCAAGTGCCGCCGCTCGTGACCGCCTCCTATGTCCTCCGCCTCATCAGTCTGCGCGGCCTCTGCAACGAACTGGCCTGGACCGAACAACTTCCTGAACTTGCTCATCTGATCCGCCGCGAGGATATTCCACGACTCCCGCACAGACTTCCACGCCCACTCACGCCAGAACAGGATGAACTCCTGCAGCAGGAATTCCGCTTGCGCAATGATCTCGGCGGCAACGTCTTCCTGCTGATTCGCCACACCGGCATGCGCATCGGTGAATGTGCCGATCTGTCCTCCGACTGCCTTCGCTCCATCGGCCCAGGGCAATGGGCGATTCATGTGCCACTCGGCAAACTCAAAACCGAACGTATGGTCCCCGTGGATCCCTTTGTGTGCGAATTCGTTCATCGCCTCCGATTCTTTCGTTCCCTTGATCCCCTGCCTGCCGATGGACGGCTCTTAGCCCGTCCCGGCGCCAAGGACACGCTCCTTCGGCACTTTCGTGATTACCTGCATCAAGTCTGCCATTCGCTCGGCCTCTCCACCCGCATCGTCCCCCACCAATTTCGCCACACCTATGCCACGGAAATGCTTCGAGCCGGTATGAGCTTGACCGCCGTAATGAAATTGCTCGGGCACTTCTCTCCCAAGATGACCATGCAATATCTTGATGTGACGTTGAATGATCTCCAGCGAGCATTCGAGCTGGCTTGCTCAAAACCTCGCCATCTTGTTCCGCAACCGAGAGTGTCGTCTGCGCCACTTCGAGAGGGCCTCGATGGAGTGATCGATTCTTTGCTCGCTGCTCAACATGTGCTGGAGATGTTCCGCCGCACGCTGCCAAAAGACACTACTCGCATTCGCCTCAATCGCCTCTCCAACCGCCTCACCAAAATCCTTATCGAAGCACGCAACCTCGCGACGCCCTGAAAACGGGCAGAGATTGGCCGGTAATGTGGGGTAATCGGAAACTTGAATCCATATGGACGATCCTGCGTTTACCAGATGGAAGGCACTATACGATTTACAGAACCGACATGCACAGGATTACCGAACAATCCGATGTAGAATCGGGGTCGCGACTAGCCTTCAAT
>WNGJ01022285.1_pt1 | contig 14245 bp, 10 predicted proteins | sample 5400611 | NCBI WGS metagenome assembly WNGJ01 (sample SAMN13153375, study PRJNA577476) | soil metagenome | isolation source: 40 cm soil or saprolite under Garry oak tree replicate 1 | place: USA:California | collected 2016-06-15 | reverse complement strand
GATGCGCACGTCGCGGTCGCCGGCGGCCTCGCGGGCCTGGTCGAGCGCGCTCTCGATGCCGTCGTTGACGAAGTGGAAGGTGGTGCCGCCCGGGCGCTCCCACGGGTCACGCTTGGTGTGGGTGACGACGAAGACCGGGGTGTGGAACGGAGCCTCCTCCGGCCATGCCTGCTCGCCGAGGTCGAACATGCGCTTGCCCATGACGCTCGCGCCGGTGCGCTCGTACGTCGCTCGTGCGATGTCGTTGTCGATGCCTTCCTCGCCGCCCTCGCCGAGCTTGAGGTTCTCCCGGAACCAGCGCTGCGGGAACAACCACGCCTGCAGTTCCGACCACTTCGTCATCCAGCGCCTGACGCCCGGGTCGTCCTGCTTCTCGGGCGAGAAGGCGTCCTCGGCCGGCACGGCCTCGGGTGCCATGAAACCGTCGAGCGACATCGTCACGCTGAAGAACACGTTCCCGGCCATCAGCTCTCCGCTCCCTTCGGGGTGGTCTCGTTCGAGGTGGTCTCGTTCCGGCCGGTGTCGTTCCGGGTGAGTTCGGCGACGTAGGCCGCCAGGTTGCGCAGGGTCTGCTCGCCGCCCTCGATCGCGTGGTACTTCTCCACCGCCTCGTCGCGGAGTTCCTTGGTGGGGAACACCGTGCGCATCACGATCCGGGTCTCGTCGCCGGCCGGCTCGAAGGCCAGGACCGACTCGAAGGCGTTGGGGTCGTCGCGGGACTCGCCGTGCAGCAGCGCGATCCGCTCCGGCGGGACGATCTCCCGCCAGGTGATCCACTCCTGGTAGTCGGTCCCGTCCGGCCCGTGCATCACGAAGTCCCAGGCCCCGCCGACGCGGAACTCGAAGGACCGCGTGGTGGTGGAGAACCCCTCCGGTCCCCACCATCGCGACAGGTGCCGGACCTGCGTGAACGCTTCGAACACCAGCTCCCGTGGTGCGCTGATGACCCGGGACATCACGATCTCGCGGTCCGCGGTCGCGTGTTCGGGCTCGCCGCCGCTACTGGTCGTCGCCATCCGGTGGTTCCTCCCGCCTTGCCTGTTTCAGGTCCTGCACGTACTCGTCCAGCCGGTCGAAGCTCCCGCTCCAGAACCGCTCGAAGCCGCCCAGCCACTCGTGCACCGGCCGCAGCCCGCGGGCGTCCAGGCCGTACAGCCGCTGCTTGCCCGCCCCGCGGACCCGCACCAGCCCGACCTCCCGGAGCACCCGCAGGTGCTTGGACGCCTGCGGCTGGCTCATCGCCAGATCCCGCGCCAGCTCGGTCACCGGCCGCTCGCCGCCCCGCAGCAGGACCAGGATCTCCCGCCGCTGCGGCTCGGCGATCGCGTTGAACGCGTCCGAGGTCGTCGCCGCTCGTGCCATGGCAACCAACATATGCCTATATCGGAATGTGTCAACACCCCGTCGCCCGGCCGCATCACAGGAGGGGTTGTGAGACGAATGACGGGCTGGAACGGTCAGGCAGGTGGAAGGCCGCTGCAAGGGTCCGTCGCCCATCCTGTGCGAGCAGCCGGACGGAACCAACGTCATGCCCCGCAACACCTAGCCGCCGCCGAGCTGGAGCCGTGCCTCGCGCTGCTCCAGCTCGGCGGCCTGCCGGGTCAGCCCGATGACGGGTGCGGAAGCTGCCAGTAACTGGAATTGTCCCAATGGACCGTCCGCTGCGATGCTCAGCACATGACTACCACCCCGTCCCAGCAGTACGAGGACGTCGTCGACCTGCGGCGCTACCCGATCAACGAGCCGGTCGGCCAGGCCTGCCGCGACTTGGTCCGGGACTGCCGCGACCAGCTCCGTGATCGCGGGGTCGCCCAGCTGCCCGGCTTCCTCACCCCGGACGCGGTCAGCCAGATGATCGCGGAGGCGGACCGGCTGGCCGGCCGGGCCTGGGCGAGCGACCAGAGCCACACCGTCTACTTCGAGCCGCCCGACGGTTCGGCGGGCGCCGACCACCCGCGCGCGCTGCTCCAGCACTCGGCCAAGAAGGCTGTCGCCTACGACCTGATCCCGGACACCGCGCCGATCCGGCGGCTGTACGAGTCCGCCGAGCTGACCGCGTTCATCGCCGCGGTGCTGGGCAAGCAGGTGCTCTACCGCAGCGCTGACCCGCTGGACGCCCTGGAGATCGCGATCTTCGGCGACGGCGACGAGCTCGGCTGGCACTTCGACAACAGCGAGTTCTCCGTCACCGTGATGTACGCCGAGTCCGAGGCGGGCGGCCACTTCGACTACTACCCCCGGCTGCGCGACGAGCGGGACGAGAACTACCCCGGCGTCCGGAAGGTCCTGCTGGGCGACCCGGGCGGCGTGGTCAGGCTGCCCAGCAGCCCGGGCACGCTCGCGGTCTTCCGCGGCCAGCACGCGCTGCACCGAGTCACCCCGGTCAGCGGCCCGCGGCCGCGGATCAACTCGGTGCTGACCTACGGCGAGCGCCCGGGCATGAAGCTGAACCGCCTCACCCAGGAACTGTTCTACGGCCGCACCGCCTGAACGCCGCTACCCGCCGCCTCATGCAGGGGGTCGCCGCCCGGATTTGAGTGCGATCCGTGCTGCCATAACAGCACGGATTGCACTCGGATCGCCGACCCGCGATCGCGTTTCGCCGCTGAATTATGTACCGGAAATATCGATTCAGCTCCTGCTTTGCCGTGAATGTTCGCCTTGACATGGGTGCCCGGACGGGAGAAAGGTGACAATACGCCTGGTCACGGGGGCGGGGGAGCGGGACGCCGGACATTCAGCGCGGGGGGACAGGCATGAATAATCTGCTGGAGCGGCTGGGCGGGTTCGCGGCCAGGCGGCATTGGATCGTCATTATCGCCTGGCTGATCATCCTCGGCGGCACGCTGTGGGCGCGGCACGCGTCCGGCGGCGAGTTCGTCAACAACTACAGCGTGTCCGGCAGCGGTTCGGCCCTCGGTCAGGACCTGCTGAACAAGGACTTCCCGCAGCAGGGCGGGTACGCGGGCCAGATCGTGTTCCACGCCACGAAGGGCACGGTGTCGGCCGACCAGTCCGCGGTGAACCAGGCCACCAGCAACGTGGCCAAGCTTCCCGACGTGATCAAGGCGGTGAGCCCGTTCGCGTCGCCGAACTCAGGCGCGGTGTCCAAGGACGGCACCATCGCGTACTCGAGCGTGTCCTGGAGCGTCAACCCGAACTCCCTGGAGACCGACTACCTGAACCGCCTGGACCAGGCGGTCGCCCCGGCCAGGTCGGCCGGCCTGCAGGTCGCCTACGGCGGCGGAGCCGGGCAGATCGGGCAGGTGACCCACGACCTGAAGTCGGAGATCATCGGCCTGGCCTGCGCGCTGGTGCTGCTGCTGTTCATGTTCGGCTCGCTGATCGCGGCGGCGATCCCGCTGCTGTCGGCGATCTTCAGCGTCGGTGCCGGGCTCTCGCTGCTCGGACTGCTCGCCGCGGCGAGTACCTTCCCTACCACGGCGCCCACCATCGCCACGCTGCTCGGGCTGGGCGTGGCCGTGGACTACGGGCTGTTCCTGATGGCCAGGCACCGCGAGCAGATGGACACCGGGATGGACCTGATCGCCTCGGCGGCGCACGCCGAGGGAACCTCCGGCGCCGCCATCGTGGTGGCGGGCGGCACGGTCGTGGTGTCAATCCTGGGCCTGTACGTGTCCGGGGTGGCGTTCGTGGGGGCACTCGGCCTGGCCGCCGCGATCGTGGTGGCCATCACGATGCTGGCCGCGCTGACCCTGGTGCCCGCGTTCATGGGCGTGGCCGGAAGCAACGTCCGGTCGCTGTCGGCCCGGTTCCGCGCGCGCAAGGCCGGCATCTCCGCGCAGGAGCAGGCGGCGCGCAGCGCGGCCGCCACGCACGAGCAGCACGAGCACAGTGCCTTCGCCCGCTGGGGCCGCAAGGTCAGCGAGCGGCCGTGGCCGTGGGCGGTGGCCAGCGTCGCGGTGCTCGTCGTCCTGGCCATCCCGCTGTTCTCGATCACGCTCGGGCAGCCGGACAACGGCACGAATCCCACCACCGACAGCAATCGCCAGGCCTACGACCTGATCTCGCAGGGCTTCGGGCCCGGCGCCAACGGCCCGCTCGCCGTCGTGGTGAAGCTGCCGAAGCAGTCCGCCTCTGACAACCAGTCGCTGCTGACCACGATGACCAAGGACGTCGCGGCCACCTCGGGGGTGGCGTCGGTCACCCCGGCGACGGTGAACCAGGCCGGCACCACCGCGGTGTTCAGCGTGATCCCGACCACCCGGCCGCAGGCCACCGCGACCGAGAACCTGGTCAACCGGCTGCGAAACGACGTCCTGTCCTCCGAGCACGCGACTAGCTACGTCACCGGGACCACGGCCGGGACCGTCGACTTCACCGAGCGGATCACCGGGCGGATGGTGTGGCTGATCCTCGCCGTCGTGGTGATCGCCTTCATCCTGCTGACCACGGCGTTCCGGTCCGTGGTCATCGCGACCAAGGCCGCGATCTTGAACCTGCTGTCCATCGGCGCCGCCTACGGCGTGATCGTGGCGATCTTCCAGTGGGGCTGGGGGGAGAGCCTGATCGGCGTGCACACCACGCTGCCGATCCCGGCCTACGTCCCGATGCTCGTCTTCGCCATCGTGTTCGGCCTGTCCATGGACTACGAGGTCTTCCTGCTGTCCCGGGTGCACGAGGCGTGGATCGAGACCGGCGACCCGCACCGCGCCGTCGCGGTCGGCATCGGGGCCACCGCCCGGGTCATCACCACCGCGGCGGCGATCATGGTGGTGGTCTTCGCGAGCTTCGTCTTGTCCACCGATCCCACGGTGAAGATGCTCGCCATCGGGATGGCTTTCGCCGTGCTAATCGACGCCTCGCTGGTCCGGATGATCCTGGTGCCCTCGATCATGGCCCTGCTGGACGCGCGGGCCTGGTGGATGCCGCGCTGGATGGAGCCGATCGTCCCGCACCTGCAGCTCGAGGGCAGCACCGCGCCGGCCGCGGCCGCCGCGCCAGAAGCAGTCGGCCCGGCACAGACCAAGGCCGTGACGGATACCGAGGCCGCGACGGATACCGAGGCCGCGACGGCGACCGAGACCGCGACGGCGACCGAGACCGAGGCCACGACGGATACCGACATCGAAGCCGCGACGGCGACAGCGTCCGAGGTGCGGCGCCCGCCATCCGCGAAGTAAGCCGGGCGGGCCCGGCTCGGCCCCCATCGGGAAGCAGCCGGGCCCCGGCGCCGGAATGGGGTGAACCCCGGGCCGCCGGCGGACGTCACGGGCATTGATGTGAGCCCGATCACTACGTAGGATGCATTCTGCATCGGTCCTCACCGTAGGAGGGTTCATGTCCCGTCGCGATCTCATCGACCCGGATGCGCGCCAGCCTCTGGACCAGCTCCAACAGGCGATTCCTGGCGGCTTCAACACCATTCCCGACATCGTGCAGCGACGGGCGACGGTGAGCGGGTTGCTGGCCGCCATGGATATCCCGCCCAACCCCAACGTCGCCTCTGAGGACCGTACGGTGCCCGGGCCGGAGGGCGCGCCGGACATCACGGTGCGGATCTACCGGCCGGTCGACGCCACCGGGACGCTGCCCGGGATCTACTACATCCACGGCGGCGGCATGATCCTGGGCGACCTCGACGGCGAGGACGCGGTCGCCGCGTCGATCTGCGAGCACGTGGGCACGGTGGTCGTCTCCGTGGAGTACCGCCTGGCTCCGGAGCACCCCTATCCGGCGCCGGTCGAGGACTGCTACGCCGGCCTGGTGTGGATGGCGGGCCACGCCGCTGAGCTTGGCTTCGATCCGGACCGCCTCGCCGTCTACGGCGGCAGCGCGGGAGGCGGCCTGACCATCGCCGTCACGATGCTCGCCCGCGACCGCGGCGGCCCGGCAATCCGTTTCCAGATGCCGATCTACCCCATGATCGACGACACGAACGAGACCCCGTCGAGCCACGAGATCACCGACGTCGGGCTGTGGGACCGCGCGGGCAACATCGAGGCCTGGAAGTGGTACCTGGGCGACGGCAAGCCCGATCAGTACGCCGCCCCGGCTCGCGCGGAGAACCTGGCCGGCCTGCCGCCGACCTTCATCGACGTCGGCACGGTCGACCTATTCCGGGACGAGGACATCGCGTTCGCGCAGCGGCTCATGCAAGCCGGTGTCCCGACCGAGCTGCACGTCAATCCCGGTTCCTATCACGCGGCGGAAGTGTTCGCGCCTGACTGCGCGCTATCGCAGCGGATCTGGACGCGCCGCTTCGAGGCTCTGCACCGCGGCCTCGCCTGACTCCAGGTCGGCCCGGACCTCGTCGTAGATCCGCCGGTAGCGGGCGACGGCGGCGCGGGCGTCGCCCCGTTCCAGCAGGGCCAGGACCTCGGTATACCCGTCGATCCACGGCCGCCAGTGCGTGCTCTCCGGCGTCAGCCCCAGCAGCCGCCGCATCCGGGTGACCACCAGGTCCACATGCGTCTGCAGCTCCCGGTTCCCGCTGGCCGAGATCATGATGGTGCTGAAGTCGGCGCCCGCCGAGGTCGCGGCGCCGACGTCGGCGGACCGCAGGCCGGCCAGCATCTCATCCAGGCGCTGGCGCATCCGGGTCAGATCGGCGCCGGTCAGGTTGGGCACGCCCCACTCGACCCCTGCGCAGGCCAGCACGCACATGACGTCGATCAGCTCGAGCGCGTTCTTCTGCGAGACGTCGGTGACCCGCCGGGTCCGGTTCGGCGAGATGTCGATGAGACCCTCGGCGGACAGCAGCACGATGGCTTCCCGGACCGGCGTGATGCTGACGCCGAGCCGCTCGGCGAGTTCGCCGTCCTTGATCACCGTGCCCGGAGCCAGCCGCCCGGTCACGATCTCCTCGCGGAGGTGCCGCGCGATGGCCTCGGTACGAGTCAGCGGATGGGAGTAAGACACCAGGTTGCCTTAGCCGCGGCGTCACCGCTGCGGGTCACATGTCCCGGCGCAAGCCGGCCACTACGGACTGTAGCAGACACCTCGGGGGTCCGCGGCGTGCCGACGGTCCCCTAGCCGCCCGCCGCGGCCGGCGCCTCGGTCTGGGTCAGCACCAAGCCCTCGTAGCCCTTCTCCGCGACTTCCTGGCAGATGGCGCGGAACGGGCCCACGCCGCCGACGTACGGGTACAGCGTGCGCGGCTTGCCGGGGATGTTGGCCCCGACCCACCAGGAGTCCGTGCCGAGCAGCAGGGTGGCCGCGGCCACCTCGTTGTGGTGCTCGACCCACTTGTCCTCGGCCTCCTGGGCCGGCTCGGCGGTGTCCAGGTCGTGCGCGTTCAGGTGCTGGATGAGCCCTGCGATCCACTCCACGTTCTGCTCGATCGCCACCGGCATGTTGGACAGCACGGACGGGCTCTGCGGCCCGGTGATGACGAACAGGTTCGGGAAGCCGCGGGTGGTCAGGCCGAGGTAGGTGCGCGGGCCGTCCCGCCACTTATCCTGCAGCCGCAGGCCGTCCCGGCCGGTGATGCCCATGCCGAACAGCGTGCCGGTCATCGCGTCGAAACCGGTCGCGTAGACGATCGCGTCGACCTCGTATTCCTGCGCGCCGGTGCGGACGCCGCGCGGGGTGATCTCCTCGATCGGCACGGCCCGCGCGTCCAGCAGTGTCACGTTGGCCCGGTTGAAGGCCTCGTAATAGCCGTTCTCCAGCGGCGGCCGCTTGGTGAAGAACGGGTGATCCTTGGGCGCCAGCAGTTCCGCGACGGCCGGATCCGCGACGATCTCGCGGATCTTGCCGCGGACGAACTCGGAGACCGTGTCGTTGCTCGCCTTGTTAACCAGGTAGTCGCTGAACGTCTCCAGGCCCATGTAGAACCCGCCCTTGGCCCAGGCCGCCTCGAAGATGGGCTGCCGTTCCGCCGGCGAGTAGTCCACCGCGGACCGCTCCACGATCTGGTAGGGCAGCCCGAAACCGGACTCGCGGGCCTTCTGCCACAGATCCCTGTAATCCGCCTTGACCCCGGCGGCGTAGCCGGAGTCAAGCGGCCGGTTCCGGCCGGGAATGTCGTAGTTCGGGGTCCGCTGGAAGACCCAGACGTGCGCCGCCTGCTTGGCGATCTCGGGGACGGCCTGCACGGCCGTGGCGCCGGTGCCGATCACGGCCACCCGCGGTGACCAGGAACCGGGCCGAGGCGCCGCCGCCGTCCGCCAGCCGGACGTCCCAGCGATTGCGCTCCGCGTCGTAGACGGCGGAAACCACCCGCGCGTCGAACCGGATGTCCCGGCGCAGGTCCATCTTGTCGGTGACGAATTCCAGGTAGCGCAGGATCTCCGGCTGGGCGGCGTAGCGCTCCGACCAGTCCCACTCGCCGAGGATCTCCTCGGACATGTGGTCGGTGAACATGTAGTAGACGCTCTCGCTGTCGCAGCGCGCGCCCGGGTAGCGATTCCAGTACCAGGTGCCGCCGACACCACCGCCCTGCTCGTACACCCGGACGGACAGCCCCTGCTTGCGCAGCAAATGCAGCATGTACAAGCCGGAGAAGCCCGCGCCCACCACGATCGCGTCGAATTCCGGCGCCTGTCCTTCCGCCCGCGGTGCCCTGGTCGTCTGGTTCTCGCTCATCGAAGCGCCTTCCAGCCTCGCCGTGTCCGGTCGGCAGACTCAGGCGGCTGGCCTGGCGGCATGACGACAGCCCGTGCGCGGCATGACGACAGCCCGTGCGCGGCATGACGACAGCCCGTGCGCGGCATGACGACAGCCCGTGCGCGGCATGACGACGACCCGTGCACCGCCTGGGCTCATCTGCCTTGGCTCCGACTGTAAAATGCATCCTGCATCAGGTCAATGCCCGGTGCTGATCGACCTGAACCGCGCGTCCACAGGCTCGCGGTGCCGCGAAGGGCGTGGATGCCGCGTTCATGCTCCTCGAACGTGGTGCCGCTTGACCGTGGCCGGGGCGGCATGGAGCCTCTGGCCCTTGCTCCTGGTGCCCTTGCGCTGCCAGTCCGCTTCCGTGACAGTTGAAACCCCGTCCCGGCGCCCCGGCGGTCCCCTTCATACTGCATGGATGCCGCAGCCATGTCGCGGGAGCTGCATGATCGCGGCATTCATGCAGTATGGTCCGGTGTTGGAGAGCCGAGCGTGACGGAAGTCCGTTTCCCGGTGCTTGCGTCGGTCGCAACGCGCGGCCCCGACCACGCTCGGAAGGGCAAGCGGCGCTAGTTCCAGTAGTGTGAACGCCGCATCACGCCATCAGGGCCACTGGCCCGACAGTTGCGTCACCGGCGGCTTATGGCCGGGCGGCGAGGTGCCGTAGGGTCGTCATCGCAGGTCGTCGCCGTCGCGAGAGGGTAGCCCGCGTGGAGATCATCAGGTACCGCACCGGCGATTCCGCGGCCGCTCTGGTCGGCGTGCGCGACGAGGGGCAGGTCTTCGGCCTGCCGGGCGTGCCGTCGCTGGCCGCCCTGTGGGCGCTGCCGCTGGCCGAGATCAGGCAGCGGGTGCGGGACCGCCGGGCCGTCCCGGCCGCGGACGTCACCCTGCTGCCGCCGGTCGACGGCCGGACCGAGGTCTGGGCGGCCGGGGTCACGTACGTCATCTCCCGCGAGGCGCGGGTCGAGGAGAGCGAGCGCTCGGCCGACGTCTACCGCCAGGTCTATGAGGCCGAACGGCCCGAGCTTTTCTTCAAGTCCGCACCGTGGCGAGTCGCCGGCGACGGGCAGACCATCGCGGTGCGCGCCGACTCCGTGATCGACGTTCCCGAGCCCGAGGTCGCCCTGGTGATCAACCGCTTCGGCGAGATCGCGGGCTACACGGCGTGCAACGACGTGTCGTCCCGGTCGATCGAGGGCGAGAACCCGCTCTACCTGCCGCAGGCCAAGGTCTACCTGGGCGGCTGCGCGCTGGGCCCGGCGATCCGCCCCTCCTGGGAGATCGCCGATCCCTATGACCTGGGCATCGAGCTGACGATCCAGCGTGACGGCGCGGTCGTCTGGCACGGCCAGGCCAGCACCGCCTCGCTGCGCCGGCGGTTCGACGACCTGGTCGGCTACCTGATGCGCGCCGACATCCACCCGGACGGCGTCGTGCTGGCCACCGGGACCTGCCTGGTGCCGCCCGCGCCGTTCAGCCTGGCGGACGGCGACGTGGTCACGGTGGCCGTGGCCGGCGTGGGCACGCTGACCACTAGCGTCGTCCGCGGCCTGGACCGGATGCGCGAGGCCTTCGGCGATGCCGCGTCCCCCGCATGAAAGCCTGCTTCAGCCCTTGAAGTCCCGTCAGCCGCTCGCTGCGCAGGAGCCCTACCCGGCCTGCGCCTGGCCACCACGACGATGTCACATCGTCGTGCACCTGACCACGACAGTGTCACATCGTCGTGGTTGCGCTCGCGGGCCAGCTGCAAGTGATGAGGATTAAATGGCTGATGTGCTGATCGAGCGCGCGGGCTTCCTGGCCTCGCTGGAGGGATTGCTCCGCGAGGCGCTTGACGGCAACGGCCGGCTCGTGTTCCTGGGCGGCGAAGCGGGCGTCGGGAAGACGACGCTCGCCACGGCCCTGGCCGACGCCGCGGTGCCGCCCGACGCCGCGGTGCCGCCCGACGCTGCGGTGCCGCCCGACGCCGCGGTGCCGCCCGACGCCGCGGCCCGGGCCGATGACACGGGCGACGCCGCCGGCCCGGCGGTCCGGCGCGGCTCCTGCGACAACGTCACGACCGCCGAGGCGCTGGGCCCGATCCTGGACGCCTTCCCCGAGCTGATCGCGGCGGTGGACGACGAGGCGGGCATGAGCAGGCTCCGCCTGTTCAGGAAGGTGCGCGAGGCGCTGTCCGGATCCCCGATGCTGCTCCTGCTCGAGGACGTCCACTGGGCCGACGAGGCGACCCTGGATATCCTGCGCTACCTGGGCCGCCGCCTGGCCGGGACCCGGCTGATGATCCTGGCCACGTTCCGCTCCGAGGAGGTGGGCCGTGATCACCCGCTGACCGTGGTGATGGGCGATCTGGCGGGGATGCCCGGCGTCGTCCGGATGCAACTGCCGCCGCTCACCGCCACGGGCGTGCGGCAGCTCCTGGAGGCGGCGGGCTCGGCTCTGGACGCCGACGCGATATTCCAGCGCACAGGCGGGAACCCGTTTTACCTGACCGAGGTGCTCGCGGCCGGGGCCGAACAGGTGCCGGCCACCGTGCGCGACGCCGTGCTGGCCCGCGTGTCCCGGCTCTCGCCGGCCGGCCGGGAGGCCGCCGCGGCGGCGTCGGTGCTCGGCCGCCGGGCCGAGGTAGGCTTCCTCGCCGCCGTGTCGGGGCAGCCGCTCACCGCGGTCGGTGAGTGCCTGGACCGCGGCGTGCTGGTCGCGGACGGTGACACCGTGGGATTCCGGCACGACCTGGCCCGGCTGGCCGTCGAGGGGGCCTTGTCCCCGGCCCAGCGTTCCGGTGCTCACGCCCGGGCGCTCGCGCAGCTGACCGCGCGGGGCTCGCATGACCACCGGTGGCTGGCGCACCACGCGGCCGGCTGCGGCGACAGCGCCGCGGTGCTGCGGCACGCCCCGCCCGCCGCCGACCGCGCCGCCCGTCTCGGCGCGCACCGCGAGGCCGCGGAGCAGTTCCAGCTGGCACTGCGGCACCACGAGCCGCCCGACCGGCAGCGGGCCGCGCTGCTCGGGCGGCTGTCATACGAGTGCTACCTGACCGACCGGCTGGTGCTGGCCCGGGACAGCTTGCTGGAGGCGCTGGCCATCTACGAACGGGAACAGGACGCGCTGTCCGTCGGCAGGGCGCAGCGGTGGCTGTCGCGGCTGTCCTGGGTTCTCGGGCAGAACGCGGCCAGCGAGCGCTACGCCGATGCCGCGGTGAGCACGCTGGAGCCGCTCGAGCCCGGCCCGGAGCTCGCCATGGCCTACAGCAACCTGGCCCAGCTGCGCATGCTGGCCGACGACAACGCGGCGGCCCTGCGCTGGGGCACGAAGGCGATCGGGCTGGCCCGTGAGCTCGGCGACCGGGACACCGAGATGCACGCGCTCAACAACGTGGGTACGGCGCTGGCGACAGCGGGCGATCTGATCGACGGCCAGGCCCGGTTGACCCAGAGCCTGGATCTGGCCCTCGCCGACGACGCCCACGAGCACGCGGCCCGGGCCTTCACCAACCTCGGCAGCGTCAACGTCATCAACTGGTCGCTGGCCGATGCCGACCGCCACCTGCACGCCGGCATCACGTACTGCGCCGACCGCGACCTCGACACCTGGCGGCTGTACATGACCGCCTGGCTGGCTCGCTCGCTGGCCGAACAGGGCCAGTACGCCGACGCCGGACGGCACGTCGCCGACGTCACGCGCCATCCGCACGTAGCGCCGATCACCCAGGTCAGCGTCCTGCCCGTGGCCGGCCTGCTGGCCGCCAGACGGGGTGAGGACGGAACCAGGGCGCTGGACGAAGCCCTCGCGATCGCCGTCCGGACGGGCGAGGCCCTGCGGCTGATCCCGGTGGCCGCGGCGCGCGCCGAGGCGGCGTGGATCGCCGGGAGTACCGCGGACCTGGTCGCCGCCATCGACCGCGCCTGGCCGGTCGCCGTCGCGCATCCGCACCCCTGGGGGCTCGGCGAGCTCTGCTGGTGGCTGCGCCTCGCCGGAGACGACCGGCCGGCCGGCGTGCCCCTGGCGCGGCCCTTCGCGCTCATGCTCGCGGGCGAGCACCGGGCGGCCGCGGCCGCGTGGGAAGCCCTGGGCTGCCCGCTGTGGTCGGCCTACGCGCTGGCCTTCTCGCCGGAGATGCGCGACGCGCAGCAGTGCATGGACGTTCTCGGCAAGCTGGGCGCCCCGGCCGTGCGCCAGGCCGTGCTGCGCGACCGGCACGCTTGCGGCCTAGCCGTGCCGCGTGGCCCGCGGACCGCGAGCCGCGCCAACCCGGCCGGGCTCACCGCCCGCGAGGCCGAGGTGCTGCAGCTTCTCGCGGACGGGCTGTCCTACGCCGAAGTCGCCGGGCGGCTCGTCCTGTCCGAGAAGACCGTGGGCCACCACGTCTCCGCCGTGCTCCGCAAGCTGGGGGAGCCGACCCGGTCCCGGGCGGTCGCCGCGGCGCTGCGGCTCGGGGTCATCGCGCCAAGATAGGGAACAAGCCCGATGTGCGTCCCGGTCCGGCTCGGGTTTCCTGGACAGGCAGGCAGCGAGCCTGCTCAGCAACTCGAGAGGAAATAACCATGGCGCTGTTCATGGACACGCACACGATGGGTGGCCCGGTCGGCCTGGACGACGTGGCGAAGGCACACGCCGCCGACCTGCAGACCCAGGACGCTCATGGCGTCCACTACCTCCGGTACTGGGTCGACCAGGAGAACGGCAAGATCTTCTGCCTGGTGGACGCCCCGGACGCCGACGCGGCGGCCACGGTGCACCGCGAGGCGCACGGGCTCGTCGCCGACGAGATCCACCCGGTGGCCGAGGGCGCCTGACCGTCGGCCGGAACCTTCATGGCATCTCCACGCGGCTCCCGCCTGGCTTGCACAGGCGGGACCGATGCTGGTCTCGTCGCCGGCGAACGCCGGGACAGTACGAGACGAAAGGACGACGCCATGATGTACGGCAGGCTTACGGTGAACCCGGTCCACGCCGCGTGGAACACCGTAGCCCGGTTCGATGACTACGGGTCCGCCCAGCGGGCGGTCGACCGGCTCTCCGACGACGGGTTCCCGGTCGAGCAGCTCGACATCGTCGGGTCCGACCTGCAGCTGGTGGAACGGGTGACCGGACGGCTGACCAAGTGGCGGGCCGCGGCCGCGGGCGCGCTCAGCGGCATGTGGGCCGGACTGCTGATCGGCATCTTGTTCGGGCTGTTCACCACCGGGCACGCCTGGCTGGCCATTGTGGCGGCGGGTATCGGCTTCGGCCTGTTGTGGGGCGCGATCTTCGGGTTCGCGGCGCACCTCGCCAAACGCGGCGAGCGCGACTTCAGCTCGCTGCGCGGGCTATCGGCGGCCCACTACGACCTGATAGCGCGCGAAGGCGGCACCGAGCGGGCCCGGGTCGCGCTGGAGCAGGCCGGGTTGCTGCCCGCCGAGGCCCCGCTGACCTGACCCGGCGAAAGTGATCCGCCGGGGCCGCGGGCGACGAACCCAGGGGCAGAGGGGGGCGCTCCCGGGAGCGTCCTGAAGGTGACAGCCACAAGGAGTCCCGATGCCAGAAGCACTGCCGAGATGAAAGCCGGCGTGGCGGCGGGCCTGAGCGGGCCGCTGGCCCTGGTGCTGCTGCTCCCGATGGAAGCGGGCGTGCCGATCCCGGTGCCCGCCGACCTGGTCATGTTCACCGTGGGGGAGCGGGTCGCGGC
>WNGJ01006683.1_pt1 | contig 14245 bp, 21 predicted proteins | sample 5400611 | NCBI WGS metagenome assembly WNGJ01 (sample SAMN13153375, study PRJNA577476) | soil metagenome | isolation source: 40 cm soil or saprolite under Garry oak tree replicate 1 | place: USA:California | collected 2016-06-15 | reverse complement strand
TCCATGAACCACTTGGGAACGTCTCCATGCATCACTACAGCTTGACTTCCTTCTCGATTAGTTTAGCCCATTGCGCGCCGATGATGTCAGAATCATACTTGAGAGAATCTTGACGAGCAAGGTCTCCCATCTTTCTCAGTTCATCACGGTGCTCATAGGCATAGGTTAATGCTTCGCCCATCTTCTGAGCGTTAGTCAACTGTCGTTTGTAGCCTCCCGGAGCGACATAGGTTGTCGTTGGTTGGAATTCCTGACGCGTTACCGTAGAGAGCCATCAGCCCGAATCCTTCGCCGGCTGTTGTCGATGCGAGCATATCCATCGAGTTGTAGAGCATATTCATTGCCTTGTCGGAGAACTTAGCAACATAATGCGCTCGACTGGTGTGACGGGTCTCTTCGTCACAGTCTTCCTTCTGAAGCATTGGAATCATGTTGTATGAGTAGTGAGCCGGATATGATTCTTGGACATCGGTGTGAAGATACAACCTTGCATCCTTGTGAGTCTTTGCGAACTTCGCGAAGCTATCAATTAGAATATCGGGATGCTTTCGCTCTTCGTTTGCTCCAACGTACCCTATCCAGAACTTATCAGGCTCTTCGAATCCGAGCTGTTTCCTGGTCTCTGCCTTAGGAACGCCCAGAGGACGATATGCTTTGGTATCAACACCGTGATATATCTTTCCGATATATGGAAACTTCGCGTCTTGCATGAGCTTCTCTGCGAAGTCAGACATTGCTACAATCTGACACTGGGTCTCCATGCAGAACTTTGACATATCGGGTTCCCATTGGATGTTATCCCACGGAAGCCAATGGAACCACGGAATGTTCATCCCGCCTGAGATTTGCCCAAGGAATGAGACATTCTGCGTATCTTGAAGGCTGATGACACAATCTGGTCTATCTACTTGAAGCATCAACTGAAGCATCTTGGCACCCATCATCCAAGATGTATCGCCCGACTGAACTTCTTGCTGCGTCCCTATCCCATGAGGATAGATTCTGTAGAGCTTCTTTGCTCCGAACTCGCTGAAGTCGACCATTCCTTCCGTCTGAGCGATACGCCTATCTGGGAACTCCCAAACAACACTCATAGCTTCCTGAGGTCTATTCATTGCAATGACACGAACGTCGTGTCCGGCAAGACCTAAGCCACGGCAAGCTACATGCGTCTGAACGCCGTATCCACTTCTTGTGTACGGAGTCGCCGAGAGCCACCAGATTTTCATGTTACTTGTCCAGCTTTCCGGTCATCGTCATTGCCACGAGAGCGAGCTTCACGTCGGTAACCCGCTTCACCATGGCATACAGAACAGATGCAGTTAGGTCTACATCAAAGGTTGCGTCGTGAAGCCCTTCAACAGGAAGACCCATTGCCTTTCCTATGTCTGAGAGACTTGATTTCTCGACATTCAAGAGCCCAGCCAATCGAAGAAAGGTAGCAACGGACGACGTGTCAAGCATTCTGTAACCAGTGAGGTCTTTCAACCCTTCAATGCTCATCCGTTTCAGAGCCTCTGAGATGAATGATATGTCGAAGGTGATGTTATGTCCGCATACTACAAAGTCACCGTACTTCTGCTGCATTGTGAGCATCCAGTTAGCGAATTCAACTGCTCCCATATCAGAGCTGAAGGCTTGCTCATTAATTACGCGGTCCTCAATGAGTTTCCGCTTGTTGACCTTGAGAGCACCAAGAGTGACAGTTGAATTGTCGTAGTAAGGCATCAGCATCTTGATGTTGAATCTCTCAGGAAGTACGCCTTTGCCGTCTTTTGAAGGTACAAAGGCATCAACATCAAGCCTTGCTGATATCTCAAGCAGTCTGTTCCTCACCGGGTCGAGCCCAGTCGTTTCAGTATCAATGAAGAGGATGTTCACTGTTCGTTTGCTCTCCCAGCAATTCTTGCGATACTCAGAGCTTTGAAGGCAAGATAGAGACTGAAGAAGAATTGAGCAGTCCACATCAATCCGTTCACAATCGGGTAGGGTGTTACGAGTCTAAAGATGAATCATGGCAACTCTCGCTCTGCTGTAGATTCTCATGCTTCTAACTTCTCCATCAACTGTACAATCTCTGCAACATCGCTGACGATTTCGTCGAGACGCTGTTTAGTAGTTTTGCTGTCGATGTCAGTGGCGAACGCCATGCGGAGTTTGACGCCTTTCGGCTCAATTCCACGCATGAGAGTTCTGAGTCTTTCAACTTCCTTGGGATTTAGCATTGTTTCTCTTCTCAGTTCTCAACTTGAACAGGTACGCCTTGAGGTTGAAGATTGCTCCACAGATAGCTTCCTCACGCGCAAGTTCAATTCTCTCTTCTTCAGTGAAAGGTTTTTCTTGGTCTTCGAACCTCAGAGCTTCAGTGTAGGAGTTGGTCTCTTCTGGGAATCCTCGATGAAACAACCACACATCCATCACGTGTCTGAGCATGCTCTTGGCGCAGACATCATAATGATTGTCTCCAAAGAGTTTCTGCCAGTTATCACTGTCCCTTACAGTTCCATCACTTAGTTTTCGATGTCTATTGAGGTACTCTGCATAGGCTTTTTCGACGATTGGAGAGTTGAATCCCTCGTAATCAAGTTTGCCGATATCAGAGTTTCGATTGGCTCCGGTCGAGAACTGTCGTATTTTAGGTTCTTTACTCATTTACACTATTCCACCGTTGAACTGCGTCAAGAAGTTTCTCTTCAGTTAGATAGGGGCTGGTCAGGTACTTTATCCATGGATGGATGAATCCAAACCCAGCAGACTTCGAGTCGAACTTTCCATCATTCAACCCATACAAACAGAACACAGGCTTATGTAGGATGTATGCCGTGTAGAAGATTTCCATGTAGGTCCCGATACTCTTAACAGGAAGTACCAGCGCTACCACTGCGTCAACACTGTCAATTTTCTGTAGGTCGCTCTCAACAATGTCTTCACACATATCCATGGTGAATTCACCAGACTTCTGAATTACCTGGTCGTATTTTTCTTGCTCTCCACGCACAAAGGGGTTTACAACACGGATGCCCATCGACTCGAGCTTCCGCATTATCTCCATCCCATAATCCTTCTCTTTGTAAGGATGGGCGAGATACACCGACATTTGTTTCGGTTTGTTTTCAGTTGTCATCTTTATGACACTCACAGCTGCATTCTCCTTCGTCTCGTCCGTCATAGCACCCACAGAGAAGACAGAAGTCAGCAAAGCAGGCTTCGTCATTCATCTACTCCACGCTGCTTGAATAGAGGATTTTCTGGTGTTGAACCTTTATCAGGTAGTGCCGTCTTGAGACGATTCAGAACTGCTTCGAGCGACTGAACCATCACTTCAACGCTCGGAAATTCCATCTTCGATGAAGTGACAACAGGAACATATTCTTCACCGAAGGAACTATCTGCAAGGAGTTTTCCTATCCTCTCGACTTCTGAAGGTTCTGCGTTTGTTACGACTACCGAGATTGTTTTCTTTCCACTACCCAACATAAGAACTTACACTCTTCTTCAGTTTCGTAAGAACATGGTCTGCTTGTTCTGTCAGACGGTCAACGAGGGCAGCCATTGGCTCGAACTTGACATCAGGTTTCGAGACAAGGACAAAATACTTCCACTTTACAGAAGACGGAATCTTCTCGGTGATTGGCAGAACGTCTTTCTTATCGTTCGCGTAGATGATTATGATTTCGGTCACTGTGAAGCCTTAAACTCCTTTGCAGCCTGATTCTCGTTCTTTCTCTCTGGACGTTTCGTTACAACATGAACCATCCCACACTTGCAGAATCTCTCTTCATACCCGTTAGATTCTGAAGGTTTCGTGCCGCATCTGCGGCAAACAGGAAGGTCTTTCTCTTCTTCAATTTGCTCGAGTTCAGCAACCCGCTTCTCAACAGCCGCCCATTGACCTTCCGTCCATTGACTGAAATGAGGCGTAAGACCCAGCTCTTCAATAACTTTCGCGAGAGTTTCGAGCATCACTGAGGACCTATTGCTTCAGCCTGCTTGTTCATTTCGTCAAGGTAGTGTTTGTAGTAGCGGTAGATATCGCCTGGAGCCCGCATGATATGTTTCCGTGCCTCTTCTTGCACGTACTTCACGATTCCGGGCATATCCTTCTGATTCTGAAGGATGATTCCAATGTCAGCGTCATACTTAGCGATTGCCCCGTACACTTCCGTATCAGGTAGAACTGGGATATCTATCCCGGGTGACTTGGGTCTATCAAGGGGTGGTTTCGCGGGCATGTCAATCTTCTCTTTGAAGAAGACATACTGTTGACCAGCGTCTTCAGCGTAAGCCTTGATTACAACGCCTTCACGGCGGTGTCGTCGTGCCCATTTAAGCCCAAAGTCGCGAGCCTCTTCAATTTCGCCCATTGACTTAGGGTATAATTCTCCCACGAGCTTGACGATTGGAATGCGGTAGTGAACTGATTGCTGATAGAGGTATGTGTAGGGCAGGAACTGGTCTCCCACAAAGACATCGAAAAGAACGAGTGAAGCTTTCTTGTGAACCGGTTCTATGCGAGTAGGTCCTCTGCCGGCAGGAACATACTCAACGAATATTGTCCACTTCGGATTCTCTGCGAGCATGTGAACATATTTCTTGAACTCGGGTGTCTGTTTGACCCAGTGCTTGAACTTCGGTGTTGCGTCATCTTTGTTACGGCTACCGATATTCACATTCATCGTCAACGCAGCACCGTATGCGCCCGGTGCATCTCCATGAAACGCGAAGTCTTCGTAGTGAAGAACATATTCACCGACCAAGTCGGGTATCAGTTCTGCAGTTAGTTTGATGTTAGCGCCGTCCCGTTTCTCGGTGATATATGTTCTGCGACCAAGAAACTCTCTACCTCCATTTCGGAGGTGACGGAGTGAGTTAAGCTCCGGATACCGGTGTTGGGATGATGTGTCCACTGTGGTAGACGTCTCCATTTTTCTCACGTTTCATGTCTTCGTAAGGTGCTATCACTCGTCGATAGAACTCAAGTTTGGCGCACTCAAGCATTCCCACAAGCTCGTTGAAGCGCTTGTAGCATTCTTGCTCGAGAACTTGGTCATCCAACATTCTACTGATTAGGTAGTTAAACTGTCCGGCTTCGAGGTCGACCTTACCAAAGAAGTCTTTCAGAATGTAGTCAAGCCACTTTCTATCTTCTGGTGTAATGTATGGCATGATTTCTACCAGATGATTGTTACGTTAGAGTAGCCAGCTCGGTGTTTCCCTTTGTCGTGTTTCTTCCTCTCGCATAAAATCTCTACTGAGTGCTCTTTTTGATACTGCCCAGCTGTTCCCCAACCAACCGTCGTGAAGAACTTCACTTCTACTGCCTGTAGACACATCTTCTTCTTATCTGCGAAGAGAGTTAGACTTCTATCGACCAAAGTGTGCTGCCGGCTTTCCTTTCCTTCTGATGACCCACTGACTGAAGTCCTCAGTTCTCGTCTTTGTTCCGCCTTTTCGAATCGAGTTAAGCCATGCTCCGCTGTTTAGACAGTCAAAGCAGAAGAATCCTTCACGCATTTGCTGCCCGAGAGAAGTTCCTTTCTTGCAACTCGAGCAGTATCGCATAATGCGCCTCTGCTGAGGTGTTGCAACTCTTCTTAGCTGTGGGTTCCGAGAACAGTTGAGACACACACTGCCAACTTTGTCCCAGTCGTTCCTGAATGTTCTGCATTGCCCACATACGAACAAGGCTACTCACTTTCGATTCGAGGTGCAACGTAATACTGAATCTTTCCCGCCTTTTGCATGAAGAATTCGATTCTGGCAGGCATGTTCGAAGAGAAGTTGAAGGTGACCTCTTCAGCTATCTTTGCGCCCTTGTTGATAACTTCTCCCATGTAGTTGAGGTTGTAGACTGAGATTGCCGGCTTGTCAGTTGTCAGCTCGAGAAGCGCCTTACTCTTGTCCTTCACCATGGTTAGTTTCGATGTGGTCATTGAACCAATGCTTGTCATAGTCAGAGTATCTTCCGTCACTGATATCTTGACATTGGTACTGAGAATTTGTGTATCCTCAACCAGCCCTTGAAGGGCTGCTGACTTTAATCTTACTCGAGTAGGAAGGGTTAATTTAGGAAGCTGCAACTCTTCTTTCGAAGGTTCAAGAGTGGGAACGATAAATTCCCTCTCCATGTCACTCTTCATTGTGAGTATGACTTTCTTCTCCTTTTCATCGTACTGAAGATTCATGAACTCGCCTGTCTCAACCCTCTTCAAGAGTTTCACGAAGTTATCGATTGAGATTCGAAATCTGACCGAAGAATCACACTGATACACCTCGAACGAATCCTTAGGCATATCAAGGTCCACAATCGCTATATGAGACGGGTCCATCGCACGTAGCTTTAGCCCATCGGGAGTTAGAGTGAAGTCAGCTTCGTCGACAAGGCTCGAAACTGCTTCTACGATGCTTTTGAACTGAAGTGCGTCTCTCATCTGTAGTTTCATGATTGTCCTACCTGTTGATACTCTTTACGAGCTACATAAGCTTTCTTGTCATTCTTGGATTGTCTGGTTGGTGTACCAGAAATCCATTCTTGACGGAACTTTCACTGCGCAACTTTCGAAGACATCGAGTTCTGAATCGGAGAAAAGTCCCCACAAAACCCGTCGTGTTGGCGGAAATATCTGATGCTGCCAATAGTAGATTCGCGCGGACATCTTGATTTCTGGAATCTTTGTCCGGTCGACAACAGGCATGACATCGTCGATTGCTCCTCTCACAGCTTTCGACACGACATAGTGAATCTTATAGTCTCCTTGTCTCTCGGCTTCGGTCATCTTCAAGGCGGCTCTGGCATGAGGCGGAAGGGAGGTATATCCAGATTCGCCCTTGTGATACCCCTTCGAGATGATTAGTTCAGCCCCGTACTTTCCATCGAGAAGGTCGCTCTTTAGCTTTACAATGTAGCTCTTGATTTGCTCAACATCAACCTTCTTCAGGCGCATATTGAGGATATCCCATTGAGCTGTCTTCGCAAGAGGGCACCAATCACTCCGTATCTGCTCGAAACCGACTACTTCAGGCTTGGTAGCTCCATGTGCCCATCCAGCATACCTCTTCTTGCTCTCTCCGAAGAAGATGGTGTCATACACTTCCTCAAATCCAATCTGAATGCGTTTCCTTTCAGGAGAAATGTGCCATCTCTCTGTAAGTAGTGTTGGGTAGAATTGCTCATTCAGGTAAGCTTTGAGCTTCTGCCCGAATTGCTCGAAATCGGAGATAGCCCCAGCGAACTCTGGCGCTTCGCGCGCAAATAGAGAATCTGTGTCACCGTAGATGATTTGAAGGTTTAGGTCGGTGAGTTCCTTCGCCGTACCGAGAATAAGCTCTCTGCCGCCGTAGGTGACCAATCCTGCCATCAGATTGACGAAGTATCTACTTCGAGGCTCTCCAAGTTGACCGTAGAAGGCGAGTATGAGTGTCTTGACGGTGTTGTCCATCATACTTGCTTTCTTGTACTCAGCACTGGTCTTGTCAGCCTCATACTTGACCTTCTCCGCCTTCAGCTCGGCTCTCCATATCTCAAGCTTTCGCATCTCTTGAGGGAAGATGCCTTCCTTCTGCGATTGAAGTAGGGGAATCAGTTCCTCGTAATCTTTAGGCGCGGCTTTTCGTGCTTCTGACCAGAGTTCAGGACTGATATTGAAAGTTTGGACGATTCGGTTATACAGTGACACCAAGTCGAAGTGGAGAACGTTGTCATGTTGCCCAGGTATCGTATCGAAGACTTGGGCACCCTTGTACCTTTCCTTCTTAACATTCTCGTCACGACATCGCGCAATGAGTCGAGGGCGTTCGTTGTAGAAACGTCGTAGAACAAGACTGTCGATGACTCTACTTTGGTAGTAGGTATCGGCAACCTGAATGCCACCGACATCAGCCAATGAGATTCGCAGTTCGGAGAACTCCATTGCCCTATCGATATCCTTGACCGCCCGAGCGTGACTGGCGTTGACTCGTTGCATTGTGTCACGGTTGATTTCGTTTCCAAACTCATCTTTTCCGCCTTGGTTCTTGAAGTATCGATTGTATCCTTTGAGACGCTGGATAGTTTCCTTGTACCATCCGCGCTCTTTCACCAGGAACTCGTTAACAACATAATCAAGTCTCTGGCTCTCGAGTCTCTTGCCGCCTCTGAACTGGATGACCTTCATCAAGTCAAGGCGCTGTATGCTCTTCGGGTTCCAATCGAGTTGGAACATTCTCATGCGGGTATCAATGAAGTCGTCATCGAAATCCTCACTGCCCCATCCAATGAGTAGGTCTACATCTTGAAGCTTCTCGAGCAAAGGCTTCAGAATGTCTTTGACCTCATCATCGCCAGTAAATGTGAACTCTTCAACGCGACCATCTGGGTAGACAATCACGAGAGTGACACAGATTAGACGATTTGTTCCCGGCTTGGGAGTCTTCTTCATGTCAGTGTCGTCGCACTCGATGTCGTAGTAGCCCCGAACCATACCAGGAACTTCGCCCTCGTAGGAGAATATCTCTCCTTCGCGAATGCTGATTTTGTTGTGATAGATACCAAGAACTTTCTTCATCAGACGGCAGTAGGGTAGGTCAGCTTCGAATACATTGAACCCTTTCCCTTCGAGAGCCTTACGATGTATTGCTACGCCGGGCGGGTCGTGAACCTCTATCTTGGTGACAGCTTCTTCTTGCTCGTCAGCGATGACTGCCTCTTCCTTCTTGACCGGAGTAGCTTTGTACCAACCGAAGTTCTGCTTCAGGATTGCCTCAATTGCCCCAAAGTCACGGGCTCTGACGTAGTACCGTGGAAGGTATGGTGAAGGGATTGAAACCTTCTGTCTACCCTTCTCAGTTCGGACCCAGAAGATGAGGTCAGGAGCTCTGTTGAACCCAAGCTTGTAACTCTCAGCGACTATTCTTCCGGTAACGTTCATTGTGTTTTCCATTTCCGTTGCCCACGCGTATCTGGGAATCCGTCGTCGATGCTTTGAAGACGTGAAAGAAACTCGTGACCAAACTGAGTCAAGATTTCGTCGTCCTTAAACGCCATTGCCTTACTGCGTTTTTGCTCTTCAGCGTAAGCATGCAAGTCATGAAGGATTAGATACAGCGCTCCTTCGACATCATTTGCTTGATAATCATCGACCGTAACAGCTTGACAAACTTCACACTCACAATCGTTGATTATCTTGCGAGTTATTTTATCCATATGAGGCGGGAACACAAGCTGTTCGTTTCCAAAAGTAGCAAAGGGCTTGTCTCCATCTATCCATCTCCACGACGCTGCTGCAAGAGGGTCTGTACGCCTTGTCTCGGTAACAGAGTCGTTAACAAACCGATGCTCATTGGTACCTGGGTCAAGAAGCTTTCTTCCAACCTTGAACAAAGTCTGCCTTCCGATTGAAATATTCTGCCCGTCGCGAGCTGTCTGAAAGATTCTGAAGACGCCTCCAAGCTTGAAGGGCGTTGAGTTATCGTATGTCATGTTGTGGTCATAGACTTTCGAGAAGCGTTCAATCATTACACTTGCTCTCGGTCCGCCCAACTGTAAGAAGTGAAGAGGAGTCTGAAGCTTGTTGTAGGCGTACTTCATCATTAGATAGATTAGGTCGTAGTCATCGTTCGGTTTCGGAGCAAGTGCCCATCCTTCGAAGTCACCAGCTTTGCTGACTGCTTTGTGCCATGCCTCCATCTTTGATTGCGTGGTTCCTTGAATGACTCCGTACAGAAGACACTTCTCTTGCCTGTTCCGCATGATTTTTGCGTTTTCAGCAGTCTTGTTCATACAAAGTTCGAAATCTGCTTCAATACCGAAAGCTGCTATCTGCGCCTTGGTCCTGTTGTCAACGGCAAGGTTTGACTCTTTAGCTATTCCCTTCTGCTCTCGAATCTGCGCCTTGAATGGAGGGACGTCGAGGATAAGTCCAACATTGACATTTTCATTCTGCCAATCAATGACTTTGCGTGCGTTGAACTTCTCACTGTCAAGCTTCTCTCCTTGAGTAACTGCCTGAAAGCCTCCGGAGTCTCCCAGCACAAAGACATCCTTCGTGTCTCGACTGTCTCGCCATTCACTTCCAAGCCCTACTTTCAACCCGTACCATGCTGACATGAGCATGTAGGGATAGTGAACAAGTGACTCAGGTTGCCAGAAAGTAAGAGGCTTGCCTGTGTATTTGCATCTTCTCTCAAAGCCAGTAGTTTCTATCGCTCCACTCAGAGCTGGTAGATATCTTGCTTTCAAGTCGAATTGCAAATCGGGAGAAACCCCTCAAAATTCCTATGCGCAGTTTCTACTTACAGAACGGACGGAGGTCTAAATCAGATGCTGTTGTTCCGCCGACTTGGTCAAGATATTGAAGAGGTCCGCTGAATCCAAGCATCTCAACACGTCTCTGCTCAACTTCAACTCTCGTATCAATACCTCCCCTTGCGCCGAAGGTCATTGTCACCTTGAGGTACCTGGGATTGGCTGCCTTCCAAAAGTCCTGAAAGACTTTGTTAGCTGCATGCTCTTGGAACACTCCTACATTGCGGAAAGCATTGAGGTAGAGCTTGAGGCTCTTCAGCTCGACGAGATACTTGTCGGGCTGATACTCTATCTCGAGAGCAGCAAAATCAGGCAGACCGGTCTTGGGGCAGACAGAGTTGAACTCTTCGCTCTTGTACTTGACTGTGTAGGTCACGTCTTGGTAGACTTGCTCTACACTTTCAAGAGCTGGGAAGACTGCTTCTCTTACAGCCTTCTGCTTCTCGGCTGCTGATTGATAGTTACTTGACATTTTTAGTGTCTCTTGCGTATCTCAACGCCCACTCAATGAGCGCCATATTTGCAACATCAACGGCTTCCTTTCTCGCTGCGGCATGTCCACCGAACCCACGGGCTGTAAAGAGTTCTTCCATTTCAAGATTCATGTGCTCCGTGATTGAGTCAAGAGGATACTTTGCCATGTCTTCAAGAGACATAGTTAGGAAGTTGTCATCAGGATGCTTTGCCGCTCTAAGCTTGAGCTTGTCGAGCATTGCGTCTCTGAACATGTTGAGGAGAACTTCAGCTTGAGATATCATGCTTGTTTCACCACTTGCTTCCAGTACACTCGGTCAGCGTATCGTATCGGGTCAGTCCTTCCTGCTTTCGCGAATGCTTCAAGGCGCTCGACACATGTCCCACATTTACCACAAGCAATGTCTCCACCCTTGTAGCAAGTCCATGTCTTGACATAGGGAACTCGCAACTTGAGACCCATCTTCACGATGTCACCCTTTGTCATGTCAAGGAAGGGAGCTCTTACAATAACTGGTGTCCACTCATTGCCTATCAACTCAGCTGCCTTGAACGCGTCGACAAACTCCTTGCGGCAATCAGGATAGATTGCATGGTCCCCCGCATGAGGACCGAAGTAGACTTCGCCCGCGTCCTTTGAGATAGCATATCCCACAGCTATCGAAAGCATGATTGAGTTTCGGTTAGGAACTACAGTCTGCTTCATGTTGTCTTGCGCGTAGTGTCCTTCAGGAATGTCAGCCTTGCCTGTGAGAGCCGACGTGAAGTCTCTCATGATTGGACTTAGGTCAACCTTGATGTTTGGAACGCTGATACTATTAGCAATCATCATTGCTGAGTCAAGCTCTTTCGCGTGAGTCTGCCCATAGTAGAACGACAAGGTTGCTACGACTTTCCGCTTCAGAACTTTTACGACGTAGTAGAGTAAGGTAGAGCTGTCCATTCCACCCGACACTATTACAACTGCTTTGTCTATGCTTGTCATTTTGATATCAACTGCAGGAACTCTGAACGGACCGCAGGAGTTTCGAACGCGCCTCTCAATGCCGAGGTCACCATCACATTTTCCTTCTTGATGCCTCTTGCGCATGCACAGGTGTGAGTAGCTTCAACCACGACCATCACGCCTTTAGGCTTGAGTATCTTGTCCATTGCGTCTGCGATTTGGTCTGTCATTGCCTCTTGAATCTGCAGACGCTTAGCAAAGCACTCAACAAGTCGAGGTATCTTCGATAGCCCAACGACCTTCCCATCCGGAATGTAGCCAACAGCTGCTTGTCCGTGAAAGGGCATTAGGTGATGAGCACAAGTGCTGTAGAAGGGAATGCCTTTGTCGATGACCATTCCGGTTGACTTCTCGTCGAACTCTTTCGAGAGTATCTTCTCTGGGTCTTGTTGGTAGCCAGCGGTCATCTCTCGCATTGCGTTAATCCATCGATTAGGAGTGTACTTGAGCGTCTCTTCTGAGATGTTCGGGTCAATATCTTTGAGGAGACGCCACAATTGAACTTCAAGAAAGTTGTCATAGAGAACCATTCAGCAACCCTTCTCTTCACAGTGACTGACTGGTCTCTGGTCAGGTTTCTGAAGGACAATCACAGCCTTCAGCATGACGTTCTTCAGCACAATCTTCATGACGTCACTCATATCTTTCTCCCTCTGTTTGTCAACGTCGTGCTGCTTGAAAGGTAGTTCCATGCATCGGAACCAGACTGCGACAACCTTACCTTTACGCACCTCAATATCAAGATGCTCAGTCGCATGAATAGTGTTCCTGGTGCCATCTGGTCTGTTACCGTAACGAAATTCTTGTGGTGTGTCAGACATCTATCTTACTTCCGTAAAGTAGAACTTGAAGTCTCGGAGTGAAACGCCATCCGCGCTCCTTACATAGTTCGACCAGCCATTCGGAGTGCTTCATGAGGTCTTCTGGTCTGACCCCTTCGGGCATCATTATCATCTGGCTTTCGGGTAGTTGGAAGTAGTCAATCCATTCTTTCTGGACTTCATCCATATCCTCAGGCTTGGTGATGACGAACTTATAGAAGGCTTTTCCCCTAAGTCCCAGCTCCTTGTAGACTGCCATCGCATCATCTTTGCGACGCTCTTCAAGGGTATCTGCTCTGTTGTTAGACAGCTTCGGACTCAGGTTGTAGGTCAGATGATTCCAACTAACATTCTGAAGCATTTCTGCGGTTGGAACTTGCGTTCCATTAGTCTCTATCTCTGACGTGATTCCCCACGCTCCGAGTCTTTCAATCAACGGCGCTAACTTCACTTGATGAAGGGTAGGCTCGCCGCCTGTGAATACAACATTCCGAGCGTTGCCTGCTACATCAAGAATGTGTTCGAAAAGCTCATCAGGCTTGTAGTTCTTAATCTTTCCTGCAGCCAAGTCCTTCTTGATGATTGGGGGAGCCCACGTATACTTTGTATCGCACCATCCGCAATGGAGGTTGCAGAGAACGAACCGAACGAACACAGTAGGGATACCTATCTTCGGTCCCTCTCCTTGAACTGAAAGATAGACTGCTGTTGTCGGGAAATGGTCTTCAGGAAACGCAGTCAACCCAAGTGCTTCTATCTGACTTTCAACACTTGGTTTGTATGCTTTGAAGATTGGTAGAATATTCTCTTTGGACTCTTCCATTTCGTTTGACATCTTCATAAATTAGTTGATTCCCTTTGAGGTAGATGACATCGGGAATCGGGGCACCGGGGACTGTCTTGAAGTTGGTGTAGAGAATAACAGCTCCGTCCTTGTGAAGTTGTTCAATTCTCTGATAGAGTATGCCATCATGGTCCTTGACATACTCTTGCCATTGTTTGCGTCGTTGTTCAGTAGTAAGCCCAGTAAGCCATGACTTCTTAGGCTTGCCTTTCAACGCTGAGGCTATCTTCTGCCTGTGCTCAAGCGTTGGAATGTATCCTTTACGCGTCAGGTTTGGTAGCCTCACCGGCTTTCGCTTCAGCTGCCTTTCGTGCAGCTACTTCTTCAGCAAGCTTTTGGTTCGCATAGTTGATGACCGGACCAAGTTGCTCGGCTGTCTCGTACCATTCCTGTAGAAGACCGTCAGCCGCATTGCTGAACTTCTGGAGCTTTGCGAGAGCGCGTCTAAGTTGTGCTTCATCCATTTAGTTCTGACCTCCTAATTTGTTTCTCATCCACGTCAAGTACTTTCCTGCGACACGTCCGAGCAGAGTGGTTTGCGTCACTACAGCAACCGACCATCCGATGTAAGTAGGTTCGTTCCATACTACACTCGGAGCAAAAAACATCAGAGTTATCGTCCCAGTTGACCACCAGAACGATATTGCGGCGACAGTATCTATCAGATAGCTTTTGACTCTCTGATTCACTCGCTCTCAGCCCATGACGTTAGTCCTTCCCACACCCGTACCCAAATCGAAAGGGCAGGAAGAGCATCTCTGAACGCATTGGCAAAGTAGTTTGAGAGATTCTCAGAAGTGGGCATGCGCTCGCCCGGT
>WNGJ01017833.1_pt1 | contig 14246 bp, 13 predicted proteins | sample 5400611 | NCBI WGS metagenome assembly WNGJ01 (sample SAMN13153375, study PRJNA577476) | soil metagenome | isolation source: 40 cm soil or saprolite under Garry oak tree replicate 1 | place: USA:California | collected 2016-06-15 | reverse complement strand
CACACGGACACGGTCGTCAACGGCTATCGGTTCGTGGCGCCCAAGTATCCGAGCATCGCAGCCAGCCAGGCGGCGTTCCTCACCGTTCACGTAACGGATCCAAACGGAAAGCCGGCACATTTCGTGCCGTGGTTCGGCGCACTGGCGCACGCCATCTTCTTCCGTGCGGGCACGCTCGACTACTTCCATTCACACGTCTGCGCGCCCGGAGCGACCAGTTGCACCTCGTTCGTCGGCGCTACTCGCATCGCCGGGAAGAGCACGTCCCCGGGCAGGCTGACGATCGGCGTTCTCGTTCCCACGCCCGGAACGTGGAAACTATTCCTGCAGTCGAAGCCCGAAGGACGGCTCGTGACGGTGCCCTACGTGCTGAAGGTCAGATGAGACCGCTTCGCGCCCTGGCCTGGCTCGGGATCGGCGCGCTGGTCGTCCTGACGGCGCGGACGCTGGCCTATGCGCTCTCTCCCTCGCCTCTCGCGGCCATGCTTTCGCACCAGGCGGGCGGGCCGCGACTGCCGGTCATCGCCGCCGTCTCGGTCGTCCTCGGCGTCGGCGTCTCGAGCTGCGCACTCTGGCTGGCGGCTCTCGGCGTGCGGGAGCGGCGTCTGCTCGAGACGAGGCCTTTGCTCGTTGAGCCGAGACTGAGAGTCAGACGCCTGCTGGCGCGATCCCTTGTCCTCTGGGTGACGACGATGCTCGCGTTTGCGCTCACGGAGTCGTACATCCACTGGCGCGCCGGACTCGGCTGGCACGGAATCCACTGCCTGATCGGCCCCGTGCACCGCGACGTGATCCCGATCCTCGGCGCGCTTTCCCTCGTTGCCGCCGCGCTCGTTGCGGCGCTCGAGCACGTACTCGCCTGGATGCGCCGCGTGCTGGCCGCGATCACCGCCCGCCTGCCTCGCCTCGGGCTGCTTCCTGCAACGGAGCCCGAACTGGTCGAGCTTTCCCTATCGCCCCTGCTCGCCGGCCCGCACGGCGCGCGAGGTCCGCCCCGCCTCTCCTGACGTCAGCGCGGCGATCACGCCGCGTCGAGCAAGCGAAAGGAGAGATGTGAGAGTTGCGAACGGTTACGCACGTGCGCTCGTTGGCCTGACAGCCGTGTGTGCTGGCCTGGCCACGGCCTCGAGCGCCTGGGCGCACGCCGAGATCAGTCCGCCCGTCACGAAGTCGAAGACGCTGCAGCTCTTCACCCTTGCCGTACCGACGGAGAAGGCGGGCCTGAAGACCACGGAGATCGAGCTGACGCCGCCAAGCGGCTTCGGGATCGACTCGTTCGTCCCGTCGCCAGGCTGGAAGCGAGTGGTCAAGCAGACAGGTTCCGCCAACAACACCGTCATCCAGAACATCACCTGGACCGGCGGTCAGGTGCCAACCGGAGAAGACTCGGTTTTCCAGTTCCTCGCCAGCCCGGATTCGAGCAAGACGTACACGTTCAAGGTCAGACAGTCCTATTCGGACGGCTCGGTGGTCGACTGGAACGGTCCTGAATCCTCGGACACGCCGGCTCCCCGGATCGAGGCGAAGTCTTCACTCGGAGGCGGCGGCAGTTCGACGCTGGCGATCGTCGCGCTCGTCGTGGCCGCGATCGCGGCAGTGCTGGCCGTCGTCGCCCTCGTCATGCGCGGAGGGAGCCGAGCCGTGGCATGAGACGCATCGTCCTGATTGCCCTCGCCGCTCTGGCAGCGTCGCTGACGCTGCCGGCTGCGGCGTGGGCGCATGCGGCCTTGCTTCAGACCACGCCGGTCGCGAGTCGCGTCGTCAACACGCCGCCGAGGGAGGTCGCGCTGCGCTACAGCGAGGCGGTCGAGCCCCGCTTCGCGATCGTCTCGGTCACGGACGCATCCGGAGGCCGCGAGACCGCCGGCTCACCTAGCCGGTCGCCCGCCGACGCCGACACGCTCGTCGTTCCTCTCAAGCGCCTGCACGAGGGCTGGTACCTCGTCTACTGGCGCGTCATCTCGGTCGACGGGCATCCGGTGCGAGGAGCGTTCACGTTCGCCGTTGGACCGAACCCCGGTCCGGCGCCGCAATTCGTGATCCCGTCGATCTCGGAAACCGCGGCAACGCCGCGGCTCGTGACGGCGCGTTGGGTCGCGTTCCTCTCGGTGATGGCGGCGATTGGCCTCTTCGTCCTGCGGATAGTCGTCGCCAGGCCCATGGTGGCTCGGGTCTCGGGGACCCGCCTGCGCTCGGTGACGATCGCCTTCGGCGTAGCCTCGCTGGTGGCCCTGGTCGCGGTCCCGGTCTACGTTCTGCTCGCCACCGCGGAGTTCGCGCTCCGCTCGTTCTGGAGCTTCGGCGCGCTGTTCCCGCTCGTTCACGTCTCCGCCTTCGGCCGCGGGTGGCTCGATCTCGAGCTCGTCTTCGCGCTCTTCGCCGCCGCCGCGGCGGTTGCCATCTGGCTCGACCGGCCCGAGCGAAAGGAGCGGTCGATCGCGGCCTTGCTCGCGCTCGCCGGCGCCTTCGGCGCCGCGGCGGCCTGCCTGCTTGTTCCCGGGACGGTGGGACACGCCGGCCAGACCTCGCCGCGAGGCCTCTCGCTGGCGTTCGACTGGTTCCACCTCATCGCCGGCTCGGTCTGGCTGGGAGGCCTGATCGGGCTGGTCGTGCTGGCGGCGAGCCTGCCGGCCGCGCGCCGGGTCGCGGGGCTCGTTGTCTGCGTGCCGCGGTTCTCGAACGTCGCCTTCGTTTCCGTGCTGGTGCTGGTCGGCGCCGGGATCGGCTCCGCGGTCCAGCACCTGCCCACGCTGGCTTCGCTCTGGCAGACCTCCTACGGCAAGTCCCTGCTCGTCAAGATCGCGCTCCTCGGAGCGGCGCTGCTGCTCGCGTCCGTCAACTTGCTTCGGAACGTGCCCCGGTTCAAGGCCTCCGGCCGACGCCCCGAGCTCGGGACCTCGGCTGCGAGCCTGTTGCGCAAGCTCGTCGCGGGCGAGTCGGTGCTCGTCGCCGGCGCTGTGCTCGCGGCCGCCGTGCTGTCGAGTCTGCCACCACCGTCGAAGGCACTGGCGTCGGTGGGCGGTGCCAAGGCGCACGTCGGGCCAGGCCCGGTCAGCGAGGTCGTCAGCCAGAACGGCTACCGGCTTGCGCTCCGCGTCTCACCCAACCGCGCCGCGGTGCCGAACTCGTTCGAGGTCGGGATCACCCGGGGCGGACAACCGGTCCGGAAGGCCGACGTGACGATCGACTTCGCGATGCTCGACATGGAGATGGGTCAACAGGCTTACCACCTCTCGGAGACAGCGCCCGGCGTCTACGGCCACGCCGCGCCGGCGCTCGTGATGGTCGGGCACTGGGGCCTGTCGTTCCAGATCGCCCCGCCTGGGCAGAAGCCGTTCACCGTCCTCCTCGTCGACAAGGCGAACGGATGACCGTCGCTCCGATGAGCCAGCGAGAGGTTCTGATCAGGCTATTCCTCGCGCTCGCCGCGCTCGGCGCCGGGGCGGCGGCGATCGTGATCGTCGCTCTCCTCGTCCGCGACACGATCGGCTAGCGTCCGGCCGCGTGAGACTGGGGATTGTCTTCCTGGTCGCCGCGGTTGCGTGCGCGGTGGCCGCCGGTCAAGCGCGCGCAAACGGCGATCCCGCCAGCGACGTGCTGCCCTTCACAACTGTCTTCCTCTCGATCAAGAGTCCGAGCACCTCGCCGGCGGGACGCGATCTGCTCGCCGTCACCCAGGCTGCGGCCAAGAAGAAGCGGCCCATCCGGGTGGCGGTGATCACCGCGCCAACCGATCTCGGCCTGATTCAAAGCATGTGGCGTAAACCGCAGCTGTACGCAGGGTTCCTCGGCCAGGAGCTGTTCCAGTTCGGGAGGTACAACGGCACACTCGTCGTCGCGATGCCGAACGGCTACGGCGTTCACGGCCCCGAGGCGGCGAAGGGAAAACGCGCCCTCGCACGGTTGCCGAAGCCGAACACGAACGACCTCGAGCGGCTGGGAGAGGACGCGGCCAACGCCGTCAGGGGGGTCGCGGTTGCAAACGGCTACGTCCTCCCAGCGTCCTCGAACAGCGGCTCCGGCACGCCCGCTTGGCTGATCATCGCCGGGGTGCTCGGCGGCGCCGCGCTCGTGGCCGGAATTGCCTTCCTCGCCCTGCGCCGCTGGCTTCTACAGCCCTAGCGCCCCGCAAACTTCAAGAAAACAAGCCGCCGACGCTGTTACGGTCGTATTCGTGATCTTCAGGCAGTTCGTCGACGAGGACCTGGGCTGTGCCTCGTATCTCGTCGGCGACGAGAAGACCGGCGAAGCGGTTGTCGTCGACCCGGCATATGCGATCGAGCAGTACCTCGCCGCGGCCGAGCAGGAGAGTGTGCGAATCGTGCGCACGCTCGAGACCCACACGCACGCCGACCACGTCTCGGGGCACGGGCGCTTGGCGCTGGAGCATGGGATCCCGGTCGGGATTCACCCGGCCGCCGAGGCCGAGTACGCGCACGACCCGCTCGAGGATCGGCGCGAGGTCGTGCTCGGCGACGTCGCGCTGCAAGTCCTGCACACACCAGGCCACCGACCGGAGCACTGCTGCTTCGCCGTCATCGACCGGACCCGCGCCGAGGAGCCCTGGCTCGTCCTGACTGGCGACTCGCTTTTCGTCGGTGACGCGGCCCGGCCCGACCTCGCGGTCGAAGCAGTCGAGGGCGCGCGAGACCTGTACACCAGTCTGCAGCACCTGCTCGAGCTTCCGGACGGCGTGGAGGTCTTCCCCGGGCACGTCGCGGGCTCGCTCTGCGGGGCTGCGATGAGCTCCAAGGCTTCAACGACCATCGGCTTCGAGCGCCGGTTCAATCCGATGCTCAGCTCGGAGGGTGAAGAGGCCTTCGTGAGCGCCTCCGGACTGACGCGCTCGCCGCGGCCGCCGAACCTGGACCGGATCGTGGAGCTCAACCGCGGCCCGTTCCTCGCCGCGCCTCAGCCGGTCGCCGAAATCGACGAGCTTGCTCCCCCGATTCTCGATATTCGGCCGGCAGAGGTCTTCGTCGACGGCCATGCTCCGGGGGCGATCAATGTCCCGCTCGGTCGCAAGGGCTTCGCGACCAGGGCGGCGTTCGTGCTTCTCCCGGACGAGCTTCCCCTGATCCTCGCCGGGTCGCGGGAGCAGGCCGAAGACGCCGCCAGACGCCTCCGCGCCGTCGGGTTCATCGAGCTTCGCGGCTACGCGCTCCACGGCCCCGAGACCGAGACGATGGAGCCGATCGACGTAGACGAGCTCGACCGCCTCCTCGCCGCGGACGCGGTCGAGGTCATCGACGTACGCGAGCTGCACGAGCGCGACGACGGCTTCATACCCGGCAGTCGCAACATCCCTTACCGGCTCGTGCGCGAGTACGGCGAGGAGCTGAGGGAGGACGGGCGGCCGGTGGTCACGATCTGCGAGAGCGGTGCCCGCGCGGCCGTTGCCGCGAGCGTGCTCGCCGCCGCCGGAGTCGAGGCCCGCCCGGTCCTCAACGGCGGCATCCCGGACTGGGAAGCGCGCGGCGGCTCCACAGTCGGCTTCCGCCGCTGCGGCAGCTGACAGGGCTACTGGAGCCGCTCGACCGTGTAGCCCTGTTCGGCCATCGCCGCGAGCAGCTGGAGGCAGTGCTCCTCGTCGCGGGTCACCAGCGTCAGCTCGACCTCGGTCGCGCTGACGGGGACATCCATTCCCTCGCGGTGGTGCTCGACTGCGATCAGATTGCCGCGCTCTTCGGCGATGAGCGAAAGCAGCTTGATCAGCTCTCCGGGCCGGTCGGCCAGATGCGTGCGGACGACGAGGTAGCGCCCTGCAACGGTGAGGCCGTGCCGCATCACCGAGATCAGCATCGTTGCATCGATGTTGCCGCCAGAGAGGACGACGAGGGCCGGGCCAGATCCACCGGCGTGGTCGCCGAGGAGCGCCGCGACGCCGACTGCGCCTGCGCCCTCGACCACGACCTTCGAGCGCTCGAGCAGTAGCACGATCGCCTCGCTGATCTCCTCGTCGGAAACCGTCACCATCTCGTCGAGCACTCCGTCGAGGATCGCCGAGGTGAGCTCTCCCGGCTGCTTGACGGCGATTCCGTCGGCAATCGTGTATCGGTCCCGCCGTATCTCGACTCCGACGATGTGGATGTCCGGCTTGACCGCGCGCAGCGCAAGGGAGATTCCTGCGGCGAGACCTCCTCCGCCGACCGGAATCAGCACCGTTTCGGCCTGCGGCACTTGTTCGGAGAGCTCGAGCCCGATGGTTCCCTGACCGGCGATCACTGTCTCGTCCTCGTAGGGATGGACGAAGGTGGCGCCGGTCTCCTCCGCGTACGCCATGGCCGCCGTCAAGGCGTCTTCGAAGAGCACCCCGACCAGCTCAGTCTTGGCGTCGTAGTTGCGGCAAGCCTCGATCTTGGCCATCGGCGCGTCCTGGGGGACGAAAATCGCCGCGGGAATCCCGGCCTTCCGGGCCGCCCACGCGACCGCCTGACCGTGGTTGCCGGCGCTCGCAGCGACTACCCCCGCCGCGCGCTGCGACTCCGAGAGCGCGGCGATCCGGGTCACGGCGCCACGGACCTTGAAGGAGCCCGTGCGCTGAAGGTTCTCGGCCTTGAGTGCCACCTTTCGCCCGGTGAGTCGCGACAAGGTTTCCGAGCCGTAGACGGGCGCCATCTCTAGGAGCAAGCTCGTCCATGCCAGACTGAAGTCTGGCATCGGCAGGGACGTTGAAAACCTTCTCCATGATCTCTCGAACCGCGGTCAGCGGGTCGAGCTCTCGGCTCTGAACCTCGTCGAGCAGCCTACGCAACTCGGGATCCCCGGCGACCGCCTCTTCGAGATGCACCTTGGCGCGCGCGGAGGCAACCGCGAACACCTCGCCCGCGAGATTCTCTCGCCGCCGCTGCTCGAGCAGGTCCTCGCTGTCGAGGAAGGCGCGGTGGGCCTCGATCTTCTCCCAGAGCTCGGACACGTTCTCGCCACGCGTCGCGTCCGTCAGCACGATCGGCGGCCGCCAGGCGCGGTTCTTGTCGAGGGAGAGGATCGACCGAACTTCGTTCATCATCGTCTTGGCCGCCGGGTGATCCATCTTGTTGATCGCGATCACATCGGGGATCTCCATGATTCCCGCCTTCAGCGCCTGGATCGAGTCGCCCGAGCCGGGCATCAGGACCAGCAGCACGGTGTCCGCGATCCCGATCACCTCGACCTCGCTCTGACCGGCCCCGACGGTCTCGAGGAAGACGAGCTCCTTGCCCGCCGCATCGAGGACGAGCAGCGCTTGAAGCGTTGCCTCGGCAAGCCCGCCGAGGTGGCCGCGTGTCCCCATCGAGCGGATGAACACCTCGGGGTCGAGGAAGTGGTCGGAGAGCCGGATCCGGTCGCCCAGGAGGGCACCGTGTGAGAACGGGCTCGACGGGTCGACGGAGATGACTCCGACGGTTTGCCCGGCCTCGCGGACCCGGCGGACGAGCATCGAAATCAGGCTCGACTTCCCAACGCCGGGTGGCCCCGTGACGCCGACGGCGTAGGCGCGGCCGGTCTCCGGATAGACGTCTCGCACGAGGTCGTACGCCAACGGGTCCGAGTTCTCGACGAGCGTGATCGCCCGTGCCAGTGCCCGTTTGTCGCCGGCGCGGACGCCCGCGGCAAGCGACTCCCGCGTGAATTCGCGGCGCGCAGCCATCCCCTCATGCTAGATCGCCCGCTAGCCGGCGCGGCTGTGTGCCTCGACGGCAGGTTCGGGCTCGACGGCCGTCTCGGTCAGTTCCGCCGTCTGGGGCGATGTCACCGCGACGCCGCGGGCGAGCGTGAAACCGACCACGGCGGACACTCCGGAGAGAACCGCAGCCGCACCCCAGACCCAGCGGGGCCCGAACGCGTCGGTGAGCCGGCCGCCGAGCACCAGACCGAGCGCGAGGAAGGTGACGTTCGAGCTCATCAGAACCGTGAACGCCCGGCCGCGGAACCGGTCAGGTGCGCCACGCTGCACGAGCAGCGCGTTGCAGACAATCGTGGCTCCGTTCCCGGCGCCCGAGACGATCACGCACACAGCTGCGACCCAGACGTTCGGCGACGCTGCTGCCCCGGCGACCCCGACCCCCATCAAACCGAGCGAAACGCCGTAGACGTTCGCCAGCCCCCGGTCCTCTATCCACGAGCCCGCGAGGTACGCGCCGAGGGCCAGGCCGACCCCGGCGGATGCCATCATCAGGCCCAGCCCGAAGCTGCCCGCCGAGAAGGAGTCCGTCGCGAGAAACGGCTCCCCGACGTTGACGAAGGCGTTCGCGATCATGCCGATGTTCCACGCGATCAAGACCGTGAGCAGCGCGCGTGAGCGGCGAACGAGGATCAGGCCGTCAGCGAGATCGCGCCAGTGGCCCCGCGTCTCCGCCTTTGCCTCCTGCAACATGCGCTGCGGGATCTGTACGAGCAGTGCCGCGGAGACGATGAAGGTGACGGCGTTGATCCAGTAGGCGAGATCGGGTCCCCTGGCGGCAACGAGCGCGCCTCCGACGAGCGAGCCGATTGCCCAGGTCGAGTTGTCGATGGTCTGCAGCAGCGAGTTCGCCTGCGGCAGGTCCTCGTCCGAGACCAGATTGGGGAGCCCGGCGTACACCGCGGGCCGGAAGAAGCCGGTCGCCGTACCGATCACCGCGGCCAGCGCGACGATCGTGGTCGCGTTCGGGGCGAAGGGCAGCGCACAGAAGACCGCGAAGCGGACGAGGTCGGCGCCAACCATCAAGCGGCGGCGCGAAAGGCGGTCGACCAGTGGGGCCGCCAGCAAACCGACGAGCAGCATCGGCAGGATGTCCGCGATCAGCAGCGCGCTCATCCAGAGCGGCGAGTGCGTCCGTGTCAGCACGTCGATCTGGAGAGCGACCAGTGCGAGCCAGGTCCCGAGGCCTGATCCAAACGTCGCCAAGAACAGCGAGCGGAAGCTCGGCTCACGGCCCAGTAGCCCGAGGCGGCGGCCGGTCAGATGGCGGCTCACGGCCCCTGAAACGGTAACAGGGCGCTGTCGCCCCGAAAGAGGGGTTTTTCGGACTAGGCGCTTTTGGCCATCGCCGGCAGGCGATCGAGCGCCTCGGCGAGGAAGGCGTTCTCCTCGGCGGTGCCCACGGTCACCCGGATCGCGTTCGGTCCGCCGAAGCCGCGCGTCGGGCGGACGATCACGCCCTCGCCCAGTAGCCGCTCGAACAGTGGCCGCGAGTCCTCTCCGATGTCGCAGTAGAGGAAGTTGGCCACGGCCGGGCCGGCCGGCTCGAGCCCGTGGTCTCGAAGAATTCGCTCTACCTCTGGGCGCTGTGCGGCGTTCTCGAGCCGTCGGCGCTCGATCTCCCGCGTGTCGCCGAGGCTCGCGAGCGCGGCTTCCTGCGCGGGTGTCGTGATGTCGAATGCCCGGCGCACCTTCGCCAGCGCGCTGACGACGTTTGCCGGCGCGAGCGCGTATCCGACACGAAGCCCCGCGAGCCCGAAGATCTTCGAGAAGGTCCGGAGGACGACGACCCGGTGCCCGGCCTTCAGGTACTCGGCGATCCCGTCGGCGTACTCCGGGTCGTCGATGTACTCGAAATACGCCTGGTCGAGAACGGTCAGGACGTGCTCGGGGACGCGGTCGAAGTAGGCGTCGAGCTCACCGCGGGTGTTCATGGTTCCGGTCGGGTTGTTCGGATGGCACACGTAGACGAGCTTCGTCCGCGGCGTGATCGCCTCGAGCATTGCCTCGAGGTCGTATCGGTCGTCGCGGAGCGGCGTGGTCTTCGGCACCGCCCCTTGCTTCCGAGCGTCGATCGCGTAGCTCGGGAACGAGGGCCAGCCGGAGACGATCTCGTCGCCCGCGTCGAGCACTGCCTGCGAGAGGCCGTCGACGAGCCCGTCCGACCCGGCACCGACCGCGACTTCCTCGAAGCGGAGATCGTGGAGCTCGGCCAGGGCGGCACGGAGTCTGTACGCGCCGCCGTCGGGGTAGCGGTTCAGCTCGGGGGCGCAGCGCTCGATCGCCTCGAGCGCTGCCGGGAAGGGGCCGAACGGGCCTTCGTTGGAGGCGAGCTTCACGACTCGCGCTAGTCCGAGCTCGCGCTGTACCTCCTCGACAGGCTTGCCAGGCTCGTAGGGAACGAGATCGTGGATCGGAGGCCGGAAGAAGCTCTCGGCAACTTCGGCGAGGCGCTGTCTGCTCGGCTGCTCTTCATTCAACTGGGCCACAAGCGAAAATCTACTCGGCGCCGCAGCACCACCCGTGGACGGTGGCGGCTCGAAACAGAGTCTCCATCTTTCCGCCAGCCCTTTTGAGGCGCACCCAGCCTCCTCCCCGTGGCGAGCGTATCGCGCTTTTGCGCACGGGTGGGTGACGCCTTCGCGCCGGTTGTGCAACGGCCAGTCCGAGGCGCGGCTTTAGAGTTGCGCGCGGATGAAGGTCGGGGTCCCTCGCGAGACGACTGCCGGTGAGCGGCGAGTTGCACTCGTGCCGGAGACCGTCAAGCGCCTCGTGGGCGGAGGTTTCGAGGTCGCAATCGAGCGCGGCGCCGGCGACGCCGCGAGCTTTCCTGGTCGAGACTACGAACAGGCGGGCGCGACTCTCGTCGACGACCCTTACCCAGCGGAGGCGGTCGTGAAGGTCCAGGCGCCGTCTGCGGCTGAGGCGCAGCGGCTGCGCGAGGGCCAGATCCTGATCGGGTTCCTGCAGCCGCTGACCGCCCGAGCCGGGATCGACCGCCTGAGCGAAAACGGAGTCATTGCCTTCGCGATGGAGTCGATCCCGCGGATTACGCGCGCGCAGTCGATGGACGCGCTCTCGTCGCAAGCGACGGTTTCCGGCTACAAGGCGGCCATTTTGGCGGCCGATCGGCTTCCGAAGTTCTTCCCGATGCTGATGACGGCAGCCGGGACCGTGGCGCCCGCGAAGGTGCTCGTGCTCGGCGCCGGAGTAGCCGGGCTCCAGGCGATCGCGACCTCGCGGCGGCTCGGAGCGGTCGTCTCCGGCTTCGACGTGCGTCCGATCGTTCGAGAGCAGGTCGAAAGCCTCGGCGCGACCTTCCTCGATCTCGGAGTCACCGGCGAAGAGACGGCCGGCGGCTATGCCCGCGAGCTGACCGAAGAGGAACAGCAGCGACAGCAGGAGGCACTCGAGGAACGGCTGCCCGAGTTCGACGCCGTGATCACAACCGCGCTCGTCCCGGGCCGGCCGGCGCCAAAGCTGATCCCGGCCTCGGCCGTCGCAGCCATGCGCCCCGGATCGGTGATAGTCGACCTCGCCGCCGAGGCCGGGGGAAACTGCGAGCTGACCGAGCCGGGCGAGGCAGTCGTCCGGGAGGACGTGACGATCCTCGGGTATACGAACCTTCCGAGCACGATGCCCCTCCATGCGAGCCAGCTCTATTCGCGCAACGTGCTAGCCCTGCTCCAGCACCTCGCCCCCGAAGGAAAACTGCAGCTCGACTGGGACGACGAGATCACATCCTCCGCCTGCGTAACGCGCCAAGCCGAGGTTGCAGCTTGAGCGCCTTCCCCATCTTCATCACCGGCTGTGCCGACCTGCGCGGCACGGCCGGTGCGTACCTCGAAGAAGGGGGCACACGGGGGAAACATGGTTTCCCCCGTGAAGCGAGGCCGGAGGCCGAAGCGTGAGTCACGGTCTGTTGCTGTCTTTCGAGGTGACAATCCTCGTGCTCGCGATCTTCCTCGGGTTCGAGGTGATCTCAAAGGTGCCGACCCTGCTGCACACGCCGCTGATGTCGGGCACGAACGCGATCCACGGGATCGTGATCGTCGGCGCGATGCTCGTCGCGGGGCTTGGCCACAAGGACACGCTCACGACCGTCGTCGGGCTCGTCGCCGTCGTGCTCGCCTCGGCCAACGTCGTCGGTGGCTTCGTCGTCACCGACCGCATGCTCGAGATGTTCAGAAAGCGCGAGTCGCCCGCGTCGGAACGAGAGGCGGCACACGACGGCGGAGTGAGGGACGAGAACCAGAGCAAGCAGGAGGTTCCTCCGAGCCGATGAGGTGGCATGGGCCAGGTAGCGACTAATTTCGCCTACCTGGCGACGATCGTCGCCTTCATCCTCGCGCTGAAGTTCCTCTCCCACCCGGCGACAGCGCGGCGCGGAAACTGGATCGGGGCAGCCGGGATGCTGATCGCGATCGCGGTCACGTTCGCACAGGCGTCGGTGGTCAGCTACTGGGAGATCGTCGTCGGTATGGTCGTCGGCGGGAGCTTCGGAGCGGTCGCAGCGCGCCGCGTGAAGATGACCGCGATGCCGCAGATGGTGGCGCTCTTCAACGGCGTCGGCGGCGGTGCCGCGGCTTTAATCTCGCTCGCCGAGTTCCACGTTCTGGCCCCGGATCCGGGCCACCTTCACGGCGACATCAGTGTCTCGATCATTCTCTCGGCGTTGATCGGGTCGGTCTCGTTCGCCGGCTCGCTGGTCGCCTTCGCGAAGCTGCAGGAGCTGATCCAGGGGCGACCGATCGTCTATCCCGGACAGCAGGTCGTGAACGGCCTGCTGCTCGCGGGCGTGCTGGCGGCCGGAGTGGCGATCGTCGCCGGATCCGAGAAGCAGTGGCTGCTCGTGGCCGTGATCCTCGGCTCGTTGCTCTTCGGCGTCCTCTTCGTGCTTCCGATCGGGGGGGCCGACATGCCGGTCGTCATCTCGCTGCTGAACGCCTTCACCGGCATCGCCGCGGCCGCTACCGGGTTCGAGCTGGAGAACAACGTCCTGATCGTGAGCGGGATGCTCGTCGGGGCTTCGGGAACCCTCTTGACGATCCTGATGGGCCGGGCGATGAACCGCTCGATTGCCAACGTCCTCTTCGGCGCCTTCGGCCAGGTCAGCCCAAGCGGGGCCGCAGCTGCAGCCGGTACCAACGGGGGCGCCGTCCGCTCGGCCACGGCAGAGGACGTCGCGGTGATGCTCGCCTACGCGCACAAAGTCGTCTTCGTGCCCGGTTACGGGATGGCGGTCGCCCAGGCCCAGCATGAAGTCCGGCAACTGGCCGATCTGCTCGAGCAGCGCGGAGTCGAGGTCAGCTACGCAATTCATCCGGTGGCCGGCCGGATGCCCGGCCACATGAACGTGCTCCTCGCCGAGGCCAATGTGCCTTACCCGCAGCTGAAGGAGATGGACGAGGCGAATACCGAATTCCCCCGCACGGACGTCGCGCTAGTGATCGGCGCGAACGACGTCACCAATCCGGACGCCCGGTCCAACCAGGCCAGCCCGATCTACGGCATGCCGATCCTGAACGTCGACCAGGCGCAGAGCGTCGTCGTGCTCAAACGCTCGATGAACCCCGGCTTTGCGGGGATCGAGAATCCGCTCTTCGTCAACCCGAAGACGGTCATGCTGTTCGGCGACGCCAAGGACTCGATCAGCCAGCTGATCACCGGCATCAAAGCCCAGTGATCCCGGTCTTCTCGGCGGGCAAGGTCGAGGCCGCCGTCTCCCCGGCGCGAGCCGTCGAGGCCGTCCGAGACGCCTTCGTCGCCTACGCGCGCGGCGAGTGGTCGATGCCGCCGAAGGTCTATGTGCCGGCGTACCCCGCCGGAGACTTTCGAGCGATGCCGGCCATCGGAGCCGGCCACGCCTTGCTCAAGTGGGTGACCTCGTTTCCAGACAACCCTGCTCGCGGTCTGCCGACGGTCAGCGGCCTCGTCCTGCTCTCGGACGCCTCCGACGGGTCGCTACGAGCGGTGCTCGACGCGAGCGCGGTCACGGCGTTGCGCACAGGTGCGGCAGCGGTTCTCGCCGCCGAGGAACTGGGTCGTCCCAACGCCGAGAGCGCGGCTGTGATCGGCGCCGGCGTCAACGGGAGGGCCGTCGCGAAGACCTTCCTGGCGCGTGGCCAAAGCGTCATGCTCTGGGACGTCGATGAGGAGCGCGCCCGAAGGGCAGCTGAGGAGCTCGGGGCAGGGCTGGCGAACTCGCGCGAAGAGGCCCTGGCCGCGGACCTCCTCGTCACCGTGACGCCCGGACACGAGATCCTGCTCTCGGAAGGCTCGCTCCGGGCGAGACAGCACGTCAGCCTGATGGGCGCCGACGGTCCGGGCAAAGCGGAGATCGCGGTCGGCGAGCTGAAGCGTGTTCACGTCTTCTGCGACGACTGGGAGCAGGCGAGTCACAACGGCGAGCTCGCCCACGCGGTGGACGCCGGTGCGATCACGGAGGTCGATGTGACCCAGCTCGGAGATGTGCTCGCGGGAACGGCGCCTGGCCGTCAGTCGAGTGACGACATCACGGTCTTCGACTCCACGGGGCTCGCGATCCAGGACCTGGCCATCGCGCTCGCGGCCACGGAGCGCA
>WNGJ01007162.1_pt1 | contig 14246 bp, 16 predicted proteins | sample 5400611 | NCBI WGS metagenome assembly WNGJ01 (sample SAMN13153375, study PRJNA577476) | soil metagenome | isolation source: 40 cm soil or saprolite under Garry oak tree replicate 1 | place: USA:California | collected 2016-06-15 | reverse complement strand
GTCAATTCCTCATTCTCGAAGCTGGGGCTAATTACGGGGGAAGGTCAATCAGGCTCATTCGGAAGAAATTGCGCGAATTGTTCTTCTCGCTCCTGGTTGCTGGATTTCACAGCGGCTCAAGTCCCGTATAGTCGGCATCACGGACAAGTGGATTTGACCGTTTGTGCCTCCCGAGGACTTCTACGGTTACGCGGTTAACCAAGCATGTGGATCGCGTTTTCTATAGCACTGCTTCAGTAATCCCTGAACATCTTGCACTTAGAAAGTACCTTTGCTACTAGTTTCATCTGTCGGAAGATTGGGCTGCAGCCGTAAGGCGCGCCTTTCGGTGAATCACCTGGAAGTTAACCATGAAGATAGACCGTTCGCTCCCCTGTGTTCTCCTCGCATTGACGTTGACTCTACCTGAAATCACTTTGGCGCAGGCGACGCCAACGAATGACTGGATATACCCGCGTCCTTCGCATGAGGACAAACTGTTCGTCGAGTTGAAGAATGGCAAAACGGTAACCGGTAACTTCTACGGAATCAGCGATACTAAACTGACGCTGTCCAACAAAAACAAGAATAGAGATATAAGCCGCAGCGATATCCGAAAGATCTACCGCGATCTTGGAAAGCCGGTAGGAACAACGACACTAAAAGGAGCGATGATCGGTGGTACTGTCGGCGCAATCGCCGGAGGCGTCTTCCCCCCAATCTTATTTCCCCGAGCGATAGGTGCTCTCATTGGCGCGGCGGTTCTTGCGGCACCCGGTGCAGCGACTGGATTCACCATTGGAATGCTCCGTCATGATCGCCAACAGATTTACTAGAGTAATGAATAGTCGCTTTGTCGGAAAGTGAGAATTCCCGGCAAGAAGATGCCCGCCAAAGGAACGCGCGCGCGTTATAGGACAACTGAGAGGAGGAATCGCGATACGTGAACGCTGGGCGACAAGGCAGGGCCTATTTCTCCCGCAACCGCGCTCTGGATGCCGGGCCGGATCAGTGGTGATAAGGGGATTTCACGACAATCACTGCGCTAGTGATCGGTTGGGGTATATGTTGACGCACTCATTTTTCTCAATGGGCGTTTCGTTTCCATTCCTGTCGATTATCTTCCACTGCTCGCCTTGGATCACGCATGCGTGCCCATTGCTGAAATAACCGGCATGGTCGTAGCGATACGGAATTACCAGCGTACCACTCCTGTCGATGTAGCCCCATTTCCCCAGCAGCTTCCCCGCGCCGCCGCATTTCGCACTCTTGTGTACGGCAGCGAGCCCCTCTGAAAAATCACCACCGAACTCCAGTTGCTTGATGACCCACTCGCCTTTAGTGTTCATGTAGCCAGCACCCGTGCACGATTCCCCAAAGCCCACACCTGGTACGACCAAAGCCAGCCCCTCAAAAAAGTTCCCAGGAAAACCTGCAACATAAAATGGAGATCGAATCTCCCGGCCAGACTTGTCGATGAACGTAGCCTTGGCAAACAGCGCGATGCCGCCGTATTCGCCTTGTCCCAGTGGAAACCGTGGTTTTCGAGTCAATACCCATGCGAAGCCTTCGCTGAACGGCCTTGCCCAAAAGTATTTCGGTCGGACAACAAAAGACCCATCGGTTTTGATGTAGCCAAAGCGCTCGTTCAACTTAACGATTGCCACGCCATCGGCGAATCGTTCAGCGCAATCGAATTGGGGAGGGATGACGATCTTGTCGCCCTGATCGACATAGCCCCACTTTTCTCCAAGTTGGGCAGGTTGCAAAGGTGCGTTCTTAATCGCCTTGTCAGCTTTACTCCCCGGTGGGGGGGGCGGGGGTGGCGGAATAGGAACTCTCATCCACGAAGGCGAACAAACTTGCCCCATTCCGGCGAGTGGATACAGCAGTAGGATAGTCGCGAGCAGCAAGACCGTTGAGCACCGCCCCCATCGCTGTTCGCAAGACGTTCCCGGAGTGCAGTGTTTCGTCATGCCACCCAGTATTTTAAGCAGGAAATGTACAGGTGCTGCAAGATTACTGTCGTGAACAGCCCTTCCCACCAGCTATCGGCAGATAGGTCCTCCCTAACGCCGCGTGTTTACGAATCGCAACTCAGATGAAAGGCCAATTGTCACGAAGGATTTCTGAATAAGCTTCCGCCCAAGAAAATAACCAGTCCCAAAACAGCTTCCAACAAAGATAATTACGGCCGTCACGAGTCTCATCAATGAGTTCGTCGGGCGCCACACAGGCACCGCCTTCGTAAAAACCTATCGCTCATCATATACATGACCCACCTCGTTTGTTTCGCGTCGGCTCTACTTTACGACTCCTCCTGAGTAAAGCCGTAGTGTTTAGGCATTGCATCCACTTGGACAAAGTCGGCAAACCGTAGAAGTGCTTTCCGCCTGCCGACGGACGACCCCGTGTAACAATGTCTGCCGCCCATTGAAAGGGGTTGGTCCGCAGTATTGCCCGGATTATGCCGCAGGTCCAATGTATGTATGCGCAACATGGAGCGTGGTCGTACGTCCCGAACAATCGTCGTCCTGGTTGGCCGTCTTCGTCGCCTATGGGGTGTATGCGCTTGCGCAAACGCGCTCGAATCCACAGTTACGGGGCGCCCTGATGGCCGTATTGTCCGTCCTCGGCGGCATCGGCTTGGTATTTAACCGTCAATGGTCGAAATACTGCATTTACGTCGTCAGCGCGGCCGTCGGGGGCACGTGGTTTTTTACGTGGCGCTCTCTGCGCAGTCTTGGCCATACAGCACTGTCGTCGAGTCAGTCATTTCGCTGCTACCAGGTATTCTCATCGTCGTTGTTGCAGCCGGCAGCAGCTATTTGGTAACGAAGCATTTTCGTGCGGAGGCGACGAAGAGCTAACGTGGTGCCAAGCGCCTAACAAGGCGTATCTGGACTCCTCCGTCAAGCTTTCTGCGTGGCAGGAGCGCCATCATTTGACTCATCGCAGTCTGAACTGCGATACGAACGCCAAAGGGAACGGGGCTTAGCATGTGGGCCTAGAAGATGAAACGTATTGCAATACGGTGGGTCTCAACACTGATTGTTTTGCTCGTGCTCGGGGGATGTGAGCGATCCCCCCATACGCTTGCGCGGCAGGTGAGTGACTTGTCAATCCCCGAGGATGCGCGTGTGCTTTCATTCTTCGAAACTCAGCGGTCTCGGCGCTAAGAGGGGGCGACGAACGCCCGGCGTAGTGGCTGCTCGGCTTCCTTGCGAATTTCCACTATTGGGCTATCGACATCGGCCTCATCGGATTGAAGACTATTATTCATGGCGCAAGGAATTGATCTCATCGCACAAGCGATTAATTGGTTATCACAGATGCTCGCGTCGCTTTGGGAAAACGGGTTCGACTTATCGTCCCCGGCTGCACGTGTCTTAGCTGTCATCACAGCTATAACTGTTGTTGTGATTCTTTTCGTTCGTGATCGATAGAATTTTCCGGTGAGCTTGACGCTGAGGCGTTCGATTGTCCGCGGAAGAACGGTTTTCCTGAATGAAGATGACCACTTTTTTTATGTCCGTCAATTGGCCGCAAGCTACATGAGTTTCGAGCAGTTGCCGAAGGCTGGCGGGAAGGAGTCCCGGCGCCAGTATTTCCGCACTCGCGCCAGCTTTCAATAGTTCGCGGCGGGTCAAACCTTGTCGCCTCATGAGAGAATCCCCCTCTGGTTCAAACGGGCGGTCACGTGCGAATGAGCACGCGCATTTTTGCAGCACGATGAAGTCCGTTCTGACTCCTGTACTTCAGGCGGGATATAACGGCGAACTCGAATTTCAAGCTTTCCTGGCTGGTCCACTAATATCTCGCGCAATATGAATCCAAGAATCGTTGCGGTTTCGGGTCCCTTGAAGGGATTGGCGTTTCCCCTCGGCGCGTTCGACCTAATTATTGGCAAGGGCCGGAAGTGCAGCATCCAGCTCAAGGATTTACTCGTATCGGCAAAGCACTGCGGCATTTCCTACGAGGGCGATCGTCCTGTGTTGTGGGATATGCAAAGCGCGACGGGCACATTCGTGAACGGATTCTATTTTTCAGGAAAGGTTCTTTTGCACGGCGACCGCATTCGGGTGGGACGCTCGATTTTTGTGTATCTCGACCGGGCGACGCGGAGGTGGATCCCGCGACACTGATACGAACTCCTGCCGAAGAGGAATGGGACCGCAAGCTGGGGTCCAGCCTGCGCAAGGCAACCTACGAGCCGGAAATGAGCATCGTGCTTGATGCTTTCCTGGAGTTCAACGGCAGGATCAATGCGCTTCGCGATGGGAGTGAAATCCAGTCGCGCGTGTTCGAACTGATTTTCCGCCTGATGCCTGTTGAAGGTGTTGCGATTCTGCTGGCGGAGGGTGATGGCGACGGTCTTCTGTCCGCAACCTACCGTCGTATCGGGTCTCCAAGTGACGAGCCGTTTCCCATCGACGACGCCATCACGGAAAAGGCTCTTCGCGACGGCGGCCCCGTCTACGGCGACAAAGTGATTTGTTTCCCGCTCGTGACGCCCGGCAGGAGAGTCGGACTGCTTTATGCCGCCATGGCGGCCGGCGGTATCGAGTGGTTCACCGGCGGCCACGTTCGCCTCCTGCAGGCGGTCGCCGGCTCGACTGCCGTTGCTCTCGAGCATGCACGGTATCTCGCATGGCTGGAAAGCGAAAACCGGCGATTGAAGGAAGCCATCAAGGTCGAGCACGGCATGGTCGGGCGAAGCGAGAGGATGCAGAAGGTTTATGAGATCATCGGCAGGGCCGGGCCTTCCGACCTGACCGTCTTGATCACCGGCGAGAGCGGCACCGGAAAGGAGCTGGCCGCGAAGGCGCTCCACCGAAACAGCACGAGATCTCAGAAAGAAATGTACGTGGTCAATTGCGCCGCCTTCACGGACACCCTTCTCGGCAGCGAACTGTTTGGGCACGAGAAGGGCGCCTTTACCGGAGCCGATCAACAGCGGAAAGGACTATTCGAGTTCGCCGCGGCACTGTCTTCCTGGACGAGATCGGCGAGTGTTCGCTGAAACTGCAGAGCGATCTGCTTCGTCTGATCCAACAGCGGGAGTTCAAACGCCTCGGCGGCAATCGGGTCCTTCGCGCCAACGTAAGTTAAGTTGGAAAATTTCCCGCGGGCCGTGCCGAACTTAGCGCGGATGAAGCGGCACTGAAGCAAATCACATGGCCTGTGGATGCGGCTCAGCCGAACGTGGCATCGGCTGCAAATCCGGCTCCGCCGTTTCCTTCTGCTGCAATCTGGCGCAAGTCATGACGCACGATGCAGCTGAGACCTAAAAAGCCGCCGAACAAGGCTTCAAGAACTATCAAACAGGGACGATATCCAGATGTAGTCGCGCAGATGCTGCAAGGGGCTCGAGGTCATCAGGATCTGACGTCAGCAGTAAGTCCCCATCTTCCGCGAGCAGCACCAGGGCAGCATCGATGACATCGCTCCTGCGGGATCGTCCTAAAAGGATGCCGGCTGTACGCCCGAGCGTTTCATCGAGAGGAGCAATGTCGAGAGCAGGCAATAGGCGTGCGAGCTGGACTTGGCGGCCGGTCCCGCCTCTCCATGCCTGACCGACGACTCCGCCATGAGTGATCGGAGAGCGTCCTTGAAGAAGTTCCTGTTTGATGAGCGCGACCACATCCCGGTTCGTTTTTTCGATCGCAATTAGAGCCCCCGCATCCAGTATGAGACTCATTTGGATTTAGCCCGCCGGCCGGCGGAACGCGTCTTGACCGGTTCGCGACTGCGTACAACAACGGCGCGCTGCCTCGCCCGCCGGGCCGCCATTTGCATCTCTTCGGCCGTAATCTCTCCATGCTCCTTTTCATAAGCCGTCACAAAAGCCGCCAATGCTTCAAGCCGGCGTTCTTGCGCAAGCTTAAGGTGTAATGCGTCATTCACCCATGCACTGACACTATCGGATTGTCCCCGGGCCACAGCCTTTTCCACGGCCGTCAATAAGTCCCTGTCAACCGAAGCAGACAACCGTTGTTTGCTCATACGAACATGCTAACAGACTGCCACGTTTATGCCAAGAACAGGCAGACTGGTGTCGTTAGCACACGAGGTGGCCGCATGAATTAGCACACGAGGTGGCCGCTTTTGACCCAAGTCGGTTTGAAGCTCCGAACCGGAGGACCGATGGAGCTGATGCTCGAGGCGGAAGTGGAGCGACTGATGAGAGTGAAACAGTGGAGGCTTGCGTCAGCCGACTCAAATCTCCAAGGCGACCTGATACTTGAGGCATGCCGTTTCGGATAAAACCTCAACGCCGTCCTCAGATTCCGTGTTCCAGAGGCATTTTAGCCTCAGGGACGGGAACGAACCACAAAGGGCACAAAAGGGGAACAAAAGGCACAAACCTTTTCTTGTGCTTTTTGTGTTCCCCTTTTGTGCCTTTCGTGGCTCTGTCCCCCTTTTCCGTTTTTTGATCTGGTGGCTGGTATCGCTTTTTCCTTGTAACCTTTTTCCAAATCCTCAGTTTTATCTATTGAGATGGACGAAACAGACGAAGTGCTGATGCTGGCCGTCCGGGAAGGAGACATTACCAAATTGGGAATGCTCTTCGATCGTCATCATGCCGTTCTTTATGACTACCTGATCCGTATGACACGAAGCCGGACGACTGCCGAAGATCTGGTACAGGAAGTGTTCCTGAGAATTCTCAAATACCGCCGAACCTTTCACGCCAACAGCAGCTTTATCGGATGGATGTTCCGCATCGCACGAAATGCTCGAATCGACCTGTGCCGGAGTCGTCCCATCGAAATGTCGGTGCCTGACCTTGCTTTAGAGATCGAAAGCGGCGGAGTGCCGATGATCGATGAACTCACCCGGCAACAGGAAACAGCGCTGCTGGAGCGGGCGATGTTGGAGCTTGCGGAAGAAAAACGGGAGGTGCTCGTCCTCAGCCGATATCGAGAGATGAAATACGAGGACATTGCCGAATTGCTCGGGTGCGAAGTGAACACTGTGAAAACCCGGGTGCACCGCGCATTGAAAGAATTACGAGAAATATTCTTGAAATTTTACAGTGAGAAAGAATCATGGAACGCGAAGAAGTCCGAAACGACCTTCCGAACGATGTGACCGAGATCTGGGCGCGAGTTGCAGCAATTCCCCAGGCGACTCCGAGATCTGAAGTCCGCAGACACTTTGATCTGATGGCCGAGGCCTACAGACAAGGACTGTCTCAGTCAACCAGGAAACCGTGGTGGCAGCACCCTGTGGCGCAGTTCACGTTTGGTTTTGGGCTGCTAGCGGTCGGCTTGTTCGTTGGCCACCGGAATAGTGAAATTGCGGAGCTTCGCGACGAGCTGCATGAGATGCGGCAGATGATCACGCTCTCCCTGCTGCAACAACAATCCGCCAGCGACCGGCTGAAAGGCGTCAGTTGGAGCTATCAGCTGCAACAGCCCGGCTCTGAAGTTCTGGCAGCCCTGCTCGATACGTTGATGCACGATTCAAACGTCAACGTGCGGCTCGCCGCAATCGACGCACTGCGGCAGTCTGGCGGTCAGCAGTTCGTTCGAAACGGCGTCCTCGAAGCCCTCCGCCGGCAGGATTCTCCAATGGTTCAGATGGCGCTGATCGACCTCGTCGTGGATTGGCGTGATTCAGCATCCGTAAAAACGCTTCGTGACCTGATTCAGAACCAAAAATTGGATGAGGCCGTGCGCGAACGGGCTCAGGATGGCCTTACAAGATTGCAATAGAAGGGTATGAAGAACTCATCTTTACTAATGTCTATTTTCCTCGGCACCGTGCTCTGCGCCAGCGCTCGCGCACAGGAAGGTAATGCGGAACGCGTGACGGTTACGTGGACCGATCCGACTCGTCCAGGACTCTTGAAAGTCAAAATACTGGGCGGGAGCATCACGATAAGAACGCATCCCCGGAATGACGTGATTATTGAAGGCACGCCTGGGAGTAACCGGCGTCCCGTGCCTGCTGAGGCTGCGGGACTGCGTCGGCTGTACTCGAACACCGCTGGCCTTAATGTTGAAGAAGAAAACAACGTGATGTCCGTAAGTACAGGCTGGTCTGTCGGGGTGCATCTCGACATTCAGGTGCCTGCAAAAACGAATCTCAACGTGAAGACTCTCAATGGGACAAACATCGTTATCGACGACGTCGAGGGAGAGATCGAGGCCACGAATCTGAACGGCGCTGTCACTTTAAACAATGTGGCCGGATCGATCGTCGCCCACTCGATGAATGGAAAAGTGACAGCTTCGCTTCGCCAGGCAACGGCCGATAAACCGATGGCTTTTACGTCAATGAATGGTGCCGTCGACATCACGCTGCCACTGACTCTTAAAGCGAATCTGAAGATGCGGACGGAAAACGGTGAGGTCTTCAGCGATTTCGATATCCAGTTGTCGCCGCGCAACCGGGCGCCGTCCTTTTCGCGGTTTGGCGGCCCCGGGCCTAATCCCATTGAATTCGGCAGAACTCTAACCGGGACCATCAACGGTGGTGGGCCGGACTTCAATCTCAGAACATTCAGCGGAAATATTTATCTTCGAAAAGCGAAACAATAATCGAAACAATCCACCAACGAGTGTATTGAGATAAGAGCAGGGCAGTTCTTGGCTCTCACTGTTACGGCATGAGCGGCGTATAATCGCGTCATGTCACCACGCATCCGCGAGATAGAAGATCCCGGCGACGACCCCATCCTGAGGGAGACGTGGGCAAAGCAGCACGAGCTCTTCGGCTTCACGCTGAATCCGACCAAGATCCAGGCCCATACGCCGGGCATCATGAAGGCCGCGCAGCAGCTCTCGGCAGCCGTCGAGCGCTCCGGCCTGCTGCCGCCTCAGCTCCTGTCGCTCATCTATCTGCGCGTGGCCATCATCAACGGATGTTCCTTCTGAATGGACATCAACGCATCCCGTGGGATGCGCAACGGCGCGAGCGAGGAGAAGATCCGGGCGATCGATCAGGCGGCCACCAGTCCCCTGTTCGATGACGTGGAGCGCGCCGCCATCGCCTACGCCGAAACGGTGACGATCACGGGCCAGCGCGTGTCCGACGAACTGTTCGCCCGCGTCCGCAAGCACTTCAGCGAAGCACAGATCGTCGAGCTGACGGCCGCCATCGCGTTGGAAAACTTCCGTAGCAAGTTCAACGTCGCCCTGGGCATCGAAGCCCAGGGCTTCTGCGTACTCAAGTAGTCAGCTGTAGCGGCGCTCCGCGAAGCGCAAGCGCGATAGCGCGCAGCCTCAAGGAATGACCATCAGCAAGTCCGGGAAACCACCGGCTTCCCCAATAACCATCAGCAAATCGCGGGAACGACTCGCTTCCCCACGTGACCATCAGCAAGTCGCGGAAACCACCGGCTTCCCCGATAACCATCATCAAGTCCGGGGAACCGAGGAATCCAGATTTTTCTGGATGCGCATCCAGAAAAATCTGGATTCTGTCGTAACCCAGCACGCTGGCCAAATACTCCATCCATATCCAAGACGTTGATTTCATTTCTTCAGCGCAACCATCGATCGATTGGCACAACCCGTGCCCTAGAGGACTGCGTTCGTTGGCGGAAGGGTCCGATGGCCTTTACTAAACCGTTAACCCTTAAACAAGCGAGAATCCAATGTCAGAAACCAAGACGAAACCGATCAAAGCCCTCGGCGGTTACAACAAGAAATCGCCGGCGGAAAACCTGGCATATGCGAACGCCGTCCTTTCGGGTATCTTCACCGATCCGGCGGACTATCCTACGCCACCCATCGACGAAGCCACGTTCAAAGGCGCCATCGACACGCTGTCCATGAAAATCACGGCAGCGCTCGATGGCGGCAAGAAGGCCATTGCCGAACGTAATCATCAAGAGGAAGTGGTCATAAAGATGATGCGCCGGCTTGGCCACTACGCCGAGGAGGCCTGCAAGGACGACATGCCGACGTTCTTGAAAAGTGGTTTCCAAGCACAATCCGCGGTCAAGGCCCCCAAACAGTCGCTCTCGAAGTACATTCGCAAAATCACCCCCGGCAAGAACAGCGGCCAGCTTGAGGTGGCGCTTGTGGCAGTTGACGGCGCGAACGCGTACGAAGTTCGTTGCACGCCCAACGTCAACAACACGCCTGGGACGCCGATCACGCAACTCTTCACGAAGACGCGTCCAGCCGTGACGATCACCGGCCTCACGCCGGGAACGGCCTGTGCCATTCAGGTCCGTTCCTTCTCCGATGCAACCGGCTTCACCGACTGGAGCGATCCGATTAGCCGTATCGTTACGTAGCGGGTTGATGTAGTCGCGGGCTTTAATCCGCGTTGGTTTCTTGAACACCGCCTAAAGCCCCTCCGATTACGATAAGGAGGTATCGACAATGCATCCGGCAGGAATCAAATTCGGCTTATCTCACGGACTGCTGGAATTGAGCGGCGCCGGCGTTCTATTGTCCCCGCCGCTTTTGGAGAGCATTTCGGAGATGGCCCGCCGTAAAGTCCGGCGGCGGAAGCGAGTGATCTGGATCTGGGACGAGGCCGTCACCGCCGGACTCCGGGAGGTGCTGGTACGTATAGACGCGTCAAGGCAGGAGGTTGTGCCTTTCTGCACGGGTCTGGACCGCATCATTTTCGAAACGATGATGCCGATTGCGGAAAAAGCAAGGATCGCGGAGCGATACGGAAAGCATTTCTTTTCGGAACACACGTTCTATAAGAAATTCCGGAACGATATCCGGCGGCCGCACATGCGGCTGGAAGCCAACCTGGCCTGGCGCCTGCATTTCCGGGAAACCTTGGCGCTCATCAGACAGTTGCTCGCAGAATACAGCCCGGAAGACATGCGGCATGCTGAACTGCTGGCGCTGTGCCAACTCGACAATTGGGACCGATCGCCCAATAAGCTGACAATCGAGAACTTCCTGAAGTGATTCCCCTCCTCGCAGAGGAGGGGTGGCGCGAAGCGCCGGGGTGGTCAGTTCGGCGAAATGTTGCGCCGGTCTGACCACCCCGGCTGCGCAGTCGGTGGCTTCGCGGCATTCTTTTGATGGCGCAGCCACCCCTCCTCTGCGAGGAGGGGAATGCGCTCCACTCATACGTCACCATAATTACGAACAGCAGTACTTAGTACGGCATTTCGGAATTATGGTAACGACGGCCTCTGGTTCGCCGGTGAACCAATTTCTTTGCACCGGCACCAGGAGCTTCGAGTCGATGATTTCTTTGAATGCCGCGACGCAAGAGTTGCAGGGTCCATGGCCGCCATTCCTATCTCAACGGCCTGGCGCAGCACGTGCGATACAATCGTGGGCAGGAGGAATCGATGGCGCACTTGCCGCTGACAAGTGAAGAGGTTAGCCCGACAAAGCTGGTTATCAAGTTCGAAAAAGTCGGCTTAACCGACGAACAATTTTGGCGGCTTTGTTGTGACAATGGCGATTTGCAGATGGAGCTCTCCGCCCAGAAAGAGTTGATCATTATGCCGCCTGTAGGATTGAAGACCGGCTGGCGCGAAAACATCCTTACAACGAGGTTGACTGTCTGGGCGGAGAAGGACGGAACCGGCATCGTATGCGGCCCGGCTACCTTATTCAGGTTGCCGAACACCGCCTTTCGGGGCCCTGACGCAGCCTGGATTCGCAAAGAAAGGCTCGAAGCTGTTACTGACAAGGAACTCGAAGAATTCGGTCAGTTTTGCCCGGATTTTGTAGCGGAAATCCGGTCTCCAAGGGATACGCTGAAAGAGCTTCAGGAAAAGATGGCCGAGTACACTGCCAACCCAACAATAAGCTGGAACTCACGTCCAAACGACGTTAATACTGTTTAAAGATCGCAAAACGTTCTGAATTGGAGGCAGCCATGACAGTTATGGCAGCGCTGATGTTTGTTTTGCAATCCGCCGCACCGTTCCAGCAACCTCAGCTGATACAGAATGCGAAGGCCAGCATCGAGGGTTTTGTAGTGCGGGCCGGCACGAATGAGCCAGTTGCCCGGGCACGTGTTACGGTTTTGAGAGGCACTGGTCCTGGAGGAACGCCGCCACCGGCAGGTCCGCCACCGATCATCCCTCCGGTGACTACGGACAGTCAGGGGCACTTTGTTTTTAAAGATCTCGATCCGGGTTCCTACTCTCTGACGGCTCAGCGAAACGGCTTTGCCCGCCAGGCGTACGGTGAACGCAGCCCGGGACGGCCCGGAGTACCATTGAACATCGTTGCGGGTCAGGCATTCAAAGATGTGGTCTTCCGCCTGGTTCCTGCTGGGACAGTCATTGGGCGTGTTACGGATGCGACGGGCGAACCGATTGCGGGAATCAGCATTACGATCGGCCGCTTTACGTACGATCCAACCGGAAAGCGCAGTTTTCAACCGGTGAATTCGGCACGAACCGATGATCGAGGTGAATACCGCATATATTGGATCACGCCCGGCCGTTACTACATAAACGCCAGCCCAGCATCGGCATTCATAGGTGTCCGGTTCCCCAACGGCAACGAAGTAATTGAGCCTGGTCATGTACTGACCTGGTACCCCGGAACAACCGATGAGTCCTCGGCTGTGCCGATTGAACTTCAGCCCGGCGCGGAATTGAGAACGGTCGACTTTACAATCACACAACAACCGTTATTTCGGATCCGAGGCCGTGTCTTCGACGCCCAAACGGGACAGGCTCCCCGGAACGCGAACGTTTCTGTTAACCCCAGGAACTCTGCTGCGGGGTTTGGGGTGATGCCATCTTTCATAAACTACAACGCGGCTAACGGGACATTTGAAATCCGAGATGTCCCTCCGGGTTCGTATTGGGTACGCGCAGTCACTTTCCCGAATCCCGGAGGCGGACCCTATGCCCGCGATATCGCTCAGGTCCCACTCGAGATTTCAAGTGCAGATGTCGAAAATGCTGTGCTCGTCTTGACACCGGGATTTCAAATAAAGGGCCGCATCGATGTCGACGGCGGCTCGCTTTCCACGCTGCCGAATATCGACCGCACGACAGTCTTCCTAACGCCCCTTGAGCCGATGCCATTTGGTTCCCCTCAAGATCCCATAAGGGCGGACGGATCTTTCACACTCCAGAATGTCTATCCCGGCGAGTACCGCATCAACGTGGCTGGCATGCCGCAGAACGCCTTCCTGCAATCAGCCCGGCTTGGTCAAACAGATGTGTCATCGCGCGTCACAATCCTGGGACCGGTGTCTGAATCACTTGAAATTCTGCTGAGCACCAGAGGCGGCCGGATCGACGGATCAATCGTCGACAAGGATCGAAAGCCCATGCAGGGCATTCAAGCCGTTCTTATTCCAGATCGTCAGCGTGAGAGGCGCAACCTTTATAAATTCGCAACGAGCGATCAGAACGGACACTTCACCATGGCCACGATTGCGCCAGGCGATTACAAATTGTTCGCTTGGGAAGACATCGAACCCGGCGAATACAACGATCCCGATTTTCTTCGAAAATATGAAACACTCGCGACGCCGGCCCAGATTTCGGAGTCATCCACATCAATAGTCGAAGTCAAAGCGCTTCCGAGAAATTAGCGGCGGGATTTTTTACAAAAGTTCGTAACCCGGCCCGCCGCCACCCTCGGGAGGAACCCAGTCGATCACCTCGTAGGGATCCATGATGTCGCACGTCTTGCAGTGGACGCAGTTCGAAAAATTGATCTGCAGGCGCAGACCGTCCTGGCCGTTCTCGACCATCTCGTAGACCGCGGCAGGACAGAAGAACTGGCAGGGATTACCGTACTCGTTCGTGCAGCGCGGATGGCAGATGTCCGGCTGCAGAATATGCAGATGGCAGGGCTGATCTTCGTCGTGGGCCGTGCCCGAGTTGAAGACGTCGGTCAGCTTGTCGAACGTCAGCTTCCCATCGAATGCCGGTGCGGCTGGCTGGGGAGGATTGCCGTCGTAGTACTCCCTCAGTTGACGCATTCGCGTATGGCCGGGCTTGTTCCGGTACCGGTCGTGTAATCCGCGTCCGCCGGTGGCCATCTGCAGGCCGGTGTGGATCATGCCGGCGAAGAAGCCGTGTTCGAATGCCTGGTGGAAGTTGCGCACTTTCCAAAGTTCTTTCTTGACCCAACTATCTTCGACGAGTTCCTCGAATCGCTTCAGCCTCCGCGCCGAGGCGTCATTGGCCTCGAGGGCTTCGAAAGCCGACTGGGCGGCGAGCATGCCGGTTTTGAATGCGAGGTGGATTCCCTTCAGGCGCATCGCGTTGAGGAATCCTGCCGCGTCTCCAATGATCATGCCGCCATTGAAGTAGTACTGGGGCAGCGCCCAGTAGCCACCCTCGGGAATCG
>WNGJ01012637.1_pt1 | contig 14249 bp, 11 predicted proteins | sample 5400611 | NCBI WGS metagenome assembly WNGJ01 (sample SAMN13153375, study PRJNA577476) | soil metagenome | isolation source: 40 cm soil or saprolite under Garry oak tree replicate 1 | place: USA:California | collected 2016-06-15 | reverse complement strand
GCAGCGTTCGACTTCCTCTTCGTGCAGAGCGCGAGCGTGCCCGGGGGTCGGGTCGTCCCGCATCTGCTCGAGCGCCCACGCGAGATTGACAGCAGTCGGACGCGAAGCGGCAAGCAACTCGGCAGCTTCGTCGAGGTCATCCCCGCACGCGGCCGCGAGCGCGAGCGCGTAGGCCGCTGCGACACCGATCGCAGGCGCGCCCCGGATCGCCAGCTCGCGGATCGCCACGACGACCTCCGCAACCGACCGGCACTCGAGCTCGACCTCCTCGTCCGGTAGCCGACGCTGGTCGAGGAGGACGACCCGCGGGCCGTCCTCCTCGTACCGAACGATGTCCGTTGCTTCTAGGTTCCTTCGTCCCACGAAGCCAGGTACTTCTCTTGCTCCTCCGTGAGCGTGTCGATCTCGACGCCCATGGTCGCCAGCTTCAGGCGCGCGATCTCCTTGTCGATCTCCTCCGGCACCGGATAGACCTTTCGCGCGAGCTCGGCGGCGTTCTGGATCGCATACTCGGCGGAGAGCGCCTGGTTCGCGAACGACATGTCCATGACGAGCGCCGGATGCCCTTCGGCGGCGGAGAGATTGACGAGCCGCCCGTCGGCGATCAGGTAGATGCGCTGGCCGCCTGCCATCGTGAACTCCTCCACGAACGCCCGCGCCTCGCGAGTATCGGTCGCCAGCGAGCGCAAGCCCGGGATGTCGATCTCGACGTTGAAGTGACCGGTGTTCGCGAGGATGGCGCCGTCCTTCATCGCCTCGATGTGCTCCTTGCGGATGACGGACTTGTCGCCGGTCGCCGTGACGAACATGTCGCCGATCGGCGCGGCCTTTTCCATCGAAAGGACCTCGTACCCGTCCATGCTGGCCTCGAGTGCCCGCATCGGATCGACCTCCGTGATGATTACGTGCGAGCCCATTCCACGGGCCCGCGACGCCACTCCGCGACCGACCCAGCCGTAGCCGGCGACGACGAAGCGCTTGCCTGCGAGCAACACGTTCGTCGCACGGATGATTCCGTCGATCGTCGACTGGCCCGTGCCGTAACGGTTGTCGAACAGGTGCTTCGTCTGCGCGTCGTTGACGGCGATGACCGGGAAGCCGAGCGCGCCGTCACGCTCGAGCGCCTTGAGGCGAATGACACCCGTGGTCGTCTCCTCGGTGCCCGCGATGATGTCCCCGAGCTGCTCGCGCCGCGCGGAGTGCAGGACGCCGATCACGTCGGCGCCGTCGTCCATCGTCAGCTGCGGCTTGTGGTCCACGGCCGCTTCGATGTGCGCGTAGTAGGTGTCGTTGTCCTCGCCCTTGATCGCAAAGACTGCGATGTCGTACTCGTCGACGAGCGCGGCTGCGACGTCGTCCTGCGTCGAGAGCGGGTTGGAGGCGCAGAGAACGACATCTGCGCCGCCGGCCTTCAGCGTGCGGGCGAGGTTCGCCGTCTCCGTCGTCACGTGCAGGCAGGCGGAGATTCGGTAGCCGGAGAGCGGCTGCTCGCGGTCGAAACGCTCACGGATCGCAGCGAGGACCGGCATCTGGCGGTCGGCCCACTCGATCCGGCGCACCCCTTCGGGCGCGAGTGCGAGGTCTTTCACGTCGTGTCGTTTCGTCGTAGCCATTCAGTCCTCTCGTTTAGGCGGCCAGGAGCCGCTCGTGCTTGCGCTGTTCCCAGTCGAGGGCGGACAGCTGGGTGCCTGCTAACCAGGTCTCTACTGCCGCTCGCAGCTCCGGCTCGCGCTCGAGCCTAGCTGCGAAAGCGACGTCGGTGAGCTCCACGTCGTGGCGCCGGCGGAGCTCCCGCAGGGAGCGGAGCTGATTGAGCTCGAGGAGCCCGTACAGGCGATAGCCGGCCCCATTCCGCCGGGGGAGGACGAGCCCTGCGCCCTCGAGGTAGCGGAGCATCCGCGGCGACCAGCCCGTCTGGGAGGCGGCTTCCCCCACGGTGATTCCGTTCATCCGCGCAACCTTAACACAAGTCTGTCAATGCTCTCCAGAGAGGCGCCTGCCTCGAGGAGGTACTTCCGCGGTCCCCCGTAGCGCGCGTCCACCTCCTCGAGGATCCCGACCATCGTCCTTCCGGCAGGCTCGAAGATGCGACGCAGCCGTTCCCGCTCGGCCTCGGTCTCTGCCTCGCTCAGCCATTTGTCGAACTTCGGAGCCAAGCTCGCGTCGCTCCCCGCGTGATCGGCGGCGATCAACTCCGGAGCGACGCCGACAAGTTGCAAGATCAGCGCGACCACGAGCCCAGTGCGGTCTCGCCCACCCTGGCAATGGATCACGACCGGGCCGTCCGCGCCTCCGACCTCGGCGATCACTTCGGCGAATCGCGGTCCGAAGTGCTCGATCAACGCGAGGTAACCCTCTCGCATCGACGCCCAGCCTTCTCTCAGTGACGCCAACTCCCAAGGGGTGATCGGTACACGTACGACGGGGATCGGCGCAGCGTCGGGAGGATCCTCGGCGACTTCGTCGTCGGCACGAAGGTCGATGGCTCGCTCGACGCCGTAGTTTGCGAGCGCTTGCCAGCCTTCGTCGGTCAGCCCCCGGATCGAATCGGCGCGAATTGCGACGCCGAAGCGGGTCTTCCGGCCGTCGTCCGTTTCGAGACCCCCAAGGTCGCGCACGTTGATGCAGCCGTCCCAGGCGAGCACCCGCTCGCTGTCAAGGTTCAGACGTTCCCTCCCGTCCGTACCGGTCCTCGAGACGCACGACATCGTCGAGCTCCGGTGTCGAGACCTCCATGATCGTCGTGTCCTCGATCGCCGTGACGCGGTGAACCGTGCCAGGCCGGAAGTGGAACGAGGATCCGGGGCCGATCACCTCTTCCCTCAGCACGGCATCGCCGGCCGAGCCGAGCTCGAGCTTGGCGCGGCCCGAGTGCACGAGCCAGGACTCGTCCTTCGCACGATGGAACTGGAGGCTGAGGGATTCCCCGGCCTTTACGAAGAGGACCTTGCCGAGGTAGCGATCGGTCTCCGCCCAGATGAGCTCGTGGCCCCAGGGCTTTTCGACCTTGCGCGGCTCGAAGGCCCAAGCGTCAAGACCGCCGAGATTGGGCGAGTCCACACTCACCCGCCGACTTTATGCCGTTTCGTCGAACGGGACGCACGACGTCTGGGAGGTGCCAGGCACATGACTCGTCCGGCGGGGCGGTGACCCGAACGGCAAGGGTCTGACCCCAGCCTTTTGGGTCAGCTGCGACCGCGAGCCAGCGTCGGTCGAAGCTCGGGATGGGCGGCGTAGTGCTCCTCCGCCCGCTGGAGGTCCTTGGGCGTGTTGACGGTGATCCAGAGGCCCTCGTGCCGAAAGGCGAACAGCTTTCCCTCTTCCGCTAGCTCCGGGAACGTCGACTGTTCGTGGTCACCGCGCTCCGGCATGCGGGCGAGCGCATCGTCGCCGAGGACATAGACGCCGGCGTTGACCCAATGCGGCAGGCGCGGCGCTTCGCGGAAGCCGGTCACGCGGTCGTCGACACCGAGCTCGACCACGCCGAACTGTGACCTGAGCGGGGCGACGACGATCGTCGCGGCGCCGCCGTGCTCCTCGTGCGCTTCCAGGAAGGCGCGCAGGTCGACGTCGTGCAGCTCGTCCCCGTTGAACGCGTAGATCGGTCCCGTCTCCTCGCGCTGCTCCGCTGCGAAGCGCAAGCCTCCCCCACGCCCGAGTGGCTCCGGCTCCGCAACCGCGACGATCTCGGCCCCCAGCCCCGCGAGCTTCGCCTCGAAGAGTCCCGCCTGACCGGCGCTGCAGCTCACGATGACGCGCTCGACGCCCGCACGGACGAGCTGGGAGACCTGGTACTCGGCGAGCGGGTGGCCTGCGATCGGGACGAGCGCCTTCGGGTTTCCTCTCGCCGCGTCACCGAGCCGGGTCGCCTGCCCGCCGGCGAGGATGATCGCCTCCACTACTTCGACACCTTCGCCTTGGGCTCCGCGGTCTCGGGCAGCGCCTCGAACGGCGAGCTCGGCCGGCCGATGCCCTCGTACGCGAAGCCGGCGGCACGGGTCTCTGCCGGATCGAGCAGGTTCCGGCCGTCGAGGATGAGCGGCCGCGCCATCGCGTCGCGAACGTCCTTCGACGCCAGGCCGCGCAGCTCGTCCCACTCCGTCACGATCACCGCGGCATCCGCGCCCTCCACTGCCTCCAGCACCGAGTCGTAGAGGACGGCGCCCTTCATCAGGTCGCCCGGCCGGGCGACCGGATCCCAGGCGCGCACCTCGGCACCCTCCGCGAGCAGGCGCGAGGCGAGCACGAGCGAAGGAGCCTCGCGCATGTCGTCGGTTCCGGCCTTGAACGCGAGCCCTAGGAGCGCGATCTTCTTTCCGCGCAGCTTGCCGAGATGCTTCTGCAGCTTCTGCACGACGCGCCGCTTCTGGAGCTCGTTCACCTCGATCACGGCCGACAACAGGTGGAAGTGGTAGCCCGAGTTCGAGGCGAGCTGCTTGAGCGCGAGCGAATCTTTCGGAAAACAGGAGCCGCCGTAGCCAATCCCCGCGCGCAAAAAGTGTGGGCCGAGGCGATGGTCGAGCCCCACTCCCTTCGCAACCTCGACGACGTCCGCGCCGACCGCCTCGCACACGTTCGCGATCTCGTTGATGAACGAGATCCGGGTCATGAGAAATGCATTCGCGGCGAGCTTGATCATCTCGGCCGACGCGACGTCCGTCCGCAGTACGGGCGCCTCGATTCCCCCGTAGAGCGCCTCGACCGCCGCACCGTCCTCGTCCGCGAAGGCACCGATGACGATCCGATCCGGATTGAGGAAGTCGTGCACCGCGTGACCTTCGGCCAGGAACTCAGGATTCGACACGTAGCCGACATTCGTGAGCCCGCGGCCGTCGAGGGCAGCGCGAACCTTCTCACCTGTTCCGACCGGCACGGTCGATTTCATCACCAGGACCTGGCGCCCCGACTCGCCGCGGGGAAGGTCGTCGAGAGCCGACCACACGAACGACAGATCCGCGTCGCCCGAATACGTCGGCGGCGTCTGGACGCAGATGAACAGCACATCCGCGTCCGCCAACTCGTCCGCGTCGAGCGTGTACCGGATGCGGTCGCGGTTTCGCTCGAGCACCTCCGGAAGATCAGCCTCGTGGAACGGCGCCTGACCCGCACGCAGGGCTTCGATCCTGTCCGGCATGACGTCGCGCACGATCACCTCGTGACCAAGCTCGGCGAAACAGGCGCCGGTGACGAGGCCGACCCAGCCCGCGCCGAAAACGCCGATTTTTCGGGATTGCGCCATGACTGCGAAGCCTACTTGGGCAGCGGCGTGAGCCCTCGCGCGATCGCGAGCATCGTCTCGTTGGAGAGCTCGTCGAGAATCGTGTTCATGACCCAGTACGTCGCCCCGTCCTTCCGCAGCACCACCATGTGCAGGTGCGCCCCGGAGTAGTAGAGGGCGTACTCACGACCCTTGATCTTGTGGACGAAGCTCGGACTGGCAAGCGCCGGCGCGTCGTTCCAATTCGTCTCCTCGATGCCCCAGTACTCGTTCGACCCGATGCGGAAGGTCAGCCGCACTGCGCGATGGCCCTTGCTGATGCCGTACACCCGGATCGGCGCATCGAACTCCAACCTAGAGGAGCTTTCGACGAGCCTCGGCATCTGGAGACGGAAGCGCACGCGCTTGCTCGCTTGCAGGAGCAGCGACCGCGTCAGCGCCGGGTTGGGCGTCACCACCGCCGGCTGCTTCGTCGGTGTCTGGTCGACGGGCGCGGGAGCGATCGTGCCGTGGAAGTTCTGTCCAACGACGACGGTGGCCATCGCGCCGTTCGCGAGCGTCGTGAATGTTGCGGGCAGCGGCTTGACGTCCGCGTCGCCGAACAGGTTCGCGAGCTTCCCCGCGGCCGCCTTGGAGCGGCGCTGCGCGGTGTCGTAGTACACCGTCGTCCGGAAGTACTGGAAGTTCGGAGCGTTCTGAGTCTTCCCCGTCGGCGGCAGGACGATCTTGTAACCGCGCTGCCCGAGCACGTACGCAGCATTGGCCGCCGAACCGGCCACGCCGTTGCCGTTCAGAACCGTCGTACTGGTGTCGCGCGGCCGCGGTGCGAGCGAGCGCCGCTTGATTCCGAGCGTGACGTCACGCGCCTTCGCCGGCGCGTTCACATCCGGCTGGACGAAGTCGCGCACGGCTGTGGCGATGCTCTCCGGTGTTGCGGAGAGCTCGTTGGTGCCGGTCAGACCTTCGATCTTGGACTGGAAGACATGTCCCCCGGGTAATCCGTGCGCGAAGTAGAGGTAGTCCTTCAACGTCTTCGGATCGAGCGCCTGGCCACCGCCACGGCCGACGACCACGTTCTTCTCGACCGCGTTCATGATCTTGAAGACGGTGTTCAGGTCCAGCTGCGAGGAGATCTGCTGCTTCATCGCCTTCAGGAAGAGCTGCTGTCGTGCATTGCGGTAGAGATCCGAGTCGAAGTGGCGGAACCGTACGTAGGCGAGGGCGTTCGAGGCATTCACACGCTGATATCCCGGCTGCAGATTGATCTTCGACACACCCGGGCAGTTGGTGGCGTCACAGAGATAGCGGTGATCGATGTCGAGCCAGACGCCGCCGAGATTGTTCACAAGCTGCGTAAAGCCCCTGAAGTTGACCGTGATGAAGTAGTTGATCGGCAGCCCCGTGAGCGCGCGCACGGTCTCGACGCTTCCGAGCGCACCACAGAACGAGAACGCAGCGTTGATCCGATCTCGGGTATCCGGATGGCCCGGACATTTGATCGTCGCGATCAGGTCACGGGGGAACGAGAGCATGGAGAGCGAGTTCGTCCCGGGATCGGCCCGAACAAGAATCAGCGTGTCCGAGCGCCCGGTCAGCTCCGCCTGCTTGCCTTTCCTGCGGTCTGTGCCGATCACGAGCGCGACCGTCGGCTGGCCCGGGATCGCCAAGTCGAGCCGCTTGGCGGCGGCGCGGTCCGCCTTCGTCTTCGGGGCGATCGCGTTGAGGAACTGATGGGTCTTGAGGTAGGCCGCACCAGCCACTCCGCTCGCAACGATGATCGCTGCAACGACCACCCAGAGCACCACGGCCCGGACGACCTGCCAGGCATTCCGGCGCCGTGGTTCCGGCTGGCGGTAGCGCTTCATCGGCGTGTGAACGCCGGGCGGGTACACCGCACGGCCGTTGCCATTGACGGTCGCGCCGCGTCCCATGCCTCTCTTCAGGGTGGTCTTCATACGGCCTTAAAAAAGGACGGCGCCCGTTCCGGGGGCGCCAGCCGGTCCGGAGGATAGCCGACGGCCCGGCTGGCCAACAGTTCTGACCGTCTCCTCCGCCAGCCAGCGCGCCACGAACAGAAGGCTCCCTTCCGCCTCCTCCGCGCAGCCGAGGGTCTCGGCTGCGGGCCCTGCGAGCAGGACGAGCTCCCGAACGGCCTCGCGCGCCGGCCGACGACCGTAGCGGGTGCGCCGGGCGCTAAAGCGCCCCTGCGGGCGAACGGGTCTCGTAGCCCAGGTTCGGCGTGAGCCAGCGCTCCGCCTCCTCGACGGTCGTCCCTTTGCGCGCGGCGTAGTCCTCGACCTGGTCGCGGCCGAGGCGTCCCACGGAGAAGTAGCGGGCGCTGGGATTCGCAAGATAGATGCCGCTCACCGCCGCAGCCGGCGTCATCGCGAACGACTCGGTCAACGCGAGCCCTGCGCGGTCTGCGGCGAGGAGCTCGAAGAGCTTCCGTTTCTCGGTGTGGTCCGGACAGGCGGGATAGCCGAAGGCGGGACGGATGCCGAGGAAGCGCTCCGCGAGCAGCTCCTCTTTCGGGATGTCCTCATCCGGCGCGTACCACTCACGCCGCACCTGCAGGTGGAGGTACTCCGCAAACGCTTCCGCAAAGCGATCGGCGAGGGCCTTGACCATGATCGCGCGGTAATCGTCGTTCTCGGACTCGTAACGAGATGCGAGCTCGTCCGCGCCGTGGATGGCAACGGCAAAGGCACCGACATGGTCTGCGTCGGGCGAGACGTAGTCGGCGAGGCAGCGGTTCGGCCGTGAGTCGCCGTACGCGGACTGTTGCCGGAGGAGATTGAAACGGACGCCGTCCTCGAGTACGACGTCGTCACCGTCGGAACGCGCCGGCCAGTACCCGTAGACCCCGTGCGCTCGGAGCGAACCGTCGCGCATGATCTCGTCGAGCAGCTCCTGCGCCTCGTCATAGAGCTCCTGTGCGGCCGGCTCTTTCAGGAGTGCCGGAAACTTGCCTTTCATCTCCCACGCGTGGAAGAAGAACTGCCAGTCGATGTAGTTGCGAAGCGTCGCCAGATCGGGCTCGACTGACTTCCTTCCGGTGAAGGGCGGCGCCTGCAGGTCGTCGAACGGAACGCGTTCCTTGTTGACGCGAGCGTCGGCGATCGACAGCAGCGGTCTGCGCTCTTTCTCGGCGTATTGCTCCCGCAGCCGGTCTTGGAGCTCGCGGTTCTCCTCGTCGAGCTCGAGCTTGCGCGCGGGGTCGAGCAGGCTCGAGACGACACGGACGACGCGCGAGGCGTCGAGGACGTGGAGCGTCGGCTGCGCGTACTCCGGCGCGATTCTCACAGCCGTGTGCTGCTTCGAGGTCGTGGCACCACCGATCAGGAGCGGCAGTTCGAGCTCGCGGCGTTCCATCTCCTTCGCCACGTTGACCATTTCGTCGAGCGAGGGCGTGATCAGGCCGGAGAGGCCGACGACGTCGCAGTCCTCTTCGAGCGCGGTGTCGAGGATCCGGTCGGCCGGCACCATCACGCCGAGGTCGATCACCTCGTAGTTGTTGCAGCCGAGCACGACTCCGACGATGTTCTTGCCGATGTCGTGGACGTCACCTTTGACCGTCGCGAGGACGACCTTGCCCTGCGCACGTGGCGCGTGCAGACCGGCTGCCTTCTCGGCCTCCATGTACGGCTCTCTTGACCACCTGCGGCAGGAACATCTTTCCCGAGCCGAAGAGGTCGCCGACGATCTGCATCCCGTTCATGAGTGGCCCCTCGATCACGTCGAGGGGTCGCTCGTGCTTCTGGCGTGCCTCCTCCGTGTCCTCCTCGATGAAGTCGACGATGCCGTGGACGAGCGCGTGCGACAGTCGCTCCTCCACCGGACCCTCGCGCCACGAGAGATCGCGCTCGCGCTTCGTCCCTTCGCCCTGGACTCTCGACGCGTACTCGACGAGACGCTCGGTCGCGTCCTCGCGGCGGTTGAAGATGACGTCTTCGACGTGTTCCAGCAGCTCGGGCTCGATGTCCTCGTAGACCGCGAGCTGGCCGGCGTTGACGATGCCCATGTCGAGCCCGGCGGCGATCGCGTGGTACAGGAACGCCGCATGCATCGCCTCGCGCACTGCGTCGTTGCCGCGGAACGAGAAGCTCAGGTTCGAGATCCCGCCTGAGATCTTCACGCCGGGACAACGCTCCTTGATCCGCCGCGCGCCCTCGATGAAGGCCTTTGCGAACTCGGCGTGCTCTTCGATACCGGTGGCGACGGCAAGGACGTTCGGGTCGAAGAAGATGTCCTCCGGTTCCCACCCGTCTGCGGTGAGCAACCCGTAGGCGCGCTCGCAGATGTCCACCTTCCGCTCGACGGTGTCCGCCTGCCCCCGTTCGTCGAAAGCCATCACGACGACGGCCGCGCCGTAGCGCTTGATCCGCCGCGCGTGCGCGAGGAACTCGTCCTCCCCCTCCTTGAGGCTGATCGAGTTGACGACACCTTTCCCTTGCAGGCACTTGAGACCGGCCTCGAGGACGGACCAGCGCGAGCTGTCGACCATGATCGGGATGCGCGCGACGTCGGGCTCCGTGGCGAGCAGGTTGAGGAAGGTCGTCATCGCCTCGACCGAATCGAGGAGGTCGGCGTCCATGTTGACATCGAGGATGTTTGCGCCGCCGCGTACCTGCTCGAGCGCGACCTCGACTGCTTCCTGGAACTGCCCGCCCTCGATCAGCCGCCGGAAGCGGGCGGAGCCTGTGACGTTCGTGCGCTCGCCGACCATGACGAAGTTCGACTCGGGGAAGATCCGGAACGGCTCCAGGCCGCTGAGGCGTGTCAACCCCTCGCCTTCGGGGACACGTCTCGGGGTCTGACCCCTGGTCGCGGCCGTGATGGCCCTGACGTGTTCGGGCGTGGTGCCGCAGCAGCCGCCGACGATGTTGACGAGCCCGTCCTGGGCGAACGCGCGCAGCGCCTGGCTCGTGTCCTGCGGCTGCTCGTCGTGCGTTCCCATCTCGTTCGGGAGGCCCGCGTTCGGATGGCACGCAACCCACGTCGGGGCGACGCGGGCGAGGTCTTCCACGAAGGGACGCATCTGCGTCGCGCCGAGCGAGCAGTTGACGCCGACGATGAACGGCCTGGCATTTTCGACCGAGAGCCAGAAGGCGTCGACGGTCTGGCCGGAGAGGTTGCGCCCGCTGCGGTCGATGGCGGTGAACGAGAGCCAGAGCGGGAGTTCAGGCGCCACGTCGAGGGCCGCGGCGATAGCCGCCTTCGCGTTGAGCGTGTCGAAGATCGTCTCGATCAGCAGGAAATCGACTCCGCCCTCTGCCAGCCCGCGAATCTGATCCGCGTAGGTCTCGAAGATCTGGTCGAAGGTGTGCGTGCGGAAGGCCGGGTCGTCGACGCGAGGAGACAGTGAGAGCGTGACGTTCAGTGGGCCGACGGAACCCGCGACGAAGCCGCCGACCTCGTCGGCCGCCTGCCGTGCGAGCTTCGCGCCGGCGACGTTCATCTCGTACGCGTGATCCTCGAGCCCGTAGTCGGTCTGCCCGATCCTCGTCGCGGTGAAGGTGTTCGTCGTGGCGATGTCGGCCCCCGCCCCGAAGTAGTGGCGGTGGATGCCAAGCACCACCTCCGGCCGGGTCAGGTTGAGTAGATCGGGATCGCCCGCGACGTCGCGCGGGTGGTCCTTGAAGCGATCTCCCCGGTAAGCCTCTTCCCCCTTGACCTCGCGCTGGATGAGCACGCCCCACGATCCGTCGAGCACCGCGATCCGCTCGCGGAGGATGGCTTCGAGTCGTGTGCGCGCGTCCCGCAATCCAGTTCCCTTCTTCGTCCTACAGAGAACCGAACCTTGCGGAGGCCCGGGGCTCTTTAGGCGTTTGGTAACCCGGTCGCCAAGCTGCCTTTCAAAGCTTTCCGGGTCAGCTGAGGGTAGCAGGCCTAGTTGCGGCCAGACACGGCGAGCTGGTTCTCGGCATGCCTGATGCGCTGCTCGAGCTGCCAGCGATCGGCGTTCGACTCGCCCCGCTCAACGAGCTCCAGCTCCCGTTGGGCGGTCTCGAGCTGTTCCGTGGCACGCCCCTGATCGATCTCGTTCGCAGGGACGGCGTCGTCGACGAGCGCGATCACCCGGTCCTGCTCGACCTTGAAGAACCCTGCACCGGTCGCGTACTCGCGAACATCGTCGGTGTCACGGTTCAGGTACACACGGGTCGAGCCGGCCTTCAGCGTCGCGATCAGCGGCGCGTGACGTGCGAGCACGCCGATCTCACCCGCCGCGCCCGGCACGACGATCATCTCCACCTCGCCCTCGAACGCCGGGCCGTCCGGCGTCACGAGTGACAAGTCGAACTTGTGTGTTTCGTCAGCCACTGGGCACTACGAGACGCCGGCGGGCTCGGGCTCCTCCTCGCGAGCGGCGGAAGCATCCTCAGCCGCCGCCTCCTCCTGCTCGACCGGTCCCGAGTCGCCCTCGCCCGAGAGCTTCCGTCCCTTTTCTACGGCCGACTCGATCGTGCCGACCATGTAGAACGCCTGCTCGGGAAGCTCGTCGTGCTTGCCCTCGAGGATTTCCTGGAAGCCCTTGATCGTGTCCTCGAGCTTCACGTACTCGCCCTGCGTGCCCGTGAACTGCTCGGCGACGAAGTTCGGCTGCGAGAGGAAGCGCTGGATCTTCCGGGCACGCGTCACCACCAGCTTGTCCTCGTCCGAGAGCTCGTCGATGCCGAGGATGGCGATGATGTCCTGAAGGTCCTTGTAGCGCTGCAGGATCTCCTGGACGCGTGTCGCCGTCGAGTAGTGGTCGTCGCCGATGATCCCCGGTTGCAACGCGCGGGAGAACGAGTCGAGCGGATCGACGGCCGGGTAGATACCCTGCTCGACGAGCGTGCGCGTCAACACGACGGACGAGTCGAGGTGCGCGAAGGTATTCGCGGGCGCCGGGTCGGTGAGGTCGTCCGCAGGGACGTAGATGGCCTGCACGGACGTGACCGCACCGGTCTGCGTCGAGGTGATGCGCTCCTGCAGCTGGCCCATCTCCGTGGCGAGCGTCGGCTGGTAGCCCACCGCGCTCGGCATGCGCCCGAGCAGCGCCGAAACCTCGGAGCCGGCCTGCGTGAAGCGAAAGATGTTGTCGATGAAGAGCAACACGTTCTGACCCTGGTCGCGGAAGTACTCGGCCATCGTCAGTCCGGAGAGGCCGACCCGCAGGCGCGCCCCGGGCGGCTCGTTCATCTGACCGTAGACGAGCGCGACCTTCTCGAGCACACCGGACTCCTGCATTTCGAGCAGGAGATCGTTGCCCTCGCGAGTGCGTTCGCCGACGCCGGCGAAGACGGAGACGCCGCCGTGCTCGCGAGCAACATTGTGGATCAGCTCCTGGATCAGCACCGTCTTGCCGAGACCGGCGCCGCCGAACAGCCCGACCTTGCCGCCCTGGATGAACGGTGCGAGTAGATCGACCACCTTGAGGCCCGTCTCGAACACCTCGATCTTCGGCGAGAGTTCCGTGAACTTCGGCGGGTCGCGGTGGATCGACCAGCGCTCGGTGTCCGCCGGCGGGGCCGGCTTCTCGTCGACCGGCTCGCCGATAACGTTCCAGATGCGGCCGAGCGTGACGTCTCCGACCGGAACCGAGATCGGCCCGCCGGTGTTCTCGACGGCGAGGCCACGCGCGAGCCCGTCGGTCGAGTCCATCGCGACCGCGCGGAGGCGATCGTCACCGAGGTGCTGCTGCACCTCTGCGATGAGGGTGCGCGCCTCCTGGCCCTCTTGCGCGGGGACCTCGATGCTCAGTGCGCTGTAGATCTCCGGGAGCTCGCCCGCGAAGACGACGTCGATGACGACGCCCTTGATCTCGACGATCTTCCCCGCTGTTGCGTTCGTGCCGTTCGTTGCGTCAGGCATGAGCCTCCTCGAAGAGCGTGTCAGCGCAAGCTGCAACGAGCAGGCGCCCGCGCGCGGGAAGTTTAGCGAGAGAAGAGTGTCGCGGGCCTACTGAGCAACTGCCCCACCCGTGCGTCCGCGGCGAGGCGTTCGCAGCGAGTTGAGCAGGCGACGCTCGTAGTCGGGCGACTGTAGGTATGTCGCTGAAGACGAGGCGCGTCCCGGCGAAGAGGAACTGCTTGCTGACCCGAGCCCATCGTGACCGGCCAGAATTCCCTGGGAGCTGCCGAGCCCGATCGCCACCAGGACCATCGCTGCGGCCGAGGCGGCCTGGATCCACCGGGTGGCGACGTAGTGCCGATTAGGAACGGCGATCGGAAAATCCAGCTCCTCGAGAGGCGCCGCCCGCAACGACCCACTGATCGATTCCGCACCTGCATGGTAGGTGCGGCAGGCCGGACAGCCGTCGAGGTGCTGTCGGAGATCGGCTTCCTCCAACTCCGACAGCTCGCCGTCGAGCAGCGCGGAAACCTGCGCCCGCGCGCGGTCGCACCCACGAGGTGAAAACGAATCGATCATTGGCAGTTCTGACGAATCCTCAGGAAGATAGTTAGACATTCGGCCGATCCGTAGGCCGGCTTGAGCCCGAGGGGAACGGTTCAGGCGTGCTGAGGCGCCGTCGAGGGCTCGTCCACGACGTCGAGCGGCTTCATCACCTCGGCGAAATGACAGGCGCTCGGGTGCCCCTGGCCCCGGTCGATCAGGGCCGGCACCTCTTCGGCACAGATCTGCTGTGCCTTCCAGCAGCGCGTGCGGAAGGGGCACCCCGAGGGCGGGTTCGCCGGGCTCGGCACGTCGCCTTCCAGAACGATCCGCTTGCGCTTGCCGCGCTGCGTGGGCTCCTCGATGGGCACCGCCGAGAGCAGAGCCTGCGTGTACGGATGAGCCGGCCGCTCGTAGATGTCGGCCTTCGTCCCGATCTCCATGATCTTGCCCAGGTACATGACGGCGACACGGTCGGAGATGTGGCGGACGAGCGACAGGTCGTGCGCAATGAACAGGTAGGTCAGGCCGAAGTCTCGCTGCAGCGACTCGAGCAGGTTGACGACCTGCGCGCGGATGGAGACGTCGAGCGCAGAGACCGGCTCGTCGAGCAACACCATTTGCGGGTTCAGCGCGAGCGCGCGCGCAAAGCCGA
>WNGJ01008616.1_pt1 | contig 14256 bp, 16 predicted proteins | sample 5400611 | NCBI WGS metagenome assembly WNGJ01 (sample SAMN13153375, study PRJNA577476) | soil metagenome | isolation source: 40 cm soil or saprolite under Garry oak tree replicate 1 | place: USA:California | collected 2016-06-15 | reverse complement strand
GTGCAATTCAAGCTCGCCGACATGGCCACCCGCGTGGAAGCAGCGCGCGCGCTCGCCCACGCGGCGGCCGCCCGGCGGGACCGCGGCGAAGACGCCTCGAGCCAGGTCAGCATGGCCAAGCTATTCGCGTCGGAGGCCGCCATGTGGGTGACGACGCAGGCCGTGCAGCTGTTCGGCGGCTATGGCTACATGCGGGACTTTCCCGTCGAGAAGCTGTTCCGCGATGCGAAGGCCACGGAGATCCATGAAGGCACGAGTGAAATCCAGCGGCTCGCTATCGCCCGCGGTCTCACCGCCGCCCGCTAGCGCGGAGCTGTTCGCGCGGCTCGCGGAGCACGAGCACGAGCAGGTCAGCCTGTATTACGAGCCGTCGACCGGCTACCGCGGCATCATCGCGATCCACAGCACCGTGCTGGGGCCGGCGCTCGGCGGGACCCGCTTCTGGCACTACGCCTCCGACGTCGAGGCGCTGGTCGACGCGCTGCGCCTGTCGCGCGGCATGACCTACAAGGCCGCGGTGGCGGGCCTGAACCTGGGCGGCGGCAAGAGCGTGATCATCGGCGACTCGACCACGACGCGTCGCGAGCCGCTGTTCCGCGCCCACGGCCGCCACGTCGAGTCGCTCAAGGGTCGCTACATCACCGCCGAAGACGTCGGGACGTCGCCGCAGGACATGGAGTACATCAAGGCGGAGACGAACCACGTCACCGGGCTGATCGGCCGGTCGGGCGACCCGTCGCCCGTGACGGCCTACGGCGTGTACCGCGGGATCAAGGCGTGCGCCCGCTACCGCTACGGCTCCGACGACCTGGCGGGGAAGACGGTGGCTTTGCAGGGATGCGGTCATGTAGGCTATCATCTGGCGAAGCTGGTGCACGCCGAGGGCGCGCATCTCGTCGCGAGCGACGTCGATCCGCTGCGGGTGGCCCGGGTGGTGGACGAGTGCCAGGCGCAGGGCGTGCCACCCGACGACATCTACGGTGTGCACGCCGACGTTTTCGCCCCCTGCGCGCTGGGGGCGGTGATCAACGACGACACCCTCAAGGTGCTGCGGGTGGCCATCGTGGCGGGGGCGGCGAACAACCAGCTCGCCCTGGAGCGGCACGGCGATCTGCTCGAGGAGCGGGGGATCACGTACGCGCCCGATTACGTGATCAACGGCGGCGGCTTGATCAACGTGAACGCGGAGCTCGCAGGATGGCCGCCGGAGCGGGCCCGCGCCAAGGCGGGAGAGATCTACGATGCGCTGCTGCGCGTGTTCGAGATCGCGCGGGACGAGGGGATCCCCACCTACCGGGCGGCGGATCGCCTGGCCGAGGAGCGCATCGCGGCGGTCGCGAAAGTGAGACGCAATCTTGTCTGAGCGAATCTACGTCGGTGCCGATCATGCGGGGTACGCGCTCAAGCAGAAGCTCGTGGACGAGCTGAAGCGGCTCGGCTACGAGCCGGTGGACGTCGGCCCCAAGAGCCTCGATCCCCAGGACGATTTTCCCGACTACGCGAAGCCCGTCGCCGAGGCCGTGAGCGCGGGGCAAGCGAGCCGGGGGATCCTCACCTGCGGCACGGGGCTCGGGATGTCGTACACCGCGAATCGCTTCCCCAAGGTCCGGGCCGCGGTCGCCTGGAGCCCCGAGATCGCCGAGCTGGCGCGCAAGCACAACGACGCCAACATCCTCGTCTTGCCGTCGCGCTTCGTGAGCGAGGACCAGGGGATGGAGATCCTGCACAAGTGGCTGGACACGGCGTTCGAGGGCGGCCGCCACGCGCGCCGGGTGGCGAAGATCGACGAATGAGCGACCGACTCGCCCCCCTCGCCGCCGCCGACCCCACGGTCTACGCTCTCATCCGCCGCGAGGTGGAGCGGCAGGAGCACGGGCTCGAGCTGATCGCGAGCGAAAACTTCGTCTCGCTCGCCGTGCTCGAGGCGATGGGGACGGCGCTCACCAACAAGTACGCCGAAGGACTCCCCCGCAAGCGCTACTACGGCGGCTGCGAGGTCGTGGACGAGGTCGAGCAGCTCGCCATCGATCGCGCCACGCAGCTGTTCGGCGCCGACCACGTGAACGTGCAGCCGCACTCGGGCGCGCAGGCCAACATGGCGGCGTACCTGGCGGTCGCGAAGCCCGGCGACACGCTCCTGGGCCTCGCGCTGCCGCACGGCGGGCACCTGACGCATGGCTCGCCCGTGAACTTCTCGGGCACGCTGTTCCATGCGACGTCGTACGGTGTGCGTGAGGACACGGGTCGCATCGACTACGACCAGGTGCGCGACGTCGCGCGGCGCGAGCGCCCCCGCCTGCTCATCGGCGGCGGGAGCGCCTACGCGCGCATCATCGACTTTCCGGCGCTGCGCAGCATCGCCGACGAAGTGGGCGCGATCCTGATCGTGGACATGGCGCACTTCGCGGGGCTGGTCGCCGCCGGGCTGCATCCGTCCCCCATCCCGCATGCCCAGATCGTCACCACGACGACGCACAAGACCCTGCGCGGCCCCCGTGGCGGCATGATCCTGTGTCAGGAACCCTACGCCAAGGACGTGGACAAGCAGGTGTTCCCGGGGACGCAAGGGGGGCCGCTCGAGCACGTCATCGCGGCAAAGGCCGTCGCGCTGGGCGAGGCGCTCGCCCCCGAGTTCAAGACCTATTCGGCGCAGGTCATCAAGAACGCCCAGAGCCTGGCGCGGGCGCTCATCGGGCGCGGCTACGCCATCGTGTCGGGGGGCACCGACACGCACCTCATGCTGGTCGATCTGCGGCCCAAGCAAGTCACGGGGAAGGAAGCACAGGAGCTGCTCGATCGGGCGGCGATCACGGTGAACAAGAACACGATACCGGGCGACCCCCAGAAGGCGTTCGTGACGAGCGGCATCCGCCTCGGCACGCCGGCCGTCACGACGCGCGGCTTCCGCGAGCCCGAAATGGAAAAGGTGGCGGAGCTGATCGACACCGTATTGACTCAGAAGGACGACGCGACCGTGGCGCGGGTGAAGCACGAGGTGCGGGAGTTGACGGACGAGTTCCCGCTGTACGCCGAGCCGCGCCCGCGGGTGGACGCCGTGCGGTAGATTGGCAGGCCGTTCGCCTGGTGTTATTGCTCGATGGATGGGGGCTAGTACCTTAGGTGACGGCGAGTGACCTCACACCGATGGGGGGAGGGAGCCATGCACCGAGGGATCTGGACCCGCCTGGCGGTGGCTGCCGCGGTGGGGCTGGTTGCGGGAGCCTGCAGCAAGGGACAGGACCAGAAGCGCCCGGCGCAAAATGAAGCAGCCGAGCGCGGGGCGATGCCGAAGGGGCCGGTCGAGTACACGGTGATCTTGAAGAGCACGTGGACTCAGAGGACGCATCCGTTCGAATACCCCAAGGGGGCTCACTTCTCGGGGCTGATCGGCGCATCGCACAACGCAGCGTACTCGCTGTTCGCTTTGGGACGGCGTCCGACCCCGGGGCTCGAGCGCCTGGCCGAGGAGGGCAAGCACAGCCCGCTCGACGACGAGATCCGCGCCGCGATCGCCGCAGGGCGCGCGGGCGAGGTGTTCGAGAGCGGGGGGCTCAAGAACGCCAAGGACTCGGCGGTCGCCACCGTGCGAGTGGACCCGGCGCACCCGCTGATTTCGCTGGTCGCGGAGATCGCGCCCAGCCCGGACTGGTTTACGGGCGCGGCGAACGTGAACCTCGTGGAGAACGGCGCCTGGGCTCGGTCGCGCACCCTGCGGCTGATCGCCTACGACGCGGGGACCGACGCCGCCACGACGTATAAGGCCGCCCGCAGGAAGACCAATCCCACGAAGCCCGTGTCGCGGGCGATGACCCGGCACTTCGTGATCAAAGGCGCCGTCGTGCCGGTCGCCACGCTGCGGATCGTCAAGCGGTAGGCGGCCGGTTGCGTCGCGCGTTATCTTCCGCCCATGGCGGATAGCGGCTCCTTCTCCGGCGGGCCCGGCCGGCCCTCGCGGGGGTCGGGGAGCCTCACCGTCCACGCCGCCGACGAGCTCGAGGTCTATTTCAACGAAGTCGCCCACGGGCGGCCGGTGGGCTTCGTCGCCTCCCTCAAGTGGAAGCCCCCCACCGACGTGTACGAGACGGCTGACGCCCTCGTGGTGCACATGGATATCGCCGGGATGCGCTCCGAGGACTTCCATGTGGAGCTCGCCGACGGGATCCTCACCATCTCGGGTGAGCGCGTGGCGCGCCGCGAGGGAAAGCGGCACTACCACGCCATGGAAGTGCAGATCGGCCCGTTCGAGCGCCGCCTGCGGCTGCCGGTGCCCGTGGATCCCGACAGCATTCACGCGAGCTACGAGGCCGGCTTCCTCGAGGTGCGGCTGGCCAAGCTGCCGCCCCGCCGTGCCTCCGGCTCGCAGTCGGTGAAGGTCGAGTGACCGGGCCTCCGCCTCCCGTCCCGGCCGCCGATCAGCTGCCGGTCCTGCCGCTGGGTCAGCTGGTCGTTTACCCGCACGTCGTGCTCCCCCTCGCTCTCGACGACCCGAACGCCGTGCACTTGATCGACGAAGTGGTGCAGGGGAACAAGCGCCTGCTGCTCGGCGTGGTGCGGCCGCAGGGTGGTGCGGAGCCCGTCGAGGGCACGGTGATGCAGGCGCGCGCCAACGAGCTGTATGAGGTGGGGACGCTCGGCGTCCTCGTCCGCATGCTCAAGCTGGGCGACGGGTCCGCCCGCGTGATGGTGCAGGGGCTCGAGCGCGCCCGCCTGACCGAGATCGTGCCAGCCGAGCACTGGCTCGTGGCCCGGTACGAAACGCTGCCCGAGACCGTGGTGGAGGACGCCCGCACGGAAGCACTGAAGCGCACCGTGCACGCGCAGTTCTCCCGGGTCATCGACATCGCGCCGTACCTGGGCGAAGAGCTGCACGAAGTGCTCACCGGGATCAGCGACGCCGGCAAGCTCGCCGACTTCGTCGCGGCGAACTTGGACCTCGCCCTCCCTGCCAAGGCCGAGCTGCTCGCGATGAGCGACGTGAACGTCCGGCTCGAGCGGCTCACCGAGCTGCTGGGCCAGGAGCTGCAGGTGCTCGAGGTCGGGAGCCAGATCCAGGAGAAGGTCAAGTCGCGCCTCGACGCGAGCCAGCGCGAGTACGTATTGCGCGAGCAACTGCGCGTCATCCGGCAGGAGCTGGGCGAGGACCAAGAGGACGACGAGCTGGACGAGCTGGGGCGCCGCCTTGAGGAGACCGGCCTCTCCGCCGAGGCCAAGAAGGTCGCGGACCGCGAGTTGAAGCGGTTGCGGCAGATGTCGCCCCAGTCGGCCGAATATCACGTGGCGCGCACCTACCTCGACGTGATGGCGTCCCTGCCCTGGAATCGCGTCTCCCAGGACCGCGTGGACCTGAAGGTGGGGCGCGACATCCTCGACCGGGACCACTACGACCTGAAGACGGTGAAGGAGCGCATCCTCGAGTACCTGGCGGTGCGCACGCTCAACCCGCAGGCCAAGGGGTCCATTCTGTGCTTCGTGGGGCCGCCCGGAGTCGGGAAGACGTCCCTCGGGCAGAGCATCGCGGAGGCGCTGGGGCGGCGCTTCACGCGGGTGTCGTTAGGGGGCGTGCGGGACGAGGCGGAGGTGCGCGGTCATCGGCGCACCTACGTGGGCGCCTTGCCGGGGCGCATCATCCACGCGCTGCAGCGCTGCGAGACGCGCAATCCCGTGCTGATGCTCGACGAGGTGGACAAGATGGGCTCCGACGTGCGCGGCGATCCGACGGCCGCGCTGCTCGAGGTGCTCGATCCGGCCCAGAACGGCGCCTTCGTCGACCACTACCTCGAAGTCCCGTTCGATCTCTCCGGCGTCATGTTCATCGCGACCGCCAACAGTCTGGCGCCGATTCCCGACCCCTTGCTCGACCGGATGGAAGTTCTCACCTTACCCGGATACACGCCCGGTGAGAAGTTGGCGATCGCGAAGCGCTACCTGCTGCCGCGCCAGCTCCAGGAGACGGGCCTCGTGCCGCACCGGGCGAGCGTCGCCGACGGCGCCCTCGAGCGGCTGATCGGCGAGTACACGCGCGAGGCGGGCGTCCGCCAGCTGGAGCGCGAGATCCAGGGCGTGCTGCGCAGGGCCGCGCTCGACGTGGTGGAGGGGCGGGCGGAGACGGTGAAGATCACCGCCAAGAACCTCGAGAAGTACGCCAGCATGCCCAAGGTGCAGAGCGAGGTGGCGGGCCGCAGCCCCGAGGTAGGCGTCGCCACCGGGTTGGCGTGGACGCCGGTGGGCGGCGACATCATGTTCGTCGAGGCGATCCAGATGCCCGGCAAGGGGCATATCACCCTCACCGGGCAGCTGGGCGACGTGATGAAGGAATCGGCGCAGGCGGCGTGGAGCCTGCTGCGGGCGCGGGCCGTAACGCTCGGCATCCCACTCGAGGCGTTCACGCAGACCGACGTGCACCTGCACGTGCCGGCGGGGGCCGTGCCGAAGGACGGGCCGTCGGCGGGCATCACGATCGCGACGGCGCTGGCCTCGCTCCTGTGCCGCCGCCCGTCGCGCCACGACGTCGCGATGACCGGCGAGCTGACGCTGCGCGGCCGGGTGCTGCCCATCGGCGGGCTCAAGGAGAAGCTGACCGCCGCGGCGCGGGCCGGCATGAAGACCGTGCTCGTGCCCGCCCGCAACCAGAACGACCTGATCGAGGTGCCGGACGAAGTGACGAAGCTGCTCGACATCAAGCCGGTGGACACGCTGGACCAGGTGCTCGAGCTGGCGCTGCTCGAGCCGCGGCCGTCGCGGCCCGTCGCGGTGCGGGTGAGCGCCGACGGGCTGTCGCGCGAGGCCACCCCGTGAGCGACTTCGCGACGCTGGACGCGGCGTTCGCGCAGATCCGCGCGCGCGATGGGCGCTACCATGAGCGGGGCTACCTGTTCGCCCTGGCGGCGCTCGAGTTCGCGCAGAGCCGCCTCCCGGCGCGGCGGCACCTCTCCGGTGCGGAGCTGGCCTGGGCGTGCCGCGACCTGGCGCTGGAGCAGTTCGGCCTGCTGGCGCAGACCGTGCTCGCTCACTGGGGCATCACCCGCACCGAGGACTTCGGCCGCATCGTGTTCATGCTGATCGACGTCGGCCTCCTCGCGCGGCAGGAGAGCGACCGCATCGAGGACTTCGACGCCGTGTACGACTTCGCGGAGGTCTTCCGGGCCGGGTACCGCTGGCCCGGGCTCGCGTAGCCGGCGCTGATCGGGTGAAGGGGGGTGGCGCGTGGACGCCAGTTTCGAGTGGCCCGCCTGCAAGAAGTGCCAGCAGGGTCTCCTCATACCATTGTCGGATTACGGCCGCGACGGGGCGCCGATCACCTACAAGGCCTGGGTGTGCACCAACCCCGACTGCGGGTTCAACATCCGCATCGATAACGGGGAGATCTCCTTCGGTCGCACGATCGGCCAGAGCCTCAAGTAGGCTTGGGCGCCGTGCGCGCGCCCGCCGTGAGCGGGCGCTTCTACCCGGGATCACCATCCGAGCTGGAGCGGACCGTGCGTGAGCTGCTCGCCCGCGTCCCTCTCTCCGAGGCGCGCCCGGCGGCGGCGCGCGGTGCCGTCGCCCCGCACGCCGGCTACGTGTACTCCGGATTCACGGCTGCCTGCGTCTTCGCGCGCGTGGTCGTGCCGCCCCTCGTGATCATCCTGGCGCCGAACCACACCGGCGTGTGTGACGCTCCGGGGGGGGTGTCGCTGTGGGAGGCAGGCGCCTTCCGCACGCCGCTCGGTGACGTGGCGGTGGACGAGCCCTTCGCGACGGCGCTGCTCGGGGCGACCCCGCTGGTCGCGGTCGATCACGCGGCGCACGCCGCCGAGCACGCCGTGGAGGTGGAGCTGCCGTTTCTCCAGCTGCTGTGCCCCGGCGTGCGGATCGTGCCACTCGTCCTCGCACACGACGCGTGGCCGGCGTGCCGCGACCTGGGTCTCGCCTTGGCGGGTTTGGTCGGTCGCTGGCCGGAGCCGGTGCTGCTGCTCGCGTCGAGCGACCTCAACCATTACGAGCCTGCCCGGGTGTCGACGCCCAAGGACCGGCAGGCGCTCGCCGCGCTCGAGGAGCTGGACGGCGAGGAGCTGCTGGCGCGCTGCCGCCGCGCCCGCATCTCCATGTGCGGGCGGGCGCCCGCCGCGTGCGTCGCCGCGGCCACACGGGCCCTTGGGGCCACGCGCGGCATGGTCGTGGATTACCGGCACTCGGGGTGGGTGACGGGGGAGCATGACGCGGTCGTCGGCTACGGAGGCGTGATCATCTCGTGAACGCGATCCCGGTGCTGTCGGCGACCGAGGCCGCGGCGTGGGACACCGTGGCGCGCACGCAGTACCGCATCCCGAGCCGCGTGCTGATGGAGGCGGCGGGGCGCGCGGTGGCGCAGCTCGTGGTGCGTGAGTTCGCCGACGTCGTGACGCGCGGAGCGCTCGTGGTCGCGGGGGCCGGGAACAACGGCGGCGATGGCTGGGTCGTGGCGCGTGCCCTGCACGCGGCCGGTGCGCCCGCCTGGGTGGCGGCGCTCGATCCCAAGACCGACGACGCGATCGACAACCGCGCGCTGGCGCGCGTGGACGGCGTGCGCGAGCTGGGACGCGACGAGCCCTGGCCCGCCGCGGCGGTCGTCGTGGACGCGCTGCTCGGCACGGGGGCCGCTGGACCGGCCCGCGGCGAGGTGCTCGCACTGGCGCAGCGCATCGTCGCCTACGGCGCGCCCGTAGTCTCCGTCGACGGCCCCACCGGGCTCGACCTCTCGAGCGGCGAGGCGCACGGCCCGGTGCGGGCGCGCCTGAGCGTCACCTTCGGCGGCGTGCGGCGCGGCCACCTCCTCGCCCGCGACTGGTGTGGGCGCATCGTCGTGGTGGACATCGGGCTGCCGCCCCCGGATCCCGCGTGGCCGCTGCTCGTCACCGACGCGTGGGCCGGCGCCCGCCTGCCGCGGCTCACGCCGACGATGCACAAGGGTGACCGCGGGCGGGTGACCGTGGTCGGTGGCAAGCCGGGGATGACGGGCGCCGCGCTGCACGCCGCGCGGGCGGCCCTCGCCGCGGGGGCGGGGCTCGTGAAGCTCGTGGCCGCACCCGACACCGTCGCCGCCGCGCGCGCCAGCCTGCCCGATGTGCTCACGGTGGAATCCGCCCTCGGCCCGGCGCTCGAACCCGCCGTCGCCCAGGCGCTCGAGTGGGCCGACGCGCTCGTCGTGGGGCCGGGCCTGGGCCGCGAGCCCGCGCGCGGAGACTTCCTCCAGGCGCTGCTCGCGCGCCGCGCCGTCCCGACCGTGCTCGACGCCGACGCCTTGGGCCTGCTGCGAGGCCCGGTCGAGCGACCGGTCGTGTTCACGCCGCACCTGGGCGAGTTCCGCACGCTCGTGGGCGACCAGCTGGCCGACGAAGCGGCGAACGACCGCTGGGCCGCCACGGCCAAGGCAGCGCAGCAGCTGCACGGCACGGTGCTTCTCAAGGGCGTCCCCACCGTGATCGCCGACGTGCGCGGCCCGCAGCACGTGGTGGCGAGCGGTAACCCGGGACTCGCCACGGGCGGCTCCGGTGACCTGCTCGCTGGCTTCATCGGCGCGTTCCTCGCCCGTGGCGGCGCCCCTCCCGAAGCAGCCGCGCTCGGCGCCCACGCCCTCGGCCGCGCCGCCGAGCACGGCGCCCGGCAATGGACCGCCCGCAGCCTGCGACCCGCGGATGTGCTTGCCGCCCTCCCCGACATCTGGCGCGCCTGGGCGGACACGACTCCCCCCGGCCCCCCGGTGCTCGCCCTGCTCGACGCGCCGGAGACTGAGTGAGGGGCGTCGCACTCGGGCCCGGCACGGAGTTCGACCGGCTGCGGACCATCTTTTCCCGCCTGAAAGAGCAGCGCGCCGCTTTCGCATTCGGGGACGACTGCGCCCTCGTGCGCATCGGAGGCACCACGCTCGCCGCCAGTATCGACCTGAGCGTCGAGGGCGTTCACTTCCGTACCGAGTGGCTGTCCTTTCAGGAGATCGGCTGGCGCGCGACGGCGGCGGCGCTCTCCGATCTCGCAAGCGAAGGCGCCAAGCCGATCGGCGCGCTCGTCAGCCTGGGACTGCCGGCGGGAAGCGGGAAGCGGGAAGCCGGAAACGTGGATGCGGGAGCGGAGATCATGGCAGGTGTGGGAGGGGCGGTGCGCAGCGTCGGTGCCAAGGTGCTGGGCGGGGATCTGGTGCGCTCCGAGCGCTATCTGGTGGACGTGTGCGTCCTGGGGACGGCGAGTCGCCCGGTGCGGCGGACCGGAGCCCGCCGCGGGGACGGCCTGTGGATCACCGGCACGGTGGGCGGCGCCGGGCTCGCGCTGGCGCAGCTCCAGGCGGGAGGGGGGCGGAGAGTGGGCAAGGACGGAGCGCTGTGGCGGCGCTTTGCGCGCCCCGAGCCGCGCATCGCGGCCGGAAGGTGGCTGGCGCGGCGTGGGGCGCACGCCATGATCGACGTCTCGGATGGGCTCGCGGCGGATGCCGGCCACGTCGCCGCCGCCTCCGGCGTGGCCATACGGATCGAGCTGGAGCGGGTGCCCTGCTGGCCGGGAGTGGCGCCGCGTGACGCGGCGGCGAGCGGCGAGGAGTACGAGCTGCTCGTGGCGTTGCCCGCCCAATTCGGGGAGCGGGGCGCGCGCGCGTTCGCGCGAGCGACCGATGTGCCGCTGACGCGCATCGGCCGCTGCGAAAAATGATTCGCTGGCTGTGGTTCGCCGTCTGCATCGTGCCGGTCACCCTGGTGCACGGGCTCGCGGCCATTGCGGCGGCGCTCGTGGGCGTGCCCCGGCGTCCCGGGGGGGGCGGCGTGTACGACTGGGCGACGGTCGACTGGTCCCGCTGGCTGCTGCGCCTCGCGGGGACGAGGGTCGAGGCGCTGGGGCTCGAGCGCATTCCGCGCGACGGGCCCGTGGTGTACGCCTCCAACCACACTTCGATGTTCGACATCTGGGCGCTCTCGGCGACGCTGCCGGGCTCGACGCGGTTCGTCGCCAAGCGGGAGCTCGGCCGCATACCGATCCTCGGGCTCGCGATGCGGCGGGCCGGGCACATCCTCATCGACCGCTACAACCGGGCGCGCGCCTTCGAGGCCTACGACCAGGCGGCCGCGACGATCCACAGCGGCATCTCCGCGATCGTCTTTCCGGAGGGCACGCGCAGCCGGACCGGGGAGCTGCTGCCGTTCAAGAACGCGCCCTTTGCCCTGGCGATCGCCGCCCAGGTCCCGATCGTGCCGGTGTACGTGCACGGCACCTACCGCATCCTGCCCAAGGGCTCGCTGCGGCTCCGGCCGCAGCCGATCCGCCTTCAGGTCGGCGAGCCGCTGCCCACTGCCGGGTTGTCGCTCGGCGACCGGGAGGCGCTGCGCGACCGCGTGCGGGCGGCGATCGTCCAGCTCAAGGCGCGCGTTGACGCCGCCGGGCCCCACCCTTAGGGTAGGGGCCACGATGAGCACCATCATTTCCGTGCACGCGCGCGAGATCCTGGACAGCCGCGGTAACCCGACCATCGAGGCCGACGTGACCCTGGCGAGCGGTGCCGCGGGGCGGGCCGCCGTGCCAAGCGGCGCGTCCACCGGCGAGCACGAGGCGGTGGAGCTGCGCGACAGTGACCCGAAGCGCTTCGGCGGCAAGGGCGTGCTCGAAGCGGTGAAGAACGTCAACGAGGTGATCGGGCCACGGCTCGAAGGGATGGCGGCCGACGACCAGGTCGCGGTGGACTTCGCGATGCTCGAGCTGGACGGCACGCCCAACAAGGGACATCTGGGCGCCAACGCGATCCTGCCCGTGTCCCTCGCCGTATCGCGCGCCGCGGCGGAGGACGCGGGTCTCCCTCTGTACCGCTATCTGGGCGGTCCGGTGAGTCACGTGCTCCCGGTACCGATGATGAACATCCTGAACGGCGGGGTGCACGCGACCAACAACATCGACTGCCAGGAATTCATGGTGGTGCCGATCGGCGCCGACACGTTTCCCGAGGGCCTGCGGATCGGCGTGGAGGTGTTTCACTCCCTCAAGAAGGTGCTCACGAAGCGCGGCCTGTCGGCGGCGGTCGGCGACGAGGGTGGGTTCGCGCCCGACCTGCCGAACGACGAGGCCGCGCTGGAAGCGATCATGACGGCGATCGAGGGCGCCGGCTACGAAGCGGGGAAAGACGTCGCCATCGCGCTCGATCTCGCGGCGTCGGAGCTGCAAGAGGACGGCGCCTACGTCTTCAAGAAGAGCGGCGGCGGCCGCAAGTCCGGCGACGAGATGATCGCCCTCTACAAAGGCTGGATCGATCGCTATCCCATCGTCTCGATCGAAGACGGCCTCGCCGAGGACGACTGGACGGGGTGGGCAAAGCTGACGGAGGCCCTGGGGAGCCGCATCCAGCTCGTGGGCGACGACATCTTCTGCACCAACCTCGACCTGCTCGCGCGGGGGATCGATGCCGGCGTCGCGAACGCGATCCTGATCAAAGTGAACCAGATCGGCACGCTCACCGAGACCCTGGAGTGCATCGAGCGCGCGCGCTCGAACGGCTATGGCGCGGTGATCTCCCATCGCTCGGGGGAGACGGAAGACACCTTCATCGCCGATCTCGCCGTGGCGAGCGGCGTCGGGCAGATCAAGACCGGCAGCGCGTCGCGCACCGACCGGATCGCCAAATACAACCAGCTGCTGCGCATCGCCGAGGAGCTGGGGGACGTGGCCTACTATCCCGGCCGCGACCTGTACGGCTTGTGAAGGGGACGCGGATCGCCGGGCTCGCCGCGACGATCCTGCTCGCCTGGGCGGTAGTGTTCGCCGGCGAGTACAGCACCTTCGACTGGCTCAAGCTGCGTCGCGAGCTCGCGCTGGAACGCCGCGCGCTGGACGACCTGCACGTGGTGCTCGACTCCCTCGGCCGGCTGGCCCACGACCTCGAGACCAGCCCGGCGGCGCAAGAGCGGGCCGCGCGGGAGCGGTTCGGCGTGATCCGGAATGGGGAGCTGCTGTACCGCTTGGTGCCGCAGCAGCCTCCGCCCTAGAGGGGCTACTTCGCGGCCGGCGCCTCGCGCCGCAGCACCAGGTCTACGCCCATGAAGAAGGCCTGCCAGATCCTGGCGTGCACGCCCAGCGCCAGGTAATTGATTTTCGGGATCAGGTCGATCAGGTCGGTTGCGGGGATGTGCCATTTGGCGAGCACGCGCAGCCCGCCCGCTTCCGGGAACGCCTTGTACACGGCCGTGGTCGGTCTCTGTAGCCCGCGCACCGTGAGGGTGCCGACCGCCTTGCCGCGGAGCGTATCCTTCTGCTGGGTGACATCGACTAGGCTGTCCAGCACGAAGCGGATGTCCGGGTAGGCCGTCGTCTCGAGGACCTGGTGCATCATGCCGTCGCGCATGCCCTCGCCCGTGATCAGGGCGTTCGCTCTCACGGTCACCTCACCGCGCGCGCGTTTCCACGTCACCGTGTCGGGCAGGAGGATCCGCCCCGCCACCGCTTCGGTGCAGTCGGTGCCGACGGCGTAGCGCGGGTACAGGGGGACATGCAGCGTGTCCGCGACATTCGCATACCCTGTTTTGGGAGACGGCGGCCGGATGTCCGCCCACCCCGAGCTGCGTCCCTCGCCGGGGTACCAGGAGGGTTCCTCGGGGCACGTCGTGGCCCACAGGTGGTTCAGGTGTGGAGACACCTGCCACCACGCGAGACTGGCTTTGTGATCGACCGTGAAGGCGACCTGCGAATGCGCGTGGGCCGCCGTGAGGAGAAGGAAGAGACCCACGAACAGGGCGGCGCGACGGCCGTTGCGGCGATCGTTTGTGCTTGATTCCTTCATGTGACCTTGCTCCAGGGCATGCTCGTACGCTAAATACTAACGCACAGCTTGCCACGGGGCAGTGGCCATGATACGCAATTGGATAGCCGCAGCTGGTTTGCTGACGGCCCTTGCTTGTACATCGGTGCGGAGCGTGCAGCCCGCGCAGTTCATCCCGCAGCACGCGCCGGCCCTCGTCTGGGTCACGACGACGAGCAGCGCCCTCGTTGCCGTTGCGCAGCCGCGAATCGACGGCGACACCTTGAGGGGGATGTGGGCGGGCTCACAGCGGCCTGTTGCGATTCCCCTGAATGGCGTCCAGAGCATGCAGGCAAAGGCGCCGTCCAACGTCCGGACTGCGATTCTGGTCGGCACCCTGGGGCTTGTCGCCGGCGGCACGATCTGGTCTATGATCCAGAAGAACTCCGGCCCGGGCGGCACCGGCTGCACGGATTCCATGACCGAGGAGTGCTAGGGGAGTGTCCCTGCAGTTCAGCCGCGTGGCCGTGGTTGGC
>WNGJ01011685.1_pt1 | contig 14259 bp, 10 predicted proteins | sample 5400611 | NCBI WGS metagenome assembly WNGJ01 (sample SAMN13153375, study PRJNA577476) | soil metagenome | isolation source: 40 cm soil or saprolite under Garry oak tree replicate 1 | place: USA:California | collected 2016-06-15 | reverse complement strand
CCCCCGGGCCGTCCGGTCCTGACCGAGAGCTTCGCGGTGAATCGCAGCACGCTCGAGATCACCACGTCGGGGCCGGTGCTGCTGCTCGTGACGATGCCGGGTGGCCCCCGGCTCGCCGGCTTCGTCCCACCCGGCATCAAGCCGCGCCGCGCCGGTAGCGCGCTACTTCGACTCCGCCACGAAGACGCCGGCCCAGTCCTCGGGCGGCGGGTCGGCGAGGAGTGCCCGCGCCCGCCGCTGGTAGAGCGCGACCGGCCCGTCGGCGGGCGCTTCCCGGGCGAGCGCGTCGAGTAGCCGCAGCGCTTCCTCCCACCGCCGCGCGCGATAGAGCTCGAGGGCCTCGTGGTAGCGCGCGAGCATCTGCCGGCCGGCCGGCGCGAGGGTGCCCGCGAGGGCCACCACCTCGTAGCACCGCAGCGGCTCGGCGCGGCCCTTCACCGCCACCAGGTCGAGGAGCCGGTACACGAAGGCGTCGGGGGCCGCCGCCACCGTGGCTTCGCCGACCACCACCCGCACCCCGTATTCCTTCGAGAGCCCCTCGAGGCGCGCGGCCACGTTGACCGGGTCGCCCACCGCGGTGTAGATCAGGCGGTCCTTCGAGCCCATGTTGCCCACCACCATCTGCCCGGTATTGATCCCCACCCCGAGGTCGAGCTGGGGCCAGCCGCGCGCCTCGAAGACGGGCCGCAGCACCCCGAGGGCCGCGACCATGTCGAGCGCGGTCTCGCACGCGCGGCGCGCGTGGTCGGCCTGGTCCATCGGGGCGTTCCAGAACGCCTCGATCGCGTCGCCCGCGTACTGGGCGAGCACCCCGTCGTGGCGGAACACCACGTCGGCCATCTCCGCGCGGTACCGGTTGAGCAGGGCCACGAGCGTGGCGGGAGGCAGCGCGTGGGCGAGCGTGGTGAAGCTGCGCAGGTCGCTGAACAGCACCGTCATCTCGCGGGTCTCGCCGCCGAGGCGCAGGCGGTCGGGATCGGCCAGCACCCACTGGCTCACCACCGGCGAGAGGTAGCGTCCCATCGCCTCGCGCACCATCCGCTGCTCCGCCTGCTCGACGACCACGCGGGAGGACAGCGCGGCCGCGAAGCTCACCAGGAGCGCGGCGGGCGGGTACACCAGATCGAGCACCAGCCCGCGCTCGAAGAGCACCGCCGCCGCGGTGCCGTAGAGCGCGAGCCCGGTCGCCACCGCGAGGCCGGCGGGCAACGGACGCCACGCCGCCACTACGAACGCGGCGACCACGGCCATGAGCCCGATCAGGACCACGGTCAGCGTGGGGGAGGCCGGGACCAGGAAGTGCTGGTAGAGGACGGTCTCCACCGCGTTGCCCAGGATCTCCACGCCCCACATGCGGGTGTTGCCGGTGGTCGGGGTGGCGTGCTCGTCGACCCCGCGGATGGTGGGGCCGAGCAGCACGATGCGATCGCGGATCTGGGCCGGATCGAAGCGTCCCTCGAGCACGTCCACGAACGAGATGATACGGAACGAGCCACCCCGGGGCGGCTCCGACGGCGGTCCGAGGAAGTCGATCAGCATGGTGTCGTGCTCGGCCACCGGGATCGCGCGGCCGGCCGCGTGCACGAAGCCGGGCGTTGGGGCGGCGTCCAGCACCGCGGGGCGCCGGGTGAAGTGGGCCACGATGGTCAGCGGCAGGCTCGGGACCTCCTCCGCGCCCGCGCGCAGCAGGAGGGGCAGGCTCCGCACCACGCTGTCCTGGCTGGTGGTGATGTTGGCGAGGCCCTCGTCGCGGGCGCCACGGCGCACCGTCTCCGCGGGCCGCACGAAGGTCTCGAAGTCCTGGGCCACCCCCGGGCGCGGATCGAAGGCCCGCGGGCCCTGGGCCACCACCGGGACGATCACGTTGTCGGCCCGGCGCATCGCCTCGGCGAGGTCGCCGTCCTCGGGCCGCTGGGCGTCGAAGAAGATCGCGAAGGCGATCACCCGGGGGCCCGCGGCGCCGAGCGCGTCGAGGGCCCGCGCGTAGAGCGTGCGCGGCCACGCGGAGAGGGGGCCGTGACGCGGCAGCAGCGCCTGGTAGCTCTTCTGGTCGATGCCGACGATGACGGTGGAGCGCGACGCCTGTGCCGGGCGCGCCGCGAACAGGAGGTCGCCCATGCGGGCCCGCGAGCCCGCGAGCAGGCCCCAGAGGCAGGCCGCGGCCAGCACGAGGGCCACGCCCGCCGCGGGCACGTAGCTGGCGAGCAGGCGCTTGCGCCCGCTCCGGGACCGCGCTCTCACCGGTCCACCGTGAGCACCGAGATCTCGGGCCGCACCCCGAAGCGCACCGGCACGATGCTGGTGCCGATGCCCGGCGTCACGAAGAGGTCGCGGCCGTCCTCCTGCACGTGGCCGATGGCGAAGCGCTCGCCGAATTGCGACGGCACGATGAGGCGGCCGAGCACCGGCAGGTTCACCTGGCCGCCGTGGGTGTGACCGGCCAGCGTGAGCAGCACCCGGGCCGGCACGTGCACGAAGACGTCCGGATTGTGGGTGAGCACGATCACCGGCGCGCCGTCGGGCACGGAGGCGAGCGCGCGGCCGACGTCGGCGGGGCGGGTGTAGAGGTCACTCACCCCCGCGATCCAGAGCGGGCCGCCGCGGGTGTCGACCCGGGCCGCGGTATCCTCCAGCACCCGGATGCCCGCGTCCGCGAGGGCGCGGTTGACGCGGCCGCCGTCGTACCACCAGTCGTGATTGCCCAGGACCGCGAACACGCCGAGAGGGGCCGCGAGGCCACGCAGCGCGGCGGCGGTCCGCTCGGGCTCGACGAAGTGCCCGCCCCTCACTCCGTGGATCACGTAGTCACCGAGCAGCACGATCAGATCCGGGTGCGCCGCGTTCACCCGCGCCACCACCTCCGCCACCTTCTCCACCGTGATGTGCGGCGAGCCGGTGTGCAGGTCGGCGAGCGCCACGATGCGGAGCGGGCCGAGCGCGGCGGGCCAGCGCGCGATCGGCAGCCGCGTCTCGCGGGTCACCACCCAGCCGGGCTCGATGAGCACCGCCCACGCCCCCAGCGCGGCGGCGATCGCCAGGAGCGCCAGCCCGACCGTGAAGATCCGTCGCGCGGGGCGCTTCGGGCTCAGCGGTACTCCCGGAAGAATGCCCGGAGGTCATCGGCGAGCGCGGCCGGCTCCTCCATCGCCGCGAAGTGCCCGCCCGCGGGCATCACCGTCCAGCGACGGATGTTGTACATCCGCTCCGCCCACGCGCGCGGCGGCCGCACGATCTCCCTGGGGAAGGCGGCGTAGGCGGTCGGCACCTCGATGCGCTGGCCATCCGCGATCGGCCACGGGGTATGAAAGCGGGCGTAGTAGGGCCAGAAGGAGGCGTTGATGGCGCCGGTCACCCAGTAGATCATCACGTTGGTCAGCAGCTCGTCCTTGGTGAACCGCCGCTCCACGTCGCCCCCGCAGTCGCTCCACGTCCGGAACTTCTCCACGATCCACGCCGCGAGCCCGGCCGGCGAGTCGCTCAGGCCGAAGGCGAGGGTCTGGGGCTTGGTGCCCTGGATCCACTGGTAGCCCGCCTCCTCGCGCTGCCACTGTCCGAGGTCCTCGAGGTACTGCTTCTCCTCCGGATTGGGCTGGGCGGGCGGCTTGATGTCGCGGCGGAGCGAGAGCAGGTTGACGTGGATGCCCACCAGGCGCTCCGGGTGGGTCGCGCCGAGCCGGGAGGTGATGAAGCCACCCCAGTCGCCGCCCTGCGCGGCGAAGCGCGGGTAGCCCAGCACGTCGGTCATGAGGGCGGCGAAGGCGTCGGCGATCTCGGCCACTCCGAAGCGGGGCTGGCCGGGCGCGAAGGAGAAGCCGTAGCCGGGCAGCGACGGCGCGATCACCGTGAACGAGTCGGCCGGGTCGCCGCCGAAGCGCGCGGGGTCGGTCAGCATCGGGAGGATCTTGTGGAACTCCCACACCGAGCCGGGCCAGCCGTGGGAGAGCAGCAGCGGCAGCGGCCGGGGTCCACGGCCCTCCTCGTGGATGAAGTGGAGATCGATGCCGACCACCTTGGCCTTGAACTGGCGGAACGCGTTCAGCCGCGCCTCGTGCGCGCGCCAGTCGTAGCGGTCCTTCCAGTGGGCGACCAGGTCCTTCATGTAGGCGAGGCTCGTGCCGAAGGCCCACTCCTCGCCCGGCGCCTGGTCGGGCCAGCGCACCCGCGCGAGGCGCTCGCGCAGGTCGGCGAGCACAGAGTCGGGCACCTGGATGCGGAAGGGCTCGGGCGGCATCAGAATACCGGCCTTTCGATGTAGGCGCCGAACACCCGGCGCAGCCGCGCCACGATCTCGCCCAGCGAGGCCCGCGCCTTCACCAGCTCGACGGTGACCGGCATGAGATTGGTCGACGGCTCGCGGGCCTCCCGCTCCAGGCGATCGAGCAGGCGCGCGACGAGAGCCTGGTCGCGTCGGCGCCGCACCTCGGTGAGCCGCTGGATCTGGCGCGTCTCGACGACGGGATCCACCTTGTGGATCGGGATCGGGGGCGGCGCCGACGGTTCCACCAGGGTGTTGACCCCGATCACCGGCTGCTCGCCCGCCGCCTTGCGCCGGGCGAAGTCGTAGGCGGAGTCGGCGATCTCCCGCTGGAAGAAGCCCTCCTCGATCGCCTTGATGGTGCCGCCGAGCGCGTCCACCTTGGCGAGGATCCCGAGGACCTCGGCCTCCACCCGGTTGGTGAGCGCTTCCACGTAGTAGGAGCCGCCGAGCGGATCCACCACGTTGGTCACGCTGGTCTCGAGCGCGATGACCTGCTGGGTGCGCAGGGCGATCTTCATCGCCTCTTCCGAGGGGATCGCGTAGGCCTCGTCCATGCCGTTGGTGTGGAGCGACTGGGCCCCGCCCAGCACCGCGGAGAGAGCCTGGAGCGTGGTGCGGATGACGTTGTTGAGCGGCTGGGCCTTGGTGAGCGTGGCCGCCGCGGTCTGGCAGTGAAAGCGCAGGCGCATCGACTCGGCGCGGGTCGCTCCGAAGCGCTCCTTCATGAGCCGGGCATAGATGCGGCGGGCCGCGCGGAACTTGGCGACCTCCTCGAAGAAGTCGGCCTGGGCCACGAAGTAGAAGGCCAGGCGTGGGGCGAACTCGTCGACCGGGACCCCCGCGCGGGTCACCTCCTCCACGTAGGCGATCGCGTTGGCCATGGTGAAGGCCAGCTCCTGCACCGACGTGGCCCCCGCCTCCGAGATGTGATAACCGCTGATGTTGATCGGGTTGTAGCGCGCGAGGTGGCGCGCGCTCCACACGATCATGTCGCGCATGATCCGCATCGACGGCCGGATGGGGAAGATCCACTCCTTCTGCGCCACGTACTCCTTGAGGATGTCGGCCTGCACCGTCCCGGACAGGCGGCTCGAGTCGAAGCCGCGCGACTCGGCCAGCGCCACGTACATCGCGAGCAGGATCCACGCGGTGGGATTGATCGTCATCGACACCGAGATGCGCTCGAGGTCGACGTCGGCGAAGAGGGCCTCCATGTCGTCGAGGGTGTCGATGGCCACCCCCTCGCGGCCGACCTCGCCGAGCGAGCGCGGGTCGTCGGAGTCGTAGCCCATCAGGGTCGGCATGTCGAAGTCGACGCTGAGCCCGGTCTGTCCCTGCTCGATCAGGTAGCGGAAGCGGCGGTTGGTGTCCTCCCCGGTGCCGAAGCCCGCGATCTGGCGCATCGTCCAGTTGCGGCCGCGATACATCGTGGGATACGGTCCGCGCGTGTAGGGATAACGGCCGGGCAGGCCGATGTTGTCGGCGGGCGCGCCCGCGATGTCCTCCGGGGTATAGATCCGCTGCACGGGCAGCCCCGAGCCGGTCCGGTACGCCGGCCGCGCCTCCGGCTGGCGGGCGAGGAACTCGGCCAGCTCCTTGGCCTCCCACTCGGCCTTCTCGGTGGCGAGGCGCTTGAGCGCTTCTGGATCAAACATAAATGGGCCTTTCTTTCATCTCGCTTGAATGTGGAGGATTTCGGTTTGGCGGTTTGGCTCCTTCGCGCCTTTGGCGCTCATCCGAACTGCCTCGCGGGTGGTGCCGGGGGCTCGCGGTGTCGGGGGCTCGCGTGGGGTGCTTGGTCATCGGCCGAGGGTCTGGCGGTAGAGGTCGCGGTCGTCGATCACGCGGCGGGCCTTGAACTCGGTGCGCGGCAGCGTGCCGGCCGGGACCAGATCCACCACCGGGTGCACGCCCAGGCGCGCCCGCAGGCGCTCGCGCATCAGGGCGCGCAGCGCGTCGAGGCGCACGTCGTGGCCCGCGGTGTACTCGGCCCGCACCAGCAGCTCGTCCATCGCCTCGCGCCGGGAGACGATCACCCGGAACTCGCCGCCGAAGCCCTCGATCGCGCGCAGGGTGTCCTCGATGGCGCTCGGATAGATGTTCTCGCCGCGCACGATGATCATGTCGTCGAAGCGGCCGTAGAGCCCGTCGGGCAGGCGCGGGTAGGTACGGCCGCAGGGGCACGGGTCGTCCACCCATCGCGCGCGGTCGCCCGAGACCAGCCGGATCATGGGCTGCGAGGTCCGCTCGAGGTGAGTGTACACGGGCGTGCCCTCGGCCCCGTAGGGCAGGGGGCGAAAGGTCTCCGGGTCGCAGACCTGGGTGTAGACCAGGTCCTGCCAGAGGTGCATGCCGGTGCGCTGGCCGCACTCCCCGTTGGTCATCCACGGTGACATCTCGGCCATGCTCCCCATGTCCACGCAGGCGCCCCCGAAGGTCTGCTCGATGAGCGCGCGGGTGGCCGGAATGCCGGCGCCGGGCTCGCCGGAGAAGAAGAGGACGCGGAAGCCCAGGCTCGCCGGGTCGATGCCCTCGCGCCGCGCGATCTCCGCAAAGTGGAGCGCGTAGGACGGCGTGCCGTAGAACGCGCTCGGGCGGAGGTCGCGCGCCCACTGCACCGCCTGGAGGGTCTGCCCCTGCGCGCCCGCCCCGAAGGGGAAGACGGTGGCCCCCAATCGCTCGCCGCCCGCGAGCGCGCCCCACGAGCCCAGATAGAGGCTGAAGAACGAGCAGATCAGGATGCGGTCGTCCGGGCGAATGCCCGCGCCCCACAGGATGCGGGCGTGGGCTTCCCCGATGCGCGCCCAGTCGTCCGCCCCCACGCCGAAGACGGTGGGCCGGCCGGTCGTCCCGCTCGTGCCGTGGATGCGCGCCACCTCCGAGGGCTCGATGCAGAGATAGTCGCCGAAGGGCGGGGCGGCCGCCTGCGCGGCCCGCAGCTCGGCCTTCTGGATCACCGGGAAGCGGCCGAGGTCGTCCAGGCTCCGGAGCGCATCCGGCGAGACGCCCGCCTCCTGCCACTTCCTCCGGTAGAAGGCGCTCCGCTCCCACGCGTAGCGGACCTGGCGGGTGAGCTTGGCGAAGACGAGCGCGTCGCGGGCGGCCGGGTCCGCGCACTCGATCTCGGGCAGCCAGTGGGCCGCGTCCGCCGCGGGCCGGTACGCGGGATCGTAACGCGGCGGCCACACCGTCAGGTCGACGCCGCGACGGCCGCGGAGCGCGGCCAGGTCGAGCGGGGGCATCCGATCAGCCGGCGGGTCGCGCCGCCACCAGGTCGCGGATGCGCGTCACGATGGTCTCGGGCGGCGTGTCCTGCAGGAGCACCTCCGCGACGCCCATGTCGCGCAGGAGCGGCACGTCCTCGTCCGGGATCACCCCGCCCGCGACCAGGCGGATGTCGAGCGCGCCCGCTTCCCGCATGAGGGTGAGCACGCGCGGGAAGAGCGTGAGGTGGGCTCCGGAGAGGATGCTGATGCCGAGCACGTCCACGTCCTCCTGGACCGCGGCGGCCACGACCTCCTCGGGGGTGCGGTGGAGGCCGGTGTACACGACCTCCATCCCCGCGTCGCGCAGGCAGCGCGCCACGATCTTGGCGCCGCGGTCGTGGCCGTCGAGGCCGACCTTGGCGACCAGCACGCGGATCGGGCGCTCGGTCATCGGGAGACGGAGGGAGCGCGCCGGGCGGAGCCGGCGCTAGCGAGAGCGCCGGCCGCCTGGCCCGACCGACGCGCCGGACCCCACCCCGTCGAGGAGCTCGCGCACCTTGAGCGCGAGCGCGTCCGGGGTGAACGGCTTGGAGAGAAACGCGATGCCCGAGGCCAGCACGCCGTGCCTGACGATGGCGTCATCCGTGTAGCCGGACATATACAGCACTTTCAAGTCCGGGCGCAAGGTCGCCAGCCGCTGGGCCAGCTCGCGCCCGCTCATCTGCGGCATCACCACGTCGGTCACCAGCAGGTGGATCGGTCCCGCGTGCCGGTTGGACAGCTCGAGGGCCTCGGCCCCGTGATGCGCCTCGAGCACGGCGTAGCCGCTCATCTCGAGGATCTCGCGCACCACTGCCCGCACCCGCTCGGCGTCCTCCACGAGCAGGATGGTCTCGCCGCGCCCGGCGACCAGCCCCTCGCCGGCGGCGTCGGGCCGGGGCGCGGCGGATCCGCCGGCGCGCCGCGGCTCCGCGGCGATGGCCGGCGCGGCCACGCGCGGCAGGTACACCCGGAAGGTCGAGCCCTGTCCCGGCTCGCTCTCGACCGAGATGTGCCCGCCGCTCTGCTGCACGGTGCCGTAGACGGTGGAGAGCCCGAGTCCGGTGCCCTTGCCCTGCTCCTTGGTGGTGAAGAAGGGCTCGAAGAGGTGCGCGCGAGTCTCGGGATCCATGCCGCCGCCGGTGTCGCTCACCTCGAGCATCACGTAGGGCCCGGGTCGCGCGTCGTTCCACTCCTTGGCCGCCTCCTCGTCGAGGTCCGCGTTGGTGGTGCGGATGGTGAGGCGGCCGCCGTCCGGCATCGCGTCACGCGCGTTCACGCAGAGGTTCAGGATCATCTGCTCCATCTGGCCCGGGTCGGCCTTGACCCCGCCCAGGTCGGGCGCGGTCACCGTCACCAGGTTGATGGTCTCGCCGAGCAGCCGCTCCAGCATCGCGTGGATGCTGGCCACGATCCCGTTGAGGTCTACGAGGCGCGGGGCCACCACCTGCTTGCGGCTGAAGGCGAGGAGCTGGCGGGTGAGGGTGGCCGCCTGGTCCGCCGCCTCGCGCACGCCCTCCGCGTTCGGGCGGAGCGGGTGGCCGGGGGGGAGGCGCCGCAGCATCAGGTCGCTGTCGCCGCGGATGACCATGAGCAGGTTGTTGAAGTCGTGCGCGATGCCGCCGGCCAGCTTGCCCACCGCGTCCATCTTCTGGGCCTGGCGCAGCTGCTCCTCGCTCTGGTGCAGCGCGCGCTCCGACCGCTTCAGCTCGGTGAGGTCGACGGTGAGGCCGCGCAGGGTCACCGGCTGCCCGTCCGCGTCGCTGCCCGCGAGGGCCTCGCGGTATACGCGCATCACCGCGTCGCGGTCCTCCGGATGGATGCGGCGGGCCCAGAAGTCGGGCTCCCGCAGCCAGCGCTCCACCGGGAAGCCCAGCACCGTCTCCGCGCGCCCGCTCACGAAGGAGAAGGTCAGGGTGCGCGCGTCCGCCTCCCACACGATGGCGTCGAGACCCTGGATCAGGTCGCGGTAGCGCTCCTCCGATTCCTGGCGGGCCGCCTGCAGGCGCTCCTCCGCGGTGAGGTCCTCGATGACCAGCAGCAGCTCGGGCGGGGCGTCGTCGCCCATGCGGATCGGGGTCATGGCCACCCGCGCCGGCTTGGTCTCGCGCCGCGCGTACACGTAGAGATCGTAGAGGGCGCCCGGCTGGGCCGCCCCGGTCTCGAGCACCCGGCCCGCGCCGCGCACGAGCCGGTCCGCGCGCACGAGCTGCTTCAGGTCGCGGCCGATCACGTCCGCCTCGCCGAGGCGGAACGCCTCGAGGAAGGCGCGGTTGGCGGAGAGCACGTGCAGATCGGCCGAGAGCAGGAGCAGGCCCGCGGGCACGCACGCCACGATGGTGTCGGCGTAGCCCTGCAGGTTGGACATGGCCCGCTCCCGCCGCACCTGCTCCTGGAGCAGGCGCGCGCGCTGCCGCTCGCGGTGCAGCGCGACGAGGAAGCCGGCCAGGGCCAGGAGCAGGAAGGCGGCCGCCGCGCCCGCGAGCCGGCCCGAGCGCTCGAACTCGGCGAGCACCTCGCTGCGGTCCACCTTGAGCGCGAGGGTCCAGCCGGTGGGGCTCACCCGTCGCACCGCCACCACCACCGGCACGTCGCGGTAGTCGATCGTCTCCGCGACCGGCTCGCGGCCCTGCCCGGCGGCCTGCGCGAGGTCGCGCAGCGTGGCGAGCGAGCGCCGCACCACCGCCGAGTCGGCCGGCGCGGGCTGGCGCGGCGGCGAGAGGTAGACCGGCGGCGAGCTCTCCAGGTCGACGAGCAGGGTCTCCCCGGTGCGGGTGGGCTCCGCGTCGTCGGCCAGCAGGGGATAGAGCGAGGCGTCCGGCTTCATGCCCAGGGTGACCACGCCGAGCAGCGGCCGCGGGTCGCCCTCCGGACCGGCGGGCGCGCCGTCGATGAAGACCGGGACCGTGATCACGAGCCGCCGCTCGGCGCCGGCGCCGGTCAGCTCGAAGCGCGGCTTCCGGCTCGCCGCGACCTCGGCCGCCGCCCTCGCCGGCTCGAGCGCGGCCGCGCCCGCGTCGGCGGCCGAGCGGGCCACCGGCCGCCCCTGGGCGTCGGAGACCACGATGCCCGCGTAGCCGTAGGCGGAGGCGACGCGGGTCAGATGTCGGGCCAGCGACTCCTCGTCCTTGCCCGGGCCGGCGAGAAGGGCACGCACCGCGGGGAACGCGGCGAGCACCTCCGCGTCGGCGCGCCGGGCCGCGAGCCAGCCGGAGACGAGCCGGGCCCGGTCGGCCGCGATGGTGGCGATGCGCGTCTTCCAGTGCAGCAGCGCGGTCTCGCGCTCGGTGCCGATCTGGTGGGCGGTGAAGAGGACGACCAGCACGGTGCCGGCGACGAAGGCGCCGACGTGGACCCACGGGATTCGCTCGCCGCCGGAGGCCCGGCGCTCGACGCGTCCCCGCTCCCCGCGCGGGCGAGCATGAGGCACGTTTCCCAGGATAGCTCAGACGTGGTTGCGGAGCATCAGCTCCTTGGGGTGGGGATGGAGGTAGATCTGGTCTCGCACGGAGCCCGTGTCGAAGCGGGCGACGTAGTGGTTGATCAGGGTGATCGGCACGATCAGGGGCACGAGCCCGTCCGCGTAGGCGCCGATGACGCTCCGCAGCTCGCGCTTCTCCGCCGCGACCAGGCGGTTCTTGAACAAGCCCACGATGTGCTGGAGCACGTTGACGTGCTTCCGCGGCGTGGCCGGCACCTGGAGCGCGCGCATGAACGCGTCCGCGTAGCGGTCGAGCCATGAGGCGCGCGGCTCGCTCTCCATCGCGGCCACGAGGCGGCCGAGCCGCGCCCAGGCGGCCGGGCGGTGGGCGAGCAGGAGGTACCGGTGCGCGGTGTGGAACGCGACCACGTCCCCCGGTCGCGCCGGCGTGTCCCGCAGCGCGGTGAGGCGCCGGTAGGCGAAGACGCGGGTGATGAAGTTGTCGCGCCGGCGCGCGTCGCTGAGCCGGCCCTCCTCCTCCACCGGCAGCAGCGGCAGCGCGTCCATGAGCGCGCGCGCGAAGAGCCCGACCCCGGTGCGCGCGGGCGGCTCCTCGCCGTGGTAAAGCTTCACGCGCTCCATGCCGCAGGAGGGCGAGGCGCGCTTGAGCACGTAGCCCGAGAGCTGGCGGCGCTCCAGCTCCCGCACGCGCCGCCGGGCGAAGTCGTTCATGCGAAGCGTGTGGTCGGTGCCGCTGGTGGCGCCCAATAGGCGCGGCGCCCCGGGGTCGCCCACGAGGCGGATCGGCTCCCGCGGCACGCCCATGCCCACCTCCATCTCCGGGCAGACTGGCACCCACGTGAAGTGCCGCGCGAGCACCCCGGTGATGTAGGGGTCTTTCTGGTGGCCGCCGTCGTAGCGGACCTCTTCGCCCAGGAGGCAGGAGGAGATGCCGACCCGGATGGGCAGATCGGGCGCGCGCCAGGCGGGGAGGGCGGCCGCCATCAGCCGGCCCGGTAGCGGACCTCGAAGCTCACGCAGCCGGTGGCGGACCGGAACGGCCCGTGCGGCATGCCGGGCGGTCGCACCGCCACCGAGCCGGCCGGGTAGGGCCTCCCGCCGCACACGAGCGTGCCGGAGATGACGTAGATCTCTTCCCAGAAATCGTGGGTGACCACCCGGTCGTTGCCCGAGCCCGGCTCGAAGCGGAGCAGGCGGGTGGTCACGCCCTCGTCCTCGCCGCCGCTGATGACCTGCTCCCACACCCCGGCGGGAAAGCCGGGAGCGGGATGCCAGGGCAGCGGCGCCGGATCGAAGAACTCGCGCTCCGCTTTCGTGGGTGTCATCGCCGGGTTATTGTAGCCGACATGCCGACCATCGACCCCGCCCGGCTCGAAGCGAAGGCCACCCGCATCTTCACCGCGATGGGCGCCCCCGACGGCGACGCGGCGTGGATCGCCGCGCTGCTGGTGCGCGCGAACCTGCGCGGACACGACTCCCACGGCGTCATCCGCATCCCGCAGTACTGGCAGTCGGTGAAGCGGAAGGAGGTGGACCCCCGGTCCCCGGTGACGGTGACCGCGGAGACCCCCGCGCTGGTGCGCCTCGACGGCGGCGGCGGCTTCGGGCAGGTGGTGGGTCGGCGCGCGATGGAGATGGCCATCGCCAAGGCCAAGACGGGCGGCCTCAGCGCGGCGTCCACCTCGCGCACCAGCCACGTGGGGCGGCTCGCCGACTACGCGGAGATGGCCGCCAACGCCGGGCTCGTCGGCATGCTCTGGGCCAACTGTGTGCACGGCCTCAACGTGGCGCCGTGGGGCGGCGCCGCGCGGCGGCTCGGCACCAACCCGCACGCGGTCGGCATCCCCGGCGCGGGCGGGCCCGCGATGGTGCTCGACTTCGCCACCAGCGTGGTGGCCGAGGGCAAGCTGCGGGTGAAGCGCAACCGCAAGCAGCCGGCGCCCCCCGGCTGGTTCGTGGACAGCAAGGGCCGACCCGCGACCGATCCCGAGATCTTCTACGGCGATCCCCCCGGCGCGCTGCTCACCGCGGGCGATCACAAGGGCTACGGCCTCTCCCTCGCGGTGGAGATCCTGGGCGGCATCCTCTCCGGCACCGGCCCCGCGGGCCCGCCCCCCGGCGTCTTCGCCAACGGGACGCTGATGATCTGTCTCGACGTGGAGCGCTTCCTGCCGTTGCCCGACTTCCACCGGCAGGTGGCCGCGCTCTTCGGCTGGGTGAAAGCCACGCCGCTCGCCGAGGGCGCGACCGAGATCCTGATCCCGGGCGAGCCGGAAGCGCGCCTTGAAGCGGAGCGCCGCGCGAACGGCATCGCCATCGAGGATCAGACGTGGAGCCAGATCGAGACGACCGCGGCGGAGCTGGGGGTCGGCTAGTCCCCGACCTCGATCAGGGGAAGAGACGCTCCGCGTTCCGGAAGGCGATCTTCTCGGCCACGTCGCGCGGCAGCTGGCCGAGGTAGCCGCGCACCTCGGTGACCGAGCCCGGCAGAGCCTCCCATCGAGAAGTCATCCAGGTGTCGGTGCCGGCCAGGAAGCGGTCGGGATGGCGGATGAACACCGCGCGCCAGCCCGGGTCGAGCGTACCGCCCGGGGCCACGTCGCCGTTCCGGATGGCCAGGTCCACCCAGAGGCTCGGGTAGCGATCGAGCAGCGCCCCCACCGCCTGCGGCCCCGCGCTCATCCCCGCGTGCGCCCAGATCACCCGTAGCCGCGGCTCGAGGGTGAAGAGCTCGACGATGGCCAGCTCATCCGAGTGGGCGTGGAGGTAGACGTTCTCCTGCACCGCCAGCTCGGTGATGCGCTTGACCACGAAGGTGCCGGTCTGGCCGCCGAAGAGGTGGAACTCCCCGATGCCCTTGTGCACGCCCTTGTTCTTCGCGAGGCGCTCCTGCACGTAGGCCAGCACCGACGGGTCCTGCCACCAGTGGCCGATGTCGTCGCGCGTGCGATAGGGCCGGAGGATCGGCACCACCCGCCGGGGGTCCTTCTGGTAGAGGGTGAGCGTGCCGTCGTCCGGAGTGCTCGACACCAGCGCCCGCTTGATGCCCGCCTTCTGGAGGATGCCCAGGATGCGGTCGGGCGGGTATTCGGCCCAGTCGGGCGCGCTGTAGTGGATGTGGGTGTCGAAGATCGGGAGGTCCGGGCTCTGGGCGCGGAGCGGCGTCGCGCCCCAGCCGGCGAGCGTCATCGCGAGGAGGGCGATGCGACGGACCGCGATCATCCCGGGCCGCACGGCGACGAGCCTAGCACGGCCACGTCGCCTTGCGCTGCCCCATCCCGTCCGCTACGCTGGGCGACGCCATGAACACGGTA
>WNGJ01019945.1_pt1 | contig 14260 bp, 6 predicted proteins | sample 5400611 | NCBI WGS metagenome assembly WNGJ01 (sample SAMN13153375, study PRJNA577476) | soil metagenome | isolation source: 40 cm soil or saprolite under Garry oak tree replicate 1 | place: USA:California | collected 2016-06-15 | reverse complement strand
CGGTCAGGATGAAAGAACCCCTCGACGGCTCGGCCCTCACGGTGAAACTGAGGGTTCGCCGCCACACGGAACCGGGTGCGGTGGCTTCGGCTGTAAACCGACAGGAGGTGCGTCAATTGTTTGCCGGTCTCAACGGGAACGGTGCTGCGCTCGACGATGAGTTTCGGCGTCTTCACGGCTCGAGCAATCTCCTGAACGGCGGAGTCCAGGGCAGAGAAGTCCGCCTCGCCGTTGTCAAACAGAGGAACTCCCATGCACAAAAAGACTACCTCCGCATCCCGTGCCGCCCTGCCGGAAGTGTTTGAAAATGTGAGCTTTCCCGCGGCGCGGCTCTGCTGGATCAACCCCGCCAAATGGGGCTCGTAGATAGGGAGTCGGCCTTTCTCAAGCATGCGGATCTTCTCCGCAACGCGGTCCACGCAGATCACGCGGTGGCCGATGGCTGCGAGACAAGCCCCCGTCACCAAGCCGACATGTCCACATCCAATGATGGCGACGCGCAAGGGCGCATGCTCCCATGCTGCAGGCGCCATTGTACGCCGGTTCAGGTCGGGGCGAATTGCGCCCGGAGAAGCGAGGTGGCAAGGGACAGTCTGTAACAGGCAAGCTGACTCGTCTCCTCCCGGCGCAAGTCGTTCGCTTCCAAGGTCGAGACCGCGTACAATAATGGGAGCAGCCGAGCCGGGGGCCACCCCGGGGTTGGGCTGCAAGCGGTACGGGACTTTCCCCGCGAGGAGTTATCACCTTCCAGCGGATGCGGAACCTGAAAGAATCGGCCCGAGCGCTGCGAGAGCTGCTCTCCGAGCGCATTCTTGTGCTCGACGGCGCAATGGGCACGATGCTGCAGCAGCGGCATTTGACGCCGGCCGACTTCGGCGGGCCAACGCTCGACGGCTGCAACGAAAATCTCGTTCGGACGCAACCGGACGTGGTTTCAGACATTCATCGGCTGTATCTCGAAGCCGGAGCAGACATCATCGAGACAAATTCATTCGGAGGCACGCCGCTCGTGCTGGGCGAATACGGCCTCGCCGCGGACGCGATCGAATTGAACCGACGCGCCGCCCAACTGGCGCGGCAGGCGGCAGATGCCGCTTCGACGCCGGCAAAACTGCGCTTTGTCGCCGGCTCGATGGGGCCGACGACGAAGGCCATCACGGTTACCGGCGGGGTGACGTTCGAGGGTCTGAGCGAGGCGTTCTACGTGCAAGCACGCGGCCTGATTGAAGGCGGCGCGGACCTGCTGCTCGTGGAGACGTGCCAGGATACGCGGAATGTCAAAGCGGCCGTCCTTGCGATCCAGAAACTTTCGCGGGAATTGGGCGCGGAGATCCCCCTGATGATATCGGTGACGATCGAACCGATGGGCACGATGCTCGCGGGACAAAACATCGAGGCGATGTGGACCTCGCTGCGGCACGCGCATCCCCTGGCTTTCGGGATGAACTGCGGGACTGGGCCAGAGTTCATGACCGACCATGTCCGGACCTTGAACGAGCTCACGAGCGAATTTGTGTCCTGCTATCCGAACGCAGGTTTGCCGGATGAGGAGGGAAAGTATCTCGAGACTCCGACTTCGCTGGCGGCGCAGCTCGAGAAATTCGTCCATCATGGCTGGCTCAACATTGTGGGAGGCTGCTGCGGCACGACGGAGAAGCACATCCGGGCCATCGCGGAGATGGCAGAAGGCAAGCGTCCGCGGCGGAAGCCCGCGGCGAAACACCGAGCCGTGTATGCCGGCATCGAGATGATCGAGGCCGAGGAAAGCACGCGACCGCTGCTGGTGGGCGAGCGAACGAACGTAATCGGCTCGCGGCTGTTCAAGCAGCTCGTGGCCGAAGAAAAATGGGAGGAAGCGAGCGAGGTCGCGAGGCGGCAGGTGCGCGGCGGCGCGCAGATCGTGGACGTCTGCCTGCAGAGCACGGAGCGCGACGAGAAGAACGACATTCCAGCCTTTTACGAGAAGCTGATTCGCAAGGTGAAAGTGCCGGTCATGGTGGACACGACGGACCCGGCGGCGGTGGCGCAGGCGCTGACCTACAGTCAGGGCAAAGCCATCATCAACTCGATCAACCTGGAAGACGGCGAAGAAAAATTCGAGCGCGTCGCGCCGATTGCGCATGAATTTGGCGCGGCAGTCGTAGTGGGATGCATCGACGAGAATCCGGTGCAGGCGCAAGCGTTCACGCGCGAGCGGAAGCTCGAGATCGCGCTTCGCTCGTACAAGCTGCTGACGGAGAAATACGGAATCGAGCCGGAAGACATCATTTTTGACCCGCTGGTTTTCCCGTGCGCGACCGGCGATGAGAATTATATCGGCGGCGCGGTCGAGACGATGGAAGGCATCCGGCTGATCAAACAGCACCTGCCGGAGGTGCGCACGATTCTCGGAATATCGAACGTGTCGTTTGGATTGCCCGCAGGTGCGCGCGAAGTGGTCAACTCGGTCTTTTTATACTACTGCACGAAGGCGCAGCTTGATCTGGCAATCGTCAATACGGAGCGCATCGAGCGATTTGCGTCCATTTCGGAACATGAGCGGCGATTGGCGGAGAATCTGCTCTTCCAGCATCCGCCGCAGGATGTGCCTGCAGATCATCCTCGGGCCGCGCTGCTGCGCAATGTTCCCCCCGACTGGAGGCAGCAGCCCCGCGAACAGCGCATCGCGGTGAACCAACTGCACATCGCAGCGATCACGGATCATTTCCGGACGGCCAAGAAGAAGGAAAGGGCGCGCGCGGCGGACCTGCCGCTCGACGAGCGGCTGGCGAATTACATCATTCAAGGAACGCGCGACGGGTTGATCGAAGATTTGGAGCGAAAGCGCGCCGCAGGCACGGCGCCGCTCGATATCATCAATGGCCCGCTGATGGCGGGCATGGGCGAGGTGGGGCGGCTGTTCAACAACAATGAGCTGATCGTGGCCGAGGTGTTGCAATCCGCCGAGGCGATGAAAGCCGCCGTCACCCATCTCGAGCAGTACATGGAGAAGGAAGAGTCAGCCGCGCGCGGAAAAGTGATTCTGGCGACGGTGAAGGGCGACGTGCACGACATCGGCAAAAATCTTGTCGAGATCATCCTGAAGAACAACGGCTATACGGTGATTAACCTGGGCATCAAAGTGCCGCCGGAAGATTTGATTCGCGCCTTTCAGGAACACAAGCCGGACGCCATCGGACTTTCGGGATTGCTGGTGAAAAGCGCGCAGCAGATGGTGGTAACGGCGGGCGACCTGCGCGAGGCCGGGATTACGATTCCACTGCTCGTCGGCGGCGCCGCGCTCTCGTCCAAATTTACGCAGCAGAAGATTGCGCCGAGCTATGGCCAAGCAGTCTGCTACGCGAAGGACGCGATGACGGGGCTGCGGCTGATGAACGAATTGATGGACCCGGCAAAGCGAGAGAGCGTTCTGCGCGAACACGCCGTTTCGGGCGATGGAGCCGGAGCGCCGATTTCCACGACGGTCCGCGTGAAGGAAATCGAGGCGCGGTCACCGCGCGTGCGGGCAGACCTGGCGATTCCGCGCGCCGGCTATCTCGACCGCAAAGTGAGAAGCGTTCCGGATTTGCGCGAGATCTGGAGCTATATCAATCCTTATATGCTCTACGGAAGGCACATGGGCTTCCGCGGAGACTTCGAGAAGCAATTGGCGGCGCGCGACCCGAAGGCGCTGGAACTTTTCGAGGGAATGGAGGAAGTGAAGCGCGCGGCGGCGGAGTTCATGAAGATTCGCGCCGTGTGGCAATTCTTTGAAGCGGAGGCGGAGGGAAACTCGGTACACCTGTTTGCTCCGGGCGGACGGGAACCGCTGCATTCCTTCCATTTCAAGCGGCAACCCGCTGGAGACCGGCTGTGCTTGAGCGATTACGTATTGCCGCAGCGAAACGGCGAGCGCGATCATGTGGCGATTTTCGTGGTCACCGCGGGAGAAGGCATTCGCGAGCGCTCCGAGCAGGCCAAGGCAGCGGGCTACTACTTCAAGTCGCACGGTTTGCAGGCGCTGGCGATTGAGACGGCGGAGGGCTGCGCCGAATGGCTGCATCGGCGAATCCGCGAGGATTGGGGCTTCCCCGATCTGCCGGAGATGACCATGCCGCAGCGGTTCACTTCGCGCTATCGCGGAAAAAGATACAGCTTCGGCTATCCGGCATGCCCGGACCTCGAAGACCAGACGGGCATCTGGAAGCTGTTGCGGCCAGACGAGATCGGCGTGCAATTGACCGAGGGGATGATGATGGATCCCGAAGCAAGCGTCAGCGCGCTGGTGTTCCATCATCCGGACTGCACGTATTTCTCTGTAGGCGAGACGGCCGGAATTTCGTAGACGCATCCGCGGACGCACCCTTTGCGTTAATTCGGCGGCAGGCCCTGCGGTATCTCGCCCACCGGAGGCTTGCGCGCTGGTCCACAACTCATTCGCAAGGTTTCTTGCGTCAGATCCGCGCAAGCACAATCGTGTGGCGCGCCTCCGCCTGCCTATGGAGCTTTAAACGCCACGGCAATCGAGGCCCAGTTGTTTGCCGCAGCATTCACCGTCCAAGTGAACGTGATAGCGCCGGCGGTCGAATTGTATTCGATGCCCCAGCCGTTGTCCTGATCCACGGGCCAGGGGCTCGGTTCCGGCGAAGTGGTGAACGAAAGGAAGTTTCCGGGAGACACCGCGGTGGCATTGCTCGATTGCTCGCCGAAAGATGTAATCACCAATCCGTTCGAGGTGCTTGGCGCGATCGTGCAACCCTTGATGTCCCCGCCGCCCGTGTTGCTGCCGGAAGCTGTTGCGCGTCCTGCCGCAGAGTCAAACGGAGAAGCAGCTGCACCCGCAATGTCGTACACGATGAGCGTCGAGCCGGAAATGTCCGTGCCGGTCGTCGTGACCGTCAGGGTCATCGTCGTCGAGCAGGCCGCGTTCGCGGCGTAATAAATCTGGTTGTCACCCGACGTGCCGCTTCCGAAAGCCGCGCCAGTCGGAGAATAGGTGTTGCTGTTCGAATCGGAAAGAGCCGTAAGGTCGTGGCCCTCTACACCGATCCATGAAGGCACAATCAGGTTTCCAGTGCACGGGAAGTTGATCGTCGTAGGACTGCCTCGGTAGGCCGGAAAAGCCAAGTGTTGCGCGCGCACTACGCGAATGCCCGTTCTCGGCACTGTGCCTGCGGGGGCCGACTTAAACGCAATCGCCGCGGTGTTCCAGTTGTAAGCTGGCGACATCGAAAACGCTGGATTGATTGTTCCTACCGATGCCTGCACCTGGTACTGCGCCGCGGTGCTGTCGAGAACGTCCGCGCTCAAGAGCGTCCACGGGCTCAGACCTTGCGTCCACGAGGCAATCGGGCTGGATGTGCTGTCCTGAACGGCAAACTGGTAGATCAGATCGCCCGCGGCTATCGTGGTCATGCTTCCTGCGGCAATGGTTGTGCCGCTGCCATCGGCAGAGGTGCTCGCGTCGATTGCCGAGGATGTGGCGATGTTGTTGAACTCCGAGGCCATGCCCGTCACGTAATTCGGCGTCGCGCCCGAGAAAGAAATCGTGATGACGCGCGCGCCTGCCGCTACGTTCAGCGCATAGTAGATGTTCACGATCTGGTTGTAGTCCGTGTGGGTGACGCCGCTGATGTACGTGTCGCCCTTATCGTCCGTCACGGAGATTGCCGGCGATGCGCTGGCGTACTGAAAGGCGACAATGATGCAGTTGCCGGCCAGTGTCCCGTTCGGCAGCTGAATCACATATCTCGAAAGGCCGTACCCTTGTGAACTCGAGCCGCTCGCGTGCTGGACAAGAGTCGGCGATGCGCCAGCGGCGGGCGGAGGCTGTGGCGGGGCGGTGACCGGCGTGACCGTGAAGCTCACGCCGTTGCTTGCACGGCCTCCCACAGTGACCACGACGTTGCCAGAAGTTGCCGCCGTAGGGACCAGGGCTAGGATGCTGGTTGCGCTCCAACTTGTCGGCGTGGCCGCCGTGCCATTGAACGCTACCGTATTCGTACCCTGGCTTGCTCCGAAGTTCGTCCCCGTAATCGTCACCGAGGTGCCCGCCGGGCCGGACGTTGGCGAGAGGCTCGTAATCGTGGGTGCGGTGCTTCCTCCCGTGCTACCTGCTGCCTTAAGGGCGGCCATGTCCGCGATCCAGCTCCTCGACGGTGAGAGCGTCCAGGTCGCGGCAATCAGACCGGCTGCAATCTGCACTTGATCTTCGTCCGCATAGGCCGCGGTGTTGCCCAAATCCACGCGCTTCGTGAAGCCGCTGCCGGCCGTAAACGTGTCGCCGCTGCCTTGTGAATCCTCCACGCCGCAGCCGAAGATCAGATCGCCGTTTGCCGTAGTCGTTGCGGAACCGCTGGAAAGGGCGGTGCCGTACCCTATTTTCCCGGCTGTCACATCCAGTGCGGAGGAAGACGCGATGCCGGTGTATTCATGAATTCCGAGCGCCAGATAAGCGACCGAAGAACCGAAATGGACCGTGACCCTGTGGGAGGCGCCTCCGGTAATGTTCAGCGCATAAAAGATCGCGCATCCCTGGTTATGGCTCGAGTCGTAGGTCTTGATGGCCTGAGCATAGGTGTTCCCCTGACTGTCGGTTACCGAGATCGTCGGATTTACGTTGCCGTACGTGACGCCCAGAAGGATGGCGTTGCCGGTGGTTGTCGTGGAGTTAAACGCGGCGCTGAAAGCCGTATAGGTCCTTGACGTCGCGTCTCCATTGGAGGCCTGCTGGACGTGACTGATTCCTCCACCGCTGACCAGGGCCGGACTTGCGCTAATGCCGGCAGGATTGCTCGCGGAAGGCCCAGCGGGGAAAACTGCCGGGGGCACGGCCAGCAACAGGAGCGAGAAAAGCAAAATCGAGATGGGTTTGCCCCTGGGGGGCCACGCAATTACACACCAGCGCCGTATGTGTCGCATTCGACAAATCTCCTTGTGCGCACGGGCTGGGGTTAAAGGCTGGGGCTAAGAGCTGAAATCAAGGGCTGGGGCAGGGCTGGACGTTGAGGGCTGAGGCCCGAGCCGGGTAGAAACTAAAATCAGCGAAACTAGCCAAAGAGTAACGGAGGGTAGCCAGAGGGGGTAGCCAGGCGGAAGAAGAAAGGCTCCCGCCTGCTGGTTCTCACCAATGCCCCTATCTGTATGAAAATTCAGCCTTTAGCTTGGGTCATGGGAGCAGGCCGTAGACGTCGAGCTCGGTCTGTGTGCCCACATAGACTTTGCCGTTCGCCACAGTGGGCATGGTGAACTTGACCGCGGTGCCAGCCGCGTCGCTCGGCTTGGCATCACTGTGATATAGCAGTTTTGTTAGGTCGGTCGCATCATACGCCCGCAGAATGGCGGCCACCGAGGGCACTCCTATTACCTCGGGTCCCACATCAATCGTCCACACGACGCCATTGGACATACCGAGAGCCGAAACAGCAGGGTTGGTGCCATAGCCCGAATAGGTGTTGGCAGATTTCGAAACCGGCGTGGTCGGAGAAAACTGCGGCGTGCTCGAGGAAAATGCGACCGCCATCAGAGGATCACCTTGTCCCGCTGCGTACATCGAGTTGTTGAAGAACGCGGGCGTACTGCGGAAGCCGTTCGACAAATCTCCGGACAGTTGAAAGACCTGCACGACGGCGTCGGATGCACTGCTGAATTTGCCCAAATTATCGCGATCTATCAGATAAATCTTTCCGCTCTTCCCACCGCAGACCATGAGATGTGTGCGGGCCGTCCCGCTGAGATCGGGCAACAGGACCATCCCTGTCGAACCCAAGTCAATATCGGCGCTATTCAGAGAGCTCTGGTCGAAGGGGGTGAAGAAATCGGCCACGGAAAGAGTGCTACTGAGCTTCAGAACGCTGTCGCCGAAATCGTTGTTCGGGGCAACGGGGGGGACAGTGCCCGTCATGTCATCAAAGGTGCCATTGCCCACGGAGAGATAAATATTCCCGGTGGAATCGGCTGCGGGCGCTGCACCGCTCATCCAGATTCCGCCTTCCTTGCCCGACGTTCCATTCGGAGTTGGACTGAAGGCAGTCACTTGCTGCTGCAGATTCGACGCGCTGTAAGCGATCACCCAGCCGTGGTAAATCGCCGTGTCGTCATGCGACGCCCATGAAATGTACACGTTGCCATTCGCCAGTAGGAGCCCCGGCCGCTGATTATTGCGCAGCGGGTTGAACAAGATGGTCGTGCCACCATCTCCCGCTCCCGGCACAGAGGCGGAAATCGACACCGGTGACCCGGATCTTTCGCTACCGCTCGCGAGATCCAGGGCATGAAGCCTCTGAAAATAGTTGATAAAGCCGGAGGTGTTTTCCTTGGTCGCAACGACGACGAAGAGCGTGTTGGAACTAAGATCGATCACAGGAGTCCCGGTGATTCCAATGTTGGGCCCTATGTTGTTGTTGCCAGCCTCGGTATTCGGAATCGGTGTTACCCCCGTGGGCGGTCCGGGCAACGTGAAGGAAGCGTGCCATAAAGTGACGCAAGGACTCGAGTCGGCGTCGAAAGCATAGAGGCTGTCGCCTTCCGTTGCCACAAAAACGATGTTGTGCTTTGATCCGCCGACCGTGAGATTGGCAACATAAAGTGGCTGAGCAAAAACGAAGCCGTCCAGGGAGCCATTCGCGGGACACGAGAACAACTTCCCAAATGTCGAGCCGCTAACGGTAGCCGGTGTGAGTGCATACTCTTTCGAGTTGACACCTTGACGCGTCGTGTCGCTTTCCATACCGCGCCAACTAAAGATTCCTTTTAGATCGGTGACGCCGATGATGGCCGAGGCGCTCTTCGTCCCATCGGTCAGGCTCATGGCACTAATCGTCATGACTCCCGCGGCCGCCGGAGCGGTGTATGTGGTAGCCACACCGCTCGCTGTGCTTGGGGGAGAGAACGAGCCGCACGGACTGGCCGCGCAGGTTGCACTCCAGGTTACGCCCGCGTTCGCGGAATCGTTTTGCACGGTTGCCGTGAAGGGAAGCGTCTGGGAGGTTGTCAGGCCGCCGCGCTTCGGCGAAACACTGACGGTGATCGGGTAATTTGACGAGCCACCCCCGCCGTAACCGCCGCATCCCGCGATATTGGCGGCAATCGCTAGCGTCCCTAGAAAGGCGCAAGTGAATTTGCCGGGTATTCGAAACGCAGACAAACGTGATGTGCTCATGTCCAGATTCTCCCCGCCCCAGGGTGGAAAGTCCCCGAATAGGATCATCCGAGGCCGCGAGGGCTGTTTGCGTCGGGCGAGCTCATGCAGATGGAATAATTAAACGCGGTGCTGGGCACCCGCGCTGAAGTAACGTAGAGAGAAAACTTCTATTGCGCCTTAAACGCCACGGCGATAGAGGCCCATTGTTGAACTGCTCCGCCTTGTGTCGCCCAGACGTAAGTGCGCGAGGTTGCGGTGGAGGCGTACTCGATAGCCCAGCCGTTGTTCTGGTCCGTCGGATCGGGGCTGCTGATCGGCTGGGGCACGGCGGACAAGAAGTTGCCGGGCGAAACGCCGATGATGGTATTGCTGTCCACGCCGATGGAGGTCACGACGAGCTCATTGGAGCTGCTGGGAGTAATCATGCAGGCCGTCACGTTGCCAGCAACGGATTGGCTACCGGAACGAGTGATATGGCCCGCCGTTTGATCCCAAGGGGAAGCAGCCGCGCCGGTGATATCCATCAATTGAAGCGTCGAGCCACTTATATCGTTACTCGCAATCGTCACGGCGAGGGTCCCGTTCGTCGAGCTCGCCGCACTTGCTAAGAAGAAGATTTGGTTGTCGCCCGATGTGCCGTACCCAAACGCCGGGCCCGTCGAGGTCCATGTGTTCGCCGGGGCGGAGTTGATTCCGGTGATGTCGTAGGCGGCGACTCCAATCCAGGAGGCGACCAGCAGATTCCCTGTGCTGGGGAACTGCAAGTGGACCTGCCCGGTGCAACCCGAGGCCGTGCAGCCGTTGGCGTTCGGCGGAAGCGCGTTGTGCTGGAGGTACGCCACACGGATGCCCGCCGGCGGGGGCGTTCCCGCGGTGGCGGACTTCAGGGCGAGCCCAACACCATCGAAATGACCACTTGTGGAACTCATGGTCATGGACGGCGTGATGCTGCCCGCCGCTGGCTGGACCTGATATTCCATTGCAGTGTTGTCCCACTCATCCGCAGTGCGCAATGCCCACGGAGCTGCGCCGGCCGTCCATGTCGTGTTTGCGGGGCCCGCAGCATCTTGAGTGGCCCAGAACAGGACGAGGTCATTCGCCGCAGTGGTGTTGATGGGCGTCCCGCAGGTGACTGTTGCGCCCGTGCCGATCGCGGTGCAGGTGGCGTCCAGCGCCGAGGAGGTCGCGACATTGTAAAACTCGTAGGCGGCCGCAGAGATGAAATTGATCGAGCCGCTCGGCGTGATGGTGATCACGCGAGCGCCGGCAAGGACGTTCAACGCGAGGTACGCGCATACCTCTTGATTTCCCGCCACGCAGGCGACTTGCGTGTAAGTGTTCCCCTTGTCGTCCTTTACCGTCGCGGTGACTGTGTTGTTCCACTGCGCGAAGACCACTACGGCATTGCCGGCTCCCGTGACATTCGGCAGGGGACAAACGTAACTGGATCTCGCGATTCCTTGCGTGTTCGAGCAACTGACGCCGTTGTTCGCGTACGTGGGGGTATTTGTGCCGGTTGAAGACAAGACGTTTATCACTGAGCTGGCAGACTTGCTGATGTCCGCGACTGACGTAGCTGTGAGCATCACGGTCGCCGGGCTTGGCACGGCCGCTGGCGCCGTATAGGTGATCGGTGTGCCCGAAGGGCTCGACATGGCCGAGAGCGTGCCGCAAGCGGTGCCGGAGCAGCCAGTGCCAGCGAGGCTCCACGTCACACCCTTGTTCAGGGGATCGTTCTGCACCGTCGCCGTGAAGTTCGACGTTTGATTTACCTGCACGCTCGCGCTCGTCGGTGATACCGTCACTGAGATCGGCGGCGGAGCTGAAGTCACGGTGATCGTGGCACTGGCCGTTTTGGTGCCGTCTGCGACGGATGTGGAGGTCAGCGTCACCGCCGATCCCGGGACGCTTGCCGGGGCCGTGTACGTAACGGGATTTGCGGTGGGGCTCGGCGAAAGCGATCCACAGCTTCCAGTGCAACTCAGACTCCACGTGACACCCTTGTTCTGCGAGTCGTTCTGCACGGTCGCCGTGAAGCTCGACGCTTGATTTACCTGCACGCTCGCGCTCGTCGGTGATACCGTCACTGAGATCGGCGGCGGAGCTGTGGTCACAGTGATCGTGGCACTGGCCGTTTTGGTGCCGTCTGCGACGGATGTGGAGGTCAGCGTCACTGTCGATCCCGGGACGCTTGCCGGGGCGGTGTACGTGACGGGATTTGCGGTGGGGCTCGGCGAAAGCGATCCGCAGCTTCCGGTGCAACTCAAACTCCACGTGACACCCTTGTTCTGCGAGTCGTTCTGCACGGTCGCCGTGAAGCTCGACGCTTGATTTACCTGCACGCTCGCGCTCGTCGGTGATACCGTCACTGAGATCGGCGGCGGAGTTGCGGTCACGGTGATCGTGGCAGTGGCCGCTTTGGTGCCGTCTGCGACGGATGTGGAGATCAGCGTCACGGTCGCGGGATTGGGCACGGCGGCGGGCGCGGTATAGGTGACAGGATTCGCAGTGGGGCTCGGAGAAAGCGATCCGCAGCTTCCGCCGGTACAGCTCAAACTCCACGTCACACCTTTATTCTGCGAATCATAGGACACCGTCGCGGTGAACGGCTTGGTTTGGTTGACCGCCACAGAAGCGCTCGTCGGAGCCACGGACACGGAGATCGGTGGAGGCGTCGAAGAGGTACCATAGCTCCCGCAGGAAAGACACTCGAGACAAACCAAAATAAGAGACGCGAAGGGAAGCATTCGGCACGTGCGAGAGTTCGCAGCCCGGCAGGCGGCAAGCTTGCGCTCCGAACACAGATACATCACGGCCGAGATCATCCCTGATTAATCCCCTCCCCCGTAGAACGTGCCCGGCAGATTGGGCCGTCAATGAATGCAACCAGTGTAGCAAGCGACAGCAACCGTGCGGCCACTCGATAGTGTGATAGTCAACCCCGAAACATCCGGTTTGTATTCCGCCTGCCCGGAGAGGCATTCGCTGGAAGCTCCAGGTTGAGCCCGGCTCATGTGCGACGCGGTGCAATGCGCCATGCAATTCGGCGATAGGAGGTGGGGCAGGCTCCTTTTGGTTTCTGTGTTTGTCGCGGCCAGCTTGCTGCTCGATTCTCCTGGAACGCGGGTCATCCTCCCAAGTCCATATCCATCGGCCCTGTGCACACTCTCAGCGTGCAAGTACCACATATCTGCAAATCTCTCGACAGCGGCGGCCTCAGCGCGGTTGGTTGACTTCCCGGCCGGGAAATAATGTCTTTCAAATCATTTATCTGGGGGTGTGGAGCGAAGTCTTGATAGCTGGCCCAAGCCGTGCAGCAAGAATTTGAGGGGGGACGTTTGCCTATCTAATGAAAATTAAATCTGACGAGGAGGAAATCCATGAAGCCAGCCTTCTTTAAGTATGCGTGTGGGCTGGGAATGGCCGGTATAGTACTTCTGGCCTGTGGCATCCCAGCTTACGCGCAGCTCTCAGGTGCAATCTTCACCACCACCGCCAATGGCGGTGCGGTCAACTTCAATATTTATCCTAGCAAAGAAGCGGTGTACCTTGACGGTGGACCACCGCCGAACGCACCTCAGACAGCCGCCGGTTTGCCTGATGGAACATATGTTTTCCAGGTGACAGATCCATCCGGCAAGACACTTCTTTCCACGGACGCCGCAAAGTGCCGCCAATTCACTGTGGCAGGCGGAATTATCACGGGCGTTGTAATCACCGGTTGCGAGCATGCAACTGGGGCGGATATTGACCACGGCGCCGTGACGGTGCAGCTCATGCCGTACGCCGACACACCCAATAACGGCGGCGAATATAAGGCTTGGGCGACGCCGGTGGCGAATTACCTCGAAGGCTGTGCAGCCCTTGGCGTGTCTAACGGCCTCGACGTCGTGGACTGCGGAATGACGGGAGGGGACGTCCATGGCTTCATTCCCTCCCACTCCAAGACCGACAACTTCAAGGCCAGGAGCCCTATGGTGAACCGCGAGGTTGACACCTATTTTTATGATGCCAACATGAACTTGCTCGCGGGCCTCTGCGAAATCTGGATCGATACGCTCGGCGTGCAGAACCCCAGGTGCTCTGGCCCACCGAACACCTCGGCCAAGGTGGAAAACGTGGAGAATGGCACTCACCAGTTCGTCATTTCCAGCCAGACTGGCTGTGTGACATTCACCGGCGGCGTGAGCCAATATGTGGGAGGCAAGCTCACGACGACGCAGACGTTTTCTGGCGGACCGGGTTCACCCGTAACCGTAGCTATCCAGATCAAACCCAGCTTCACCGGATCCATTGTGATCGACGTTTACTGCAGTCCGTAGTCCCTTCTCAGCGTACCGGGGGGAACCCGCGGGTTCCCCCAAAATTCCCCACCGCTCCAAATCTCTCGCCGCCTCCTGACGAATTGTCTGGGCGTAGTTGTTAAGCAGCTAGGAAAAACGATGCGCGGGAGAACCAGTCTGCCTGGGGAGGTCTGGCATCGCATTCAGGAAGCATGCAGGGGACCAGGCGCGTTGCAAACCGTCTGTGCCAATCGGAAGACGCCGAATGCGCTTTCCCGTGGCCGTAGATCCAGCCTTCAGGACTTGCAAGCCGCTCATTTGACAAGTGGGGCGCGTTCGCGCGGCAAAGCGCTGTGAAGGCCCATCCTCACAGGAGATGTCCGGATTACTTTGTCTGAGCTTCAGCCTTCGACGGGGAGTCCAAGCCTGGATGGACGCGGAGGATGGTCTTCCTCAGGATAAAAGCGACGACGATCAGGGTCAAGCCAATCAGAGCCAGCCTGCCGGGCTCAGGGAGCCCGTTCAGAATTGTAAGAACCATTCCCATGCGCCATCATGTCGCAGCCCGTGTGCCAAATCGATTTATCAGCAAGTGCTTGTTTATCAAAGGATTGAGCATCTTGCTGGCCGCTTGCGGGGAAAATATGGGAAACCGGCTGCAGATACTTGGCAGGGTTGTTCCCCATTCCCGCGGTGACAAGGCCGATTGCGCGGAATCTCGCTTCTAGCCATCCGAAATTCTGGGGCGAGCAGGTCTCCGCTCCCCGGACAGCGTGAGTCGAGCGAGGCTATAGTCCAGCGCAAGCGGCGGAGGAAGAACCTGACCGACGCGCGCAATGCGGCTAGCTGCCGGGCT
>WNGJ01004692.1_pt1 | contig 14262 bp, 10 predicted proteins | sample 5400611 | NCBI WGS metagenome assembly WNGJ01 (sample SAMN13153375, study PRJNA577476) | soil metagenome | isolation source: 40 cm soil or saprolite under Garry oak tree replicate 1 | place: USA:California | collected 2016-06-15 | reverse complement strand
CCTGAGCCAGACGTAGAAGCCGCCGGCCGGCCGGGTCCAGTGGCACTCGGACGGCATCATCCCGGCCAGCGAGCCCAGCGTCGCGTCCCTGCGCTCCCGGTAGAGCTCGCGGAAGTCCTTGATCTGCTCGTGCCAGGGCTGGCTGTTCAGGTACTCGCGCACGGTCAGCTGCGAGAAGCTGGAGTGGCAGAGTACGGCCGACTCGGCGGCCAGGATCAGCTTCTCCCTGATGGCCGTCGGCGCGACGGCCCAGCCGACCCGCACGCCCGCGGCGAAGGTCTTGGAGAACGTGCCCAGGTACACCACCCCGTCGGTATCGTCGGCCCGCAGCGCACGCATCGGCTCGCCGTCGAAACCGAGCAGGCCGTACGGGTTGTCCTCGACGACCAGCAGGCCCGCCCGGTGGCAGATGTCCAGGATGCGGTGCCGCCGCCCGGCGGCCAGGGTGACCCCGGCGGGGTTGTGGAAGTTCGGCACGGTGTAGAGGAACTTGGCCTGGCGTCCCGCCGCGGTGGTGCGCCGGATGGCCTCCTCGAGGGCTTCCGGGATCAGCCCGTCGTCGTCCATGGCCACGTGCACCACGTCGGCCTGGTAGGACGCGAAGGCGCCCAGCGCGCCCACGTAGGAGGGGGCCTCGACGAGCACCACGTCGCCCGGGTCGATGAAGATCCTGGCCATCAGGTCCAGGGCCTGCTGCGAGCCGACGGTGACCACGACCTCGTCGGGGTGAGCCCGGATCTGCTCCAGCGCCATGACATCGCAGATACGCTCCCGCAGTCCGGCGTCGCCCTGGGCCGTGCAGTACTGCAGCGCGGTCGCGCCCTGCTCGGCGATCAGCTGGCCGATCATGTCGCCGACGACGTCGAGCGGAAGCGCGGCCACGTAGGGCGAGCCGCCGGCCAGCGATACGATCTCGGGCCGGGCGGCGACGGCGAACAGCGCTCTGATTTCCGAAGCCACCATGCCAACCGCGCGCTCGGCGTACTGGCCGACGTAACGGTCGATCCGTTGCGGCTGCGATATCGGCTGCTGTTCGGGTGTCACGGCCTCTCCCTGCTCTCTCGGGGGGACGGTATTGCCCCGGGGGGGACGATCCCCCCTAGACCCCCCCTGCGCCTTGGGGGGCTGCCCGCCCCCCAAACCCCCCGGGGGGCCCAACAGGGCCCCTCGGCCCGAGTATCATGCCAGGATACGGGGTATCTCCCGGTAACGCTTGTGGATTCTGCCGGGGAAGCCGGGGAACAGGATGTCACGTCGTATCGTCAACATCACGCTGGATAATCTCGGTGACCTGCCACCGAAGTGCCGTAAATGTGTTTTCTGGGAACTTGACCCGGTTAGCCGGGCGCGGGCCGAGGAAAACGGCGACCTGGAACTCGAGAAGGAGTCCTGGGTTTCCTCGGTGCTGCTCGAGTGGGGTAGTTGCGGCAAGATCGCTTATGTCGATGGCGTGCCCGCCGGGTACATGCTCTTCGCGCCGCCGCAGTACATCCCCCGCTCGATTGCCTTTCCCACCAGCCCGGTGAGCGCCGACGCGGTCCTTTTCATGACCGCTCACCTGCTCAGCGAGTTCGCCGGCGGCGGTATCGGCCGGATGCTCGTCCAGGCCATGGCCAAGGACCTCACCCGGCGCGGCGTGCGTGCCATCGAGGCCTTCGGCGACCGGCGCTGGGAGTCCCCGGCCTGCGTGCTCCCGGTGGACTACCTGCTGGCGGTGGGGTTCAAGACGGTACGCCCGCACCACCACTACCCGCGGCTCCGGATGGAGCTCAGGACCGTGCTCAGCTGGCGGGAGGATGTCGAGGTGGCGCTGGAACGGCTGCTCGGGTCCATGACGCCGTCGACCCCCCAGGGCGCGCTGCGGCCGGTATGACCGGCGCTTCGCGTTACGCTGAGGGGTCGTTGAATCCGTTCGGGTGCGAACGGGATTAGATAAATTCGGCCAGCTCGCGCAGGATAGCCGACTTCGGCTTAGCCCCCACGATCTGCTTGACGACCTGCCCGCCGGAGAAGACGTTCATGGTCGGAATGGCCATGATGCCGTAGCGCTGCGATACCGCGGGATTCTCGTCAATATTGAGCTTTACCACGGCGATCTTGTCCGCGTACTCAGTGGCGATCTCCTCGAGCACCGGGGCGACCATGCGGCACGGACCGCACCATTCGGCCCAGTAATCGACGATGACCGGCTTGTCGTTCTTCAGGACCTCCACCTCGAAGGTCTCGTCCGTCACGACCTTGGTCGTGCCCACTTGCGATCACACCCCTTTAACTTGCGATGAATAATTCCTGCTCGGCTCGCGCTGTCAGGTTTCCTTGCTGGCCAGCCACCGCTCCGCGTCGAGCGCGGCCGCGCAGCCGGTGCCGGCGGCGGTGACGGCCTGCCGGTACGTGCGGTCGACGACGTCGCCGGCCGCGAAGACGCCTTCGATGGCGGTGCGCGTGGACGGCTGGTCGACCAGCAGGTAGCCGTCGGGGTCGGTGGCGAGCTGCCCGGCGAACAGATCCGAGCGCGGGTCGTGGCCGATGGCCACGAAGACGCCGGTCACCGGCAGCACCTGCTCGGTGCCGTCCTTGGTGCTCTTGAGCCGCAGGCCGGCGACCTTGTCCGATCCGAGGACCTCGACCACTTCGCTGTCCCACACGAACGTGATCTTCGGGTTGGCGAACGCCCGTTCTTGCATGATCTTCGAGGCGCGGAGCGTGTCGCGGCGGTGGATCACCGTCACCGACTTGCCGAACCTGGTGAGGAACATGGCCTCTTCCATGGCCGAGTCGCCGCCGCCGATGACCGCGATGTCATGGCCGCGGAAGAAGAACCCGTCACAGGTGGCGCACCAGGAGACCCCGTGGCCGCCCAGCTTCTTCTCGCCTGGCACGCCGAGCTCCTTGTACCGCGAGCCGGTGGCGATGATCACGGCCTTGGCCAGGTAGGTCTCGCTGTCGGTCTTGACCACCTTGGGGTCCGCGGTCAGGTCGACCGCGGTGACGTCATCCGAGAGCAGCTCGGCGCCGAACCGCTCGGCCTGCTTGCGCATCGAGTCCATCAGCTCGGGACCCATGATGGCGTCCGGGAAGCCCGGGAAGTTCTCCACGTCGGTGGTCTGCATGAGCGCGCCGCCGGCCGTGACCGAGCCCTCGAATACCAAGGGCTTCAGCTCGGCGCGAGCCGCGTAAAGTGCCGCCGTATAACCGGACGGGCCGGACCCGATGACGACGACGTTCCGGACTTCGGTCACCTCTGCCAACCGTTATCAACCCCTCATCTGACTGGCATTCCAGTGAACCGATACTAGGGCCCGGAGATTCCCGATGGCAGTGTGGTCGTGTCAAGCACGTCACGGTAGGTGGCCGAGCAGTCGGGGCCTGCTATCCAGGCGGTGTCCTCCGCGCCGGTAGTGGCGACGACGAGGGTGGCCGGGCTGCCCTCGTAGCGGACGCTCTCGACCCGCCGCAGCGGGTGGGCGCCGGCCACCACCTGCACGCAGCCGCGGACCTGACTCGTCGCGATCTGCGGAGCGAGCGAGCCGGGTGGCACCCGCAGCTCGGCTTGGACCTGCTGCCTGAACCCGGCGGGGGAGAAGTTCGTATGGCTGACCCTGACGACGAGGCCGCCCGTGATCCCCTGCGGCCGCGACACCGTTCCCCTGGAGGGCCCGGCGGCGGGCGCGTTGGCCTGCCCGCCCGACTTCGCGGTGCCCGCGGCGCTCGGCTCGACGGCCCGGGCCGCACCGCCTGCTGCGGTAGAGGCGGCCGACCCGGTGCTCGCGCCGAGATTGATGCGGCTCAGGCCGTAGCCGCCCGCAGCCAGCACGACCACGGCGGCCGCGGGTGCGAGCACGCGCAGCGTCAGCAGGCGGAAGCCGCGGTGACCGCCCGGCCGCAGGGGCGCGGGGGATTCGCGTGTGCCGTCACCGCCGGCCCGTTCGGCAGAATTTTTTTGTGCCGCCTCTCCCTGTGCCGCCTCCCGCTGGGCCACCTCGGCCGCGAGCACCGTGTCAAGACGCTGAGCCACGCTGTCCGGCATGGCCGGCGCCGGGACCGAGGCGAGCAGCGAACGGACCCCGGCCAGCTGCTGGTCCAGGGCGGTGCACCGCTCACAGCCGGCCAGGTGAGCGGTGATTCTGGCGCCGCGCCAGCCGGTGATGAGCCCCGCGCGGAACTCGGCCAGGACATCGGTGTCCGGATGGGTCATCTGCCCCCTCATGTGTCGCCTCCCTGCGCAGGTGAGACGCTCTCACTGGCCGATCGGTTCCCTTGCAGGTGCGCAAGATGCGGGAGCAATCGGGCGCGGGCCCGGGCGCAGCGGCTCTTCACGGTGCCCGGCGAGGTGTCCAGGATGGCGGCGGCGTCCGCCACCGAGAAGCCGAGCATGTCGACTAGCACGAGCGAGGCCCGTTGCTGCGGTGGCAGCAGCCGCAGCGCGGCGTCCACGTCCAGCCTGGTGTCGGAGGCGCGGGCCGGATCACCGTCCTGCGCGACCAGGGCCTCGAACGCCTGCTCGTCCCCGGTGGACAGGGCGGGCCTGGCCGCGCGGCGGCGCAGCCGGTCCAGCGACGCGTTCACCACGATCCGGTGTAGCCACGTGGTGACGGCGGACTCGCCGCGGAAGTCGGCGGCGCGGCGGAACGCGGAAACCATGGCGTCCTGGAGCGCGTCGGCGGCTTCCTCCGGATCGCACAGGGTGCGCAGCGCCACCGCCCACAGCCGGTCCCGGTGCCTGCGGAACAGCTCGCCGAACGCCTCGGCATCCCCGGCCACGTGCCGGCGGAGCAGCTCGTGGTCAGTGGGCGAGCCCTCATCCGGCATGCCGCATCAGCCCGGCTGGCCCGCGGCGAAACCGTGCACCGTGACGTCGTAGATCAGCGCCTCGTACCGGCCCGGGTTGCTGGCCAGCGGCGGCAGGTCGGTGATCCAGATCAGCACGTACCGGCCGGTGACCTGCTTGGTCACGTCGAAGGTGGTGCTGCCCTGGGCGGCGCTCGAGCTCTGTACCGGGGTGAACGCGTGCAGCGTCGCGGCGCTGGCCGGGCTGCTGTCGCCGACCTCGATCACGACGTGGGTGCAGCAACTGGCGCCGAACTGGACCGTTAGCTGGCTCAGCCGCACCGGCCTGCCCATGTCGAGGATCAGCCCGGTGCCCTTCTTCAGGTTCCCGAACCGGTGACTGAAGTAGTAGCTGGTGTGCCAGGCCGTGCTGGCGCTGCCGTCGATCGCCTTCGGGGCCTCGGCGGGATCGTCGTCGTCGCTGCTGCCGAGCGGGTTGTAGACGCTCGCGCTGACCGGCTTGAGCGGAACGGCCGCCGCCGCGCTCTGCGACGACGACTGCGTGCTGCTCGGCGCCGGCGTCGGCGAGTGGTTCAGGCTACGGCTGATCGCCCAGCCGGCCACCCCGACCGCCGCCAGGACCAGCACGATCACGATGGTGATGACGGCGCGGGCCGCGTTGGAGCGCTCGCCCGGCAGCTTGCGGCCGCCACCTGGCCGGGGACGCGGCCCTGGATGCGGCCCATGATGCGGCGGTGCCTCCGGCGGCGGGTACGGGCTGGTCGACCCGTCCGGCTGATAACCGTAGCCCGGCGGGCCAGCCCGGACCGGTGTGATCCCGGTGGAAAACGGCAACGGCAGCGGCGGGGCGGCGCTGGCCAGGGCGTCGGCGAAGCTCGCGGCGGTGCTCAGCGCAGGCCCGTTGCGGTTCGGCTGCTGGAACAGCGCCCGGCAGGTGACGTCGTCGACGCCGGCCGGGACGCCCGCGGACACCTGGCGCGGCGTGCACAGGCCCGAGCCGTTCTCCGGCGCGGGCGGCAGTAGTGCTGGCCTGGCCGCCTGCGGCGACGGGCCGGGCGCGGACCCGTCGGAGCCCGGCTGGCCGGGCCAGTAACCGGTCAGCGCGGCGTAGAGCAGCCGGGCCAGATCCCTCGTGTCGGTGAGTTCCGGGTCGTCCGTGCCGTCGCCGGACGCGGTCAGGGCGGGGCCGGCCAGTGCGGCGTCGATGCCGAGCCCGGCGATCTTCACCCCGCCGCCCGCCGTCCAGTGCAGGCAGGCCGGGTCCAGCCTCAGGTGCGCCAGGCCGATTTCGTGCGCGACCGCGATCGCCCGCGCCGCCTCCACCATCAGCGCGGCCGCGCGGGGCGGCTCGAGCGGGCCTTCGGAGAGCATGTCAAGCAGCGACTCCGTGGCCACCCACTCCAGCACCACGTAGGCGAACTCTTCGCCGTCCTCCACGTCGAACACCTGGGAGAAGCGCGGGTCGCCGAGCCTGCTCGCGGCCCGGGCGGCGGTCACCGTCTCGGTCACCCGGGGGAAACCTGTCGCGAACGTGAGCACGGTGACGGAACGGGCGAGGGTCTCGTCCGTGGCTTTCCAGTACGTCCAGCCGGTGCCCGAGCTGACCTGGTCGACGAGACGGTACCGTCCCGCCAGCCGAGTTCCAGGTTCCGACGTGTATGTGCTCATAGGTTGCCACCCATGCTAATGCCGGCCACTTAGTGTTGGCTTCTCAGTGCTGGCTTCTCAGTGTTGCCTTCTCTGGCTGAACCTAGCCGCCATCGTCTTCATCAGGAATCCGAACTCGGCTACACGCAGTGACCTGGCACAGAGGGCATAGAGCCCGATCGCGCCGCCGCCGCCCACGACGGTGACCACGAGGCCGTAGGCCGGGCTGGGGTCATGCACGACGTGTGCCGCGCCGGCCATGACGGCGAGCGCGAAGGCGACTCCGGGCACGGTGGCCAGGTGCATCCGGGTCAGGCTCCGGGCGATCGCCCACCCGTCCAGGCTGCCGACCCGGCGCAGCAGCAGCGCCCAGCCGGCGATCGTGCCGACCAGATTCGCCAGCCCGTACGCGACGGCGAGCCCGGCTACCACCTGGCCGGCGGGCAGCAACGACCAGGCGGTGACCGCCGCGGCGATGCTGAACACCATGGTGAGCAGGCCGACGAAGGCGGCGGTCTTGCTGTCCTGGAACGAGTAGAACACGCGCAGCTGCAGCTGGGTGAGCATGTACGGCACCAGGCCGAGGGAGAACAGGCCGAAGACCTCGCCCACGTACCTGGCGTGGGTCGCGGAGGTGCTGCCGTAGGAGAACAGCACCTCGGCCAGCGGGCCGCCGAGCACGCCGAGATAGACCGCGGCCGGTACCACGATCACCGATGCCAGCCGGACGCCGATCGAGAAGTCGTCCCGGACCAGCGAATACCGGCGCGTGCTCGCGTGCTCGCTCATCCGGGGCAGCAGCGCCGTGATCACCGAGATGCCGACGATCGCGTAAGGCAGCTGGAACAGCTGCCACGCGATCGAATAGGCGGAGTAGCCGTTCACTCCGGGCGACGCCTTGTTGGCCAGGATCTGGACGATCAGGTTGCCGGCCCACTGGGTGATCACGTAGACCGACATCCAGCCGGCCATCCGGCCCATCTCGGACACCTCGCCCGGCCGGAACCCGAGCGTGGCCCGCCACCGGAACCCGGCCGCCCGCAGCGACGGGAACAGCGCCACGGTCTGTGCCACCACACCCAGCGTGGTGCCGATCCCGAGCAGCTGGACCCCGGCCGGGGAGATCGTCCACGGCTCCTTGTTGACGCCGATCGTGACGAAGTAGAGCCCGCCGACGACGATCACGATCAGGTTGTTGACCACCGGCGCCCACATCGGCGCCGCGAACCGGCCCCGGGTGTTGAGGATCGCCCCGATCAGCGAGCTCATCCCGTAGAAGAAGATCTGCGGGATGAACCAGTACGCCCACACCACCATCAGGTTGTGCTCGGCGGCGAGGTGGCTGCCCGGCGGGCCGTTGATGCTGCCCGCGTACAGGTCCACCAGCGGACCGGCCAGCAGCGTGGCCAGCACGGTGACCGCCAGCAGGGCTAGCGCGCCCAGGGTGAAGATCCGCTGCGCGTAGGCCTCGCCCCGGTCCGGGTCGCGCCGCGCCGCCCGGACCAGCAGCGGTACCACCACGCTGGTGAAGATGCCGCCGAGCATCAGATAGTAGACGGTGTTCGGCAGCGTGTTGGAGTTGTTGTAGGCGTTGCCGAGCGCCCCGATGCCGACCGCGTACACCAGGACGAGCGTGCGCAGGAAGCCGGTGGCCCGGGAGGCCAGGGTGCCGACCGCCATGCCGGCGCCGGACCGGATCAGGCTGGAGCGCTGGGTCGCGGCCGGCCGTGGGGTTCCGGCATGCCGGGCGCCCGCCGCGGGGCCGGCCGGCCCGCGAGGCCCGCCGCCTGGGCCACCCGGGCCACCCGGGCCACCTGGCCCGCCGGGGGGACCGGGCGGCCTGGCCGGGGTGAAGGTGGGCTGCGGGCGAAGCGGCTGGGTCGAAGGGGCCGGGCCGGGGGCAGGGGAACGGTGCGGCCGGGTCGGCGGGGCCGGCCACTTGAGCGCGAGCGGCAGCGTCGTCTCGGCCGGGCTCGGGCCGCCGCCCGGCATCGGGCCCTCGATCGGCGGCAGTGGATCGGGGGCGGCGTGCCGCCCCCGGCGCGAGGGTTCGCCGTCGTCCGGTCCCGGCTCGTCCGGCCACGGCGGCTCCTGGCCGCGGGCGTCGTCCCGCCCGGGGTCAGGTGTCGTCGACCCAGCGTCGTGCATCGGCCAGGTCATCCGGTGCCTCCGTCGGGTGTCGCGCTTCGCTGGTGCCAGTCACGACGCTACCCTCTGGGTCCGCCTCTTCGTTGACGAGATGCGTGTCGTCGTGCAGCCACCGCCGCACGGCGCGGTACAGCGAGGTGAGCACGAGGACGCCGATCGCTGCGCCGATGAGGAATAGGATCGCCCGGCCGTACCTGGTGGACAGGACGGTGAGCGAGGTCTCGGTGCCCGGCAGCGCCGTTCCGTTCGCGCTGGTGAGGCTGAGCTCGATCTGGGTGGACCCCTGCGGGGCCGAGCTGACCGCCAGGCGCACCGTGGCCGGCTGCTGGGGCGGGATGATCACCGGGGCGGCGAGGCGGCCGACGGTCAGCTGAGACGTCCGGCCTGGCATGTTGACCACACTGGCGACCACCCGGACCTGTATGGCCTGGTGCAGGCCGTTCTGGATGGACACCGGGACCTGCCCGGAGGAACCGCCCATCGGCACCTGGGCCGAGGTGATGATCTTGACCTTCTTATTCGCGGTCGTGATGTACTCGGACAGGCGGCCGGCCAGCGCAGCGCCCTGCGCCGCGCCGCGCCCGCGCCAGGTGGCCGACTCCGCGGCGAGCAGCGCCTCGTCCAGGGAGCGCGTGTAGGGCGCCGCGGGCTTGTAGAGCATGGACTTGTACACGCCGAGCCGGGCGCCGAGGCCGCGCACCTTGCTCAGGTAGCCGCGGCTGAGTTCGCCGGGGCTCGCCTTGCTGTTCGGCGGCGAGTGCCTGGGCATCGCACGCTCGGTGTCCGGTGCCGAGCTCAGGCTGCTAAGTGGGGCCGCTGTCAGCCACGGGGCGGTCGCGGTCTCGCCGAGCAGATCGCCGGCGAGCGCCTCCGACGGGCTCCAGTCGTCCGGCGGCGCCACCACGATCGTGCGCTTGGAATCGGGAGCCTCGGCGGCGATCATCGCCGTCTCGGCCAGGAACCGCTGCCGGACGGCGAACTCGGTGTTCTCCGGCAGGGTGCCGGAACTCGTGTTGCCGGCCCTGAGCACTCCGGTCAGGGTGTTGTCGGACAGAAGCACGTTCATCGGCAGGCCCGCGACCCGGAGCGAGGCGACCGAGTCGTCCGGCCGGAAGAGGTTGGCGCCATCCACGACGGGCGGCATCTCGCCGCTGTTCAGCACGACCGTGCTGACGTGCTCGGCGGCGGCGAGGTTGGTGAGCACCGACAGATCCGCCATGCCGCCGGGCGGCCACGCGACGTCGTTCACGAACGTTCCGTGCAGCACGCTGGTCGCCACCGCCTCTCCGGTGCGGTACGCGGTGGCGAGATCCTTGGTCAGGCCCTGGTGGACCAGAGCCGTCATGTCCACGTTGGCGTACGGAGTGAGTACGGTCGGCTGGTCCGGCGTGACCTTCCTGAGCGCGGCCAGCCAGCTCGCCGCGGCAGTGCTGGCCGGCTGGGGGGCGCCGCCGGTGCAGCTCGGCTGACCGCCCACCCAGTACCGGCCGGTCATCGTGCTCACGTCGCTGAGCAGCGCCGGGTCGATGACCCAGGTCAGGTCGGCGCCGGGATGGCTCGCCCCGGCGTCGAGCAGAGCGGACAGGCGACCGCCCTGGCGCAGCGCGCTCGCCAGGTCGTTGCTGGTCAGTGTGGCGGTGCACACCTTCTGGTGGGGCTGGTCGATGAGCGGCCAGAGCCAGGAGATCTTCAGCGGGCGCGCCAGGCCCGCCGCCCGGGACCCGGACCAGAACGGCAGCAGCGTCTGCTCGGAGGAGATCAGGTTGCCGGCTACGTCCTGCAGCTGGGCGGTCACCCCGTACACGCCGAAGCTGGTGATCCCCTGGGTGCCGGCCCGGAACGACGCGGACCACGAGGCGGTGGCGCCGGGCGCCAGGCCGGCGGAGACAAAGAACGGGTCCCCGGCGGGTATCAGGTCGCTGGTCACGCCGCGGGACACGTAGGCGTCCATTCCGTCCCGGGTGGTGAATCGGTTCGCCGAGGTGAACAGTCGCACGTCCAGGCCGGCCTGGGTCTGGCGGGTGCCGTTGGTGACGGTTCCGGACACGGTGATCGTGGCGCCGGGCGAGGCGTACGACGGGTTCATCGCGTTGATGGTCACCGACAAGTGCCCCGCGCTGGCCCGTTCGGCCTGGCTGGCCTGGCTGGCCTGCGCCGGAGCGGCCGACACCAGCCCGCCCGCCAGGATCGCCGGCAGGATTGCCGCCGGGACGGCGAACACGGCGGCGACCCGGAGGGTCCGCCTGAGATTCGCCTTCAGCAAGCCGCGCACACCTGGAATGCTAGTGTCTTGAAAAAGGTTCGCGTCCGGCAAAGAACCCGGTTGTTCGCGCGGAACCCCCGCGGTCGCTACTCTCGATGGCCGTGCCCATGAGCAACGAACAGCGGAAAGCGGCCGCCGCGCTGCTGCGCGAGCGAGTGCCAGCAGCCGCCGAGATTGGCCACCTGTTCGTGCGCCACGGCCACGAGCTCGCGCTGGTCGGCGGGCTGGTCCGGGATGTCCTCCTCGGTCAGTCTCCCGCCGGCGACCTCGACATGGCCACCGATGCGACGCCGGAGCAGGTCCTGGCGATTATCGACGGCTGGGCCGACGCGGTGTGGACAGTCGGGATCGCGTTCGGCACCATCGGGCTGCGCAAGGGAAACGCGGTCTTCGAGATCACCACCTACCGCAGCGAGCAGTACGGCCGGACCTCGCGCAAGCCCGACGTGCAGTACGGCACGTCGCTGGAGGAGGATCTAGGCCGCCGCGATTTCACCGTCAACGCGATGGCGGCCCGGCTGCCCGGATACGACTTCACCGACCCGTTCGGCGGCCTCGAGGCGCTCCGGGAGAAGGTGCTGCGGACACCGGGCCCGCCGGAGCGGTCGTTCGACGACGACCCGCTGCGCATCCTGCGCGCGGCCAGGTTCGCGGCCAAGCTGGGGTTCACGATCCCGGACGAGGTACGCGCCGCAATGACCGACCAGGCCGGCCGCCTGGAGATCGTGTCGGCCGAGCGGATCACCAGCGAGCTGACCAAGCTGATGCTGACCCCCGATCCGGCCCTCGGCGTCGACGTCCTGGTGCAGACCGGCGTGGCCGACGAGGTACTGCCCGAGGTGTCCAGGCTCCGGATGGAGGCCGACGAGCATCACCGGCACAAGGACGTCTACCAGCACAGCCTCACCGTGCTGCGGCAGGCGATCGCGCTGGAGCCGCGGTACGGGCTTGACGGCGACGGTGATCTTATCGTCCGGCTGGCCGCGCTGCTGCACGACATCGGCAAGCCGAAGACCAGGACCCTGCTGCCGGACGGGCGGGTTGCCTTCCACCTGCACGAGGTGATCGGCGCGAAGATGACCAAGCGCAGGCTGACCGCGCTGCGCTTCTCGAACGACGTGGTCAGGGACGTATCCAGGCTGGTAGAGCTGCACCTGCGGTTCCACGGCTACGGTGAAGGCGAGTGGACGGACTCGGCGGTCCGGCGGTACGTCCGCGACGCCGGGCCGCTGCTGACCCGGCTGCACGTGCTGACCCGGGCCGACTGCACCACGAGGAACCGCGGGAAGGCGGCCAGGCTGGCCCGCGCCTACGACGGCCTCGAACAGCGCATCGCGGAGCTCAGCGAGCAGGAGGAACTGGACAAGCTACGGCCTGAGCTCGACGGCAACGCGATCATGCGCACCCTCGGCATCCCGCCCGGCCCGGCAGTGGGGAAGGCCTACAACTTCCTGCTCGAGCTGCGGATCAACCAGGGCGAGCTGGGCGCCGAACGCGTCACTCAGGTGTTGCTTGACTGGGCCGCCGCGGAGGGGATCTCCGGCTCCGAGCCGCCGGACGAGGACTGATCCCGCCGGCGGGCCAGCCAGTAGCCGGCCGCGACCACGGCGTAGCCCGCCGCCACCAGGCCGATCAGGACGGGGGAATGACCGTCGGCGGGCATGATGACCACGCTGAGCGCCGCCCCGGCGACGTACGCGGCGTTGAACATCATGTCGTAGAACGCGAACACCCGGCCGCGGTAGGCGTCGTCCACCTCTTCCTGCAGGATCGTGACGGCGCAGATGGCCACGCCCTGCCGGGTGAGGTACAGGCAGAACCCGATGGCCAGGTACGCGGGCTGGCTGAATGTCTCGCCCAGCACGAGGGTCACCACGGCGCTCGCGGCGAGCAGCAGCGTGATCCAGGCGGGCTTGGACAGCCGCCTGGTCACCGGCGGGGTGACCAGCGCCGCGCAGGCGTAGCCGATCCCGGACAGGACCACCAGCGCGCCGAAGTGACCCTCGGCCACGCTGACGCTGGACCGGTAGAAGTAGTTCCGGTAGAGCAGGATCGACATCAGGAACAGCGGCCCGAACACGAAGCTGAAGCCGCCGGTCGCGCCGAGCGCCGCGGCCGGCCCGCGCCGTCGGGCCACGTACCTGGCGCCGTCGGCCAGCCCGGCAGCGACCGAGGCGAGCTCGCCGAGCAGCGGCCCGCGCCGTGCCTGTGCGCCCGCCGGGCCGAGCCTGTCCCGGGCCATGGTGGCCGCGACCAGGCTCGCCGCCACGTAACAGCACCCTCCGACCAGCAGCGTGATGGCGGCGCCGCGCTCGGTGTTGCCGGTGGCCACGTTGAGCCCCAGGGCGACGACGCCGCCGATCGTGGCCGAGATGCCGCCCGCGGTCGGCGAGACCGAGTTCGCCATCACCAGCTTGTCCTCGGCCACCACGTGCGGCAGCGCGGCCGAGAGCGAGGACAGGAAGAACCGGTTCACGCCGAGGACGAGCAGGACCGCGACGTAGAGCAGCACGCCGCGGTTGCCCAGCGCCATGAACGCCGCGGTCAGCGCCACGAAGACCGACCGGAGCAGGGCCGACCAGACCAGGATCTGGCGCCTGGCCCAGCGGTCGATGAACACCCCGGCGAACGGGCCGATCAGCGAGTACGGCAGGTAGAGGACGGCGAAGGCCGCCGCCCCGGCCGCCGGGCTCGGGAACGTGGTCGCGTTGAAGAACACGTAGGTGCCGACCCCGGCCGTGACGACGCCGTCTCCGGCCTGGGAAATCAGCCGGGTCGCGAACAGCCTCCGGAAATCGCGCCCGGCCAGCACCCCGCGCAAGTCGGCCCAGACCGCCGATTTGGACCCATTGGCCACCCCACCAGCTTAAGGCGGGGTTGCCCGGTACGTTATCTGGCGACCTCGCCGACAATGAACTTTTCGACTAGGTCCCGGCAGATGTCGTCGCCGTACTGCTCCGGCGGCGACTTCATGAAGTAGGAGCTGGCCGAGGTCACCGGCCCGCCGATACCCCGGTCGAGCGCGATCTTGGCCGCGCGCACCGCGTCGATGATCACCCCGGCGGAGTTGGGCGAGTCCCAGACCTCGAGCTTGTACTCCAGGTTGAGCGGCACGTCGCCGAAGGCGCGGCCCTCCAGCCGGACGTAGGCCATCTTCCGGTCGTCCAGCCACGGCACGTGGTCGGACGGGCCGATGTGCACCGCGGCGCGTTCCATCTCGTGCGGGATCTGGGAGGTGACCGCCTGGGTCTTGGAGATCTTCTTGGACTGGAGCCTTTTGCGCTCCAGCATGTTCATGAAGTCCATGTTGCCGCCGAAGTTCAGCTGGTAGGTGCGGAGCAGCTCGACCCCGCGGTCCTCGAACAGCTTGGCCATCACGCGGTGCGTGATGGTGGCGCCGACCTGGGACTTGATGT
>WNGJ01004691.1_pt1 | contig 14262 bp, 17 predicted proteins | sample 5400611 | NCBI WGS metagenome assembly WNGJ01 (sample SAMN13153375, study PRJNA577476) | soil metagenome | isolation source: 40 cm soil or saprolite under Garry oak tree replicate 1 | place: USA:California | collected 2016-06-15 | reverse complement strand
TCTCCTTATACCCCCAATCGAATACATGGGCACCGCGCAGCCGTCCACTAAGCGCGTGGCTTCCCGACAGTAGCGACCCCAAGCCCGGCGTTGATAGCGTGAACCAATGACGGTTCGCCGGGTCGTCGTCGATCACGTGCTCTTCGTCGTGGCAGACCTGGACGCGAGCCGGGGGCTCTATACAGCCGCCCTCGCCCCACTCGGCTATGAGGAACTTTACGTTCAGGACGACTGTGTCTCCTACGGGGCCGAGGAACTGGACGACTTCACGATCTGCCGTGGGGAGCCCGTGACCACAGCGGCGCATGTTGCGTTCTCCGCCGAGGGTCGGGACGCCGTGGATGCATTCTTCGCGGCCGCCATCGCAAACGGCGCGACCGTCCGCGGCGAGCCCGGGGTCTGGACGCAGTACTCCGAGCGGTACTACGCGGCATTCGTCAACGACTTGCATCAGAACAACGTCGAGGCCGTCTGGCATGCGCCCGAGCCGGTCGCCAACGCCCCGCTCCGATCGGGCGTTCCATAACCGTCGCGTAGATACGAGGTACATAGCCGAACCCTCGGGCATCCGAGGATGCCTTCCCTGGCGAGGGGGATCAGCCGACATCCGTGACGGTGAACGTCGTTGCTGCACGGAAGGCAGCAGCAGAGCGCGACTTCGCCGGCTGGGAGGGTTCCTGGCGGACGCACCGGGTACTAGAGTGATCTCGTGCCGGACACTCCACTCGAAGAGGCGCAGGACATGCTCGCCCAGGCGAAGGCGATAGGGGCCAGGGTCCGGGAGAACGAGCAGGTGATCTTGGACATGTCCACCGAGGACCTGGAGGAGCTCAGGAAGGACCTAGCGGACTCCGTCGCGGTCGCCTCCGCCACGATCGCTCAGATCAAGACGTTGCTCGCCGATCGCGACACCTCATAACAACGGGCGTTCCGCTCGCCTCTGACGTGCATTTCCGCAGGTCAGCAGACCGTTGAGCGCAGGGTAAGCGTCAAGAAAGCGCATTCTAGTCCGGCCGCGATTATCCTCCGGGGTACTGGTCCTTGATCTCCCTCCACCGGAAACAATCTGCTACGTGGCAATTGACTAAGCCGCACGCTTGCATGAACGCATAGCACACGGTCGGTCCGACGAAGGCGAACCCTCTGCGCTTCAGCTCCTTCGACATGGCTCGGGATGCCGGCGTCTCAGCCGGGATGTCGCCCATCCGCTTCCATCGTTTCACCGTAGGGGACCCGTCGACGAACGACCACAGGAACGTGTCGAGCGGTCCGTCGGTGCCCAGCGCGCGGATCGCGGCTGCGTTCCGAACCACGGACTCGACCTTCAGGCGGTTCCGCACGATCGATGGATCCTTCAACAAGCGCTCCACGCGGGCGGGGGTGAAGCGGGCGACCTTCGCCGGATCGAACGACGCGAACGCCCGGCGGTATCCCTCACGCTTGTGCAGGATCGTGGACCAGGACAGACCGGCCTGCGCACCTTCGAGGCTGAGCATCTCGAAAAGACGGGCCTCGTCGTGTACGGGCACGCCCCACTCCTCGTCGTGATAGGTGAGGTACTCGGGATCGTTCGTGGGAGCCCACGCGCAGCGGACGGGCACGACAGGCTCAGACAACGCGCGCGGCGTGCGTGTAGACGTTGCACCGGCCGTCGCGCACGAACCCGATCACCGTCACGCCGAGCCGATCGGCGGCATCGACGGCGAGCGACGAGGGAGCGCCGACCGCGCTCACGACCGGGATCCCCGCTACGGCGGCCTTCTGGACGATCTCGAACGAGACCCGCCCCGACACCTGCACGATGCGTTCGGAGAGCGGAACGGCGCCGGCCAGCAGCTGCTCGCCGATCACCTTGTCGATCGCGTTGTGGCGGCCGACATCCTCACGGACGCTCACGAGCTCGCCGTCGGCTGCGAACAGCCCGGCGGCGTGCAGACCGCCCGTCCGGTCGAACACGCGCTGCGCCGACCGCAGCCGGTCCGGGAGCTCAACGATCGTCGCCGCCGGGACCGTGAACCCCAGCGGGATCGGAGCGCACCGAACCTCGATGTCCTCGAGGGCTGCCTTCCCGCACACGCCGCAGGATGACGTCGCGAAGAAGTTCCGGTGCAGGACGGTCTGGTCGAAGGGCTCCGCGAGCGCGACCGTCACGACGTTGTACCGCTGCTCCTCGGTGTCGACGTCGTCGCAGTACGCCACCTGCCGGACGTCGCCAGGCCGGATCAGGCCCTCGGTGAAGAGGAACCCCGCCGCGAGCTCGAAGTCGGCGCCGGGCGTCCGCATCGTCACTGCGACGCGAACCGCCTCTTGGCCAGGTCCGTGTGCTCGGATCTCCATCGGCTCCTCGGTGGCGAGCGCGTCCGCGCGCTCGTTGCGGATCCCACCCGCGAGCGCGACCACACGCACCGGCGTCACGTTCTTCCGCAGCGGTTCGGAGACGGCCATCTGACAAGTATCGCTCCTCGCGCCGGACCACGACCCGGCTGCGCTATCGTCCGGAGACCACCGAAGAAGGAGCGGATCCCGTCATGAAGTCAGGGCTCGAGATCGCCCAGGGAGCGACGATGGAGCCGATCCTCGATGTGGCCACGGCGGTGGGGATCCTGCCGGAGGAGCTTCGTCCGTACGGGACCTACCGGGCGAAGGTCGCGCTCTCGATCCTGGACCGCTTACGCGAGAGCCCCGACGGCAAGCTCGTGATCACCACCGCGATCACGCCGACCAAGGCCGGGGAAGGCAAGACGACGACCTCCGTCTCACTCACGCAGGGGCTGGGCGTCCTGGGGAAGAAGGTCGCGCTGGCCATCCGCGAGCCCTCGATGGGACCGGTGTTCGGCATCAAGGGCGGTGGAACCGGAGGCGGCTACGCACAGGTCGTGCCGATGGAGGACATCAACCTCCACTTCAACGGAGACTTCCACGCGGTCACCGCGGCGCACAACCTCCTCGCCGCGGCCCTCGACGCCTCGATCTTCCACGGCAACCCCCTCGGGATCGATCCGCAGACGATCACGTGGCCACGGACGATGGATGTGAACGACCGCGAGCTCCGTCGAACGGTCGTCGGCCTGGGCGGCAAGGCGCACGGGATCCCTCGGGAGAACGAGTTCGTGATCACGGCGGCTTCGGAGATCATGGCGATCCTCGCGCTCACGGCGGATCTGCAAGATCTCCGAGCGCGTCTCGGCCGAGTGGTCGTCGCGTCCACGTACGACGGCGAGCCCGTGATCGCCGAACAGCTCCGCGTCGCCGGGGCGATGACGGTGGTGATGCGCGACGCGATCGAACCCAACCTCGTGCAGACGCTCGAGCATCAGCCGGTCTTCATCCACGCAGGGCCGTTCGGAAACATCGCCCACGCGAACAACTCGATCATCGAGGATCGGATCGCTCTCAAGCTCGCGGACTACGTCGTCACCGAGGCCGGGTTCGGCAGCGACCTCGGCTTCCAGAAGTTCTGCGACATCGTGTGCCGGCTCGGCGGGTTCGCCCCGACGGCCGGCGTGTTGGTGACGACGGTCCGTGCCACGAAGTCCCATGGAGGCAAGCCGTTCACCGAGCTGGGCTCGGAAGACCTCGACGCGCTCCGGCGGGGCCTCGACAACCTCGAGGCGCACATCGGCATCATCCGTCGCTACGGTCTGCCGTGCGTCGTGTCGATCAACAACTTCCCCACGGACACTGAGGCCGAGCTGGAGCTGATCCATGAGCTCGCGGTCGGCGCCGGCGCGGAGACGGTCGTCGTGAACCGAGGCTTCGCCGAGGGCGGCAAGGGCGCCGTCGAACTGGCGGAGGCCGTGATCGCCGCGTGCGAACGACCGGGCTCGTTCCATCAACTCACGCCCGACGGAACGCCGCTCCGCGAGCAGATCGACGCGATCGCGACCACGTTGTACGGCGCCGACGGCGTCGACTTCCTGCCGCAGGCCGAGACCGATCTGACACGGATGGACCGTCTCGGCTTCGGGACGGTCCCCGTGTGCATGGCCAAGACGCACCTGTCGCTCAGCCACGAGCCCACGTGGCTCAACCGGCCACGCGGCTATCGACTCCCGGTGCGAAGCGTCGTCCCCGCCGCCGGCGCGGGGTTCGTGGTCGTCCTGTGCGGCGAGATGCAACGGATGCCGGGACTAGGCCGAACGCCGAACTTCACGGAGGTGGACATCGGGTCGGACGGCCGCACGACCGGCTTGTTCTGAAGGTCAGGCGACGTCGTCGTCCGAAGGCATCACGCAGAACTCGTTGCCCTCCGGATCGAGCATCACGCACCACATGCCGCCGTCCCCCTCGGCCCAGTTGCGGATCGAGGCCCCCAACCCCTCCAGTCGCTCCACCTCGGTCTCCAGCTCCTCGCCGGCCTGGAGGTCGAGGTGCATCCGGTTCTTGACCACCTTGTCCTCGGGCACTTCGACCAGGAAGATCACGGGCAGGTCCGAGTCGTCGGGCGGCTCGACCATCACGGTCGGATCGTCCTCGGGATCGAAGATCCCCTTCGACGCGAGCCGCGCGAGCTCCTCCTCGTCGTACGGGGCGACGCGCCACTCGAGCGCCGCGGCCCAGAACCGTGCGAGTGGGGCCGCGTCGCGGCAGTCCAACACGACCGCGTCGATCCTCACGGTTTCAGCCTGCCGCGACGCGGCCCCGCGCGCAAGCCCTGCCAGCACGGGTGGGATCAGGCGTGGACGGCGATCACGAAGGCCTCGCCGACGTCGCGCAGGATCGACTGCGCTCGGTTCCGGAGCGAGCTCGCCGAGTCCGACAGCTCGCGCTGCCTCGTCTTGTCGATGAACGTGATCGCGTTGATGTCGACGTTGGCGAGCGCCGACAGCGCCGCGGCGTGCAACGCCGCGGCCGCGCTGTACGCGTCCGACGCGGCGTTGGGGTTGCCCGAGGTGATCGCTTCCTCCGCGATGCCCATCAGGTACACCGAACGGCGAGCGATCTCGAGCGGCACATCGGCCGCATCCTCCAGCGCGTGCTGGAGCGTGTAGGTGCGGACGTGCTGCTCCTCCGCCGTCTCCTTCGGCAGCTTGTAGGCGGCCATCACGTTGCGATAGGCGGCAGCGTCGCGGTCGGCCAGGCCCAACAGGATGTGCCGTTCCTCGTCGCACTCCTCGGCCATCGCCGCCATCCGCCCGGCCACCTCTTCGAACCCCTTCTTCTTGAGCGTCAGGCGGGCGACCATCGAGATCAACGACGCGCCGGCCGCCGCCGAGATGCCGGCCCACGCCCCGCCACCGGGGGTCGGCGCGTCGGACCCGAGCTCGTCGAGGAACCGCTGGATCCGCTGCCCTCCGAGTGGGACGTCCACCGTGATCGCGGGTTGCGGCATCGCAACGCTCTTCCCGGTGGTCCAGCCGGCCGACGAGCGTTCCGGCGGGGTCCCTTCGTCCATGTCGCTCATCCGGCTCCCTCGATCTGGCGCTCCAGGACCTGGCGGTCCGCATCGAATCCTCGCAGGCGGACGTGGGCGATGTCTCCTTCGCCGAGCGCAGCCTCCGGAACCAGGCCCACGATCTCCGAGTCCGTGATCCGCAGCCCCCGTGCCTCGGCCTCCCGGGCGACGGCGTCGAACGCGTCGACGATCCCCGTGACCTCATGGTCGACGAGGTTCATCGACACGGTGACGCATCCCCGCTCCGGCACGAGGAACCCGATCGCCCGCAGCGCCGGGAGTCCCCCACCCGAGGTCCTGACCGTGCGGGCGATCGCCCGGGCGCCGTCCTCGTCCGTCCCGTCGAGGTAGACGTTGAACGCGATCAGCGGCTTGCGCGCGCCGACGGCCGTGGCGCCGCCAGCGCCGAGCGCGTGTGGACCGAAGTCGGGCAGACGCTCGCCACGCGCGACGGCATCGCGGAGCCCTTCGAACTCGCCCCTGCGCACCTCCGCAAGGGACGCGCGATCGGGATCGAGGGCCGCTTGATCGTAGAGGTAGACCGGGAGGTCCAGGGACGTCGCCAGCTCCTTCGCGAAGCTCCGCGCGAGCTCGACGCAGTCGTCCATCGTCACGCCGCGGACCGGCATGAAGGGGATCACATCGGCGGCGCCCATCCGCGGGTGGCCACCGGTGTGGTGTTCCATGTCGATCAGCGCGACGGCGACGCGCGCGCCGGAGAGCGCCGCGTGCGCGACGGCGTCCCGGTCACCGAGCACGGTCGTGTCGAGCCGGTTGTGGTCCGGGTCGGCCTGACGGAAGACCAGATGGGCGCCGGGGACCTGCAAAGCCCTGCAGATGGCGTCGATCACGTCGGCCCGGCGACCCTCGCTGAAGTTCGGAACGACGCCGAACAGCTGCTCCGCCACCACGGGCGCGACTCTAGCGCGCGCCTCAGTCGCGCGGCCGCCGTTTCTGGGGATCCAGGATCGACAACGGCGCGACCGTCGCCGCCGCCGTGCCGTCGCCGACCGCGACCTCGACCTTCTCGCCGTCAGCGGCGACATCGGCGTCCAGCACCGCGAGACCGATCGTGCCCACGCGGGGGCTGGAGGCGGGCGACGTGACCACGCCCACCTCGCTGCCGTCCTTCGTGACGGCCGCTCCGTAGTCGGGCGCGGCGTCGCCCTCGATCTGCAGGGTCTTGAACCGCTTCGGGGGGTCCTCCCCTCGTTCGCCCAACGCCGTCGCTGCGACGCACTCGGTGTCCGTCTTGATGAACCGGTCCATCGACAGGTCCCACGGGGAACGGTCGCCGGGGTCGTAGTCCACCGCGATGATGATCAGGCCGACTTCGGTGCGGGCCAGGTCGATCGCGGTCAACCCGAACGGCACGGCACCCGCCGCGATGAGCGCATCCCAGACGGTCTGCGCGTCCTCCGGCGCAACGATCACCTCGTACCCGTGCTCACCGCTGAACCCCGTGCGGGTCACCGTGGCCGGCACGCCGGCGACCGTCACCGGCTCCGGCCAGAACCGGAAGTACCCCAGCTCCCCGAGATCGCGATCGACCAACGGCTGCAGTGTCTCCTGGGAGGTAGAACCCTGGACGGCGATCATCGCGAGATCGTCGGTGCGGTGCTCGATCCGAGCGTCCAGGTCCCCCGCCGTCTCGCGGAACCACTCCTGGAGATCCGCGGTGTTGATCATCACCCAGAAGCGGTCGTCGGCGAACCGGTACACGTTGCCGTCGTCGATCATCTTCCCGTCGGCGTTCACGAACGCGCCGTAGCGGACCTGGCCCGGCTGCATCCCTTCCACCGTGTTGGTGAACCGTCGTTGGATCAGCCGCGCCGCGTCCGGCCCCGTTACCTCGTACTTGCACGTCGAGAAGAGATCCCAGATCCCGGTCCCGGTCCTGACGGCCTCGTACTCCTCGAGCGGGTCACGACCCTCGTGCATCGTCCAGGGGTACCCGTCCTCCCACATCGTCTCGGCCCCGTGGGCCTCGTGCCATGCATGCAGGGGCGAGCGCTTGTCGTCGGTCATTCGGGTGTCTCCTCCAGTCGTGGACGTCGTGGACGTCGCGGGCTTCAGGCGCGCGGCTTCTCCTTGGCGGGGTCGTAGATCGCGAGCACGTCGACGGTACCGGTCATCGTCGCGCCGTCGTGCTCGATCGAGACGCGGGTTCCGGGGGCAGCGAGATCCGTCCGCAACACGGCCAGGCCGATCGCTCCGAACCTGGGACTGTCGGCCGGCGACGTCAGGACCCCGACCTCCTCGCCACCATCCAGGATGGCGGATCCGTACTCGGGCAGCTGATCGCCGTCCAACCGCACCGTCACGAACCGGTTCGGGGGCGCCGCGGCCACCGCGCGAAGCTTCTCGGTTCCCATGTTGAGCTCGTTGAACGACACGAACCGGTCGAGACCCAGATCGAACGGGGTCCGCTGGTGCGGCTCGTAGTCGTAGTCGGTCACGATCATCCCGACCTCCACGCGGATCGGCTCAATCACATCCGCGCCGTACGGTGTCGCGCCGGCCCCTTCCACCGCCTCCCAGAGCGCCTCCGCATGCTGCGAACGCAGGAAGACCTCGTACCCCAGCTCACCGCTGAACCCCGTTCGGGAAAGCCAAACCGGAACACCACCGACCTGCACCTGCTCCGGCAGGAAGTGGAAGTACGGGAGCGTGTCCAGGTCCACGTCCGTGATCGTTCGCATCAGGTCGCGACTCTTGGGGCCCTGGATCTGCATGCTCGGAAGCTCCGGCGCGATGTAGCGCACCTCGACGTCGAGCCCCTTGGACGCGGCGCCGAAGTACTCCTCGCGCTCGTCCGAGTTCGTGCAGACCCACAGATGGTCCTCGGCGAAGCGGAAAACGGTTCCGTCGTCCACCAGGAGCCCGTCTTCGTCGACGAACGGGCCGTAGCGCACCTGGCCGGCGGTCATCCCGACGATGTCGGCGGTGTGCACCCGCTGCGCGGCCTCGATCGCGTCCGGCCCGGTGAACTCCCACTTGTTGAGGGGCGACAGATCCCACATCCCCACGCCCTCGCGGATCGCGCGGTACTCGGCCGCGGGGTCCCCGAAGTTCGTGACCCATAACCACCCCGCTTCGTCCGTGAAGCCGGCGGCCTTGGTGGACGTGATGGGGTGGAACGCGGTCTCCCTGGTCATGGGCTCGTTGTACCGCACGGCTGAACCGCGATTCAAGTCTGCGAGGTGGCGATGCCGGGCTCGGAACCGCCGGGAGCGCAGCGGATCGTCTCGGTCTCGGTGACGATGACGTCGACGCCGAGGTCGAAGCTGCCCATCGGAAGCTCCTTGGACATGACCTGGAGGTCGAAGGCGATCGCGATCCGCGGCACGCCCCGACGGGTGCGGCGGAGGAATCGGTCGTAGAACCCTCCCCCGTACCCGATGCGGTGCGCGGATCGGTCGAAGGCGACCCCCGGCGTCACGACCAGGTCGAGCACCTCGGGCGCGAGGATCGTCCCGTCGGCCGGCTCGCGAGCGCCGAACGAGGTTTCCTTCAGCGGGTCGCCCGGCTCGTAGGCGACCGCCTCCAGATCGCCCCCGCCCTCGATCCTCGGTAGGCAGAGCAGGACCCCCCGAGCGTGCAGTGTCTCGAGGAGCGGCTGCGTCGACACCTCCGAGCCGAAGGACCAGAACCCCATCACGACTCCGACGTCCTCGACCTCGCGAAGCGCGAGGAACCGCCGGTGGATCGCGGCGCTGCGCGCGACGCGCTCGGCCTCGCCGAGCACGTCGCGCGCAGCGAGCACCGACCGCCGGACCTCTCGTTTCGCCCGCTTCAGCTCGGACGGCCGCATCAGGTACGGAGCGTTGCGGCCACGAGCTCCGAGCGGTCCGCCGGACCCGCGGCGACGCCGATCAGCCACGTCGCTCCGACGCTCTCGACCCGGTCACGGAACCGTCGGAGGTCGTCCGCGGTTCCCCGCCAGATGTCCATCCCGAGGCCTTTGCCCGCCCGCTCCGCCTCGAGCGTGGCGAGCTCGTTCGCGTCCCGCCCGACCAACATGATCCCGCCCCAGGTCGGCGGAACCTCGGCAGGGTCCCTGCCGGCGTCGGTGGCGAGCCCCGCCAGTTCGCCGGCTCGAGCCACGAACGTTTCGGCATCGAGCCCCCACGCGTTCCACCCGTCCGCCGCCCGGGCGGCGACGCCGATCGCGGCGTCCTTCGTCCCGCCGACCCAGACCGGCGGGGAACCGGGCGGCAGGAGCGGGCCCGCGAGCGCCGGGATCCGCCGCCCGCCTTGCCACGGTCTCCCAGCGAAGAGCGCGCGGAGCGCCAGCACGGTCTCCTCGAGCAGGGCGAGGCGTTCGGGGAACGGCGGGTAGTCGAGCCCGAGCGCCGCGTGCTCGGCGCGCCCGTTCGCATCGCCCACCCCGAGCCCGAGCACGGCGCGGCCCCCGGTGACCTGGTCGAGCGCCGCCGCTTGCTTCGCCAGCATGCCGACCGGACGGAACCCGGCCCGGGTGACGAGCACGCCAACGCCGAGGCCGGGGTTCGCAGCCCCGATCGCCGCCAGCAGCGTGTAGGGCTCGAGCGAGGGTCGGTCGGGCGCCCCCGGCGGGAAGAGGTGATCCGAGGCGAACACGGCGTCGTAGCCCGCGGCCGCCGCCCGATCCGCGGACGCCATGGGCTTCGCGGGATCGGCCGTGAAGACGGTCAGCACGAGCCCCAGCTTCATCGCCGCTCCTCCAGCGCCAGCAGCGCGGCGCCGATCGCGGCGCTGTCCGTCCCCAGGTGCGCCTCCACGATCGGAACGGCGGGGCGGTACTCGGCCGCTTCCACCGCATCCACGAACGCCGCCCGCGCGGGGTCCAGGAGGAGGTCGCCGGCCCCGCCCACGCCGCCCCCGACGACGACGGTCGCGGGATCCAGCACGTTGACCAACCCGGCGATCCCCTCCCCCAGGCGGCGCCCCACCTCTGTGACGATGCCGCGCGCGACGGCATCGCCGTCGCGCGCGGCATCGACGACCATGTGCCCGGTGACGGCGTCCGGATCCCCCCCGGCACGCGCCGCGAGCGGCGCGTGCCGGCGCGCCGCGGCCCGGCCCTCACGCGTGATGGCCGAGCCGCTCGCCACCGTTTCCCAACACCCACGGTTGCCACAACCACAGACGGGCCCGTCCGGCTCCACGACGATGTGGCCCACCTCCGCCGCGAACCCGTGGGCGCCGCGGTAGAGCGAACCCCCGAGGATCAAGCCACCGCCGATCCCGGTGCCGACCCCGATGTAGAGCACGTGCGCGACCCCGCGAGCCGCCCCGACCCGGTACTCGCCGTAGGCACCCGCCGTGCAATCGTTCTCGACGATCACCCGCGTCCCGGCCGCCCGCCCGACCACCTCGGCGATCGGGGCATCGCGCCAGGCGAGGTTCGGCGCGAACCGCAGGACGCCCGTTCCCTCCTCGACGAGCCCGGCGGCACCCACGCCGACCGCGACGACGTCGGGGTCCGACACGTCGCCGAGCGCCGCGACCAGCGTCGCGAGGGTGGCGTCCATGTCGTCGGCGGGTGTCGGACGCACGGATCGCGCCAGCTCCTTGCCTTCGTCCGTCACCCGCAACGCAACGATCTTCGTGCCGCCGACGTCGATGCCGACGGCCTGCGGTGCCGCCTCGCTCATCCGATGTCGATCTTCTCGAGCCGCGTGGGGCCGGGCGGATCTCCATCGGTCGGGTGCATCTCCTCCGCCCGCGCATCGATCACCCCGCGGAACGCGAGCAGCATCTCCGTGCCCGCCTTCAGCAGGTGTTCGATCACCTCGGGCTTGAGCGGTTGGACGGCGGTGACGGCCATGCAGATCGGGCACCACGCGACCGGGCATCCGCCCTGCACGTGCGGACCGTCCGACGCAGCGGGATCCGGCACGTCGCTCGCCGGCGCGTGGGCCCTGGTCCGCTTCGCGCGCTCGTCGTTCGCGGCCTCCGCCATCGTCAGCCCCTTTCCGGGTCCGCGGGTTGTGACCCGCGACCGAACACGATCTCGAGGTGATCGCCGGCGAAGTTCGCCTCGCGGACGACCATCCTTTTGAGCGACTGCGGGAGGATCAGGTTGCGCTTGTACGACCCCACCCGAACAACCAGCTCCTCGCCCCGGCGGTGGATGTCCATGTCATCGCGGGAGACGAACGGCAGCCGCATCCGCAACACGTACCCGTCCCCCCGCTTGCGCACACGGATCGGGTCGTCGTGGTAGAGGATCGAGACCGCGTCCAGCTCCCCGTAGACCTCCTCCGCCATATCCTCCAGCAAGGGGATCCCCACCATCTCGCGATCGAACAACCGGGATAGGAGGATCGGCACGGGCTCGAAGGACTCGTGCACCGTCGCCAGGTGCTCGGCCTGGATATCCTTCCATTTCCCGAAGTAGGGATCCGTGACGTCGGGTGGCAGGACCCTGTTGACGACCACGGCGTCAACGCGATAGCCGAACAGCCCCAGATACGTGTAGGTCCGGCGTGCCTCGCTGATCACCATCTTCTCGGGGTTGACGACCAGCCGGACGGAGGAGACGGCCTCGTCGGTCAGGATGACCTTCACCGCGTCCAGGTTCCGGTGCAGGCGTTCGACCGCCTCGAACACCTGATCCGATGCGATCGGAAGCGAGGTCATCCTCGACACGAGCGGGCGGACCGCCTTCACCACCTTCCGTTCGACCGGGAAGATGCGTTCGATGTACCAGCTCATGATCTCGGGCAGGGACAGGAGCCGCAGCGTCTCGGCGGTGGGCGCGCAATCGACGATGAGACAGTCGTAGTTGCCGCTCTCGACGTGGGTCTTCACATCGATCAGCGCGAAGATCTCGTCGAGACCCGGGATCACGGTCAGCTCTTCGGCCTGGATCGTCTCGGTGCCCGCCCAGTTCATCAGTTGGACCATGTAGTCCTGGATGTCGCGCCAGTTGTCCTCAAGCCGCTCCTGCGCGTCGATCTCCTGACCCCAGAGGTTCTCGACGATCCGGGTCGGTGCACTCCCGACCCTCGTCTCGAAGGAATCCGCCAGCGAGTGCGCGGGATCGGTGGACATCACCAGCGTGCGCTCGCCGGCCTTGGCGGCACGGACCGCGGTGGCCGCCGCGACGGTCGTCTTGCCGACACCACCCTTGCCCGTGAACAGGATGACCCGCATCGGGCCAGCCTACCTCGCCGCCCTTCGACGTCAGCGGGTGGCGAGGATCGCGAGCACCGCGATGACGTTGATTGTCATGTGCGCCGCGATCGAGGCGACCAGCGTGCGTCGATGCTCGAAGACCGCGGCGAGGATCACCCCCATCGTCGCGAGCCCGAGGAACCGGATCGGCTCGACGTGGACGAACGCGAAGAACGAACCCGACAGGAGCGCGGCCCACACGAACCGCATCCGGCCACGCAGTCCCTGGAACAAGAACCCTCGGAAGTAGACCTCTTCGCAGAGCGGGGCGAGGCACACCGCCATCACGGCGTTGATCACGAGCCAGGGCCCCGCCAGGTCCTGGAGCGGGTTCGTCGTCGTCGGCTCGTGACCGGTGATCGAACGGACGACCTCCGCCGTGACCGCGATCACGACAGCTCCCGCGAGCACCGCGCCGAGGCCCGCGCCCACCCCCGCGAAGACGTCGCGCGTGTGCCAACCACCGCGGCGCAGGCCGAGCGCCGCGAGGGAACCGCGCGTGCGACGGACGTAGATGACGATGGGGATGAGCAGGCTGAGTTGTTGCGCCGCCGTCACCAGGACCGCTCCGCCGTCGGAGTCCCACCCCAGGAAGCCGAAGACGAGGTAGTTCGCGAACAGCACCAGGCCGAACGGCACCAGCGCGATCGGGAGGAACTCCTCGAGGCTCCAGACGGCCAGCGGCCATCTGCCCTCGGTGTCCGGACGAGGCGGGACCGGCGCGGCCACCGGCCGCATCACCGGGGAGGCGAGCGGCTCGCCGCCCATCAACCCATCTCGACGCGGCGCTTCAAACGTTCGAGCGCGTTCTCGATCACCCGACGGGCCCCTTCCGTCCGGATGAACCCCGGAACGAGGGGTCCGAGCTCGACGGCCAATCGGTAGGTGACCTGCGTGGTGTCCGGATCGATCTCATCGAGCAGATACTCGCCGCGCACGTCGCGAACGGCTCCGTGGGCGTCCGTCGAATCCCACGAGATGGCCGTGTCCCCGGGCGCGTACCGGTAGCGCAGGGTGTAGGACGCCTTCCCGAGGACCGGGACGTCGACCTCGAACGCGACCTCGGTCGGCCGGCCTCCTTCGCCCCGTTCACGGACGTCCGCCGACCGGACGTCGGCCCATTCCGGGTACGCCTCGTAGTCCTCGATCACCTCGACGACGTCGTCGATCGGCGCCTCGATCAGGATCGATCCTTCGGCGTGTTCCATCGGAGCAATGCTACCGGTGGGTCGCGGTCACGACGCCGAACACCAGCAGGCCCACGCCGACGAACACCACGCCGACGAGCGCCCACATCAAGACCTTCGTCTCCACGAGCAGGTCGCCTCCCTTCGCCAACCGGTGCGCCTCGAACGCCGACATCGCGTAGACGCCGACGCCGGCGACCAGGAACAACGCGAACGCCGCGACGAGCGCTCCGGATCCGGAGGCCGCGATCGCGAGCAAGACCCCGAGCCCGAACGTGACCGCGAACAGCACGCCGCGGGCGAGCCCGTCGAGGCCGCGGCCGAGCGCTCGATGTCCGAGTCCGGGGAAGATCAACGAACGGATCGCCGCGTCGCGCGGGTCGACCCGGCCCCGTTCCTCAGGAGCCCGCATAACCTGGGCGAACGGGGTGCCGCACGTCGCACAGGAATCGAGCTGGATCGGGTTCTTCCCCCCACACACCGGGCACGGCCAGAAGGGCTGCGGTCGCTCCGCCG
>WNGJ01005551.1_pt1 | contig 14266 bp, 18 predicted proteins | sample 5400611 | NCBI WGS metagenome assembly WNGJ01 (sample SAMN13153375, study PRJNA577476) | soil metagenome | isolation source: 40 cm soil or saprolite under Garry oak tree replicate 1 | place: USA:California | collected 2016-06-15 | reverse complement strand
CCTCGCCCTGCGAGAGCGGCACGGGCTTGGTGCCCGCCCCGACGAAGCCGGTGACGCCGGGCGTGTTCTTGACGACGGTCCAGGCGTCGTCGTTCAGGTCCATGTTCACGAGCACGTAGCCGGGCAGGATCCGCTTTTCGGTCTGCACCTTCTGCCCGTCCTTGGTCTCGATCACCTGCTCGGTCGGCACGACGACACGGCGGAACCGCGGGTGCTGGTTCATCGAGTCGATCCGGTGCTCGAGGTTGGTCTTGACCTTGTTCTCGTGACCGGAGTACGTGTTGATCGCATACCAACGGAACATTGCTTCAGACCCCTTCGCTATTGACCCAGGAAGACGTTCTGGACGAGCCGCTTGAAGGCGAGATCGGCCAGCCAGAGATACGCGCCGACGATGATGCAGGCGATCAGGACGACCGCGACGCCCTGGATCAGCTGCTGCTGGCCCGGCCACTCGACCTTCTTCAGCTCGGCGGCGGACTCGGCGACGAAGCGCCGAAAGCCGGAGCCCGGAAGGCGGCGCTCGACGACCGGCTCGGCCCTCGCCGCGCCGGCCAACTGCGGCTGCCGCTGAACCGGCCTCGCGTCGGCGCCGTTTCCCTGCCGCTCCTGCTCGGCGCGGCGCGCTCGGCGCTGCGCTCTCGTCTGGCGAGCCACGACGCTACGCGTCCTGGGATCGGGGGTTTACTCGGTCGCTCTGCATAGGGCTATCTCGTCTCTCTATGTGCCGTGTGGCGGCCGCACCAGCGGCAGTATTTGCGCAGCTCGACGCGGTCCGGCGTGTTCCGCTTGGACTTCGTCGTCTGGTAGTTCCGCCGCTTGCAGTCGGTGCAAGCGAGGGTGATCGCGTCTCGTACTCCGGTTGCCAACTCAAAAACTCCTGGTTGCGTGCGTGGAAACGACCGGAAGGCAGTCCCTCCCGGCCGGCTGCCCGATTGTAGCGACGACTCGTGCCGGGGGCGTGGCCCGGCCCGGTCGCATGCTCCAGATAGCGGCGGAAGGACTCGAACCTTCGACCTTCGGATTATGATTCCGCTGCTCTAACCAGCTGAGCTACGCCGCCACGCGTCCGCGAGTTTAGCCAACCAATTCCGGGGCCGATTCGAGCGCGAACGGGCGCCGGTTGCCCGGATAGGCTGCGGGCATGGCCGCAATCGAGGCGGAGAAACTACGCCGGACCTACAGGCAGACGTCGGGCTTCCTCCGGCGCCGGACGAAGACGATCGAGGCCGTGCGCGGGATCGACTTCGAGGTCAACGAGGGCGAGCTCTTCGGCCTGCTCGGGCCGAACGGCGCCGGCAAGACGACCACGATCAAGATGCTCGTGACGCTGCTGATCCCGACCTCGGGAGCGGCCCGGGTGCTCGGACACGACGTCGTGCGCGACGCCCGCGCGGTGCGGCGGAAGATCGGCTACGTCTTCGGCGGTGACCGCGGCGCGTACGAGCGGCTGAGCGGCCTCGACAACCTCCGCTACTTCTGTGAGCTCTACGGCGTGCCGCCGAAGGTGCAGAAGCGGCGAATCCCGGAGCTCCTGGAGCTTGTCGGCCTGGTGGGACGCGAGAAGGAGCGCGTCGAGGGTTACTCGCGCGGGATGAAGCAAAGGCTGCACATCGCGCGCGGCTTACTCCATGATCCTCCGGTCGTCGTGATGGACGAGCCGACGATCGGGCTCGATCCGGTCGGTGCGCGCGAGCTTCGGCACACGATCTCGGAGCTGGCTCAAGCCGGGAAAACCGTGCTGCTGACGACCCACTACATGTACGAGGCCGATGCGCTCTGCGACCGGATCGCCGTCATCGCCGAGGGCGAGATCGTCGCCGAGGGAACGCCCAGTGCGTTGAAATCGGTCGTCGCCGACCGGACGGTCGTGGAGATCGAGGCCTACGGGCTTCCGGACGCCGCGCTCGAGCGCGTACGCGCGAGCCCGGGCGTCACCTCGGTGTCGGTCGAGGAACGCGAGCACGTGCAGCTGCTGCTCGTCCAGGCGCCGAAGGGCCTGGAGCTGACCCAGCAGCTGCTCGGCTGCCTCGGCGACGTCAGGGTCGGCCGGGTCGCGGCCCGGGAGCCGACGCTCGAGGACGCCTACGTCAGCCTCGTCACCGGCTCGTGAAGGCTCTCCGCCTCGTGGCGATCGGATGGGTCTTCCAGCTGAAGATGCTGTCCCGCTCCTCGTTCGACGGTCTGCTCGGCATCCTCTGGCCGCTCTTCTTCGCGACAACCGCGTTCTTCATGTTCAGGACGAGCCACGATCCACGGGCCCTCCTGTACGCGGCGCTCGGATCGAGCGTGATGGGCATCTGGTCGTCGACGAGCGTCGCGGCCAGCTCGGCGCTGCAGCGGGAGCGGTGGTACGGCACGCTCGAGGCCATCGTCGGCACGCCCGCGCATTTCTCGCTCGTGCTGATCCCGATCACGCTCGCCATGTCCACGGTCGGCGTCTACAGCATGGCGGCGACCCTGCTCTGGGGCCGCTTCCTCTTCGGCATCGGCGTGCACATCGTCCACCCGCTCCTGTTCGTGATCGCCGTCCCCGCGACCGTGCTCGCGATCGGGCTGCTTGGCTTCCTGCTCTCCGTCACCGTCGTGCGCTACCGCACCGCCTGGGCGCTGGGGAACGCGCTCGAGTATCCCGTCTGGCTCGTTTGCGGCTTCCTGGTTCCGCTCTCGCTCTTCCCGGATTGGGTGCGGCCGATCTCGTGGGCGCTCGCGCCGACCTGGGGCGTCCGGGCGATCAGGCAGGCCGCACTCGGCGGCGCGCCGCTCGGCCCGGTTGCGGCCTGCATCGGCCTCGCCGCGCTCTACGGAATCGCCGGGACGCTGCTCGTGGACACCGTGCTGCGCTCGGCGCGGAAGAGCGCCACGCTGTCTTTGACGTGACCTCGCTGCGGATCTTTTTCGTCGGCGGCCTGACCAGTTACCGCGCGCTCTTCAACTGGCTGACGCCGTGGATCCTGATCCCGAGCTTCCTGATCGCGCCGCTGTTTCAGATCCTCCTGTTCGCCTACATCGGCCGCACGACGCACCTCGAGTCGGACCGGTTCTACGTGATCGGCAACGCACTCCAGTACGCGGCGGTCCCGTGCCTGTTCGCGATGGGGAACACGATCGGCGGTGAGCGCTACCAGCACACGCTCTCTCTCGTCCTCACGACACCGGCCGGACGGCTGCCGCTTTTCATCGGGCGCTCGTTGCCCGTGATCGCGAACGGTTTCGTCGTTTCGGCCTTCGCGCTCGTCACCGGCAGCGCCCTGCTCGGCGTCCATGTTCCGCTCGGCGCCGTGGCGCCGCTCGTGCTGGTGGCGGCCGTGACGGCGTTCTCGTGTACGGGCCTCGGGCTCTGCAACGCCGCGCTCGGCCTGCGCGTCCGCGAGACGGCAGTCACCTCGAACATCATCTTCGGGCTCCTGCTCGTCTTCTGCGGCGTCAACGTGCCGTTGTCGACCCTCCCCGCCTGGATGAGCACGATCGCGGAGGGTCTGCCGCTCACGCACGGGATCGCGGCCGGACGAAGGCTCGCCGGCGGCGCCGGTCTGGGAAGCGTCGCCGGGCTGGTCGGAGCGGAGCTCCTGATCGGCTGCATCTACCTGGTCGCCGGCTACGCGCTGCTGCGCCTGATGGAGGTCGAAGGCCGGCGCCGCGGGACGCTGGAGATCGCCTGATGCACGTCGCCCGCCTGATCGCGATCACCTGGTGGTTCCAGCTCAAGCAATCCGCGAAGGCGAGCCTCCTGGTCTTCACCGCAATCATCGAGCCGCTCATCTTCGCGACGCTCGCGTACTACCTGTTCAAGGCGGGCAAGCAGCCCGGGACGTTGCTCTATGCGGCCCTGTCCGCGGGCTTGATGGGAATCTGGTCGGCCACGCTCTTCGGCGCCGGCGGCGCGATCAACTTCCAGCGCTGGCAGGGCGTGCTCGAGCCGCTGATCGCCGCCCCCCTTCCCTACCTGCTCGTGCTCTTCCCGCAGACGCTCGCGGCCTCGACGATCGGCGTCTACTCGCTCACCTCGACGCTCGTCTGGGGCCGGGTCGTCTTCGGGATCCCGCTCCACTTCGTGCACCCGGCGGCCTTCCTGCTCGCGGTCGCCGTCACGGTCGTCGCGCTCGGGGTGCTCGGGCTCGTGCTCGGCTCGAGCTTCATCCTCTACCGCGAGGCGGCCGCCCTCTCGAACATGCTCGAGTTCCCGGTCTGGATCGTCACCGGCGTGATCGTGCCGCTGTCACTCCTGCCAGGCTGGGTGCACTACCTCTCCTGGGGATTGGCACCGACCTGGGGCTACCGGGCGATCCGCGCCGCGGCGCTCGGCGGCAACCCGTGGCCGGGCATCGGCTGGGCGCTCGCGCTCGCGGCTGTCTACCTGCTGATCGGCCAGGCCTTCCTGCGCGTCTTCGAGCGGCGAGCCCGCGAGAAGGCGACGCTTTCCCTGGTATGAGCAACGGGCTGCGCGTCTTCTTCGTCGGAGGCGTGATGAGCTATCGCGCGCTCTTCAACTGGCAGAGCCCGGCGTTCTACATCCCGACGATGCTTGCCGGCCCGGCCTTCCAGATTCTCTTCTTCGCTTATCTCGGACGTTTCAGCCACGTCCGGAACGACGCCTTCTACGTGGTCGGCAACGCCGTCCAGGTCTCGGCGATGGCCGGGGTCTTCGGCGTCGCGATGACGATCGGAGGTGAGCGCTGGACGCAGACGCTGGCGCCGCTGCTCGCCACGCCCGCCAACCGGATGGCGCTCTTCCTGGGCCGCGCTCTGCCGCAGATCGTCAACGGCTTCTTCGTCTCGGCGTTCGGATTCCTGGTCGGCCGGCTGCTCTTGCGCTTTGATCCGCCGCTCTCGAGCCTCCCTGGGCTGGCGCTGATCGTGCTCGTCTCGACGGCCGCGTGCACCGCCTTCGGGCTCGTCGTCGGCGCCTTCGGCCTGCGGCTGCGGGACGTGTTCGCGTTCTCGAACCCGGCGTACTTCCTGATGCTGCTCTTCTGCGGCGTCAACGTCCCACTCTCGGCGCTGCCGCACTGGATGCAGGTCGTCGGCAGCGGGATGCCGCTCACGCATGGAATCGCCGCGGCGCGTGAGGTTGCGGCCGGTGCCTCGGTGTCCTCCGTCGCGACGCTCGTCTGGAAGGAGGCGCTGGTCGGCGCCTGTTATTTCCTAGGCGCGTACCTTCTACTGCGCGTGTTCGAAGCAGAGGGACGCCGGCGCGCTTCACTGGAACTCGTATGAGAATTCGAGACCTCAACTGGATGCAGCTCGAGAAGTACCTCGAGGGCGACGACCGGGTCGTGCTGCCGCTTGGATCGACGGAGCAGCATGCCTATCTCTCGCTGGAAACCGACAACATCCTCGCCGAGCGCGTCTCGGCCGAGGCCGCCGAGCCGCTCGGCGTGCCCGTCCTCCCCGTTTTGCCGTACGGGCTGACGGCGACCTTCGCAGCCGTCTACCCCGGCAGCCCGACGCTGAAGCTGGAGACCTACGCGGCGCTGCTCCGCGAGCTGCTCGACTCCCTCTACCGCCAGGGCTTCCGCCGCTTCCTGCTCGTCAACGGCCACGGTGGCAACACGCCTGCCGGGTCGCTTGCGCGTGAGTGGGCGGCCGACATAACCAGGCCGGAGGCACAGGCGATCTTCCATTCCTGGTGGGCCGGGCCCAAGGTGCGCGAAGTCGCCCTGGCGATCGACCCGGAGTACTCGCATGCGAACTGGGGCGAGAACTTTCCCTGGACGCGGCTGCCGGGTGTCGAGGCACCCGCTGAGCGGAAGCCGATGCTGGACGAGGCGGCCTACCTCGTCGCGGGACCGGAGCAGCTGCGAGACGTGATCGGCGACGGCAGCTTCGGCGGGCTCTACCAGCGCGAAGACGAGGAGATGCTGCGGATCTGGCAGACAGGCGTCGAGGAAGTGCGCGAGTTGCTCGAGACAGGATGGCGGCGCGTCTAGCACCGCCTCGAGATGACGGACGACCCGGTCCAGCGTTTCCAGGAGTGGTTCCAAGAAGCCGAGCAGGCCGGAGTCGAGGTTCCCGAGGCGATGACCCTCGCGACCGCTGCTGCCGACGGAGCCCCGTCGGCGCGGATGGTCCTGCTGAAGGGCGCCGACGATGAGGGCTTCGTCTTCTACAGCGGCTACGTGAGCCGCAAGGCCGGCGAGCTCGAGCAGAATCCGCGTGCGGCCTTGGTCTTCTACTGGCAGCCGCTCGGCAGGCAGATTCGGGTCGAAGGGCGGGTCGAGCGGGTCTCGGAAGCCGATTCGGCTGCATACTTCGCCACGCGGCCGCGGGGGAGTCAACTGGCGGCGTGGGCATCGCAGCAGAGCCAGCCGTTGGAGAGCCGCGAGGAGCTCGATCGCCGCTACGCCGAGCTCGAGCGCGAGTACGAAGGACGTGGGGTGCCGCGTCCGCCGCACTGGGGCGGCTTCCGGCTGCGACCTGATGCGATCGAGTTCTGGGAGCACCGGGAGAACCGGCTGCACGACCGTATCCGTTACACGCGCGCGCGCGAGGGCTGGCGCGTGGAGCGGTTGGCGCCTTGACACTGCGGCGGTACTGCAGGAAAGCTAGATGTATGCGACGCACGGCCTTCGTGGCTGCGGTTTTGGTCGTCGCCGTGCTGCTTTGTGCAAGCGCCGCGCTCGCCGGCCGGATCATCAGGGTCGGCCAGAGTGCGAACGGCAAGAAGATTGTGCTCCATCCCCGCGACACGCTGGTCGTGTCGCTGCCGGGCAACCCGACGACCGGCTTCTCGTGGCGCCTACGCAAGGTCGACCGCGCGATCTTGAAGCTGACGAGCTCCGTCTACGTCCCGAGCAAGACGAACCCGCCCAGAGTGGGCTCCGGCGGAAAGTTCGTCTTCCGCTTCGAAGCGATCGCGGAGGGCACGACGCCGCTGAAACTCGTCTACGTGCAGGCGGGCAGGCTGACCGCCCGGCCGGCGAGGACCTTCACGCTCAAGGTCTTCGTCATCGCCGCGGTTACTTGACGAGCGTGAGCATTTTGAACATCGGCAGGTACATCGAGATCACGATCACGCCGACCATTGCACCGACCATGATCATCATCAGCGGCTCGATGATCGACGTCAGCGTCGAGATCGCCGCATCGACCTCGTCCTCGTAGAAGTCCGCGATCTTCGAAAGCATCTTCTCGAGCTCTCCGGTCTCCTCGCCGATCTTGACCATCTGGCTGACCATCGGTGGGAAGACGTCGTTCTCGACCAGAGGCTGCGCGATCGGGACGCCCTGGTGCACCTTTGCCCGAACCCCGGCCAGAGCTTCCTCGACCACCCAGTTGCCGGCCGTCTGGCCGGTGATCTCGAGCGCCTTGATGATGTCGACGCCGGCCGCAACGAGGGTCGAGAGCGTTCGCGAGAAGCGCGCCATCGTCACCTTGAGGACGACGTCGCCGATCTTCATCGGGATCTTCAGCTTCAGCCGGTCCCAGAGCTGGCGGCCCTTCTCGGTGCGCTTGAAGCGCCGGACTCCCCAGATCGACAAGCCAAAGAGCGGGAAGAGGATGAACCAGTAGCTTCGCAGGACGTTCGACGCATTGACAACGTATTGCGTCAGCGTCGGAAGCTTGCCGCCGAGCTCGCCGAAGATCTTGACGAAGACGGGCACGAGAAACATCAGCAGGCCTGTGAGAACGAGGGTCGCGAAGATCAGGACCATCGTCGGGTACATCATCGCGCCCTTCACGCGGCGCCTGATCTGGGTGTCCTTCTCGATCTGGAAGGCGACACGGTCGAGGACCTGGTCGAGAATTCCGGCGGCCTCGCCGGCTTCGACCATGGAGACGTAGAGACGGCTGAAGATCTTGGGGTGGCGTCCGAGCGCCTGCGAGAGGAGCAGGCCGCCCTCGACGTCTGCGCGTAGCTCCCTGACGACCAGGGAGAAGTAATCATCGTCCGTCTGTTCCTCCAGGATGACGAGCGAGCTGACCACGTTCAGGCCGGCCTCGATCATCGTCGCGAACTGGCGCGAGAAGATCTGGAGCGTCTTGGGCTTGACCTTCTTGAAAACGGTCCGAACGCCCTCATCGCCGCTGGCGGGAAGCTCTTCGAGGCGCTCGGCGAGCAAGCCCCGGATCCGGAGCTGCTCGCGTGCCGCGTCAGGGTTCGGTGCATGGATCTCGCCGGCTTGAGCGAGACCGTCCGCAGCGATGGCGCTATAGGCAAAGGCCGCCATTACATGCGCTATCGGCATTGGAAAGGGGGGTCTTGAGGATCGGTGTCGCTGCCGATAGGTCTGTCGTGCACAGGCGTTTGCGGCAAGAGGCCGGTTTCGGCCTGCTCGAGCTGCTAATGGCGATGACGATCCTGAACGTCGGGATCCTCGCCGTCGTGGCGGGGTTCAATTCGGGCATCGTTGCGCTGCGCCGCTCCGGGTCGATCTCCACGGCGACGGTCCTGGCCGACAAGCAGATGGAGCTCTACCGCGCCCTGACTTACGGCTCGATCGCGCTCGACCCGACCTCGATCCCGGCGACGACGCCCTATACCTCGGATGCGGCGTGGGCGTCGACCCAGGTGACGACCAGCTGCAACACGCCCCTACCGCCCGAGTGCAACGCCAGCCAGGTGACGACAGGGCCAGATCGCCACAACTACCGAATCGACACGTACATCGTCAACGAAAACCCGGCGACGACGTACACGCCTCCGACCGGAAGTCCGCACGCCACGACTAGGACGCTCCGGAGGGTGACGGTGGTCGTCAGGGACGGGAGGAACACGAGCAAGGTGCTCGCGCGCGAGATGTCGACGTTCGACTGCTCGACAGCACTTCCTTACGCGACCGGCTGCCCGACGACCTAGCGCTCACTGGCGCCGGCGACGCCCTCGGATGTGGGCTGGACCGTGCGTATGTCCCGCGTGGCACAGAACACCGTTTCGGGCCACCGGCCACGGGGCTGACCCACCTCATGCCACATACATCCGCGCGCACTGACGCGAACGGCAAACGAGGAAGCATCTACGTCAAGCAGCGAACGGCAGCGAGTACGGCCGCGCCTAGGCGGCCGAGACGAACCGCAGTGTGTACCGCGTACCGTCGGCGGTGTTCATCAGCGTGACCGTCTTGCCCTTCGGCAGGTTGACAGTCGCGGCCCCGTTCTCATAGGAACCGCCGGCGATGCCGATCTTCGCCGCGCTCCTCGTCAGCGAGACGAGCGTGAACACGGGCGCTGCGGAGGGGAACGACCCGCCGACGGCGACCGTGCTGGCGATGCCGTTGACGGAGATCGTCGCCTGCGTGACCTTCGCCGCGACCGGCTTCGCGCCCGTCAACAGACTCGACGGCTCACTACTGGGGCTCGGCTTCTGGGTCGAGGCCGGGTTCGACGACGTGGACGTCGTGCTCGAAGGGCACCCGGCGGCCGCGCAGTCGGAGATCTGCTGATGAAACGGATCCTTGCTCTTGAACTTGCTGAACGAGACGAGCTGGCCGCTATTCGGCGGGAGCGGGTTGCTGGGGTCGGAGATGCCGTCGGTCGATCTCGGGGCCGTCGAGGCAGCGCTCGAGGCGCTTGGCGCCGCAGTCGACGATCCGTCGAGAGAAGGCGGAGCGAGCGGTGTCGAGCCGGCCACCGTGGACGTCGTCGTCGAGCTCGAAGAGGAGCTCGCGGTCGGCGACTTCATCATCTTCATCGTTCGAGGCACCTGAAAAGCGAGCAAAGCCAGCAGCAGGACGCTCCCCACTGCGAGCATGACCTTCTGCCGTTTGGCCTTTGCCTTGGGGTCGAACTTCTTCTTTGCCATCAGTTCGTCGCTCCGGTCGAGCTCGGTGCCGCGGCGGCCGAGGGCGTCGTCGTGGTCGAAGTCGTGGTCGTTGCAGAGGGAGTCGTCGTCGTGGTCGTGGCAGAGGTCGTCGTGCCCGAAATCCCAGTGGTCGTCTGCGCCTGAGTCTGCGGCGGCGCGCTCACGGTCGCGCCGGTGCCGTAGATGTAGGCGTCGACCGTCAGGGTGGCTTTCACCTCCGGAAACTTCAGCTCGCCCTGATCGAACTGGACGCTGTCGACCGTGAACAGACGACCGTCGGCCGCCAGCGCGCCCCGGCGAACATCTACGAGGTTGCGCAACCGGAAGAGAAAATCGGTGAGTTGGAAGAAGTTGCCGTCGAAGATGACGGTGATCGGTACCACCTGATACCCGCCCAACAGTGTCGACGCCTGGGGCGCGATCGACTCGAAGGTGATGCCGCTTTGCCGGGCGACGTTCGTCAGCTCGAGAATAATGCCGGCCTCGTCAGGCTGGTCGGGCATCGCCTTCGTCAGCCGGAACAGATCTGCGACGCGAACCTTCTGCGCGTTCTTCGCCTTCGCGAGCAGCGCGCGCGCTTCGATGATCTGCTTGTCTTGCGCGGCGATCTCGGTCGAAAGACTGGCTGCCTTGCTCTTCTGCGGCTTGACGAGCGCGAAGTAGCCGATCAGAGCAATCAGGAGCAGCGCCGCGATGGCGATCGCGATCTGTGCGGACTGGGGCAGCTTCCGCTTGCTCACGAGCTTGCTCCCGGTGCGCGGACGTTGGCCGAAATTTTGAAGTGAATGATCGTGCGGTTGCCGAGCTTGGCCTGCTGGCTCGTAACAAGCTGGACCTGTTGAAGGTCAGGCACGACGGCAAGCCGGGTCAGCAGACGGGCGACTGCGTCGTGGGAGTACGTATACCCCTCGATCGAGAAGCCGAGCTGGCCGCCGAGAGTTTGCGCAGACGAAGTCGAGCTCGTCGTAGCGGTGGCTGTCGCCGCCGCCGAGCTCGGAGCCTGTGCCGACAAGCTCAGCAGCCAGACGTCATCGGGGAGTACGAGCGCGAACTCGCGCAGCACGCGATCCCAGGCAATCCGCTTCGAAAGTGCCGAGTTGAGTGCGGTCACGCGCGCCGCTTTGTCGGCAACGAGCGCATCCTGCTGCTGCAGCCGGTTCTGGGCAGGGACGGGAATCGCTGCGAGCTCAGCCTGCTTCTGCGCCAGTTCGAGCTGGCGGGATTTGACCTTGCCGTGCGCGCTCAGAAGGAGCACCGAGATCATCAGGCTCACGAGTACGAGGCCGCCAATCACGGTGACCGCGACCGCGGTCGAGACCGGAGGCCCGGTCCGACGAGGACTGTCTTTCGGAAGAAGGTTGACCGCTCGCATTCGTCAGTCCTCAATTCCCAGACCGATTGCGATCGCGAGCGAGCCGACCTGCTCAGCGTCCTTGATCTTCTTGCCCACCTTCACCCGTGCGAGCGGATCGCCTGGCCGAACGCTGACGCCGATGAGTGTCTGAAGCTCCTCCGCGAGCCCATGCAGATGCGCCGTGCCGCCGGTCAGGACGATCTCACCGATGCCCAGCGAATTGGCCTGCTTCTGGTAGAACTGGAGCGAGGAGACGAGCTCGCGCGCGAAGCTCTGCAGCTGCCGCTGGATCCCCTCTCGCGCGCGACGTGCCTGGTCGTCTGTCAACCCTTCCGGCGTATCGGGTTTCGTCAGCGAGAGCGCACGTTTGATGGACTCCGCCTCGGAGGGAGCGATGTCGAGCTCGCGCGCGATCGCAACGTTCAGGTTCGCTCCGCCCCAATCGAGCACGCGGGTGAACTCGCAAACCCGACCGTCGGACACGGCGAATGTGGAACGATCATGGCCGACCGCGACGACGACGATCGCTGCGCTCGTGGGCCCAGCCTCGGCCGGTTGCGGCTCGGCGATCGCTCGCAAGAGCGCGAACGCTTCGAGATCGATCCCGACGAGCTTGATGCCGGCTTTTTTGCACGCCTCGACATAACGGTCGAGCAGATCCCGATAGGCGACGACGAGCAGGATGCGCCGCGTGATGCCTCCCTCCTCGTCCTCCCATTCATCGAGGATCTGCCAGTCGATCATTGCCTCCTCGAGCGGAATCGGCAGCGCCTCGTGGGCGCGGAAGCGAACAGCGTTCTCGAGCTGCTTGACGTCGTCGATGCCGCTGAGCTCAAAGATCCGAACGCCGATCCGGTTATTCGCGATCCCGAGGCGCACGCCCTGGCGCGGGAGCTTGTGGTGCTTGAAGAAGTCCTTCAAGGCAGAGGAGAGCGCGTCGGGGTCGCGAAGCTCGCCGCCGACGATGACGCCGGGCTCGAGCTCCTGCCTGGCCACCTGGACGAGCTCGGGGACGCCGTTGTTGTGGATCCGCGCCGCCGCGAGCTGGGAGCCGCCGATCTTCAGTCCCGTGACGCGCTTCAGCTGCTTCGAGGGCGTGGAGCCCTTCTGAGACTTGCTCTTCGGCGCCTTGGTTGCTTTCGGCCCGTCGGCCTTCTTGCCGCCGAACGAGAGCTCCCGCTTGTAGAAAGGGACCCGCTCCTCCTTTGGCTGCTTCACCTTCGGCTGCTTCGGCTGCTTCGGCTGCTTCGGCTGCTTCGGCTGCTTTGGGCGCTTCTCGGCCTTCGGCTTCTTGGCGCCCTTCGGCTTACTCCCGAACGAGAGCTCGCGCTTGTACCACGGCACGCTCTCGCCGGCCGGCATCTCAACCTCCGGCTCTAGTTCGGGCTCGATCCGCGGTTCCGGCTCGGGAATGAGGCCTGCGGTTGCCGGCGCCGGCGCCGGCGGCACGGGCGGAGCCGGAGAGACCGCGACCGGAGCCGCCGGCGTCGACCCAGGCGGTGGGGACATTTCTGCCGCAGGCTGAACCCCGTCGAGGATCGGTGCCTCCGCGGGATCGTTCAATTCCTCGGCCTCTTTCTGCTTCCGGCCGATCAGATCGGAGAGCTTGACTTCCTTGTTCCAGTCGACCACGCGTTATGCCTCCGCGACCCGCAGGGTGCCGGCGAGCGGCGCTCTCTCCGAGCCGACGCCCTCCACGGAGGTGACGTCGACCCCGGCCCGCTCGAGCAGGCCCAACAGCTGCTCGGCGCGGCTGGAGCGGCTCAGCGCGTCATCGAGCGCGATCACCTTCCGCAGCACGAGGTCGGCGAGCGACTGCTCCATCGTCCGCATTCCCTTCGAGGTTCCGGTCTGCATGACCGAGTAGACCTGTTCGACCTTTCCTTGGCGGATCAGGTTCCGGACCGCGTCGTCGGGAAACAGGATCTCGAGCGCGGGGACCCGACCCGTGCCGCCCGGAGTCGGCAGCAGCGTCTGGGTGCAAATACCCTCGAGCGTGGCGGCGAGCTGCACGCGCACCTGTTCTTGTCGCGAAGACGAGGTGGCCGGTCTCCGCAGCGGTGATCGCAGTCGAGATCGTCTCGAGGTCGCGCATCTCGCCGAGCAGGATCACGTCGGGATCCTCACGCAGGGCAGCGCGCAGCGCCTCGGCGAAGCTCGTCGCGTCGGCTCCGATCTCGCGTTGGTTGACGATGCAGCGCTTGTGACGGTGTACGAACTCGACCGGGTCTTCGATCGTGAGGATGTGCTCGGAGCGCTTGCGGTTGATCTCGTCGATCAGGGCTGCCAGCGTCGTCGACTTGCCGGACCCGGTAGGCCCGGTGATCAGGACGAGGCCACGCGGCTTCTCGGTCAGCGCATGCAGGGCGGTAGGGATCCCGAGTTCCTCGAGGGTCTTGATGTCGGCCGGGATCAGCCGGAAGGCGGCGCCGAGGGTGCCGCGCTGGAAGAAGACGTTGACGCGGAAGCGGGCGAGACCCGGGATCGAATGCGCGAAGTCGATCTGGCGGTTGATCTCGAGCAACTTCTGCTGCTCGGTCGACAGGACGCGGTAGAGCATCTGGTGCGTGTCCTCGGGTGAGAGATCGGGGACGTCCTGGTACCGCTCGAGCGTTCCGTTCACGCGCATGGCCGGCGGCGTGCCGACCGTGACGTGGAGGTCTGACGCATTGCGCGCCACCATGCGCTCGAGCAGAGCGTCGATTGAGAGAAAGGTCTCCGGCATTGTCCCTCGGTCGAGCTAATCGGCAAGGAGGCGCTCTTCCTTAACCCCACCCGAATCTCCGGGTTGGGATCCCTCTAGCGGGGGGTGCGCTGCCTCTTTGAGTGCGACCGATAAGGGACGCGAGCCACCCGACGCATCCCCCAAGGAGGATCAACCATGCTCTACAAGCTTTCCAGCCGGCTCGCGCCGGCGAAGCGCGACGAAGGCTTCACCCTGATCGAGCTTCTCGTCGTGATCATCATCCTGGGAATCCTGCTGGCAATCGCGATTCCCTCGTACCTCAGCTTCCGGACGCGGGCCAACGCCTCGGCCGCGCAGGCGAACGTCCGCGCCGCCGTGCCGGGCATCGAGGCCTACGCTGCCGACAACACCAAGACCCTGTACCTGGGGGCGCACCTGACCAAGCTGCAGCTCTCCTACGACGCCGGCATCAAGAACGTCACCA
>WNGJ01008987.1_pt1 | contig 14271 bp, 10 predicted proteins | sample 5400611 | NCBI WGS metagenome assembly WNGJ01 (sample SAMN13153375, study PRJNA577476) | soil metagenome | isolation source: 40 cm soil or saprolite under Garry oak tree replicate 1 | place: USA:California | collected 2016-06-15 | reverse complement strand
GACCCGATTGTAAATCCGCTCAATTCGCACCTCACGTCCGTCATGCGCGTAAAATAATCGGCGACCGTGCTTCTTGATCTTGGTTAAGCAAACGGAACGAATTCCGAGCAATGTTTCCGTGGCGGCGAAATCGATTCGCGTTTTTTGTTTCTCCGGCTCGATCTCGAGCAAAATCACGTTCTCTGGTTTTGCATCGGCGATGATCGTCCGGCGGAGAAGCTCGATGTACGCCTGATCTTTGATTCCGCCAAACGACGAAGTCCAATCGCGCGGAATGGCTGGATACGCCTTCCGCATGCAATGCAAGAGCAATAACTGAAATCCGAACAAGCTCGGGAACGCTTGCAGCTCGATCAGTCGCGGAACAAGCCGCTCGCCTTCGGCGCAAATTCCGAAATCGATGATGAGAAAATTCGGATGCGCTGATTCATTCGGCACTTCGAGTCCTTTCGGAATCGCGGCTTGCGCATGCTGAGCGAACTCCGCCGTGCGCGTAAGATCGGCAATCGCATTGGCGGCTCGAACAACTTCATCGGCGAATTCGTTCGTCAGGAAAATCGGCGTCTCCGAGATTCGAAAATCCGCCGGCGATTTCTCCGTTTCATTCACGCAACGCAAGAGCGCTGCATATTTCTCCAGCGTGAAATCGGAATTGAATCTGGCGCGTAGCAGCGGGTCCATTTCAGGTAGAGACGACTCTCCGAGTCGTCCGAGACTTATTTGTGCTGTGTCCGTGCACCTCGCCCCAGCGAAATCAAAATTACGGGCGCCCCGGAGGATCCCATACCTTTCACACTAAAAACTTCCCGCGCTCCATCACCTCTTCGCCGTCGAACCAGATGTCGAAGTCACGGCCGACACAGTCGATGTGAGTTTTCGATACCCAATTCGCGCCGGTGTGCTCGGCGTAAGGATGACCAAAGGCGATGTGAACGCCGGGAATTTTTTCATCCTGTAAAATATTGCCGATGACATGTGTGCACGCTGTGTTCGTGCCGATTGCGAATTCACCGACGCGATTGCTGTTTTCGTCCGTACTCGTGTAAGCGCGAAAATCTTCGAGCAGCTCTTTGTGATCGCAGGCAAGATCGACAATGCGGTTATTCTTCACCTCAATCGTGAGGGGTGTGTCATGCAAATCGCCGTATTTGTTGCAGAGATAATCGCCGATCACACCGTCGACGACGAATCTCCCGTTGGTGTTTGCCGGCGCTGTGAAAATTTCACCGCCGGGAAGATTCCCCCATTTTTCCGGCGTGATGATCCCGCTGGTTTTGAGCCATTTTAGTTTCGGCGAAAATTCGGCTTCGAATTCGGTGCCGCGCGGCGTCTTGCAGATAATCCGTTCGGCGTGACGCGCGCGTTCGATCAAGCGTTGGCTGAGCGCATCGATCGCGCGAAAATCGGCGCGCATTCCTTCCAGCATGATCTGGCGGTTGATGTTCACCATGTGACCGTGACGGATGTGACGCTTGTTCACCACGTCGCTCATTTGCATGCGCGAAGCGAGCTCGCCGGGCTGAGTTTGCGCGCAAAAGATCGACACTTGCGATTGCGCCAGATCGTCGAGAATGACTTGCGGCATCGCGGTCAGCGGACGTGCAGCATAATCTTCTAAAACGAAGACCGCGTGTTCCGAACCGATCTCCTCGATTTCAGCTCGCAATGCGGCTGCGATGTCGCAAGTTGCTTCGTCCGTAATGATCGTGACCCGTTCTTCCGGCGTCAGCTGAAGGCAAACGCTTACGGCATTGTGCGCGCCCGGAATCAGCTCCGGATCGATGTCGATGTTAGCGGTAGCGAGTCGGTCAGGCATTGGAAGCGTTCAGAATTACGCGGAAATCAGGCGCCGGCAAACCCGGGCTGGTCACGTCGAGCAGAGTGGAGACATTTCTTGCTATTTTTCATCACGATACACACAAATGACGACGTCTTTCCGAAGAAATTATGCAACTTGCAGACGACAGCTTACAACCATAGCGCAAACCCAATGGTTCCATTGCCAACTCGTTTTACGGTTGCCCTCGCGATCTTAGCGGCTTGGACCGGGCCGGCTATGGCAGATCAACAACAGCGGCCGTTTTCATTCCAAGTGCCAAAGAACGATTCTGCCGCGGCCGAAGCGCTGGCGAGCAAGCTTGCAGTCCTTTCGCCGAGGGTGAATCGAGAAGAAGCAGGGCTGTTGGCAGAGTGCGCTTACGCCACCGCCAGCCAACTCAGGAAACAGTACCGCATGTTCGGGACACCAATTTTTAATAACTTCCTCGTGCACTGGGGCATCAGGAAACGTGGCTACTGTTTCCAATGGGCGGAGGACCTTCTCGTCGCCTTCGATGCGTTGAAACTCACCAGCCTCGATTTGCACTGGGGCGAGGCGAACCCCGGGAATTGGCGCGAGAACAATTGCATCGTTGTCACTGCGAAAGGACAGCCATTCAACCGTGGGATCATTCTGGAATGCTGGCGGCATTTTGGACGCCTGCGCTCTGGTCCGGTTGTCGGCGATGAAGATCCGTACGTCGAAAACAGTGCGTACGCGCGCTTCGTCCGCGCCAGATTAGCCTCGAAAGCTTTCGGGGCAAATCGTCATGTCGCGTTCCAGGCAAAGATCGATCGGTGAAACAAAGCTACAGACTGATTTTAGCAAAAACACCTTGATGTCGCCAAGAGGCAATCAGACGGCATGTTTGGCCTCGACGTCCAAGCCTTCATAGGTCTCCGCGACAATCTGATCGACGACGGCTTTCATGTCGTGCCTGTGTTCCCAGCGAGCTAATTGTCGATCCGCGCCCGTCCCTTCGCGCATGATGCGTTCGACGTGCGCCATTTCATTTTTACTGCCGAGATCTTCAACTTCAGTTGAAACGAACTCCAGCAGTTCATTTAACAGACTGCGTGTGTCGACCTCTGTTTCGCGACCGAAATCGATCAGTTTCCCATCGATGCCGTAACGCGACGCCCGCCAGCGGTTTTCATCGAGGAGTCGGCGTCGATAAATGCGGAAGCTCATATTTTGGCGTTGGAGCTTGTACAGTTTCGCGATCACTGCCTGGATCAAAGCGGCGATGGCGAGCGTGTCGTCCACGCGCGATTGCGCATCGCACACCCGCACCTCCAACGTATCGAAGAACGGGTGCAACCGGATGTCCCACCAAATTTTCTTCGCGTTATCGACGCAGCCGGTTTTGACGAGCAACTTGCAATAGTCTTCGTACTCGGAAAGGCTCTCGAACGCATCCGGAATTCCGGTTCGTGGAAACCGTTCGAAGACTTTGAGCCGATACCCTTTTAATCCAGTGTTATGACCAACCCAGAACGGCGAGTTGACCGAGAGCGCATAAATGTGCGGCAGAAAATAGCGCGCCTGATTCATAACGTGGATGGCCGTTTCCCGATCGGCAATTCCGACGTGCACGTGCAATCCGAAAATAAGGTTTGCGCGCGCCAGTAATTGCATGTCTTTGACGATTTCCTGATAGCGCTCGCCTTCAGTGATGAGTTGATCGTGCCAATGCGAAAAAGGATGTGTGCCCACAGAAGCGATCTTTAAGCCGGCCCGGCCCGCGAGTTCCGCGAGTCTACTGCGGAGTTCGATGACGTGGGAGCGCGCATCAACAACCGACTCGCAAATTTCGGTGCCGAGCTCAACTACCGACTGGTGCATCTCCGGCTTGATCTGCTCTTTGAGCATAACCTTTCCGCCCTCCAGAATTTCCTGAATATGCGACCGGAGTTCGCGCGTCTCCGGGTCAATAATCGCGAATTCCTCCTCGATACCGAGAGTGAATGTGTGGTCCTTTGCGCTCATGGCAGGGCGCGAATCTCTCCCAAAAACCACGCTCTGTCATCCGAAGGTGGATCGGCCGCTCCGGCGGGCGATGCTAAAACAAACGCGACTTCGCCGCCTCAATTTAACATCGAGCAAGGGACTGCTCGATCCACCCGCGAAGTTGATCGTCAATCTTACCCGAGATCACTCAGCGCGCGCTTGTCGCCGGCGCTGACGACTTCCGCTGCGACAGGTGCGCCCTGACTAAACTTTTAAAGAGTTTGCCGTGGTTAGGGATCTTTAGGTGAAGCAGTTCGTGCACGATAACGAACTCCTGAAACCGATACGGCTGACTAAACAGAGCGGAGTTAAACGTGAGTCGGCCTTTGGACGAGCAGGATGCCCATTTGCGTGTCATTCGCTGAATCCGAATGTGTCTCGGACGCGCCTTGATTTTTGCGGCCCATGTTCTGACTTCGGTCTTCAGCTCATCGGCCGTACGCAATCCTTTTCTCCGCTTCGTCCTCATCGTGTTAGTTCTGCACCAGCTCTAAGAGTTTCTCTGTGAGCGCGACCATTCTTTTTCCGTCCACAACGTGGAGCAACAGTTTGTAAATCTCGGCTTTCAATTGGCGGAGTTCCTCTGCGTTGTAGCGGTAATCGGGAAACCTGTCGAAAACTGCCTTGACGTTCTTTGCCAGCTCCCCCGCACCGTCGATTCCTTCGCGCTTCAATTCCCAGTAAATTGTGAACGTAGCGGCATCCAAGCCCGTTTGCCGGCGTTCCTTTTCCGCGTCGATCCGTTCTTTGGCCAAGTTTTCCAACTGGCGAAGCGCTTCGACCGACGACTCCTGAGTGTCCTCGAATGCCTCCATGATCGCTTGAGCACGCTCGCCGATCGGAATAAGATACGGCTCCTGATCGCCTTTTTCCGCAGCCGCCCGCACCAAGCTCTTCACTAAATTCACGACTTTATTGTTGACGGATGAATTGCTGGCTCTGATTGCCGCCAGCGTTTTCTCGTCGATCTCGACTACTTTTGAAGGCTGTTTGACTCCGTACGTTTCTGCCTCTTCCCGAATCAAAAGCTCGGTTTTCTTCGCTACATCACCGTAAAAGGTCGTCCTCGCGGCAAACGCGTTCCGAATGATTTGGTAAAGCGTTGCCAGCCTGCGGAAGTCGTCGATGTAGTCCGCCAGTTCGCTCAGAAGGTTCTCGCCATAGGAGGCGCGATCTGCGCCACGCAGTTCGTATTCGGAAATATACGCGCCAATTAACCAGTTCCGCAGTGTCAGACGGACGTTGATGGCGCACCCGGCCTGAGCGCGCAATTGTTCATGCGCTTCACGTACGGCCTTGATCAATCGCTCGAAGGTCAGATCGTGCTCGTTTACTTGCTCCTAGAGCATTTCACAGCCCGCCTCCTCGCGCCGAAACTTGTCCTTCGGTCGAGTTTTTTTGCGACGCCGAATTTCGCAGACGCCGTCTGCGAAATTTTCCAGACGGCGTCTGGATTTTTTGATTGCGACAATTCTGTAGACGCTGTCGAGAGAATTACGCGAGACAGCATCGCCTCGAATTGTGCCGACACTGTCCCCACTTTTCTGAACGCGCCTCGACCGGCGGCCGGGAGTTTGCGAGATTGGCCAGACACTGTCTGGCTTTTTGCCGCGCCGCCGAAGGCCGTTGGCGAACGGCCAACGGAATTCCGCGACACCGTCGCGTAATTTCCAAGCGGAATACTGTTCATGATTTGCTGGTCGTAGAAACCTTCAGTTGCTGGAGTCATTCTGTGTGTGCAACTCATGGTGGACGGGGATCGCCGCTCGTGGACTAAGGAAATTCCACCGGCCTTGCGTGAAGCGGTCAACCAAGCTTCGATCTTGAAGCGGGCTAAAATTGAAAATCGAAGAACCTGTTTCTATTTCGTTAGGAGGTTGACCTCGGAACTGGCTGATCGCGGCGAGCAGATGAAAATATTCTGGCTGACACGAAGCTTTACGATCTCTGGCAAGTTAACGGAGACGCCGAATATCACGAGGCCGGTCCTGCGGTGACTGAGGAAACAATTGCCACAGGACTGCGGCTTGTCCCGACACGAGTGGTCGCTGCTCCAGAACTCGCGCCCGAAGGCTAGGTCTTCTGCAGCGGCGGTCTATGACCGTCGCACTTTCATGAAAACAATCTGTTCAAACAGACTTCTGGACGGAACATCAATTCGCTCCAAGTGAATTCAAATCTTAGTCCAACGAAACGCGCGGACCAAGGAAAGCGCACATTGATGGCTGGGTCGGGGCGGCTTAGTTAGCGGAGTCGGTTTCGTATACAGGCACTGATTACTATTATATTAGCCCACAACAGCAACGAATTCGCCAATAACCCTCAGTTCGGAAGCGTCATCTCGATGCAGGACGATCTCTTTAAAACCGCTTTCGCGCGAATCAGGCCTTAATATGATACGTTCGTGCACCCAAGAACCGTCAGAAGCGATTTTCTTACTATCGTAGATCTTTACGGTAAACTGCCCGCTATCCGGATCTTGAATCTTACGATGCTGCACCAGAACAACTCTACCCTGCCGACTGCCCTCCGGCGACGCTTTAAAAACGCACCACGACCCGTTTGGAATCCTCTTGTTCATCGACTCACCCACTACTTTCGCTAAGAAAACCCCTTTCTTTGCTACAAACGGCTCGGGCAACTCAGCCCACTTACATCCGTCGATCCACTGCTCTTCGCTGAAGGCTCCCGCCGCGATCTTTAAATCGAAGATAGGAACAGCGTTTACAAAACGTTTTAACTCGTGCTCTTCCAAAATGCGGAAAGGCAGACTCGGAACCAGCTGTTTGTCAGTCGTGACTTCGCCCAGAGTCGCGCCGGGCTCTATACGGCTTCGAAAGAAATTTTCTGTTTCTTTGTCGACGAAATAAACGTAGCAGCCTTTCATTGCTCGAGAGAAAAGAACCCGATAAGTGTTCTTTACAAGATCGACAAAGTCGCTTTTGGAACGCCGCACGACAGTATCAAATGAATTTTCGCGCTGACCAACCCACCCAATTTCAGGACGATACACTAAGTCAGCACCAACGATGACACCGACGTAATCGAACTCGAAACCTTGGGCTGTATAAACACACCCGACTTGGTCGACTCCACGCGGGTCGTATGCCCATAACGCCGCGCGCGGTATGCCACGCGCTACGTGACCGGCGTCAGGCTTAGCATTCCATGGTCGGCGGAAGTCGTCGATTGTGATATCCTCAACGAGAGTTCCGTCCGATCTAGGGCCAGACCACTCCCAGCAAAAACCCGCTATCAATCGCGCAGAGTGTCCTTCAGCGATTTTCTCTCGGATTAATTCGTCGAGACGTTTAGGCGAATCAACAATCGCAAACTCAAAATTATCGTTAGAGTTCCAAAGGACATTTGCTGTGCGCTCGACACCAAGCGTGTTTTCGATCCAGTTCACGAAGCCAGCGGAACCCGCACACCGAAACTGTGCTTCGAGCTTGTAGTCAAAGATTCGGCATCCTGTTTTCGTCGCGAAATCGATTACATATTCGGCGGTGCCGATTTCATCAGGACGCACCGATTGTTTATCATCGATAAAGAAGATTGCCGCTCTACTAGCATTCATGAGCTCTTCGATTTGTAATTTGCCTGTCGCAGGAAATTGTCTGCTTCTACTACGCTCCCACATGCGGTGCGCTTCATCGCAAATCATAACGTCGACCCATTCGGGATCAGCACGCATGTAACTACTGAAGTTGCGAACGAGTTCTTCGACTCGCGGGCCGACAATCTTGCGGAGTGTCTGCGTGAACGCTCGCGACCCGGTGACATAATGAACGTGTAAGTTTTCCCCTGACAGCCTCGCTAGCAAGTTAAGCGCTATGACCGATTTTCCGGTGCCGGGCCCCCACGTATAACCACTACTGTTTTCTGGCGCTGGCGCTTCACGTCCCGCGCGACCGCCATCACTCGCTCGAAAGCCACAAGTTGTTCATCGAGTAAAATATATTCGGGCTTTCCGTCCAGAAGGCGGCTCACGTGTTCCAAAAGTTTTTTGCAGGGACGAAACCTCCCTTCAACAATCCGGCGTAGGGCATGTTGGTCGTCCCCAGTAACAAGGTCTTGACGAAGAAAAGAAATTAGTTTCTCGACATCATCAGCCGAAAAAACCGGATTCTCGTCCAGATACGTGGAGTACTTTGCTGCCAAAAGCGGATCACCGGGTTGAATCAGGTAGTTATGAAGATACGAGCAGCCGCGCAACCCAATCGGGTTTGGTGTTTCATAGAATGCCGGCTGATAGTCGGCGAGGTAACGGCGGTATTGGCCAACTTGGACTGAGGGATGAAGAACATCGCGATTGTTGCCGCCGACGAAAGTAACAACCTGTTCGGCATCGCCTTCCTCGCATCGTTCCCACTGTTTTAGCTCTATGATCGCAGCATGATCATTGAGAAGGCTGTCGCGGCCGGTAAGAAGGCAGTCTAAGCGCTTTGAAGTTAAAGGAAGTTCGTACTCAAGCAGCACGCCGTTAGCTGCGAAACGACCGGTCTCAAAGACTTGTGAAAGCGCTCGCAGTGAATTCCGCCAAGAGTTTACCTCGCTCGGCGCAGCCTCGCGCCGATACGTGCTAAAATACGCCGCTCGTAGCTTGTCCGCTATCCGGTTATGAACGGAGTCCGCTATGAAATCCTCACTTGAGCCGGCGTAGAGTCTCATCGCTTTCCCTCGCCACCTTCGTGAAGTTGGAGAGCCGTAAGGAATGGATCATCTAAATCCATGCCTACATCGTGTTCTGGCGCGACGCGCTTGAAGCCCGCATACATGAGGCACATCAGATGCAGGCCGGAAAACTTTTGGTCGGGCAGCGCGCGGAGTTCGTATTTTTCATCAGGCGATGCGTAGTCGAGTCCGTCCTTGCCGACGAGTGCGATTTCAAACGCGACCTTGCGCACCTGCTCAGGCGTCATGGCGTCGAACCGCTTGAAGGCATCGAGGAAATAGAAAATGGCCGCGGGCTGTTTTTCTTTGAGCAACGCCGGATTGGTCGTGCCCTGTTTGAGTGGTTCGGCAGTTGCCTCGTGATGGCCCGGGTCAGGACACCATTCATACCAGTCACTAAGACCGACCATGTCCGCGAACTCGTCCACCAGCCGATACTCGTCGCCCGGCTCGAGATTTTTTGCGCCCTCCTGCCAGTGGTTCCAGAGTCGCTGCGATAAGGCAAATGTCCCCACACTGCCATAAGAGGCCGCAAAAGCCGAAGCTCCATGAAATAGATCATCGAGGAACAAACCGTAAGCGCCGTTCAGAGCGAGACTCGCCTGAAAAATCTTTCGCGGCGTCGCCTTCCGGATATTTGGATTACTATTCGTTTGCCAAGCCTCCAGGGCCATTCTTCGCAGGGACACAAACTGTGCTGGGCGAATCGGTTCGAAGGTGTTCCGGATGTAACGCTCGATTAACATATCCAGCGGGCAATTAAACAAGAAACCTGTCAGGCCGGCCACCAGCGACAGCGTAACCTTTGTAATCGACTCGTCAGAAAAACCTTCTTTTTCCATCTTCCGAATGTCTCCGCCGACCGAGCGAATCGCGAATTCGCGGCTCTTTGCAGTAGTTGCGAAGAACAGGTTTTTTCCGCTCTTCCGTGCTTCAGATTCAAGCTTTAGGTGGGTCAACTCGTGAGCTTCGAGATGGGCTAGGAGTTCGGGATCATATCCCCTTCTTGTTTTGATGAGATGGTAATCGCGACCGTGTTTCCAAGCCATTTGGACCGTCGCTCCTAGCTGATCCTCGAAATCGGTTTCTTCGAATCTGATCGGAAAACCGGATTGCCTTTCCATCTCGGATTTGTAGTCCTGTATACATTTAAAAGCCTCGGAGTGCTTACGGCGGGCCAAGTCTACCTGTAGCTTGGCGAAGAGTTCTCGCGCGCCATCGTAAACCGCCTGCGAGCGAGCATCCTGCATCTTCGCGCGTGCGAACAATTGCGTCAGCGAATCAATGGCTTTTTCCGGCTCGTTTGATTCTGCGAACGCAATCGCTCTGCCATAGTACGGATTCGCAAAGTCAGGATTCGCCTGAATTGCTTGCTCGAAGCATTTAACCGCTTCGTCCGTTTGGCCCTTCTTTTGATACACCGCAGCCAGGCTATTCAGTGCCCATGCATCATTTGGTTGAATCTCTAGAGCTTTTCGAAGGAATTTCTCGCCGGTATCTGGATCAGCTTTCTCGCGAATGTAGAGATTGGCCAGCACAACCAAACTCCACGCGTCTTTCGGATCAAGACGCAAAACTTCGACCAAATGGTTTGTCGCACTTTCGACATCTCCCACTTCGACATAGGCCATCGCGAGGTCGCGGCGTGCGGAATGAAATGAAGGCTGCAGCTCGAGTACACGCTTATAAATTCCAATCGCTTTCTCATAGTTGCCTTCGCTGGCTCGTTTTACCGCTCTGTCCGCGAGCCGTCTCGCTTCCTCTTTTTTGGAATCACGCTCTTCGGGAAACGAGATTACGACGTCGTCACCTTCCAGGGTCACAATAATCGGCTTCGGCAAAAACGCGTAATGCTTCAGCACATACGCTGTGACTTCGGCTAAATCTTTAGCATCATCTCGGCTCGGCGCGTCGATTTGGAAAAGCTCGGCTATTTTTAAGCGTATCTCTTTCATCACATTCCTAAGGGGCTGCAAATCATCGTCGTCCAAAGCAGCAATTCGCCAACTTGATTAATTCTTCTCGCCCGCAGCTTCAACTTTTGCTGTAGTATAGCCGTCAGAAAATGGCCACCTCGGATTGGATGGATCAAGCAGGAACAAGTTCCGCGCTATAGCTTCCACCGATAGCCGAACCCGAAGTAAAGCTGTGGCGGATTGCTTTGCGCGAAGAGCTCTTGCAGTTTGGGCTGGTAATGTTGTTTGAACAGCTCGATCGGGCCGAGGTAATTGCCGAACAAACGTAGATTCCATTTGGCTGGGTCAAAGTAAGCCAGCGGAATTCCCGCGTCGTCCCGCACAATTCTGTTGCTGTGCGCGAGAATGAAATTGCGGAATCGTGGCGAAAGATACGTTAAGCCGCTGGGCAAGCTGCTCTTGACTAAGGTGAAGCCTATTTCGGAGGGCGCGGATCGCTAGAGGCAGGTCGGCTAGCATCTGCCCTGTAACAAGGACGGCCAGTCAATAATTTTTATTTTCCTAGTTCGTCCAACTCACGCCTCATCACTGCGGCTTGCATGAACTTGCCCCAGCTTAGATTGTCGCGTCCCGGCAAGTGTTCGCGCGCTTTGCGGATGGCCATTTCCGAAATTGCTTCCACGACCCATTCAAAATTTGCCTCACCGACATTGGCTGCTTCCGCATCCGGTGCGGGATTGCAAAAATCAATCGCGACAGGCACGCCGTCGCGGATTGCAAATTCGACTGTGTTCAAATCATAACCGAGATACTCATTCAACCTCAGCACACCTCCTTCCACTTTCTGGAGAATCTCATGTGGCGCATTCCATTCGGTTTGGTAACGCAAATGAAACGGATGTCGCGGTTCATACGGCATGATCCGGACGTGGCGCTGATCAATCGAATAGCAGCGGAAGTACATGTCGAATTTCACTTCCTCCTGCAACATCATCACGAGCTGGCCCGTCTCGCTGTAGGCGCGATAAAATTCCTCCGGGTTATGCAATCGATAGACATTCTTCCAACCGCCACCTGCGAACGGTTTAAAAAATGCGGGCCAGCCGATGTAGTTGAAAATTCCTTCCCAATCGAGCGGGTAACCCAGATTGCGAAATGATTTATCGTTTGTGTCCGGCGGCGGCTGGTTCGACGGGAGCAACACAGTGCGCGGAACGGCGACCCCGATCTTGGTCGCGAGGGCGTTGTTGAAAAATTTCTCGTCAGCGCTCCACCAGAAAGGATTGTTCACGACTGCTGTTCCGGTGAGCGCCGCGTTTTTGAGCCAGGCGCGATAAAACGGCACGTCCTGCGAGATGCGATCGATCACCACGTCGTAACCGCACGGCTCCCCCTGGATCACCTTGTCGATCTTGACGAATTCCGCCACGATATCTTTGCTGCCCGTTTTCTGATTCACCCGCTCGACAAACGCCGGCGGAAAACTGTGCTCCTGACCAAAAAGAATTCCGATTTTTTTCATAAACTGTTTTCTGTCATTTCGAGCGAAGTCGAGAAATCTCTTGCTGTTATCGGTCTTCTAAAAACGTCGATGCCCAAGTCGAGTTGGTCACGATATAAACCCAAAAGTTGTATTCACGAGACATGGTTCGAAATTAATACTGAGAGGTGTCTCGAGTCCGCTCGACATGACAAAGAGCACAAATGGGGATCACCTTCACACGAGCGACAAATAATACGGCAGCATGTCGCGCCAATAGCTCCATTCGTGGCCACGCCATTTTCCGTCATCAAGCCAATGCTTGATGCCTTTCGAATTAAGAATCTCGGAGAGACGATAGGATTCGTGGCGCGTGTTGTCCCATTCGCCGGTGCCGATGATGATGCCCATGTGGTTATATTTCCATGGGTCAGTGATGTTCGGGAGATATTCGTACGGGCTGTTGAAATAAATGTTGTCGTCGTGATAGCCGTTGAAAAATGAGCTGATGTCGAACGAGCCGCTCAAGCTGAAGAGGTGGCTCACGGTGTCGGGATGGCGGAAGGCGATGTTGGCCGCGTGATACGCGCCGAGACTCGCCCCGCACATAGCGACGCGTTGACATGAGCATTCGCGACGCGCCAGATCGAACACGTCACGCACGATCACGTTTTCGTATGCATTGTGCGTGCGCATCCGATCCGCGGGATGAATCGATTTGTTATAGAAACTTTCGAGATCGATCGCGTCCGGGCAATAGACCGTGACTTTGCCTGCATCGATATAGCCGCTAACGGAACCGACGAGTCCGAAGTCTTTGTTCTGATAATACCTGCCGAACGAGGTGGGAAACAAAATCAGCGGGAGGCCGTCGCCATCGCCGAAAGTGAGCATTTCAAACTCGCGGCTCAAATAAGGTGTCCACCATTTGATATAGCGTTCATTCATTTCCAGAGGAGTGGCGCAGGCATCTTGGTTGCAGTCCACCTAAATCGCAAGCCGGAGGCTTGCGCTACATTTCATCTTCAGCGATGCGTTTCGCCTTGCATGTCCAAACACACACTCACCGGAAAAATCAAACGGCATCGCGGATTTCGCTCGAAGATTCTCGGAAACCGGCGCGACGTTCTTGTGTATCTGCCGCGCGGTTACCGACGTTTTTCGCGCCAGCGTTATCCGGTGTTGTATTTGCAAGACGGACAAAATGTTTTTGACGCGGCGACTTCATTTGCCGGCGTCGAGTGGGGTGTGGACGAAGCGGCCGAGCGACTGATTCAAAAAAAACTCATCGAACCGCTCATCATTGTCGCGATTGCAAACACGGGCAAAGATCGGATTCACGAATACGCGCCGTCGCCTGGCGCTATTTTTGAATCGGCACTGGAGGAAACGCGCAGTCGCGGCCTTGGCAGAGATTACGGCAGGTTTTTGATCGAAGAGCTCAAGCCATATATAGACAAAAAGTATCGCACGCAGCGCGAAGCCGAATTTACCGGCCTCGGTGGATCGTCGATGGGCGGCTTACTAGCGATGGCGCTGGGATTATGGTTTCCGAATGCCTTTACGCGACTGCTTGTTATGTCGCCGGCAGTGTGGTGGGACAACGAAGTCATCGTGCGTAGGGTGGAAGAACTCGACGGCAAACTTCCGCTCAAAATCTGGTTGGACACGGGCACCAACGAGACCGGTTGGGAACGCGCTCAGACGTTGCGCGATGCATTGATCGAGAAGGGATGGCGGCTACAGAACGATCTACATTACATGGAGGTCAAAGGCGGTGATCACAGTGAAGCTGCCTGGGCCGAGCGCGTCGATCCTGCCCTGCGGTTTTTGTTTCCGCCAACGCGATCGCGCTGAATCCTCGATCGAAATCCCTCTGCGTTTCACCGGCCCGCAGGCGGGACCGGCGGCGGATTGGGCGGCAGCGGCTCCGGAGGCGGAATAGGCGGCGGACGAGGGGGTTGAGGCGCTGGGGTCGGTTTATCTGGCATGGTGATCTCCACTGAATGAATCGTTTTTACTGCAACAGATTGCCGTAAGCTTGATAAACGCGAACGAACCCGCCGATGAAGTCTATGTCTTTCTGATAAGAAAAGGCACGCTCACGAGGCGACCAAGTTAGCTGGCGCGGTGCTTCGGCATGGTTTGGATCGTAAACGAGATAATGTTCCAGTTCGTCTCCGGGGCGACGTTTTTCCCCGGCGTAAACCAGCACCGCGTGATTAATACTTAGTTTCGGATAAGTGGAAAGATAACCGACGAACAGGTCACCACGTGAGAGGGCGGCATCAAGGTTGGCATGAGTTCTGTCCTGATATTTCCGACTGTGCTGGAAAAACATTCGGCCGTTGCTGGGCCGAAAATAAGTTATG
>WNGJ01004683.1_pt1 | contig 14274 bp, 10 predicted proteins | sample 5400611 | NCBI WGS metagenome assembly WNGJ01 (sample SAMN13153375, study PRJNA577476) | soil metagenome | isolation source: 40 cm soil or saprolite under Garry oak tree replicate 1 | place: USA:California | collected 2016-06-15 | reverse complement strand
GGGCCCGGCGGCTAGCTATGGGCAGAGCCAGCCGGGCCCGCGGATGGCTATCCGCTACGCGCAACGTCGATGAGCACTTTGCCGACGGCGCCACCCTCGACAGCAGCGTGGGCGTCGTCTGTTTGCTCCAGCAGAAAGCGATGAAGCGGTAGCCCCGCGTCCTCGCCGATGCGAAGCGCACCGTCCGCGGCGGCGGCCGAAACGTCCGCGATCGCCTCGTCCTTTGCCACGGTCGGAACGGTGTACACAAGGACGAACTGGTAGCGGATGTTCCGGTGCATCAAGTCTCCGACGGCGAGCTCGAGCTTGATGCCACCTTCGTTGGCGTAGGCGGCGACGGTGCCGTTTGCCGCCAGCACCGCGGCATCGAGGGCAGCGTTGGCGCCCGGTGCGACCTCGACGACGACGTCGACGCCCTCAGGGGCGAACTGACGGATCTGCTCGACGCTGTTCGGACTGCGGTAGTCGACGACGAGGTCGGCGCCGGCCGCACGTGCGAGGTTTGCCTTTTCTTCGCTGCTAATGGTGCTCAGTACCCGAGCGCCTGCCCAGCGCGCGAGCTGGATAGCGGCGTGGCCTACCGCACCGGCGCCACCCGCGACCAGCACTGTTTGTGCGGCGAGGGCGCCCGGTTTTAGTCGTCGCGGACCGGCCTCGGAAACGGTTAGGCAGCGGTGCGCGGTTAGCGCCGGGATGCCAAGGCTCGCGCCCACGTCGAAGGAAACGGCCTCCGGCAGACGCACCGCCTGACGCTCGGGTACGACGACGTACTCCTGCGCCGTGCCATTCGCGCGTTCCCAAGCGGCCTCCCAAAGCCATACCCGTTCGCCGACGCGGGCGGGGTCGACCCCTTCGCCGACCGTATCGATCGTGCCTGCTCCGTCCTGGTTAGGGACAACCTCGGGAAACGGCAGCCGGCTATCACCGCTGCCGCGTCGCGCCTTCCAATCGGTCGGATTGACGCCGGAAACCTTCACCGCCACGCGAACCTCGCCCGGCCCCGGCTCGGGAACGCGACGCTCGACCAAGCTGAGCACGTCCGGCCCGCCGGCCTCGGAATAGACGATCGCTCTCATCGGGGCACCCGGCCGCCGGCAAGGCGAGCGCCGAGGCGCAGAACACCCGGCGTGCGCCGAGCAACGCTCACGACTGCGCGGTCGACCGGCGGCATGTCGAGTGGTGAGACAAAGCCACGCTCGGCATACCGCGTCCGGGGCGACTGCACGGCCAAAGCTTAAAGCTGAGGGCATGGCCTTACGCCGTAGACTCGCCGCGTGGCATTGGTCTGCGCTTCTTGCGGCGCCGAGAACTCCAGCGGGGCCCGTTTCTGCAGTGAGTGTGGCGCCGCGCTCCAGCGGACTTGCCAGGCCTGCGGGTTCGAGCAGCCCGCCGGCGCGACCTTCTGCTCCAACTGCGGCATTGCCCTCCGAGACGACGCTCGACGTGCCGACGCCGCCGACGAACGCCAGGAGAGGCGGGTCGTGACGGTTCTCTTCGCAGACCTCGCCGGGTCGACCGCGCTCGGCGAGAGACTTGATCCGGAAGACGTCCGCGAGCTTCAGGGAGAGCTCTTCGAGTTGATCAACGCCGAAGTCGAGCGTTTCGGTGGCACCACGGAAAAGTTCGCCGGCGACGCGGTGCTCGCCGTCTTCGGCATTCCCCAAGCGCACGAGGACGACCCGGAACGGGCAGTGCGAGCCGCCCTTGCCGTGCGGGAGAGCTTCGTGTTGTTCACCCAGCGCGTGCACGGCCGCCACGGCGCCGATGTCGGGCTCCGGATCGGCGTCAACACGGGTGAGGTGGTCGCGGGCCGAGAAGCCGCGGCACGCGGCGAGCTGATGGTCAGCGGAGACGCAGTCAATGTGGCCGCGCGCCTGCAACAGCACGCGGATCCGGGCGAGGTGCTCGTGGGGCAGCGGACACAGGCGGCGACGAGCCGCGCGATCACGTACCGCGAGCACGAGGCCATCGAGGCGAAGGGGAAAAGCGCGCCCGTTGCTTCCTGGGTGGCCGTTGCCGCAACCGGCCAGCAGGAACCCGCGCCACGCGGCGTGGCCGGCCTGAGCGCGCCGCTGGTCGGGCGCAACGATGAGCTGGCAATCCTGAGCGCCGTTGCGGCGCGCGTCGACCGCGAGCGAGCGCCGCAACTCATCACGCTCTACGGCCCCGCCGGGGTCGGCAAGTCGCGCCTACTCGCGGAGTTCGTCGAGCGGCTTCCCGGCGCCCGCCTCGTGAAGGGCCGATGCCTCCCGTATGGCGAGGGGATCACCTTCTGGCCTCTCGCAGAGGCGGCGAAGGCTCACGCCGGCATTCTGGACACGGATCCGGCGGAGCTCGCCCTCTCCAAGCTGCGAAGCGCAATCGAGTCCGTCGTTCCCGAGGATCAGGCCGAGCGAGTGCTCGAGGCGGCCACGTGGACGATCGGGTTCGCGCTGCCAGGTGTCTCCCCTGGAAGCGATCCGCACGAGGTCGTGCGACGACTGCAAGAGGGATGGACGCGGTACGTTGCGGCTCTCGGGCGCGACCAGCTCACGGTCGTGGCCGTCGAGGATGTGCATTGGGCGTCCAGCGCGCTCCTCGACCTGCTCGAACAGCTCGCGGAGAACCTCGCCGCCACGAAGGTCCTGCTCCTCTGCACCGCGCGGATCGAGCTGCTCGAGATGCGCCCTACCTGGGGCGCAGGCAAACAGAACGCCACCTCACTCTCGCTCGCACCACTCTCCTCAGCGGATGCCGCACATCTCATGTCCTCGCTGCTGGGCGAGGTCCAGGTTCCGGAGGAGGTGCGCGAACGGGTGCTGGCAAGCGCGGAAGGCAATCCGTTCTACCTCGAGGAGATGCTGAACATGCTGATCGAGGAAGGGGCGCTCGAGCGACAGAACGGCGGCTGGGTGTCGACCGAACGGCTGTCCGAGGTCTCGATCCCGGACTCGATCCACGGAGTGATCGCGGCGCGCATCGACCGTCTCGAAGCCGCCTCGCGGGATGCCCTCCGCCGTTGCAGCGTGGTTGGCCGTAGCTTCTGGCCGGCAGCTGTCGAGGTCGAGGAGGGGGTCATTGCAGCGCTTGTCCGGAGCGGCCTCGTCTCCGACAGCATCGACAGCAGCATGGCGGGAATGCGCGAATTCGCGTTCAAGCACGCCCTGACGCGCGACGTCGTCTACGCGACACTCCCGCGGCCCGAGCGCCGCGAGCTTCATCGGCGCGTCGGCGAGTGGATCCAGGACATCGCACCCGACCGCAGCGCCGAAACCGTGGAGCTCGCGGCCTATCACTACAGCCAGGCCGTGGCCTATGGCGAGGGCGATCCCGCCGTCTCGGGCCGAGCCTACGAGTTGTTGCTTGCTGCGAGCGAGGCTGCTTACGGCCGCGGAGCATTCGACGCCGCGAGGATGCAGGTCGAGCGCGCACTCGAGCTGCCCGTCGACGGGAGCCGACTTGCAGCGGCCGAGCTTGAACTCGCCCGGCTCGACATGATCGAGGGGCTCAACGACAACGCCCTCGGCCGGCTCGACACCGTCGATGGCCTGCTCGAGCCTGATGATGCCGAGCTGCGCTCAGATGCTCTGGGATTGCGCTCCAGGGTCTGCTGGCTCTCAGGCCGCTGGGATGAGGCTCTCTCTTCCGCAAATGCGGCCGTCGCCGCGCTCGCAGGCCTGCCCGAGTCACGGCAGCTCGCACGTTCCCTGGCACGCCAGTCCCAGGTGGAGATGCTGAAACAACGGCCCGAGTCGGTCGACCATGCGAGGGAGGCAATCGCGGTCGCACGTCGCGTCGGCGACTCGTTCGCCGAGTTGAACGCCACGATCAACATGGTCACCCAGCTGGCGACTCGAGGCGTCGCACCTAACCCGGACGAAATCGGGGCGGTCGTCGAGGCAGCGGCCAAAGCGGGCGAGTACGAGGAGGGATACCGCGCGATTATCAACTTCATCTGGTCTGCGAGCGGGTACCTGCCGGTCGACCGCATCGAGCTCGTCGTCTCGGAGGCTCGCCGCCGCCTCGCCGATGTTCCGGCACCCGGGTCGATCGGGCCGTACCTCGAGGTGTCGGTTGCCATGTGTCTCTTTGTCCCGTCCGCTCGGTGGACGGAGGCGGAGGCGATGCTTCCGCGGGTCGACGACCGCGCGCAGGCGGCGTCCACACGCCTTGCTCTTTTGGCGGTCGCCGGCGGGCTCGCGTTTCGGCGAGGAGATGCTCAGGCGAGCAAGCAGCTTCTGGGGGAGCTACGACCGCTGGCCCTTGCCAGCGGTGAGCTGCAACGGATCATCCCGATGGCCGCAGTCGTGTTGCCATGGTTGGCCCGCACCGGTGAGCGCGAAGAGCTCCGCTCCCTGACCAACGAGGTTCTCGCCGTCGCCGACCGACAGTGGCCGGCCGTGCTTGATGCCGTCCCCATTGTCAGAGCGCTGGCCGCGGCCGGTGAGATGGACCTCCTCGTACGCACGGCCGAGTCGATTCGAGAGACCCCGGACCTTGCCGGGAATGCACAGACAGCGCTGATTACTGCGGAGGGTTTGGTCGCGCTCCTGCAGGGACGCTCCGGTGAAGCCGTCGAGCAGCTCGAGTGGGCGACCGAACGAGAGCGGCGACTCGGTCGCACGTATCCGGCCGTCTGCCTAGAGCTGGATCTCTCGGACGCGCTGGAAGCCGCGGGCCGGGCAGACACCGCGAAGCAGGTGCAGGCGCGTGCCGCCTCGGTTCTCGAACCGCTCGACTGCGTGAATCCGTTCTGAGCGGTCGCTAGGACTGGGACGCCGGTTTAGACCGGGGCGATACGCCGCGAGCGCGCGAGGGCGGCTTCCTCCAGCTTGGTTTGCTCGTTGTTCGTGCCGGCGCTCGACGGCGATCGCCAGGTTGCGTCTGCGGCTAGCTCCCAGGCGAGCACGTCGTCCGCGAGGAGCAGGTCGAGCATCTCGTCGATCCGGGCACGGAGCGCCGGGTCGCGGACTGGGGCCAGCACCTCCATCCGCCTGTCGAGGTTGCGCGGCATCAGATCGGCCGAACCGACCAAGTACGTGGCCTCGGGGCCGCCGCCGAACCGGTAGACGCGCGAGTGCTCGAGGTAGCGGCCGACGATCGAGCGGACGCGAATCGTCTCCGAGAGCCCCGGTTCCTCTGGGCGGAGACAGCAGATGCTGCGCGCGATCAACTCGACCTTGGCGCCGGCCTGCGAGGCTTCGTAGAGACCGTCGATCAGCGGCTGGTCGACGAGGCTGTTCAGCTTCATCGTGATCCGACCGTCCGGCGAGGCCTGCTCTCGAATCAGCTCGAGCAGAGCGGCGCGCATCCCGCTCGGTGCCACGAGGAGCGTCCGGAAATCCTGCTGGCGGCTGTATCCGGTGAGCAGGTTGAAGGCGTCGGACACGTCGGCGGTCACCTCCGGGTCGGCGGTGAAGAGGCCGAGGTCCTCGTAGGTGTGAGCCGTCTCGGGGTTGTAGTTGCCGGTGCCGATGTGCGCGTAGCGGCGGATCGTGCCGTTCTCGTTGCGAACGGCGAGACAGAGCTTCGCGTGCGTCTTCAACCCGACCACGCCGTACACCACATGGACGCCCGCGTCCTCGAGTTCCTGCGCCCAGCCGATGTTCGCCTCCTCGTCGAAGCGCGCCTTCAGCTCCACGATGCAGACCACCTGCTTCCCTTCGGCCGCCGCCCGGATGAGCGCTTCCAGGATTCGACTCTCTGCCGCCGAGGTGCGGTACAGCGTCTGCTTGATCGCCAGCACCGAAGGGTCGTGCGCGGCCTGCTCGATGAAGACCTCGACCGAGTTCTCGAACGACTCGTACGGATGATGGACGAGCACGTCTCCTTCTTGGATCACCGCGAACAGGTCCGGAGGGCCAGAGTCCTCGACCGTAACGAGCCTGGCCGGTGTAATCGGCGTCCAAGGCTCGAACTTCAGTTCGGGGCGGTCGAGCGCGGCAATCGCCCAGAGCCCGTTGAGATCGAGCAGGCCGTCGACGCGGTAGACGTCGCTCTCGTCCAGACGAAGCTCTCGCTCGAGCAGCGTCAGGGCCTCTTCCGACATCGACGAGTTGACCTCCAGCCGGACCACGATCGGCGAGCGCCGTCTGCGGCGCAGCACCGACTCGACCGCCGCAACCATGTCTTCCCCCTCGTCGAGGTCGATGTCGTAGTCGGCGTTGCGCGTGACGTGGAACGGAAAGTTCTCGACGATCTCCATCCCGGGGAAGAGCGCCGACAGCCGCCGTGCGATCAGCTGCTCGAGCGGCACGAAGCGCTCACCGTCGGGAAGGACGACGAAACGCGGAAGCAGCGGGGGCACCTTCACCCGAGCGATCCGCTTCGTCAGCTCGCCGGGTGCCCGGACGACGACGGCGAGATTCAGCGAGAGGTTCGAGATGTACGGAAAAGGGTGCGCCGGGTCGACGGCCAGGGGCGTCAGGATCGGGAAGAGCTGCTCGTCGAACATGGCGTCGAGGTATGCCCGGTCCTCGTCGTCGAGCTCGTCCCAGTTCGAAAGGCGAATCCCCGCGGCCGCGAGATCCGGGATCACCTCGGAGGCGAACACGAACGTCCGCCTCTCCAGAAGCTCGCCGACGCGGGCGGTGATCGCCTCGAGCTTCTCCCGCGTGGCCTCGCCAGAAGCGCCGGCTGCGATTCCGGCCTCCTGTTGCATCTTCAAACTCCCGACCCGGACCTGGAAGAAGTCATCGAGGTTGTCGCTGAAGATGGCAAGGAACTTGGCGCGCTCCAGCACCGGGAGCGACCGCCGTTCCGCGAATGCCAGCACGTGCTCGTTGAAATCGAGCCAGGAGAGCTCGCGGTTCAGGTAGCGGTCTGCGGGCCGATCTTGTGCCGCGAGCGAGAGCCGCTCCTCGGCTGCGATCTCTGAGGCTTTGTTGGGAGCCGGCAGGGGCTGTTCGCTCTCCACGTTCACTCGCAGAGTAGCCGGGAGCCCGCCGGCCTCTGCAAGGATCGCAGTCGCATGAGCGCCGAAGCTGGGATTCCGGCCGGGGTCGAACAGAGGCAGTCGGTACGCCTGATTTTCGGCGCGTTGCTGCTCGTGCTGCTGCTCGCCTCGCTCGATCAGACGATCGTCTCGACCGCGCTGCCGACGATCGTCGGCGACCTCGGCGGTGTCTCGGACCTCTCGTGGGTCGTGACTGCCTACTTGCTGTCCTCGACGGTGGCGGGACCGGTCTACGGGAAGCTCGGCGACCAGTACGGGCGCAAGGTCGTGCTGCAGTCGGCGATCGTGATCTTCCTGGTCGGCTCGGCGCTCTGCGGAATCAGCCAGAACATCACGGAGCTGATCGTCTTCCGGGGGCTACAGGGGCTCGGCGCCGGCGGCTTGATCGTGGTCACGATCGCTGTCGTCGGCGACATCTTCCCGCCGCGCGAGCGCGGGCGCTACCAGGGGTACTTCGGCGGCGTCTTCGGCGTCTCGACCGTGGCCGGGCCGCTGCTCGGCGGCTTCTTCGTCGACAACCTCTCCTGGCGCTGGATCTTCTACGTCAACCTGCCGATCGGCTTGATCGCGCTCGCCGTGATCGCCACCGTCTTCCAGCCTCGCACCGATCACGTCAGGCACACGATCGACTACCTCGGCGCGGCCCTGCTCGCGGGCGGCCTCTCGGCGATCGTGCTCTACACGAGCCTCGGCGGCACCACCTACTCCTGGACCTCGCCGTGGATGATCGCGCTGATCGTCGGGGGCGTCGTCCTGCTGGTCGCCTTCGTCTTCGCGGAAGGCCGAGCGGCGGAACCGATCTTGCCGCTCGAGCTCTTTCAAAACCGCGTCTTCAGCGTCACGAGCGCCGTCGGCTTCATCGTCGGACTCGCCCTGTTCGGCGCGATCACCTACCTGCCTCTGTACCTCCAGGACGTCAGGGGCCACAGTCCGACCACCTCAGGCCTGCTGATTCTGCCCCTGATGGTCGGTCTCCTGATCACTTCGATTGGCAGTGGGCAGCTGATTACCCGCTTCGGTCGTTACAAGCCGTTCCCGGTCGCCGGCACCGCGGTCATGACGGTCGGGCTCTTGCTGCTCTCACGGCTGCACGTCGACACTCCGACCGCGGTCACCGGCGCCTACATGCTCGTGCTCGGTCTTGGCCTCGGGCTCGTTATTCAGGTGCTCGTCCTCGCTGCTCAGAACGCGGTCGACTACAAGTACCTCGGCGTCGCCAGCTCGGGCTCGACCCTCTTTCGCCAGATCGGCGGCTCGATCGGCGTCGCCGTGTTCGGCGCGATCTTTGCCAACCAGCTCACGAGCCACCTCGTGGGCAAGCTCCCGCCCGGCGCGCACGTGCCGGCCGCTGCGGCGAACCCTGCCGTGGTGAAGACGCTCCCGTCCGCAGTTCGAAATGTTTTCGCCACCGCCATCACCGACGCGCTGACGATGGTCTTTCTCGTCGCCGCCGGAATCGCGGCCGTTGCCTTTTTCATCACCTGGCTCCTGCCTGAGGTGCCGCTGAAGACGACGGCGGGGGCGCCTGACGTGGGCGACGGTCTGCACCCCTCCCGCGACGACGACGCTCTACGGGAGATCGAGCGTGCCCTCTCGAAGCTTGCCGGCCGTGAGGAACGCTGGCAGTTGTACGAACGCCTGGCCGGCAGGGCAGGCGTCGATCTCGCCCCGCCGGAGCTCTGGCTGCTCGCGCGCCTGGGCGAACGAACACCGTTGACCCGCGAGGACCTCGACTTCCAGCTACAAACCGACCCGCGGCAAGTCGCGGCGGCGCTCCAGCAGCTCCAACTGCGATCACTCGTCCAGAGCGAAGACGGCGGCGCGATCGAACTGACGACGTCTGGCCGAGCGGATTACGAGCGACTTGTCGAAGCAAGATCCGCCGGCCTGCACGACCTGCTCAGCGGCTGGGACCCTGACGCTCACGCCCAGCTCCAAGAGCTGGTCGACAGGCTCAGCCGCGACCTGGTCAGCGAGATTCCCGAGCCCGCGACGGCGGCCAGCTAGCCCTCCACGCCAAAGGGGATCAGCGGAAGAGCTCTCGGCGAAAAGCCGCGCGGAACGCCGGCGTGAGCTCGAGGCCGTACGTCCGCGAGATGTGCCCGCGGTCGACGCAGGTCACCGTTCTGTTGACGACCAGCGGGCAGAGGTAACGCATCGACGAGCCGCGCGGGTGAGCACAGAACCAGCCGAGCGTGTCGACGAAGCCGATCCCGTGCTTGCGCGCGTTCGCAGCGATCGCCCGATTCGTGGTGAGCTGAACACGCGACGCCTCGGTCGTGCAGGTCGCCATCGTCGCCCGTGGTGCGAGCAGGCAATCCGTCGGATCACGCTTCTGACCTGGCACATCACCGACCACGATCACGCTTGCCGAGACGCGCTTCATCGCACGAGCGAGCTCGCCGACGGGCTGGATCGCACGCGGTGGCGCCCAGACAGCCATCCAGCTGCCGATCACGAGCGTCACATCCGGGTGCAACGCCGACGCGCGCCGTGTCGCCCACCCGTACCACCGTCCGCACTCGCCCTTCGAGCTCCAGGAGCGTGGAATGCAGCGTGGCTTGACGAACGGGACGACGGCCCAGCCGTCGCGACCCGCCATCCGCAGGATCGGCGGCAGCCACATCTGCGCGTGCGAGTCGCCGATCACCACGATCGTCTTCGAGCCGTGAGCGTCACCGAGGCGGCAGACCTTGCTCGACGTCTCCCCGTCGCGCGGTGAGCAGCCGGTAGGAAAGGCATAGAAGTCGCCGCGAAGGTCGCCCGGCGAGGGAGTGACGGATGAGGGGAGCGGCGCACCGCGCTCGGCCTGCCTGACTGCGGCAACGACGGCATCAAGAGATCGTGTCTTGGTCGGTATGTCTGCGCGCACGAGCTGCAAGGGGTGCACGGCGGCGGCGGCGGTTTCAAACCGACCGGCCGTACGATCGAGCGAGCCGAGGATGAACAGCGCGACTGCGACCACCGCCGTCGCCGAGGCGGGCCACAGCACGCCGCTCGCACGCAGAGTGAACTTCATCCGCCTGACCGGGTTCTCGACGAACCGGTAGCTCACGATCGAGAGCAGGAAGGCAAAGGAAACAATCGCGAGCCTGGCTGTGAGCGAGAGCTCGTGCCCTGCGTGGTCGGTCGCCAGAATCAGCACCGGCCAGTGCCAGAGGTAGAAGGCGTAGGAGCGGTCGCCGAGGTAACGGAGCGGCGCCACTGCCAGGACGCGCCCGCTGTCGAATGGTGTCCGACTCGCCACCAGCCCTGCGCCGATCACAAGCCCCGCACCGGTGGCCGGCACCAACGCCGCCGAGCCGGGAAACGGGGTGCGGTCCGAGTAGCGGCAAGCCGCAGCGCCGATCGCAAACAGGCCGAGCCAGCCAAACGCAAATCCTGTGCGCGCAGGGAGGCGGCGTAAGTGAGGCGCCCCGACGGCCAACGCGGCGCCGAGAGCGAGCTCCCAGCCTCTGGCAAAGGTCGAGTAGTAGGCCGCCGTCGGCGACGCGGCGGTGAAGTGGATCGACCACGCGAGCGACCCCGCGACAACGGCGGCAAGAAAGAGCAGCAGCCGGCGAAACCGCAAGGCGAGCAAGAGAGCGAGCAGCGCGGGCCAGACGAGGTAGAACTGCTCCTCGACCGAAAGCGACCAAAAATGCTGAAACGGGGAGGGCGGCTGTCCCTGGGCGAAGTAGTCGCTGCCCTCGCGCGCAAAGTGGACGTTGGCGGCAAAGAGCGCCGACCAGATGCTGTCGTTGACCGCCGCGCGGGCTCGCACGAAGTTGAGCAGATGGTGGGCTGCGATGTCGGTGACGACGAGCGTCAGGGCCGCCGCCGGGACGATGCGCCGCGCACGACGCACGTAGAAATTCGGCAGGGAGATCTTGCCGCGGTCGCCGAACTCCGCCAGGAGGATTCCCGTGATCAGGAACCCTGAGAGAACGAAGAAGACGTCGACGCCGACGTAACCGCCCGAGAGGAACGGCACACCCGCATGCCCGAGGACCACGAGCAGAACCGCGACAGCTCGTAAACCCTGGATGTCGTCACGGTGCGCCACGGCCCGCCTCCGTCGACCAAGCCGCAGAGAACGGCTTTCCGCCGAAGCTAACCGGGGTCCGTTAGCGATCCATTAGACACAAGTTCGGATCTCTCGACGCCGCTCCGGTCGTCTGACTAGGCGGCGGCGCGGAGAGCGGCGAGCAGCGAATCGAGGTCGTAGCCTCCGTTGTGGCGCACACCGTTGATGAAGAACGTCGGCGTGCCGTTGACCCCGCTGCGCACGCCGCTGAGGAAATCGGTCTGGATCCTCGGCTCGTATGTGTGCTCTTCGAGATCGGACCGAAAACGCTCGACGTCGAGTCCGAGCACCTGCGCGTGCTCGATCAGATCCTCTGTCGTCTGGCGGTCCTGGTGCTCGTACAGCCGATCGTGCATGTCCCAGAAACGGCCCTGCCCCGCGGCCGCCTCGGCGGCTTCAGCCGCCTGAACAGCGTGCGGATGCATGTCCCCCAAGGGGAAGTTGCGAAAGACCGACCTGAGCTCGTCGCCAAGGATGCGCTCGACCTCTTTCACGTTCGGGTAGGCGGCGCCGCAATAGGGGCACTCGTAGTCGCCGTACTCGACCAGCGTCATCGGCGCCGTCTCCGGACCACCGCGGCTGTGGTCGTCCGGGCCGACCGGAACGGTCAGCCGGGGCTGGTCCAGCGCACTCATGCGGGGCTCGGTGCCGCCATGGCCTCGAGGGCAGTCAGGATCCCGTCGGCGCCCGGGTTGATCTCGGACGGCGAGACGTAGCTCCACCGAATCACGCCGTCACCGTCGAGCACGAACAGTGCTCGCTCGCTCGTACCCTCCGCATGGTCGTAGACGCCGTAACGTCTCGCCACCTCGCCCTTCGGCTCGAAATCGGCGAGGAGCGGAAAGCGGAGCTTTCTATCTGCCGCGAAGGCGAGATGGCACCAGGCACTGTCCACGGAGATCCCGACGATCGCGGCGCCGAAGCGCTGAAATTCGGGAAGCACCTGGTTGTAGAGGGCCATCTGGTCGCCGCACACCGGGCTCCAGTCGGCCGGGTAGAACGCCATGATCAGCGGGCGGCCGCGGAAGTCGGCGAGCGACGCCGACTCGTCCGGCGCCGAGTGAAGTGTGAAGTCGGGAGCCTGCGTGCCTGCCGGGAGCGCGCCCGCAGCCTCTGCTCCGGGGCTTGAGTCACCGTCGGTCTCGTTGGACATCTCCCGCCTCCTTTCGGTCCCCCGCAATCTAGCCGCGCCGATGCACCTGCCGGATCGGCGCTCGTGTGCGCTAGATGGGAGCGCGCAGCGGAGTCATGTCCTGCGCAGAGATCCGGCGAGTTCTCATCAGAACCCAGGTCACGACGGCGCCGAAGACGAAGCCGCCGACGTGGGCGAAGAACGCAACGCCGCCGCCGTTCGCGCTCGAGCTGACGAGCCCGAAGTTCGCCTCGAACAGCTGGTAGATGAACCAGAAGCCGAGAAAGAACATGGCCGAGATCCGCACCGGAAAGACCACGATCAGACCGAAGACGGTCGAGTTCGGGTAGAGGACGAAGTAGGCGCCGAGCACCGCGGCGATCGCACCGCTCGCGCCGAGGTTCGGCAGGCGCCCCTCGGCCGCCGTGCCGAAGGCCAGGGTCACAAACGTCTGGGTGATCGTCGCGACGAAGCCTCCGGCGAAGTAGAAGACGAGGTAGCCGAGATGGCCGAAAGCGTCCTCGACGTTCTTGCCGAAGACGGCGAGGAAGAGCATGTTGCCGAGGATGTGATCCCAGCTTCCGTGCAGGAACATCGCCGTGATCCAGCTGACGCCCCACGACTCGGGGCCGCTACAGCTGTTATTGACCGTGCAGGGGTAAAACGACGCATGGAAGACCGACGACTGCAGGTGCGGAAGCTCGTAGAAAAGCCATACCGCGAAGCACGCCACGATGATCGCGACGTTGACGATCGGGAAGCGACGCGCCTTCAGTCCGTCGGAGAGCGGGAGCACGGCGAGATTCTGCACCTCCGCCGGTGCCGGTGTATCGGCGACCTCGTCTGAGAGGCCCGCCGCCGACGGGTCCGCCCGACACCACGAGTGTCCGTGCGTGCAAGCTCTGCGCAACCAAGCAAAGGAGGAACCAATGGCTGACTCTCCGATCCTGATCTGTTACGACGGCTCCACCGATGCAACCCGCGGGATCGAGGCCGCGGCTGCGCTCCTAAAAGACACCCGCGCCGTCGTCCTCGACGTCGGACCGCCGCTCACAGTCGCCGAGAGCTATGCCGCGGTCGGTGCGACCACGCCGGGCTTCGAGGAGCTCAACGAAGACGCAGCACTCTCGCGGGCGGAGAAAGGCGCCCAGCTCGCCCGCGACGTTGGGTTGACGGCGGAGGCGCGCGGAGAGGTCTCCGCCCCGACGTGGGACGGTGTCGTCCAGGTAGCCGACGAGATCGACGCCGCCGTGATTGTCCTTGGCTCGCGTGGCCTCACCGGCGCGAAGGAGCTCCTGGAGGGAAGCTTCTCCCACGCGGTGGCCTCGCATGCCGGCCGCCCCGTGTTGATCGTTCCGCCTCCTGCCAGCGAGTAGTCGCTGGCCGATGACGTTGCTCGAGGTCGACACCCCTCATGGCCCGGCGAAGGTGCACCTGCACGCCTCGGATGAGCCGAGAGCCGCGCTGATCCTCGGCCACGGCGCCGCCGGAGGGGTGGATTCGCGAGACCTGGTCGCGGTGACCAACGCCGCTCTCTCGCAACAAGTCAGCGTCGCACTGGTCGAGCAGCCATATCGCGTCGCCGGGCGCCGATCACCGGCGCCGGTACGCCAGCTCGACGCTGCGTGGATCGCGGTGGTCGACCACCTGCGAGACGGCAAGCTACGCGGATTGCCGCTGGTCGCAGGCGGACGATCCTCCGGCGCGCGAGTGGCCTGCCGGACCGCAGAGGAAACCGGCGCGGTAGGAGTGCTTTGCCTCGCCTTCCCGCTTCAGCCGCCGAGCCGCGCGGGCGCGGCAGCGAGGCCGAGCCGCCTGGCCGAGTTGGACGACGTAAGGGTGCCGACCCTGGTCGTCCAAGGCCTGCGAGACCGTTTCGGCATGCCGCCTGTCGCGCCAGGGCGGACAGTTGTGCAGGTGGCGGGCGACCATCGCCTCACAACCGACCTCGAAGCTGTTGCCGGCGCCGTGCTGGCCTGGCTTCCCGGCGTCGTTCGGCGGGGTAGCGCGAGTCAGATGGCTGCCAGCGCCCAGGTCGATCGCTGCTAAGAAGCGGTTGTGAGAGCCGGCATCGACCTCGGCGGCACGAAGATCCAGGCGGTCGTCGTCGACGACGGGGACTCGGTGGTCGGCCAGGCCCGC
>WNGJ01024548.1_pt1 | contig 14276 bp, 19 predicted proteins | sample 5400611 | NCBI WGS metagenome assembly WNGJ01 (sample SAMN13153375, study PRJNA577476) | soil metagenome | isolation source: 40 cm soil or saprolite under Garry oak tree replicate 1 | place: USA:California | collected 2016-06-15 | reverse complement strand
GCGCCGTCACAGCGTAGCGACCATGCGGTCACCCACGGTGGACGATCGGGCTATTCCGCAGTCTCACAACGCCTTGGCCCGCGTCGTCACGACGCCCCAGCCTGCTGATGCAGCTCGGCGCCTCGCATCAAGCGCCGGGCGATGTCGGCCGTTTGCAGCGCCGCGCGCTCGGTTGGTGAATGGGCCGCGAGATAGCGGGCAACCGCAATGAGGATGTGCCGGCCCTCGTCAGTGCCGCCCCATGCGGTGAACTGACGGACTCCCGCCTCTAGCATCTGATAGGCATGGAAGCCTGCATCTTCGCGCAGCATCGCACGCGCGAGCGTGGCGATCAGCGCCTGCGGCGCATAGCCGAGTGTCAGATGCCGTGCCACCAACCTTGCTGCAAGATCAACCTGTCGCTGCCGATCAAATGCGTCGAGCAAGGCGGCGCAGATCATCTGCGCGCCGGTGGGCAGGTCGTCGAGTTGCTCGCCGCCCTCGCCGGGGAGGCGGGCCGGCGGCACATTGAGATAGCGAGTGAGGTAGAGCGCCATCGCTCCGTGCAGCACGGCGCGCTCAGCGCTACGGTGACCGTCGGTGTTGGCGCTCCCGATCCGCTTGAGCATCTGGTCGACCGCGTGGGTGTACGTGAAGACGTGGTGCGCCGTCTCCCAGTCGCCATGCTCGTTGGCATTGCCGAAGCGCGCCACCCGAAGCGCCGCCCCATAAGCGAGCGAGCGGCTAAGGTCAGCAGGAGCGGCGCCTGCGCGGATCGCTGCTCTGAGCGCGTCAACAATGCTGGTTGGATCGTCGCCGAGCAACTCTTGAGCGAGGGCCGCGTGGCCTGACCAGCCGCGCGAGCCGCGGGCGGCAGCGAACAGTTCCGGCAGTTGGCTGGCCGCTTCCTCACACAACGCAACAAGATCAACGGGCTGGCGCCAGGCGGTCGATTCCTCGGCGCCACGGGCCGCCACCATCTGGCCGACGACAGTCGGCAGCAGAGCCGCCGCATGCTCCCAGCCGATCAGGTCGAGGCACTCGAACGCCTTGTTGATGAAGTCGAGCGAGTGTCCGGTGTCGGCGAACGCCCGCTCGGTCCCGGCCGCGAGCAGGGCATCGGCGAGCACAGCTGGCGAGACACCGGCCGCAATCGCCGTGAGCAGGGTGCGCTCAGCCGCCTCGCGATGGCGCACGCTTGCCCAACGCCGCAGCCAGCGCTTGAGGGCGGCGGGATCCGGCCGGCTTCCAAGCGGCGCACGTTCCCGCCGCGGCGCCTCGCCGTCACAATCCGCTGCCACGCGGCGCGCGCCGTGGAACAGGGCGAGATAAGCTTCCTCCTCTGGCAACACGGGCAGCAGATTACCGAGAGCCGTTAGGATCGTGAGACCCACGCCCCAGCCGTCGCGGTTCTGCGCCCCGAACAGCGCCACCTGCCGCACGATGTCGGTCAGCGGTACGTCGGCCGCGAGCTGACCATGCACGGCCTTGGCGATGACGAGCCCGATGTTGTGTGCAAGGCCGTCCGCAAGGCGCTGATGCCAGTGCGCGGCGGGATCGGCATGACCGAACGTGGTCTTCACCCAGATGTCGCCGTTGCGGACTTCGACGGGGCAGATCGGTACATCGTCCGCCCAAAGATCGAAGGTGCAGCCGCTTTCGAGCTCGAAACGGGCGTGGTGCCAATGACAGGTCAAGATGCCGTCCTCGACGCTTCCCCGCTCAAGTGGGAAGCCCATATGCGGGCAACGATTGTCGAGTGCGAAGACGCGCCCGCGGTCGTAGATGACGAGGATGGGACGATGGCCCCCGTGCACAACGAGCCGCCCTTTCGCCTTCAGCTCCTCTAGGCTCCCCGCGAGCGCGAATTCCTTGTTCGGTGCGTCCATGACCATACCTCCGTGGTCGACTCTTTGGGTCGCTGCAGATACCCCGATCACATCAACATAGGCATCCTCTCGCGCAAACGCGAAAGGCCCTGCCTTCGCGAATCCCTGTACGGTCGGCGATGGGACCATGACGGCGAACGGCATCTCCTTCGTGCCGTAGGGAGACCGGCGGCCAGAACTGATTGTTGGCGCTCAGGTTGTTCAGATAGGTGATGTAGATCTTATAGAACCGCGATGGGCCGCTGTTCAGCCAGCGGCAGTGGTAGCGTCGTGGATGGACATGCAGCACCGGCTGGATGACCCCGTTCACCAGGAACTTGTCCCCGAGAATGCCGTCGAGGTTGAACAGATCAAAGGCGAGCAAGCCGGTGGTCGGGTCGAAGCAGCGGTCGGCGAACATCTGCCGAGCTGATGACTCAGAAACAGGTTCTCGACCTCAAGACGGTATATTTTGAACAGGTCGACGATGAACATTCCGAGCGCGCGCAGGCTTGGAAGCGGCGGCGGCCAACCACCGGCGCGTTCGGCGACTAGCGTGATGGGAGCGACCTCGCGCGACGGCGTTCACGGAAACGCTCGACGAATCAAAAGACACTCACCATCCAAAATGGGATGCCGACATTGCGTTCAAGCTGAAAATCTCACTTGAATCTACGAGCGGCCGGCGCTCCGAAAGCTCCTCGCCGCCTTTCCGGCAGATTCGAAGGTGGCTGCCGCATCTTTCGCCGTCATGGCGACCGTTGTTTCGATATCGGACAGGCTGCCTCCCGCGGCAGCAGCCAGTATTGCGGAGGCCGCAGCCTTCTCGTCAGGGAACTCGCCGATGGACATCCAATCATGATGGCCAAAGGTTAGGTACCAACCGATGAGTTTACCTCCTACGCTTTTGAAAAGCTTGGCAACGGCTTCCTCACGGTCTTCCGGCTTTGCCAACATGCCCTTTATGGCGTCTGAAGTGAAACGACCACGCGAGATGTAGATCGGCATGACATCTCTCCCGAAATAAGCACTGCGTGCTTGGTTTGTGGAGCTGGAAATTACCGCCATAGTCCTTACGGGTTCAAGAGACGAAACGGTCGACGTGTTATCAAACCTCAAGGCCGCAAAGGCGCTCGGTCTCACGTTTCCGCCGACATGGATCGTCCCCGCTAACCAGGTCATCGAATAATGGCGCGGCATGTCCGAGTAGAGTCAAAATGGGCCGTGACACTCACTTCGTCGATCGATCGCTACAAGGTAGAAAGCCGCTGAAAATATGCCCGCCGCTGCTTTGCGCAAGCGCTCTGTCTTGGCCCATCGTATCCTCCTCCAGCGGCAGATTGAACCGCAGCGCCATCATTTCCCAAGTTTGACTTGCGCATAGCGCGCCTCTAACGCGGCCTTCGCTTCCTCCAGCGTGTCTGCAAGGCCTTGGTTTGGGGGCGGGGCCGGCACCACCTGTAGGAACCATAGCCACTTAGTGTCTCCCTGCACTTGCTGCCTGTAGACTCGACCAACAAGGGTCTCGTCGAACACGGCGTAATCGTCGTCGCTCCAATCGGGTGGTGGTTCCTGCCCGTCGATGCGGTCTGGAGCGTGCTGCTTGCGGAGGATGAGCGTCATTGAGTTTCCCCCTCGTTGCTCGGATCGTCCAGCCTCCGCAGAATCGCGGCAAAACGTTCCGGCACCCCCTCGGCAATGATTTCGGCATACATCAGGCGCAACTCCCGGCCGATTGCTGCCATGACGTCGGGTCCGAGCGCGGGCGCGGGTTTGCTCTCGTTGTTATCGCTCATCGAGCCGGCTTAACGCCTTAGTCGGCTTGCGCACCTTGGTGTGCGCATCGCCGGGCCACGCTTCTCGACCCGACTCGCGGCGCGGATTCAAGACACGACGATGACGAAATCCACAGGGCAAACAATCAAACGTTGGGAATCAAACGATGAGGTGAGCGATTGGGTGGCCAGCACCAGGAGAAGGCCAACGAGAACGCATCAGCGGCCACCACAGACCCGTGGCGCGCGCCAGATGGCCATAGGCGGCCGGCGGCGGCGAGGGATAGTCGTGGCAGGGCGTCATGCTGGGCACGCCAGCTTGTTATGTTGCGAAAGGTTATCGCTAGTCTGGTTTGCGGAGCCCGGCTGCCTGCAACCGAACCGGGTCACGCTCACCAAGCTTTGCCGCTGCAATAATTCGTCCGGCGATGGCTTCGGGCACTACAGGCTGGCCGGTGTCCTGAAGCTCTTTGATGGCAGCTTCGAGAGCGTCACCCATCGCCGCAATCGCCTCGGGTCCAAACGCTCCAGGTTGCATCAAGGAATGAATTTGCATGGCCGCCAACCTCCACGGGGCCTGCCATGGTAGTTAAGAATAATTAATAATTTGTTGTCGGAAACCGTCCTCAAAAGAGCTTGGGTCGTTCTTGGTCAAAGCTACAATCTTTGCGCATGCGCTTGAAAGCGGCGCGCAGCGTCTCCACTGGCCTCTTAAAAGTGACATCAAACGATGTGGCGACCTCGTTCGCGCCCATAAGATCGAACTGTCGCTGTGACTACAAGAGTCGGACGAGCAGTGAAGGGACGGGCGCCGCGGTGCCCGCCCTCATTTCACTCTCCCGCTGCTCACCTTTGCCTTGAGCAGATCAAAGAGATTTTCCATGAACGTTCCAGGTCTTTCCGGCATCGCATAGGTGATCCCGAGACACCAAAAAACATGAAGATAACTCGCGATCAATCCGAGGTGCCCCGACCGCAGCGAGCCCAGAACGACGGTGCATGCGGGGCTTACGCGCGGCCCGTGAGGGCTATTCGGGGCAAGTCTTGCCGCCGCATCTTACGCGCGGCGAGTTCGACGTCCGACAAATGCGAAAGCTGCTCGTAGCGATGCGCCATTTCCTGCGCCTCGCGGAATCCGTTAATGAGGTTCAGGACAAGTCTTGTAAAGTGGCGGCCCCGATAGCTGTGGCGGGGCCGCAATTGCAGGGCAGTTGCGGTCATGGTCCACCTTAGGTCGAAAAAGGAATAGGCGTTCATTCGCTATGTAGCGATCAATATTGATTTTTTATCTGGCCTTAGTGCAACGCAGCAACCCACTGAATGCATGGCCGTGTTCAATGCGGGGGCAGATGGGTCCAAAGCTGTGGCGCAGGCCGTGCAGCGTCACACCCTTCCTGATCCCCGCTGCATCCGCCGCTCGTGGAACAGCCCGTTGAGGTGCCGCTCGTCATCGGCTTGCCGGGCTTAGACCAAGAAAAACAGCCAGCGTTCTTGAAGGGGTATTGTGATATCGAAACCCCGGCGCGTCATCCACCATTGTCGCTAGAGACGGCTGCGGCTTCATCACGGCGATCAACCACCGTCTAAGACCACATTTGGTCCGCGGCACCTTCGACAACTACCATGCTGACGCCATCGAGCGGCACAGCGCCTAAGGGTCAAGAGCGGCCATTTGCGCGGGCGCAGCTCGAAATGCCCTGTCCAACAGGCACGTCAAGTTCCCCGCGTTCGGCGGACAGCGGCGTTGCCTTCGCGGCTGCCGAGAGGAACATCTCCAGGGGCCTCCCGCCGCTGGCTTTCGAGCACGCGCCGTTCCTTTGGTTGAGGGCCAACCTTTGGTATCGTGCGGTTAATCCTATTTCGCCGATGGTGCGGAACGCCGATGTATTTTCGACGTTTGTACGGTGTGGGACTCACCTGAACCGGGGCGTAGACCCTGACGGCGGCCTCTATCCTTGCGACGAGGTGCTCGTCACGAAGAAGATAAAGGTATGAAGAACGATCTATTTTCTTGGAGGTCCGTCGGAAGGCCAGCTCTGATTTTGTTGTCAGCCACACTGGTTGCGACGGCTCAGAGAGCACCGGATCATCCGTCGACCGATGCTGAGAAAATTGCGGATGCCCTGAGAGCCGGGCCACGCTTCATCACAAAGGATGCAACGCTCCTCGACTGGCCGACCGCCCCCGATGGGGAATATCGCGTGCTTCGCCGAGGGACCAATGAGTGGACATGCCTGCCGGGTGTCCGGGCTACCCGCGACGAACCGGGATGCTTCGATCCCACCTTCATGCAATGGATGAAAGATAGCTTGGCAGGTCGCGAGCCTCACATCGACAGGATCGGGATCTCGTACATGTACGCTGGCGCGTGGTTTCCGAAGAAATCGGCGGAAAATCACGGGTCAACGACTGGCGAGTTTCATGTGGGGCCGCATATCATGATCGTAAGCCCCCATCAAAATCAGCAAGAGCTGCGAGCATTGAGTCATGACGGGTCCAACGGTATGCCGTACGTCAGGGACCTCCCTAACGGCACCGACCTATTTCTCGTAATTCCAGTTCGGCAATGGGATGAAAATTAAGGCGCGATTACTCGGGGTGCGACAGTCTGCTTGGGGTTCATCAGGGTCGAGCCAACGCCGCCGCCGGAATGTCGGCACGACCTCCGGAGCTGGTGTTTCGGCACCTCATAGCATCTGCACACGAGCGGTAATCTGGGCGTCTGGAATTCTGGTAGTTCTCGTTGTTCTCGGCGCAAACCGATTCCAACATTGGCCCGTTCATTTTTCTCCAGCGCACCATACCCGACCACGGCGCGTTAAACGCGCCATGATCCTCGAAGGTGACGGCCGCTTCAATCGCGTTGCCGCCATCGAGGAGTTTCCAGCGTTCCACCATATGGAGGTCTTTTGTGTGCGGCGTCCGCCAATTGTCCAGGAAGCTGTACGGGTGCTCCACAAAGCCGATGGTATCGACGACGAGCTGGCCATTCTCGTAGCGGCCGACGGACTCGCCAAACCAGCTCGGTTTCAAATTCCCGCTGTGCTCGCGGTTAAGAAAGACCCGGCGCACGAGATGGTCCCTCTGCCACAAAATCCAAACCTCTTGCGGCGTCTGGATGAAATAGAGCGGCTCGGCATTGAACAGCAACTGGGCCGGCCCACCCGGCCAGCATCGGGACATCGCGCTGAACGCCCGGCGGCCCTTACTGACCAATTCATTATGCATGCGCATCTGCGCAGCGGCCCAGGGCGTCAGATTGGGGTTATCGACGTCAGAGAGACGCTCGATATTCCATGGACCTATGCGGCTCGGCCCCTGCCGGCGCGGATCGGCTGCGGCTTCGGGAGGCTGATGGTTGAAATCGCTGGTCGGGAGCCGGATGCCGCCACGCCAGTTCGAATCCGCTCCGATGGGCGCCACCGTTCCCTCGACTGGCCGGTAGTCGAAGCCGGTGTTCACCAGCCAGCCGAAATTGGCTGACGTGAAATTGGGAATGGTGCGTTCTTGGGCTGGAGTTTCCCCCGCGAGTCCGGCCGCAAGCCAAGCGGCCAGTGCCGTGCTGCACAGCGAAGGTATTCTCGACATCGCATCCTCATCTTTTTTTTGCGAAGCTCAAGAGTCCATCTTATTCGATGTCCATAGCCTCGCTGTCCGTCCCTTCGTATCACACCGTGCGGGAGGTGCATCCTTCGCCATCCGTCCACACACGTCGAGGCGATTACTCACGTACAGTAGAGCGACCCGACATCGAACGGAAACTATCGCCGGTATTCCGCAAACAAATCAAAGTAGGCGGATCGTAGCCAACAGTGCCCCGGATCGCGCTGGTATCTTTCATGCCAATATTGCACGATTTCGATCGGGGGCAACGGGATGGACGGTCGAAAGGTTACGAGTCCCAGCTGTTCGGCGAAGATCGCTAGTTTGGCCGGTATCGTCGCGACGCCGTCGGTCCGCGAAACGACGAGCATCGCGACAACGAAACTGGGCAGGCGCAACAAAATATTTTCTGCAGCGATCTCGGTCTCCAAGGCTTGTTGAACGATTTGATGCGCAGCATGGCCCGTGGCCGATGCCTCGACAATAATATGGTGTGCTGCACAAAATCCGGAACGGTTGTGCAAAGTACGAAGCTTGGGATGATCCTTGCGGGCAACGCTGAGATATCTTTCAGAAAAGAGGCGCTGCCGCCGCAGCCCGCGCGGAGGCTTTGGAAAGGCTCCGACCGCCAAGTCGGCCTCCCCGGACTCAAGCTTCGATCCGAAGTGCCTGGAATCGAGCGGCAATGCTTGCAACGTGACCTTCGTTCCCTGCTTGGCCATTTTGCTCAAGAACGAGGGAAAAAAGCAGGCCATCCCGACATCGGAGGTCACGAGCTTGAATACGCGGTCGGAGGTGCGCGGATCGAAGGACGGCGTGGGCTTGCTCAGCGTGTCCGCAGCGAGGAGCAGACCACGAAGCGGCTCCGCTATTTCGAGAGCCTTTGGGGTTGGATGCATGGCTTGGCCATTGCGGACGAACAGCGGATCGCCAAAATGAGTCCGAAGGCGCGCAAGGACCTTACTGACGGAGGGCTGTGTCGTATCTAGAACTTCCGCCGCACGCGTGAGACTGCATTCGTGCAGCACAACGCTTAGCACCTTGAAGTCGCGTAGCCTGAGGTCGGTGTCATTCGAATCTGTCATGATAATTATTCCCTGTTCGGCATGGCGACAATCACAGCGATTGTGTAGCTCTAGTCAACAGGCCTTTTTAACAACGATTGTTATTCGCTCAACGGACGGCACCCGCCACGAGATTGTCGGCAAGTGAGGTGCATTCCAGAGCATGTCGCCGGGAGGAACATCATGAAACTTCTACGCCGTAAATTTCTGTATCTGGCAGCGGGTGCTGTCGCTCTCCCGGCCGTCTCGCTGGCCGCACGGGTGCAAAACAATGCAGCGCCGGACAACCGGACGTTCGTCATGAAGGTTGCGGCCCCGACGATCAATGACGGGAATCACGAGTGGATGAAGCGGTTTGCTTCGGCGATCGAGAAGAAGTCGGGAGGGCGCATCAAGGCGGAAATTTATCCGGCAAGCCAGCTCGGCTCGGTCCCGCGCATGATCGAGGGTACCCAGCTCGGTTCGATCCAGATTGTGCTCGCTCCGCCCGAGTTCTTCGCCGGGATCGATCAGCGCTTCGAACTGCTGAGCGCGGCGGGGCTGTTCCAGAGTGAGCGGCACGCGGTCAAGACAATCTCCGACCCGGAATTCGCCAAGGCCTTTTTCGCCGTCGGGGCCAACAAAGGCCTGATAGGCGTGAGCCTCTCCATCGCTGGGCCGGCGGCGTTCGCGATGCGCAAGCCGTTCCGCGCGCTCGCGGACCTCAAGGGCAAGAAGATCAGGGTGTTGGCTTCGCCGTTTCAGACCGAGCAGATCGCAAGGCTCGGCGGCACCGGCGTGTCGCTGTCGATTGGCGACGTACTGCCGGCACTGCAGCAGGGAACCGTCGATGGCGCGCTCGGCGCTCTGGGAGTGTTCAGCGCACTCGGATTTTACGACACCGCCAAATACATGAACGAGACCGGCCAAGCGTTCGTGTTCGTCTTGGGGGCGATGAGCAAGCGGTGGTTCGACACGCTGCCGGCCGATCTGCGGGCCATGGTGCTCGCCACCGCCCAGGAAACCGACACTGAGGTGAACCCGTGGATAATCGAATTCAACGCCCGACAGCGCAAGATATGGATCGAAAAGGGCGGCGAGCTTGATGTACTGTCGGCCGCCGACAAGGCAGAAATGATTGCCAAGACTGGCTCTATCGCCGACGACATCGTCAAGACCAAGCCGGAGTTGAAGCCGCTTTGGGACCTGCTCCGCACTGCGGTGAAACGCAGCCTGTAAGCTGGAATGATTCGACCTTGAGATCGAAACGGGCCAGCCAAGCCAGGGGGCGTGATCCACCGCATCGTTCCGCCGCTGCGCGTGCGTATGCGCCTGCTGTAGAGCCAACTCCTTGGGATGAACCCGCTCGTCCCCGGGCTCCCTGCAGGCTCTCGAGGGCCTGCATCACCGCTTGATCCCCACCGGCCCGTCAGCGGGATCTGCCGAACTCCTGTGATTAAAAGGCGGCGCGCGCATTGATACCGGAGAACATTGCAATGCAGCCTCAGCTCACTCCGCAAGCCGCAATTCTCCACGTCATTGCCGGTCATTGGCTCGCCCGTGCCGTCTATCTCGCCGCGCGACTCAAGCTGGTCGACGCAGTTGGCGAAAAAGCTACGTTGGACGACCTCGCAAAGGCGACCGGCACCCGAAGCGCGGCGCTGCGCCGAGTCATGCGAGCTCTCACATCTCACGGTTACTTTCGCGAGGAAAGCGATGGAGTCTTCGTACAAACACCGCTCTCAGAGGCGCTCAAGTCGAATTCGCCCGGCAGCATGCGTGCGATTGCTGAGGCGGAGCTCGGGCACCATCACTACGATTCCTGGCGTGAAATCGAGAGCTGCTTGCGCGGCGAAGGGACCGCGTTTGAGCGTGTCTATCAAAAGCCGATATGGCAGTACTACGCCGAACATCCCGAGGCCCAAGCGCTTTTCGGCCAAGCTATGACCGACCTTACGGCGATCGCCAATGCCGGTGTGCTTGCAGTTTATCAAGCCAAACCCTTCAAGATGGCAGTCGATGTTGGTGGCGGCCACGGCGCTTTCTTGCGCGCCATTCTGGGTCAACAGCCCGCCGCCAAAGGCATCCTGTTTGATCTTCCCTCGGTCATCGCGGATGCCGTCAAGCAGGAGGCAATCAGGCACAACAATCGCATTCAAGTCATTGGGGGTGATTTTTTCAAAGAGGTCCCGGCTGGCGGGGACCTTTACCTACTCAAGTTCATCCTGCATGATTGGGATGAGGAAAGCTCGCTGAAACTCCTCACCAACATCCGAAAGGCCATCGCAGTCGAGGGTCGGCTCGCCCTCGTAGAGATAGTATTGCCTCCCGGCAATGAACCTCACATCGGGCCCCTGATCGACCTCAACATGATGGTCATGACTGGCGGTGCAGAACGGACAGAGCGTGAATATGCGCAGCTCCTAAACAAATCAGGTTTCCACCTTGACCGCCTGATCACCACCAGGTCGCCGTTCAGCATCATCGAGGCAGTACCGGTGTGAGCACAGACGCTGATGTCTTGGTATGTTGAACCGTAGTTCTCCCGCGTGATCGGAACCGTGAAAATCGCAACACCTTCCGCGCTGGGGGATCACTCTCAAGCGACAGCTAGCGTAAGCGGTAGAACCCGCCTAATGGCGGTGCGCAATCGAGCCCACATGCCTCGATTGCTGCAATGCACCACCGATGTCGCAGATGGGTCATCTGCTGCCATCATACCCTATCGCAGTTGGCGGCAGCTTATCTCCGGATAGCTGCCGTGCTCGGGCCAGCAACGGACTCAAGCGCCGCAGCAAAAGGCCTGCAGGATACAAAGGACTCAACGTGTTCCCGGCCCTTTCGCGTTCTTCAGAATCGAGGTGGCAAGCTAACTTCCTGACTTCAGTCCTGGGACCGAAGGACTGCCTCACCGTGGTGTCCATGCCCAGCCAAAGTGTCTGAAATACTGAGATTTTCAAGAGCCGCCCGGTGCTCTCGACAGTCGCGGTATGAGTACTCCCGGCTGATTTACGGGGAGAGCGAAGCCGACATCATGCGGAATGAGCGAGACCACTCATCTCAAACAAGGAGCCTGCATCATGAACCCCCTCGAACAGACCCAGACAGCCGGCAGCGATGAAAAGCAAATGACCGTCGGTTCGGTTTGCAAGGTCGCGGCGGCTGCGGCGATCGTCAGTGTGATCTCAGTGTTTTCGGCCGACCAAGTGAGCCGCACCCGTTTTGCTCCGACTGTCGCCATGGACCTCTCACACCAGTCCGACTTGCGCAACCTGCTGTGCCGAATCGACAGGCGCTGTCCCAGCGCTGGCGAATTTAAGGTAGAGGTCGCAACCGACATCATGGGGACATTTGATCGCTGATGAGTGAGACCACTCACCCCAAACCAGGAACAACGACATTCGCCAAGCAACATTCTTGTGGTTCCCAACCATCGGCATCATCTCTCTCGTGTGACGATCCTCGCACAACTCACCTCTGACGACATGCTGGACGGCGCCTTGCGGGATGCTCGCACGCGCCCACGAACTGATCGAATGCCGACGTGGCCCGGAATCCCCGATCCGATGCAACGCCATCGATGAATCGCTTCCGCCGGCCGCCATCCGAGGTTTCAACATCGCCGCGGAGCGCGTCATTTTTTTGCGGACGCTGCGTAACGCATCTTGATTCGACAGGGGTCGGCGATCGCAAGACATTTGGTGCCAGGCGATCTTTATCTGGCCTGTTGCGCCACAACGATACTTGAGTCCCGGGACCGAAGCATCTCCTCCCTGCATGCCGCGCCGCGCATCAAAAACGGTTTGCCGACAAGGCTTTTGCGTATCTCGCCGATCTTCAGGGATCGATTCGGCAGGACGTCAGGCTGATTTACCTGGCGCATTCGCACCTTAAGTTACGAACACACACCAAAACGGTGTGAGTGGCGACTCAACTAGGAGACACCACCATGTTCACCAAGACAGCGATCGCTCTGACCATCATAGTCGGAACCGGTTCGGGTGCGCTCACGAGAACCATGAGCTACACACTGGGCATCGCATTGCTTTCCCTGCTCCTGTGCTTCCCGGCCCGGGCTCAGAAAATCGAGGTCGGTACCGGTATTTTCTGCGACACGCAGAAGCAAGTGGAGAGGTTCGTCGGACTTTTCGACGGAAACGCGGAGAATGCCATCAAGGCTGTCAATGCCGAGGAGAACGACCCAACCGCCTGCGCCAGCGGCACGATCGCCTTCATCCGCGGACCCGAGATCACCACGGCCAGGACCAAGAACGGGACATTTCACATCGTCCGAGTGCTCGTTGTCGGCGTCCTCACCGAGGCCGGCTTCCGGACCACCGTCCCGACGGCCTTCTTCTCCTTCGAGAGAGTCGACGAGCGCGTAGCATAGGTTCTGTGGGTCGGCGTGCGCCCAGCCGCTTGCAGAGCAGCCAATGGAAGAACCGTCATGGCTAGTCTGAGCAAGACAATCTCAATTTCTGCGCTCCGCCGTGAGGCGCCCGGCCTCGTCGCCGACTTCGCCGACCTCGTTCGAACCCTCAAGGCCCTGTTCGACCCCTACCGGCCAGAACTGCACTATATGCGCGGCCCTGGACCCAAGTGGCACGCCAAATACGACCCGGCCCCCGCCTCCGCCGATTCCTTATCGTTCGTGCCCTGGTCCGCGACTATCGCTTCAGAGCCGGCCTCGCCTCGCGCATCGGTCGTGTGAACTCGCGCAGATGCTCGATGAAGCGCTCGACGACCGGGCTCAAGGGGCGGTTCTTCAGCGTCACGACCGCGAGAGGCCATGGCCGATCCGGCAATTCGATCGGCAGCTAGGCTGGCGGATGCCAGCAGGTCAGCCCTGGCGTGCAACGCGACCCGAAAGCAGTAGAATTTCAAGGTGTTTCGCAGCTCGGCCGGCGTAATGTGTTCCCCTCGGAAGGTGCGCTATTCGCCGCCATTCCGCCTCACCGCGGGAACCGGGCTGACGAACATGACGTTCGCCCATGGAATCTGCAACCGATGGCGGGTGAACCACGGCGCAAGCTCTATTCCAGCGGGATCGAAGGTGGCACGTCCACCCCTAATATGCAGAGTGACTTGGTCAGTCATCTGGTGCCTCGCGTCGGAAATCAACGGCGAGCCGCTGGTGCAACCTTCGTGATCCGCCCCCGTCGAGTGGTCCGGATGGAACCTCAGTTTCAGGGTTGGACCCGGCCAGCCAATCAGAGTTTGATACCTACGGGTTGTCGCGCACTATCTGCTCCGCAAATATATCGGCAGAGCGCCTAGCAGACTTCGAGTCCTCCGGCGTGCTGCCAAAGGCCAATCCGTAAACGATTGCTATTCGACCCTTCAGGTTCACAAACTCGGTCGTCAGGCTGCTGGCGCGGCCTTCCCGCGAATAGGCTGTGCTGAAACAAAGCCTTTTTTCGTCTTCGCACGAAACCTTGTCCTGTCCGATGTCCTGCTTTATGGACGCCTTGTACTGACGGAAGTCGGCGGGTCTCATAGGCCGCGAGCCAACCCTGTAGTCTTCGACCACCAAGACATAGCGTCCTCCTGGCATCGATACTGCTTCTTCCGATACCTTTTCCGATCCTGCTGGCACGAACTGGCCGATGAGAAAACTAAAGTTGATGGCCTTTTCCAAGTGTGGATTGGCCAACGGGCCAAATGGGTCCTTCAGGACCGGAACATAGGTTTTTGGGACGGTCAACAAGAGGGAGCTAACGGCTCCGCCACCAACGCGAATTTTCGAGGGTCCCCTGGGCTGACATGTGTCTTTGCCGGATGGCGTATTGACCCTGACGGCGAGGCCCACGAGCTTATCAATGGCCGGTGATTGGGCATTGGCGCGTATTTGAGGAAAGGATGTCAACGTCAGCCACTCACCATCAACCACGTACTCAAATACTCGCGGCTGTGGTGGCTCCCTTGCGGCCGCGCTTCCTTGCGAAAGTGTGGCGACGAATCGCCCCGGCGCCGTAATCTCATAGGTAGATAAATTGTTCACGCGACCA
>WNGJ01012874.1_pt1 | contig 14282 bp, 13 predicted proteins | sample 5400611 | NCBI WGS metagenome assembly WNGJ01 (sample SAMN13153375, study PRJNA577476) | soil metagenome | isolation source: 40 cm soil or saprolite under Garry oak tree replicate 1 | place: USA:California | collected 2016-06-15 | reverse complement strand
CACGAATCTACGAATCCATTTTCTCTCCGGTTCATGTGCAGGCCGCCTAAAAACTGATGCGCATACTCCACATTGGCAGCGGCAATCTGTACGGCGGTGTCGAAACCATCCAAGTGACACTGGCCCGTTATCGCCACGAATGCCCGCAGATGGAGCCTCATTTTACGGTTTGCTTCGAAAGCCGCCTAAGTCGGGAGCTTCGAGAACTGGAAGTTCCCGTACACAACCTCGGCCCTGTCCGCGTTCGCAACCCGTTTTCAATTCGGTCGGCCCGCGCACAGTTACGCAAGCTCCTCTCGAATGTTCACTACGACGCCGCAATCTGCCACTCTGCATGGAGTCAAGCCATCTTAGGACCAGTCGTACGCTCCGCGGGCGTTCCACTGCTGCTTTGGCTACACGGTGCCCCTTCCCGTCACTGGCTCGAACGTTGGGCGAAAAGGACGCCTCTGGAGAAGATAATTTGTTGCAGCGAATTCACAAGAAATCTCATTGCTAGGGTCTACCCCGGAGTGCCTAGTGCGGTTGTATACGCACCGGTTTCTCCGATAGTAAAACCAGTCTCCGAAGCGCAACGTTGCACGGTTCGGAGTGAACTGAGCACGCCTTTAGATGCCGTTGTCATCATTCAGGTAAGCCGGATGGAGGCTTGGAAGGGACATCAGCTACACCTAGAGGCGTTGGCAAAGATGCGCCACATTCCGAGATGGATGTGCTGGTTTGTGGGTGGCGCGCAGCGCCCAGAAGAGAAAAGTTACCTGCAAGAATTAAAGTCGAAGGCGGAACAATATGGAATTGCGCATCGTATACGTTTTCTCGGGCAGCGTACGGACATCCCGCGTTTACTGACTGCATCAGATCTGTTTTGCCAACCAAATGTCGGCCCGGAACCTTTCGGGATTGTGTTTGTCGAGGCGTTATCAGCCGGACTCCCGGTTATCACAGCCGCAATGGGAGGTCCACTAGAAATCATCAGATCGAATTGCGGAGTTCTGGTCCCGCCAAGGGATGCGAATGAACTTGCAGCTTCCCTGAAGCGCTTAACGTTAAGCGACGAAGCGCGGAGGCAAATGAGTGATTCCGCTCCTCGAAGGGCTGCTCAATTGTGCGATCCGTCCATGCAGGTTAAACGGCTCTTTGGCGTTATAGAAAAAACAGTAGCATCGGCGTGCGTCGCGTGACTTATGACAGCTGAGCTTCTTTGCGTCACCGCCCTTATTGCTGTATTCTTCTGCGCCCGGCGATCAATCGGAGCCGGTATGGTGGCCCTGCTTATAGTGGGATACACGTACGGAATACTCCGAGCGAACTTTCCAACGAATTTCTCACACTTCATCTTTGACGCTGCGGTGCTGGGTTTATACGGAGGGGTTTTTATGACTCCTGCGCAGCGTGCCGCACGTCACCGCACGCTCAGCCTCCAGCCGTGGGTGGCTGTGCTGATTGGATGGCCGGCATTGATGTTCTTGGTGCCGACACAGGATTGGTTGATCCAGCTTGTTGGGCTTCGTGGCGCTGTTTTCTTCGTCCCGTTTCTCCTGATCGGCGCTCGAATGGAAGAAAGCGACTTCGAGACCCTTACAATGGGCATGGCAGTCTTGAACATTACCGAATTATGCCTTGCTCTCTGGCAGTTCTTCTTCGGAATACAACAGTTTTTCCCTCACAACGCCGTTACCGAACTGATTTATAGGAGTAATGATGTAGCTGGAGGAGCATACCGAATCCCAGCTACATTTGTTGCTTCAGCCGCGTATGGAGCTGTGATGGCTCTAACAGTTCCATTTCTGATCTGGCTTTGGGCAAAGCCGTCCGTCGGGCTTGTTCGTAGACGTTTTCTAGAAGTAGCTCTTCTCGCGTCCGGTTTGGGAGTTTTTCTCTCCGCTTCACGGACTTCCGCCATTCTTTTGGGAATTTCTCTGGTGGGAATCTTCACCAGCCTTCGCTTGAAAGCTTCACATCGCCAGTTTCGTGGATGCATTGAGCAACTATCCGATGGGGAACGGGCTAGGCGGTGGAGGCACGAGTATCCCCTATTTTCTGCAAGAGCGGTTGCATGACCCCGTTCTTATCGAAAACGAATATGGCCGTATCCTCCTCGAGCAAGGTGTGCTGGGCCTGATCATATCGATCGCTTTTATTGTCTGGTTGCTGATCGCGGCCTGGCCGGGAAGAGTCCGAAAGCAATATCTGGGTAGGCTTCTCTTGTGGTGCGCCGTAGCGTTTTCGTTTATCGGGGCGCCGTTGGGCACTGGGCTACTAACGGCGATTCCAATGACGGCGATCCTCCTGCTTGCTTGCGGATGGCTTATAGGTCAGCGACGTCAAGAGACACTGGCGAGTATTCCAGCCGTCGGAACCTACGCTGCGATAGCCTCAACTGCCGCCGCAAGCCGTCCAGTCTAGCCGCTCAGTATGCCACGCCACACGGCCACATACAAAACGCCTTGGGTAGTCGTCGCCGGTGGCGTAAACCGTCTCGGCGGAACGGACAAAGCAAACTTTGCGTTCGTCGAGTATCTTCTAAAAAGAGAGGTTCCGGTCCATGTGGTAACGCACCGCATTGATCAAAGTCTTCTTTCCTATCCGACGATTCGCGCAGAATTAGTCCCTGTTCCTGGGGGTTCATGGTTTCTCGGAGAAAAGCTCCTCTCTTTTCGTGGCTGTCGTGTTGCGCAAAGGATCCTAGCGAGGCATCCAAGTGCGCGGGTCGTTACAAATGGTGGTAATTGTCCTTGGTCCGACATCAACTGGGTACATCGGGTTCACCATGCTTGGGTGCCTGAAAAGGTTCAGGCGCCGTGGATCCATCGAGTGAAACATCGGATGGCCACGGCTGCCGCTCAACGCAGAGAAGTCCAATCGCTCCGTTCCGCAAGATTGATTATTGCGAACTCCGAACTTACTCGGCGGCAGCTAATCGAAATTCTCGGACTTGATCCCAATATTATCCGAACGGTTTACTTAGGAAGTGAATCGACATGGGCCCCAGCACCCAGCGCAGAGCGTGCCATGGCCCGCGAGTTCTTTCGGCAGCAGGACCACCGTCCGCTCGTGACATTTATCGGCGCTATCGGCTACGACAACAATAAAGGTCTCGATATACTTCTGAGGGTCTGGCGTGACCTTTGCCGTGAACCTCAGTGGGACGCTGACTTAATCATCGCTGGCGATGGCCGTGCGCTTCCTAAATGGCGGAGATTAGTGGAGGAGTCTGATTTCCAAAACCGTGTTCGCTTCTTGGGTTTCACCGATCGAATTTCCGACCTTTTGGCCGCATCTGACCTATTAGTCAGCCCAGTGCGGTATGAATCCTATGGACTGAACGTTCAAGAAGCGCTTTGCCGAGGCGTTCCAGCCATTGTGAGCGCGAACGCCGGCATAGCTGAACGTTATCCGCTACAACTGCGAGATCTCTTGTTACCAGATCCAGAAGATGTCGACGACCTTGTTCGACGGATCCTCAGATGGCGATCTAACAGCGCCTATTGGCGGCAACAGGTTGTTCGATTTTCGAAGGAATTGCGAACGTACAGCTGGAGGGACATGGCCGAGCAGTTTTATGTTGTGGCCACTAACGCCGAGACCGCGATGACGGAAAGGCCTTTGTTGCCAACTCTCTCGGGGACAAGATATTGAGCCGCACGAACCGTTTCCTAGGAGGCCTCAGTCTTGGGTTCAGCCATCAGTTCATCGTCCTACTCGTTGGACTATGGTTAACGCCACTCTTTATAAGTCGATTGGGCCAACACGACTACGGTGTATGGCTCATAATCACACAGATCACGGCCTATCTTGGATTATTGGACCTGGGCGTCGTCGGGCTCCTTCCAAGAGAAACCGCTTTTGCGGTAGGTCGCGGCGGAATTAAATCGCCTGAACTTCCGACGCTAGTTGCCCAAACGGCCGGGATTGTCCTGAAACAGTGGCCGATCGTGGTCCTCTCCGCTGCGGTGGCTTGGTTCCTTGCACGAAATATATGGCAACTGGCGGAATTGCCACTCGCCATCATTATCCTAACGTTTGTAATTGTTTTTCCCTGCCGCTTGTTCTCCGCGATTCTTCAGGGCCTCCAGGACTTAGCATTCCTAGGCCGCAGTCAAATCGTCGCATGGACAACTGGTACGGCAACGGCTGTGATCCTCGTCTTGAGCGGCTATGGGTTGACAGCTTTAGCGGCCTCTTGGGCCGTTAACCAGTTCATAAGCTCGGCTCTTTGTTTTTTTCGATTGAAGAGCAAGTTTCCCACGATATTCCCTGCGCGCTTGCGCCGCCTGGATCGTGTCGCGACAGTAGATTACTTAAAAAAAGGCATATGGATCAGCACTTCTCAAATTGCGCAGATTCTCACAGCCGGAACCGACATGCTTGTGATTGGCAAGCTTTTAGGCCCAGCCGCAACCGTACCTTACTCCTGCACGGGGAAGCTGGCTGGTGTTCTCGCAAATAAGCCGCAAATGGTGATGCAGGCTGCGTTCCCTGCGCTTAGTGAATTGAGAACCGGCGGCTCCCGTCTTCGGATACGTCAAGCTACAACTGCGTTGGGTCAAGCGATGCTTGTTGCGAGCGGAGCAGTTGGATGTGTAGTTCTCGCCGTCAATCGCGGTTTTGTTGGCTGGTGGGCTGGGCCGAACCAATATGCGGGCAGTTTGCTTACGTTAATGACTGTTGTCGCAATGCTGGTGCGACACTGGAATACAACATTCACCTATTCTCTTTTTTGTTTCGGGCACGAACGCCGCCTCGCAGTTACTGGAGTCGCGGACGGGTGTGTTTCCTTACTGACGTCTGCAGTCCTGGTATGGTTGGTTGGGCCCGTGGGTGCCCCAATCGGCATGCTAACAGGAATTTGTCTGGTAAACATGCCTGCCAATTTGGTCGCGTTGGCGCGCGAAATGGCGACATCACCGTGGAGCCTTCTCGGTTCTTCGTTGAACTGGGTTGGGAGATTTGGAGTCGCGGCCATGGCGGCGGCCGCATTCGGTGCACTGTGGAAGCCTCACGGGCTTGTTGCTATATCAACACAAGCCCTGCTTTCCGGAGCGTTGTATTTAATCCTGGTAATACCAGTCCTACTGCGGGAGCCACTTGGCTCATATCTTCGACCTAGGCTGCAATCTCTGGCGGCCCTATCTCAGCGAATATTTCCAGTTACCGCTAATTGACCGAATGAGGATGTTCGTATACTCGTTCGCAATAATTTGGGCGTTGTAGTGGCCGAATGGGAACATTCACGTGATTGAACTCTCCTCCTGGCATCAGGACGTGTTGAATTTGGGGTGCGGCCGCAAGCGAATCGAAGACGCCGTCAATCTTGACTGCACTACAGACACGAACCCGGATATGGTTCATGATCTAAATCAAACGCCCTGGCCGTTTCCCGACAATCAGTTTCAAACTATATATGCTTCTGACGTTATTGAGCATCTCGATAACGTAGTTCGAGTAATGGAAGAAATTCATCGGATATCGCGTACGGGTGCGCTGGTTCACATTACAGTCCCTCACTTCTCTTGTCCGAATGCGTTCACGGATCCAACACACCGACACTATTTTGGGTACTCGAGCTTTGACTATTTCACTCAAGGGCACGAGCTTTGTTTTTACAGTTCGGCGCGGTTCCGGCGCCGTACGGCAAAGCTAATCTTCTATCCCACAATCCTTTCGAAGATTGTGTGGCGGCTGGCGAATCGCTTTCCGGCCTACTACGAACGGCGTTGGGCATGGATCTTCCCCGCCTGGTATCTACACTTCGAGTTGGAAGTTGTTAAGTGACGGCCCGTACCTCCTCCCTGAATGTCAATGTGGCCCATATTGTTCCGGCTCTATTCCGCCCACACGATGGCGTGATTGGCGGAGCGGAACGCTATGCATTTGAGCTCGCCAGAAACATGGCCAACACTATCTCGACGACCCTTATCAGCTTCGGTGAAACCTCTGCGGAAGAGACGTTGGGGCCGCTGAAAGTAAAGGTGCTTGGGAACACTCACCTCGTCCGTGCGCAGCGCACGAATCCGATATCTGTGTCGTTACTGAGCGCGATACGAAATGCCGATATCGTGCATTGCCATCAACAGCATGTGGTCGCATCTAGCATTGCAGCAATTGCTTGCCGGTTAACCAATCGAAAGGTGTTTGTCAGCGATTTAGGCGGCGGTGGCTGGGACATCTCTACCTATTTGAGAACGGACAGTTGGTATCACGCGCACCTTCATATCAGTGAGTACAGCCGCGCCATCGCGAATCAGTCGGGGGATTCGCATGCACATGTAATTCTCGGAGGAGTCGATACCGAGAAATTCTCGCCTGATTGGAGCCTTCCGAGAAGGGCGGGCGTTCTATTCGTCGGCCGTCTGCTGCCACACAAGGGCGTGAACTACCTTATCGAAGGCGTTCCGCATGATATGCAACTTTCAATCGTCGGCCGACCTTATGACCCGCGATTCTTCCAGCATCTACGCACTCTCGCCAGCGGCAAGAATGTCGCGTTCCACAATGACTTCGACGATACAGAACTCATCCAAGCGTACCGTACCGCAACATGCATTGTGTTGCCGAGTGTCTATACGGATGTGTACGGCGGAACGACTAAAGTTCCCGAGCTGCTCGGGCAAACACTACTGGAAGGAATGGCGTGCGGTCTTCCGGCCATTTGCACTTCTGTCGCCAGCATGCCTGAGATTGTCATCGATGGAGTAACTGGATTCGTGGTACCACCGAACGACTCACGTTCCTTGCATGAAACAATCACGTGGCTGCGCGAGCATCCTGACTGTGCACAGAAGATGGGTGAAGCCGCACGCCGACGCGTCCTCGATAAGTTCACATGGCCATTGGTGGTCAAACGCTGCCTGGAGATATATCAGTCGTGACAGCCCCAGAGTGGCACATCATTACTTGTGAATATCCCCCTCAAGTAGGCGGCGTAGGTGACTACACGCAGTTAGTGGCGAAGGGACTTGTTGAAGAGGGAGAGCGGGTTCACGTTTGGTGTCCACAAAGTTCGTCATCACAAGTGTCCGACCATGGAGTCATCGTTCATCGAGAATTGGGACAGGTGGACATTCGGGACTTGAAACGTGTCAACAGGCGTTTGAATGAATTTCCCCGGCCCCGAAGGTTGCTCGTGCAGTGGGTTCCTCACGGTTACGGACACCGCTCCATGAATTTGCCTTTCTGCCTTTGGCTTTGGCATCGAGCAAGAATATTGCAGGACGAGATCGATCTTATGGTCCACGAGCCATTCCTTGCATTCCGAGAAGGAACCTGGAAGCAGGATGCGGCGGCCGCGATCCATAGGATTATGGCAATTACCGTGCTGCATGCGGCGAAACGCGTATGGGTTTCAATACCGGCATGGGAAGAACGGCTGCGTCCATTCCTATTGCAGCGGCACGTGCCCATCAAGTGGCTACCAGTGCCCAGCAATGTGCAGTGCGGAGAGGTATCGACATCGACGAGCCCTCACGATTGGATCATGTTAGGGCACTTTGGAACCTTCGGGTCACCCATTACTGGCATGCTCGAATCTCTGGTGCCCGCGTTGCTACAAGCCCACGCAGAACGATACTTTGTACTCATGGGACGCGGCAGCGTGGAATTCAGAGCAAGGTTGATTGCGGAGAATCCTGGCCTCGATAACCAGATACACGCCACATCTGCTATTACGTCCTCTGAATTGTCCTCGTGGATACGCAAATGCGATCTTATGATCCAGCCATACCCAGACGGCATCAGTACAAGGCGAGGAAGCGCGATGGCGGGGTTGTCTCATGGGAAACCGATTGTCACAACTGTAGGGTCCCTGACGGAACAAATCTGGGTTCAAAGCGAGGCCGTCGCACTCGTCTCTCCTTATGATGTTGGCAGCTTCGTGAATGCTGTGGATCATTTGCTTGCTGATGAGAAAGCGCGAACTCAAATGTGCCGAAAGGCTAGACAGCTTTACGTAGCTCGTTTCGATGTGCGCCACACGGTCATGGCTCTCCGGTCTGGCGAGCCGCAGAGTACTTTGTGCGAATCCTTATCATAAATTGGAGCAGCCGCAAGGTAGCTGGTATTGAGGATTACCTCACGAACCTCATACCCGCGCTTCAACAAAGCGGGCATCAGCTTGCCTTTGCGTACGAGGTCGACGTCCCGCAAACGCGCGAACGGATTCGGCTATCAGCCAACAGCCCCTCCTGGGATGTGTCCAAACTGGGAATGCAAACAACTATCGAGAACATCAAATCCTGGAATCCGGATCTCATCTACGCGCACGGACTCCTGGATCCCCAGTTCGAGGCCAAGTTCCTTGATATCGCTCCAGCGGTCTACTTCAGCCATAACTACTACGGAACTTGCATCAGCGGGCTCAAGACTTTTAAGTTTCCAGTCGTGCGGCCATGCAGTCGCCGGTTCGGTGCCGCGTGCCTTTTACACTACTTTCCACGCCGCTGTGGCGGACGAAACCCGGTCACGATGTGGAAGCTGTTCCGCAGAGAGTCTAAAAGGCTGGCGAACTTGAAGAAATATCAGGCGATTGTGACGCACTCTAGTCACATGCGCCAAGAGTATATCCGCAATGGATTGCCAGAATCACGTGTGTACAATTTCGTTTATGAAGTAGCGAAACCTCAGCAGAAATTAAGAGAAGGAATATGCGGGAATATAGGAGACCCTAATCGTGCAATGTGGAACCTGCTCTTTGTCGGCCGAATGGAACGGTTGAAGGGAGGAATGATCCTTCTTAATGCTCTCCCTGCGATTGCCGCACAACTTGGCAAACCCATTCGTCTCGTCTTAGCCGGCGACGGACCCGAGAGAGTTACCTGGGAAAAGCGGGCCTCGCGGTTACGTATCCAGAACTCTTCCTTGAAAATCGAGTTCGCCGGATGGGTTGATAAAAGTCGTCTGGACGCCATCTATGCACAAACCGATTTGCTGGTCGTTCCAAGCCTGTGGCCGGAGCCTTTCGGCCGCATCGGTCCAGAAGCGGGATTGCGGGGCATTCCCGTGGCCGCATTCAATGTCGGTGGAATAACGGACTGGTTGATCGATGGAGTAAACGGCTTTCTGGCACCCGCCGATCCTCCCACTGCCGCCGGAATCGCGAACGCCGTGGTCAAGTGCCTTCAGGATCCTGACATTTACCCCAAACTGCGTACGGCAGCGGTGGCTGTCGCCGGTGAATTTAATCTCGCACGCCACGTTGAGGCACTCATTAGGGTTTTCAATCAAGTGATCGAGCCTGCACCCGCACGCACTTGGTGACTTCAAATACATTCCAATCGACGTCAGATCGCGCTGTGTTATCCGAGGCACCGAAGAGCCGAGTCGCATTCTTAGTAAACGGAGATCCTCAAAGTGCGGCCGCGTTTCGGGCACGTAGTCTCGCAGCGTACCTTGATAGCCAATGCAGGATTACAGTGGCCTACAGAACCGGAAACAAAAGCGCCGCCATATTTAGATTCTTTAGATTCTTGTGCGACAAGAAACCTCAAATCACATATGTAGTCGACATGGCTTATTCCGGGATGATTGCGGGATTTCTGTACAAGCTCCTATTCCGAAATCGACTGATCGTCGACACTGGCGATTCTATCCACGCTCTGGCTCGCTCCATGGGCAGGAGCAGACTCGGCCTGGCCGCAACGTGGCTCTTGGAATCGTGTTCCTTACACTTCTCAGACCAGCTTGTGGTCAGAGGAACAGTTCACAAGGAACGACTTTTGTCTCAGGGTATAGAGGCTGAGGTCATCCAAGACGGCGGTGAAACGGAACTATTCCAGCCAACGGATGTCACTGATCTACGCAGAAGTTACGGTCTCCACGACGCACTGACCATTGGTCTCGTAGGTTCCATAACTTGGAATTCCCGGCTACAAATGTGTTACGGATCAGAGTTGGTAGAAGCGTTATCCCTATTACGGGATATTCCGGTGAAGGGAGTGATTATAGGAGACGGTTCGGGACTGGAACGCTTGAAGCAAGATGCAGTGAAATGCGGTGTTGCAGATAAGATCCTTTTTCTAGGGCGAATCGCCTATCCCGAACTGCCTCAGTATTTGAATCTTATCGACATTTGTCTCTCGACACAGTCGAACGATGCCGTGGGTCAGGTGCGAACCACAGGGAAGCTTCCGCTCTATCTGGCAACTGGCAGGTACATCCTCGCCAGCCGCGTAGGGGAGGCGGCGCTGGTCCTTCCCTCAGAGATGCTTGTCGATTACAATAATGTGAAAGATCCCCAATATCCTTACAGGCTGGCCTTAAAAATTCGAGAAGCCTTTCGTAACCGGCAGGCCATTCAGGTTACGGAAACTAGCCGTCAGCTGGCCGTCCAACATTTCGACTACGCTCTTCTTGCAGGTCGCCTCTCGGTGGTGCTTACCACCTCCCTAAAGACTTCCTAAATTCTCTAATGCTTACGAGTCTGCGGGTATCGCTTTAAAGGATTTCCATTTGAGTTTCACTGAGACCTCTAGTCCCGTGTCTGACTTCAATTTGCGGCGAAGGTACACCGCTCATGGGGTGGCGCGAGTCGCAATCGTCTGCGATTTGGCCGAAGAGAATTGGGCCAGCATGGATCTTGTCGGACTCATGCTGGAGCAAGGTCTTCGTGAGTATCGGCACGACATTGAAGCGTTCCGGCTATGCCCGGTAATGCAGCGCCGGTTTACTACCATTGGGCATTCCGACAGACCAAAATTCCTATTCAATGCGGATCGAATTCTGAATCGCTTCTGGCATTATCCACAATGGCTAAAAACACAACGTGATGGATTCGACCTATTTCACATCGTAGATCACAGCTATTCGCAACTTGTTCATTACCTGCCGGCAGAGCGGACGGTGGTCACATGTCACGATTTGGATTCGTTCCGGAGCCTTCTGGAACCGTCGCAGGAAAAAGAAGGCGGCACGGGTCACCTGCGTCACTACTGCGACACAGAAGGACATCCTGGCTCACAAACTCATCGAACCTGAACGGCTAAGCGTCGTCACCAACGGTGTACACCCGAGTTGTTCGCCAGAGCCGGATCCGGAGGCTGATCAGCAAGTGGCTCGTCTCCTCGGTCCTGCACGCCGGCATGACCTTCTGCATGTTGGAACGACAATTCCCAGAAAAAGAATCGACGTGTTACTCCGGATCCTCTCAGAACTACGGTTACAAATCCCGGATGTACGTCTTATACGCGCTGGGGGGCCGTTGACGAGTGAACAGAAGGCGCTTGCCCGCCGATTAAACGTGACGGACCTTATCCTGGAGTTGCCTCGGTTGGATCGCAGGGTTCTGGCATCGGTGTACAGGCGTGCGAGTTTGGCGCTGTTGCCATCCGAACGAGAGGGGTTCGGATTGCCCGTGGCCGAAGCGATGGCTTGCGGCACTCCTGTTGTTGCCAGCGATCTTCCGGTTCTACGAGAAGTCGGCGGAACCGCAACGGAGTACTGCGGCATAGGCGATATTGCAGATTGGACCCAAACCATCAAGCGTCTTCTGACACAGCGTTCGACTGATCGCGACGCCTGGAAGCGCAGGCGCGAGATGAGCATCCGTCAGGCCTCACATTTCACCTGGGCCGAATATGCGAAGCGCATGGCGGCAATCTATAACGAATTACTCACCACATAAAACGCGGCCGCTCCCTCCGCTTCTCAAGACGTCTTAAGGAGGACATCATTTTATGAAGAAGGCTCTTATTACAGGCATCACCGGCCAGGACGGCAGTTATCTGGCGGAACATTTGCTCGATCTTGGCTATGAAGTTCACGGGATTGTTCGCCGTGTAGCTCTTGAGCAACCGGAACGCCGTCTTTCCCGAATCGCTCACCTGCAAGATCGGATTAAATTCCATTCGGGAAGTCTCGAGAGCTACCCCAGCATTTTTCACATCATCAGCCGCAACGATTTCGACGAGTGCTACCACTTGGCGGCCCAGAGCTTTGTGGCTGAGAGTTTCGCCGATGGCTTTTCCACCATGAGTGCCAATGTGGACGGCACGCATTACATGCTCGCGGCACTGCGCGAACTGAGCCCGAAATGCCGATTTTATTTCGCCGGATCGAGCGAGATGTTCGGCCGCGTGCGAGAAACGCCGCAGGTCGAAACGACGCCATTTCATCCGCGCAGTCCATACGGAATCAGCAAGGTCGCAGGATTCTATCTGACGCTGAACTATCGCGAAGCCTACGACATGTTCTGCGTCAGCGGGATTTTGTTCAACCATGAAAGCCCGCGGCGTGGTTTTGAATTTGTCACACGCAAGATCACCAGCGCCGTGGCCCGCATCAAGCTTGGCCTTCAGTCGGAGCTGCGGCTTGGGAATCTGGAAGCCAGACGGGACTGGGGACACGCCGCGGACTACGTCCGCGCGATGCACCTGATGCTTCAGCAGGAGACGCCTGAGGATTATGTCGTCGCCACAGGAGAGACACACAGCGTTCGTGAATTTTGTGAGCTCGCCTTTGCTGAAGCCGGACTCGATTATCGGGACCATGTATCGGTCGACCCGCAGTTCTACCGACCGAGTGAGGTCGATTTGCTGATCGGAGACGCCGGCAAGGCGCAGCGAGTACTTGGGTGGAAGCCGCAGCGTTCATTCCGGCAACTGGTCAGAGAGATGGTGCTCTCCGATCTGGAAGCGCTGGTTCAGGCGACCTCGGTTCGGACGGGAGTGTTGGAGGAAAGCGTCCGATAATGGGCTCTCGAACATTCCGAGTGCTCCACGTTGGGAAATTCTATCCACCCCATCGGGGCGGCATGGAATCTCACCTGGAGCTACTGTGTGAGGACCTGAACGGCCATTGTGACGTAAGCGTTATTGTGTCCAATTCCCGGTCTTTCACGACGTCGGAACACGTGCGAAAGATCCCGGTGACACGAGTTGCCACATTCGGCCACATCGCCGCAACTGCGATCAGCCCGGGGATGATACAGGCCATCCGAGGGCATCCAGCCGACATCATTCACCTTCACTGGCCGAATCCAACCGCAGTGGCTGCCTATATCCGCAGCCGTCATCCCGGCCATCTGGTGATCACGTATCACAGCGATGTCATCCGCCAGAAGACCCTCGCAAAAGCTTTCCAACCTCTGCTGGATAAGGTTCTCGACCGCGCTGACGCCATCATCGCGACGTCACCACACTACGTGGAGACATCGGGCGTCTTGCAAAGTGTGAGACACAAATGCCGGGTTATTCCGTTGGGGCTGCATACGGATCGGTTCGACTCGCCGGATCCAGTGGAAATCGCACGCATACGCTCCCAATTCGGTCCGCGGATCCTGTTGAGTGTTGGGCGGCAGGTCCATTACAAAGGTTTCGAATACCTGATCACAGCGATGCAGCAAGTCGAAGCGCGAGCTCTACTTGTCGGTGACGGGCCGCTGCGAAAGCAACTTGAAGCTCTGGCGAAACGTATGGGGGTCGAAGATCGCGTTGTGTTCCTCGGGGAAGTCCATGATGTCGTCCCTTACTATCACGCCGCAGACGCTTTTGTGCTGCCATCCATTACGAGGAACGAAGCATTTGGAATTGTCCAGATTGAAGCGATGGCTTGCGGTAAACCGGTGATCAATACTTCCCTGGACTCTGCGGTACCCTTCGTCTCTGTTGGAGGCAAAACCGGCATAACCGTCGCCCCTCAAAATGTCCAAGAATTAGCGTCAGCCATGAACCTGCTTTTGGAGAACGAACACCTTCGCTCGCAATACGGCCGGGCAGCGCGACGCTGGGTTGAGACTCAGTTTACAGCTAAGGTAATGACCCAGCGAACACTCGCCCTCTACAACGAAATTCTGTGTTCTGCGGAAAGCTTGAGTACGGTGGATTCGCGTGTCAACGCATTGGAAGAAGGCAAAGCTCTCGTTTTGGATTAGATGGAGAGGTTCGTGGGGGATATTGATCCTGAACATCGGCTGAAGGCCCAAGCCCCGGGGCATTTGCCGGTCGGCCCCGTTCGCGTCAGGGTCTTGGTACCCGAAGAAGACGTGCCGGACTTGAATGGACGCGCGGTGTCGCTAGCGAATCGGCAGATGAATTGGCGGATGCTCGCCAAGACATCTACAGGCTTGATTATGGACAATAAATGCAATTGTCACACTGTGGGTTCACACCCACTGGAAAACTCTTGGAACCAGCAAAGCATGGTTCATTGCCGTCCCAATGGAAAAAGGCCGTTCGCGGAGTGCGGCAGCGTATCGGATCCATGGCATTCCACAAGACGATCATCGTTCCAACCGCCAGATTGGAACCCGAAAGCGGAGGAAACATTTTGAATCCGATATGGCGAAGGCT
>WNGJ01004678.1_pt1 | contig 14282 bp, 14 predicted proteins | sample 5400611 | NCBI WGS metagenome assembly WNGJ01 (sample SAMN13153375, study PRJNA577476) | soil metagenome | isolation source: 40 cm soil or saprolite under Garry oak tree replicate 1 | place: USA:California | collected 2016-06-15 | reverse complement strand
GCCCGGCGCGCGCTCGAGTCGGCGCTTCACCTCGGTGATACCTGGAACGCGGCGAAGGCCCGAAACGCGCTCGGCCTGCTCGCGCTGCTGACCGGTGACCCCTCGGCCGCGGCGGAGCAACTCGCGGCCGGCGTCGCGGCGCTCGAGGACGGCGGAGTCGGGAATCCGAACCACTTTCGAGTCCATCCCGACCTCGTCGAGGCGTATGTGAGGCTGGGGCGGACCGACGAGGCCGAGCCCGTTGTGGCAGCTCTAGAGCGCCACGCGGCGGCGACGCAAATCTCCTGGACCGTCAGTGCAGCCCGACGCTGCCGAGCGCTGGTCACGGAGGACGATGACGCCGCGACAGGGGCTTTCGACGACGCGTTGCGACTCGATGACGGGACGAGTGCCTTCGAGCGCGCCCGCACCGAGCTCTGTTTCGGCGAACATCTGCGCCGCTACGGTCATCGCCGCGACTCACGGATCCATCTTGGGGCCGCCCTAGAGGCGTTCGAGACAAGGGGCGCGCTGCCTTGGGCCGAACGGGCGCGCTCGGAGCTGCGGGCGTCCGGGCTTACCTTGCGCCGTCGTGAGCCGGCCGTGCAGGAGCAGCTGACGCAGCAGGAGCTCCAGATCGCGCGCCTCGTCGCGGACGGCAAGACCAATCGCGACGTCGCCGCGACGCTCTTCCTCAGCCCGAAGACGATTGAGTTCCACCTGACGCACATCTATCGCAAGCTCGACATTCACTCCCGCTCGGAGCTCGTGCGCCGGATCGCCGACGACGAGAGAATGCGCGTTCAGCCGGGAGCGGCGACGCGGCGGGAGGCGAGCACTCCGGCGTAGGCTCAGTCGTCGTTCGTCTTCTCGCCTTTGCTGATGTCGGAAATCACCGCGTTCGCGGGATCCGCAGGAGGCGGAAACCAAGCGCGCTGCGGCGGCGAACCCACGTTTTTCGCTTAGCGCGTCCCAAGGCGATGCTGGTTTCCATCGGGTCCGGCAGACCTTCAGGGCGATGGTGCACCATGCTCAGCGTGGCGAGGGTCTTTCTCCTCTTCGTTGCCTTGCCGCTCGCGACGGTGGTGGTCGCCGCACCGGCATCGGGGCGCACGGTTTCGCTCGGGCGCTCCTGGCGGGGCCGGCCGATCGCCGCGGTCGAGGTCGGGAACCGGTCGGGGAGGCGCGTGTTGGTCGTCGGTTGCATCCACGGCAACGAGCCGGGTGGAATTCCGATCGCACGGGCGCTCGAGCGGGTCTCGCCTCACGATCTCGATCTCTGGATCGTCCCGGACCTGAATCCGGATGGAGTCGCTGCCGACACGCGCCAGAATGCTCACGGCGTCGACTTGAACCGCAACTTCCCCCGGCACTGGCGGCCGATGGTCGGGGTCTACGCCTCCGGCCCGCACCCCTTGTCGGAGCGCAGGCGCGGATCGCCCATGCACTGATCCTGCGGCTGCGTCCGCATCTGACGATCTGGTTCCACCACCACCTCGATCTGGTCTGGGCCTCGGGCGGCAACCGGCGGATCGAGAGGGTGTTCGCGCGCGTCTCGGGGTTGCCCTACCATCCGCTGCCACAGCTGGCGGGAAGCGCGATCTCCTGGCAGAACAACACGCTCCGCGGGACGACCGCCTTCGCCGCGGAGCTGCCCGCGGGGCAGCCCGGGAAAACCGCAGTCGCCCGTTACGTCCGCGCCGTACTCGCCGCCGCACGCGTGCGCTGACAACGAGAGCCGCGAGGATTGAGCTCCCGTGCCCTAGGCGCGGTTCCATCCCGCCAGATCGGGAATTGGTATCCAGAATCGCGGCGAGACGGTGCACGAAGCTGGGCGAGGCAGCGGACGCGAGAATCGCACCAACGGCCCGCACTACCAGAGCGACGCGGCGGCACTGCCGCGGCGTCCTCGCGCTACTAAGCCGAGCAAGGCCCGAAGCTAAGCGAGTCGGCGTCGCCCGCTGGAGGTTCGGCTTCGGCGAGATGGGGAAGGTGGACTGTCGTGCCGCGTTTGCTCCGTGCAGTCGCCGTCCTGGCGGCGGCGCTAGCCGCCTCAGGGAGCGCTGCTGCAGCGTCGAAGCCCGCCCCGGCGCCGGCCGTACCCGACTTCGGGCCGAACGTGAAGATCTTCGACCCGAGCATGTCCACGAGCGACATCCAGTCGGCTGTGAACGCGATCTACGCGCAGCAGAAGTCGAACGAGTTCGGCACGGACAGATACGCGCTGCTCTTCAAGCCTGGCACGTACGGCTCCGCCGCAAGTCCGCTGAAGATCCCGGTGGGCTACTACACCGATGTCGCCGGACTCGGCAGCTCGCCGAACGACGTAGCGATCAATGGCGCCGTCGACTCGTTCGACCAGTGCAACGCGGCGAACTTCTGCACGGCGCTCACGAACTTCTGGCGATCGGTATCGAACCTGTCCATCAACGTCAGCGGCAGCGGTTGTGAAGGTGCCGCCGAGTTCTGGGCTGCCTCCCAGGCGGCGCCGTTGCGCCGGATCCATGTCAACGGACTCACGACCCTGTTCGACTTCTGCGACGGGCCATCGTTCGCGAGCGGCGGGTTCATCTCTGATTCGCTCTTCACCGGGAGCACCGTCATCAACGGCTCACAGCAGCAGTACCTCGTACGAAACAGCAATCTCGACGGCTGGACTAACGGTGTCTGGAATCAGGTCTTCGCAGGCGTGCACGGTGCGCCGCCGCAGGCCTTCCCGAATCCTCCGTACACGACGCTCGCGGCGAATCCCCAGTCGCGCGAGAAGCCGTTCCTGACCGTCGATGCGAACGGCAGCTACAGCGTCTTCGTGCCGGCAGCGCAGCAGTCGTCCTCGGGCACGACGTGGTCGACGGGGCAGACGCCGGGCCGCTCGATTCCGATCAGCGACTTCTTCATCGCGAAGCCCGGCGACAGCGTCCAGGCGATCAACGAGGCCCTGTCTGAAGGGAAGAACCTGTTCTTTACGCCGGGCGTTTACGACATCGACCGGACAATCAAGGTGAAGCACGCCGACACGATCGTGCTCGGGCTCGGCATGCCGACGCTCGAGGCCGAGAACGGCGTCGTGCCGATGACCGTCGCCGACCAGCCGGGAATCGAGGTGTCCGAGCTGATGTTCGACGCGGGCGCCGTGAACTCGCCGGTGCTGCTTCGGGTCGGCACGGGCCACGGCGACAGCGGTGCGGGGCGGAGCGACCCGAACGACCCGACCACGCTCCACGACGTCTTCTTCCGGATCGGCGGGCCGCACGTGGGCAAGGCGACGGTCAGCCTCGAAGTGAACAGTGACAATGTCATCCTCGACGACATCTGGGCCTGGCGCGCCGACCACGGCAGCGGCGTCGGCTGGACGAGCAACACGGCCGACACCGGCCTGGTTGTGAACGGCGACCACGTGATCGCGACGGGCCTCTTCGTCGAGCACTACCAGAAATACGAGGTGCTCTGGAACGGCGAGGACGGCAAGACAATCATGTTCCAGAACGAGATGCCGTACGACCCCCCGAGCCAGGCGGCGTGGCAACAACCCGACGGGACGCTCGGTTACGCCGCCTACAAGGTCGGCGACGCGGTGAAGACGCACGAGGGCTGGGGTCTGGGCAGCTACTGCTTCCTCAACGTGGATCCGACGATCCACGCGAGCCGCGCGTTCGAGGTGCCGGTCACGCCGGGCGTCAAGCTCCACGACATCCTCGATCTCTCGATCACTGACCACGGGACGATCGACCACGTCGTCAACGACGTCGGACCGCCGACGAACGCGAACACGACGCCGGTCGACATCGTCTCGTACCCCTAGCCGCACCGGCGCGTGCTGGGCCAGTCGCGCCTGGCCAACGGCGTTCGACGCTCCCGCGGCCCGCGCTTTCACCCTGCGCGGGGTGGGGCCTGTCGCTCATTGCGGGAACTGCGACGGGCCCGTTGCGACTCGACGACCGCTCGGGGCGCCCCGGAGCGCACCGGTTTGGATCCGGGCGCGGAACGTGGCAGGCAAGGTCGACTGTTCGGAGTCTTAGCCGGCCGGCACCGGTGCGCAGACCGCCCGCGGCGAGGCCGGCAGCGGGTGATCGGCGGGGCAGACGACGGCTGCCGCGCCACCACCCCGGCGCACGGGTTCGGCGGCCGCCTGCAGCGTTCCGTTCGGCAGGACCTCGATGCCGGTGGCCGCACCGATCTCCGGCGTCGGCGTGAAGAGCTGGCCGAAGCGCGACTGTAGTTCGCTCCCGTACTGCGAGATGAAGCCGGGCTCGGCACATTGGTCGGGGTGTTCCGCTGGGACACCCGCGGCGCCGCGATCGCGTCGGGGCAGCGACATACCGAAGTCGAGCCTGTCGAGCAGGATCTGGTGCCCGACCAGTCGATGATCATGGCTGCGTTGGACAACGCGCTCGAAAACCGGGGCATGCATCGGTAGTTCGCCGCCGACCCCGTGGCGTGGGCAGCACGCACGTACCTGGCGCGGGAGAGGACGTCGATCGGGTAGGCGACCGCGCAGGGTTCGCGGTCCGGCTCGCTTTGTCTAGTCGGTTCGAAGGCTCGCGATCGCCCGCTCGATTGTCTCCGCTTGCTGCCTCCACGTCATCGACGGGGCCGCCCCTACGACGACAGAACTAGTGCGATTGCCCGCGACGAGACACGCGATCTCGCGGTAGCGAGTTCGCGACGTGCGATAGCTGTCGATCACGCACGAGCCTCTGCCGGAGCGAAACCTGAGCCCGTGCGCCCGGGCGATCAGACGCACGTCGGTTGAGCCCTCGTCACCCAGGTGCTGGATCCGGAAGCTCGGCCAATTCGCAAGCGTCTCCGTTCCCTGGCGGGGAGTTGCGTTGAGGTAGCCGCGGATGCCGCCGCCGTGGCCGAGCAGCGCAACCGAGGCCGTTCCCGGGTCGGTCCGAATCGGCCGCCAGGTCCTCGGGTAGGCGAATGTTGCCGCGCCGGACGGAAGCCGGGCAAGCTTCCAGCCCGGCGGCGGAGGCTGCGGATGCAGCCAGCGAAAAGCCGGCGCTTGAGCGTTGACGGACGCGCCTGCGTCCGCGGCGCCGCCCCAGAGACCGAGGATCGCAGCGATGGTCGCGGCGACCACTAGCAGCCGCCGCGACCCGTCGATCATCCGATCAGATGTTTCCATCGCCGTCGCTCGGACCGCCGTTGTTGTCGCTGTCGTGGTCGCCACCGTTGTTCTGCGGAATTCCGTTCCCAGCAGGGGGTGCGACCTTGCGTACAACCTTGGCCCCGGCCGGCGAGACCGCGTACCACTTGGCGCCGAAGGCGCTCAGGCCCTCGCCGTTCGTCTGGCCCTTCTGCTTGTCCTTGACGAACGTGTAGAGCGGGTGGTGGTTGTAGGTCACCTGCAGCCGTCCGTTGGCGCGCTTGGTCGTCCCGAGCAGCGACGCCTTCACGCCTGCGGCGGCGCGCGGCTTACCGGCCGTGAGCAACGGCGGCCAGAAGGTCGCGCACATTCCGGAGCACGCGCTCTTGCCGTTCTTGTCCTTGCCGAACAGGTAGAGCGTGCGTCCGCGCGGGTTGACGAGGATCCGTCCGAGGCTGGTCTTTGCCGTCGAGATGACCGTGCCGCCGGCTGGGGCGGCATGGGTCGCCGGCGGGTGGAGCAGATAGATCGTCGTCGTCAGCGTCGCGAGTGCCGCGGCCGCGATCAGCCACGGGCGCGTCAGCGCGGCGCTGAAGCGGTGAGTCGTTCGCATGGTGTCCTCCCTATCTGGTGGGTTCCTACTTGCGCAGACACCTTCGCCTCCCCGAGCTCGCGGAGCATCGGCGCCACCGCGAAAGCGCCCTTCCTGCTACCTGGGAACCCGAACTCCCCGGAAGCGGGAATCGACGCGCCGGCGGAGATCGATTACTCGTGCGTCAATGGCGTCGGGTGGTCGAGTGGCAGCTCGGCCACCAACGTCGTGCCTTCTCCCCGCAGGCTCTCGACGCGGATCGTCCCACCGATAGCCTCCGCGCGATCCTTCAGACCGAGTAGTCCGGAGCCGCGACGCGGATCGGCGCCACCGTCTCCGTCGTCGTGGACGGCGGCGCGGAGCGAACGGCCGCGCACCTCCACGTTGACGTGCACCTTCGACGCTCGCGCGTGCTTGGCCGCGTTGGTCAAGGCCTCCGAGACGACGTAGTACGCCGCCACCTCGACGGGCTCCGGCAGTCGCCCTTCGGCTCGGACCTCGAGGCTGACCGGGATCGGCGAACGGCGCGCGAGTGTCTTCAGCGCGGGCCCGAGTCCGCCCTCGGCGAGGATCCCCGGGTGGATCCCGAGGGCGATCTCGCGCAGCCCGTCCAGCACGCCCGCGTGCCCCGCAACGATGCGCGCAAGCTCGGCCCGGAGCTCACCGAGCTCGGGCGGCACGGACGCCTGAGCCGCGCGCACCTCGAGCGCAAGCGAGACGAGTCGCTGCTGAGCGCCGTCGTGGAGGTCACGCTCGATCCGTCGCCGGGTCGCGTCGGCAGTGGTAACGATCCGTGCGCGCGAGGCGTCGAGCTCGGCGCGGCTCTCGGCGTTCGCGATTGCGGTGGCCACGATCTGGGTGAACTCGCCCAGACGCGTCTCGGTATCGGCGGGTAGCGGCTGGGCGTTCGTCGAGTAGACGACCAGTACACCCCAGAGGCGGCCTTCGACCGAGATCGGCGCCCCCATGGCGGAGCGCCATCCCATTTCGCGGATAGCCGCGGCTGCCTCGCCGGGTCGGCCTTCGAAGTTGTCGATCCGGGAGGTACGGCGCATCTCGAGGACCAGCCCGGACACGCTGCCCTCGAGTGGGAAACGCCGCCCGGTGTACGAATAGCCACCACTGCTCGTCCAGCCGCCGAGCGCTGTGAACGTGCCGTCGGCTTCGTATCGTGTGACACCCGCACCGTCAGCGCCGACTAGCGGAGCGACCTCTGCGCTCACGGCTTCGAAAACCTCGCCGGGAGAGACTCCTTGCGCGGCTAGTGTCGCTACCCGCCGAAGGGCCGCTTGCTCGTCCGCAAGGCGCGCGAGTTCCTGATGGGCCTCGCTGTTCGCGATCGCGGTCGCCACGAGTTCGGTGAACCCGGCGAGTCGCCGCTCCGTTTCGGGCGGCAGCGGCTGCTCGCTCTTCGAGACGACCACCAAGGCGCCCCAGAGGCGGCCCTCGACGGTGATCGGGGCTCCCACGGACGAGTGCCAGGCCAGCTCGCGGGCGGCCTCGGGAGCCTCGCCGGGCGCTTCGGCGTAGTTGTCGACCCGCCCGGGCCGGCCTGTCTCGAAGATAAGGCCCGACACGGTGCCTTCGCGCTCGTAGCGCCTCCCGATGTACTTGTGACCGCCCTCGATCGCCCAGCCGCTCAGCGGGGCGAAGGTACCGTCAGCTTCGTACCGCGTTAAAGCGGAGCCGTCCGCGGGAATCAAGGCAGCCACCTCCGCGCTTACCGCGTCGAACACCTCTGCCGGTGGCGCGCCTCGCGCCACCAGCGTCGCGACCCGCCGCAATGCCGCCTGCTCCTCACCGAGCCGCGTGAGCTCCTCGTGAGCCTGGCTGTTGGCGATCGCGGTTGCCACCAGCTCGGTGAACTCCGCGAGCCGATCCTCGGCATGCTCGGGGAGCGGCGCATCCGGCGACGAGATTCCCATGGCCCCCCAGACAGAGCCGTTGACGATGATCGGGGCGCCCGCAGTCGCGTTGAGGCCGGATTCACGAGCTCCGGCGGCGAGCGCGCCGGGAAGGTCTGTGTAGTCCTCGACCCGAGCCGGGCGGCCGGTCCGTTGTACCTGCGCGACCATCGACTGGCCGTCAAGCGGCCAGCGCGTTCCCGGCTGAAGCACGTGCGGACGGTCGCTCCAGGTGGCGATGACCGTCATCAGGCCGTCGCTGTCGTAGCGATAGACCCCGACCATCGGCAGGTGCATCACCTGAGCGACCTCCTGCGCGACGGCCGAGAACACCTCAGCCGACGGCGCGCCCGACGCCACGAGCGTCGCCACCCGACGCAAGGCCGCCTGCTCCTCTGCAAGCCGCCCGGTCTCGACTCGATCCTTCGCGTGGGGTTCCGCGAGCCGGGCGGACGCGCCCATTGCGTCAACGTATCCCATAATCGGCGGTCTGAGCACAAGCCGCTCGCAGGTGGTGCTGGCTGACGACGACGTTCTTCTTCGCGAGCGGCTGGCAAGCTTGCTCGAGCGGCGAGTCCTGGCCGTGATCACGTACCTCCACGCCCGCTAGCGCATCGACGATCAGGCAGCGAGTCGCCACGCACTGAGCGTCGCACCAATTCTGCTGGCGCGCATTACCGCTAGCCGGAATCCCAGGAGATGAGCCACCGGGGCGCGCGGATCGGGGTTGCCCTCGATGACAGCCCTAGATGGACGGCGATGGTGTGCGCGCAACCACGCAGCAACTCTGGAAGACAGACCGATGGAACTGATCTCGACGGGGGAAGACGAAGATCTCGAGCACGGCGTCATGGAGGCGCTCTGCGTTCACGCGTGGCGCACCCAACAGCTCCGGCGGCTCGGCCTTCCTCAGGTCTCGCGGACAAGTCCGCCGACGTCGCCGATTACCGACGTGAGCTCGGGCTCGCCAGATCGTCAGCAAGCGGTGCGTGTGGAGGGAAACGCGAGACGGGAGCGACGGGGTCGATCCCGGGCTTTACACCTCATGAGATCCAAATCCGATGACAAGGCTCTGCTCCAACAACGGATTTTTGGCCAGGCCCTTATGGTCGCGGCGATGGTTCGCGCCAAGCTCACGTGCGCAGCGGCCGCAGGGTTCACACTCGTGCTGGCGGCCACCGGCTGCGGCTCCCACTCGCACGCGGCCGGTGCGGTGCGCGCGTCGTCGCTCGGCGTCGTCTCGGCCGCGACACCTCGCTTTCCCGTCGCGCGCTTCTTGACGGACGGCAGCTTTCCGCGGGTTCGCGACGGGAAGCTCGGGCTCGGAGCCGTCAATCTGGCTTTGCGCAAGGCGGTCGTCTCCGACCAGCGGGCCTTCGAGCCGTATGCTCGGCGCTACGCCAAGCGTGTGGCAGGCCGCCGTCTTCCCTCCGGGTATGCCGGCTACTACGACACGGAGCTCGTCCGGCCGCTCGTCTCGGCAAGTACCGTCGTCGTGAGCGCGCTAATCCCCCGCACGAGGGCGGTGCTTCCCCTTCAGCCTCGGGCTTTCGGCTGGCTCGGGATCACGTTCCGCGTCCCTTCTGGCAGAAGCGTGGCGCTCCCGGAGCTGTTCGCGCAGCGGGCGAAGGCGATGCGCCTCCTCGAGGCGCAGATCCGCACCGACAACGGGCTCGAGCCATCCGTTCGGCGGCACCCAGCGGCTGCGCTTGCGAGAGCGCAATTCGCCCTGCTGCCGAGTGGCCTCGCACTCGGTGTCGCCGAGGATGCTTGGCCGGTCGACGTGCTCGTTCCGTACGGTGTGCTCGGGCCGTATCTGAGCAGGCTCGGCCGCAAGCTTGTCGCGGGAACTCGGTGGCCCGACTTTCGACCCGACCGCGAACACTTCAGCTACTGCCGGCGGCCCGATCTCTCGGGGGCCGAGCTCTCGGCGACGGGCGATGTTCCGTGCGCGACTGCGCGACAAGTCGAGGCCGATATCTTCTCGCCGCGATGCGGCACGAGAAATCGCTGCGTCGCGCTCGGGTTCACCTGCCTCGCCTACTGGGACGGCCGCTACGACCGACCGTTTGAGTACACCCATCACGCGATCTGCCACGACGGCAGGCGCCGGATTGTGATGGACGAGGGGTAGCCTCGCTCGAGTTCTCGCCACGCGTTCGGCGCTTCTCCAGAATCGCACGCGGCAGGTGCCGCAAAAGCGAGGTGTAAAGAGCGGGAGCGACGGGACTCGAACCCGCGACCTCCGGCGCGACAGGCCGGTTTTGCTAGTTCCGGGTTGACCGGAGATTGGCGGCGATATCAGCCGTGAGCAGGGCATTCGGCCGGCCGGTTGCGGGATCGCCGGGTACCGGCGGGAGCCTCCGGCGACCTCGTGCGGGATATGCGCGGGATAGAGTGTTGCCTGATCCGAAAACTTGCGCGGCGATCGTCCTTGAGCCCCGCCGCACAGGACGTTGCAGGCGCCGCCGCAGTCCCCGTTTACAAGGCGAAGGGAGACCGAGCATTGGGCGATCGGTGGCTACCACCGCTCTTGATCCACCACGGCTGACGTGAGGTCGCTGGCGCGGTGTTCAGCCTGTCTACGCCGGACGAGCCGTCGGTGACCGTTTGAGCTTCATGCGAAGCGAACGACGAACGAAGTCAGTGTCGGTTATCGGCGTCGATCGAAGCCGTGGTGTTCATTCCGTCCGCCTCCCAAGGCGACCCGGCGAATCGCCCCCGCGACCTGCCTGAGCAAGCGGGCGACGGCCTTTGGAGTGATCACCATCGGTGCCTCCTGGCCTTTCGCGCTGCGGTTGGCGATTCGCCTCACGTAGCCGGGCGCGCGTTGTCTCTAGGGGGTTCCGGTGCGGCGTCCCCGGCTTGCGCGGCCGCGTAGGTATGTACGGCCTTCGTCAACTCGAGGATCTGATGCGAAAGCCCGAGCAGTTCCTCGTTCTGCCGGTCCTCTTCCTTCACAAGCTGCCAGTGCTGGTCTGCGACGGCCTGGCGTTTTGCGTCCGCGCGGTTCTGGCTGATCAACACGAACGTCGAGAGAAAGATCGCCTCGAGCGAGACGATCATCGTCAGGAGGCCGTACGGGTAGTGCTCCACCTTGAAGATGATCCACGCGCCGAACCAGAGGATGTGGATGTAGACGAAGCTCATCGAGCCGGAAAAAGCCGTGATCCGGTCGGCAACCCGGTTCTGGATGCTCTCGGCGCGCTCGCGCGCTTGCTCGACGAGAACCGGGTTGGGCTCGAGCGGGAGCTTCTTCAGGTTGTCCGCCCGAGCGCTGTGATTCGTCGCCAAGGCCATCAGACGGTGGCCGCCTCGTGCGGCCGGATCCAGCCCGGTCTCGCGTCGACGTCGCCGTTGGGCCGGCCGACCACAAAGGTATTCCCCTCGAGCACGCTGACCGTGTCGCGGTTCATGGTCGGAACTTCTCCGTGCAGTCGCAGCGGGCACCGGTTCGGCGCCTTCCGCACGCGGCGCAACGCGAGGGCGCGCGCACCACGAGCATTCCCTTGGCCGCCACGGCGCGGACCATCAGCCAGGCGGCGACCGCAGCCAAGGCCAACGGCAGCAGCTGAGCGCGCGTGAGGTGCATCACGGCGCTCCCGGCGCGTAGGCGAAGGGATGCCTGAAGACGTCCAGCGCGTTTGCGGGCGTCGCGTCGATTTGCACCGTCTGCCCGCTTCGGCGGTGGGTGACGTTCACCCAGACGCGCCCCGTCTGCCGTGCCCACAGGAGCACGACGTCGAGCCCGTGGTTGTGACGGTCTGCGAGATCGACGATCGAGCTGTGATACGGCATGTCGTCATCATCCGGAGTCGCGGTGTCCGCCGCATCGGTACAAGCGCCGATTTGCTGCGTGAATTCGCGATGCTGCGGGGGTTCATCAGTTGGGCCCGATCAGCCCGTTCGAGAGGGCGTAGAGCACGAGCTCGGCGCGAGTCCACAGGGCGAGCTTGCGCATGATTTGCGCCCGGTGCGTGGCTGGGCGATCTCGTGGTTCGTGTACTCGAGGGCCAGGAGGTGCAGCACCTCGCGCTCTCGAGAGTAGAAGGCGCGCGATCCGCGCGAATTACGTGATCACGTGATCCGGGCGGTACCGGGCGCGCGTAGTGTCGCTGCGGCACGGGCCCCAAGGAGCCCGTGCCGCCGTCAACCCGTCTCAGTACGCGACGAGGATGTGGTCCTTGACGCGGGTCACGCCGGGCGCAGCCCAGGCTGCCGAAACCGCCTCGTCGTGATCCGCCCAGGAGCTCACGGTTCCCCGAAGGGTCACGGTTCCGTTCGAGCTCTCGACGGAGACGCTGTCCGCGTCCAGCTTCGCGTTCCGTTCCATCGCCTTCTTGAGCGAGTGCTCGAGGTCCTCAGTGCTTGGACTTGGTGGAACGAGCTCGATGGCGTTCTCGACCGAGACCACGCCGGCGATGTTCGTCGCCACCGTCTCGGCCTCGTCGCGCTGGAACTGCCAGTTGGCCTTGCCCTTGAGCGTGACCATGCCGTCGTCGGCGTCGGCGCCGACGGTGGCCGGGACGAGGCTGTCCAGCATGAGGGCCTGCAACACGGCACCGCGGAGATCGGCGTCTTCGCGCCGGTCATCGTTCAGAAGCCGGACCTGCAGGTCGTTGTTGACGCTCTTCACGCCCCAGACGCGCTCGGCGTCCTTCTTGGCCTCGCGCTTCTGCCTCAAGCTGCCGACGGTTCCGCGGAGGTTCACCACGCCATCGTCCGCGGAGACCGCAATCGCTGCGTTGTCGACCTTTGGGTCCCAGAAGAGCTCGTCGGTGACGTGGCTCGTCAGCTCGTCGTTGGACATTTACGACTCCTTTCGTTGAATTGCCGGTGGCCACCATGTTCCGGCGCCGAGGCGCCAACGGCATCGGTGCAAGCGCCGACCGTTTGCGGAAAGGCCGCCGTCAGACCGGAACGCGTACGGGAATGCCGCCCTGCGGGACGACTCGCCCGGCGCTCGTAAGCAGCTGCGCGACGACGACCCCGAAGAGGAACCCGCCCACGTGGGCGAAGAAGGCAACCCCGCCGCCGTTGGCCGTGGCGCCGAACAGCCCGAAGTTCGCCTCGACGAGCTGGTAGAGGAACCAGGCGCCGAGGAAGAACCACGCCGAGATCCGCACGGGCCAGAAGACGATGAGCCCGAGCACTTTGCTGCTCGGGTAGAGGACGAAGAAGGCGCCGAGGACGGCTGCGATCGCCCCGCTCGCGCCCAGGTTAGGAACGCGCGCCTCTGCAGCGGTGCCGAAGAGCAAGGTTATGGCCGTCTGCGTCATCGTCGCGACGAAGCCGCCGGCGAGATAGAAGGCGAGGTACCTGATCCGCCCGAACGCATCCTCGACGTTCTTGCCGAACACGGCCAGGAAGAGCATGTTCCCGAGAATGTGGTCCCAGCTCCCGTGCAGGAACATCGAGGTGATCCAGCTCACGCCCAGGACGGATGGCCTTGGCACGCATTGTCGACGGTGCAGGGGTAGAACGAGGCATGCAACACCGACGACTGCAGGTGCGGCAGCTCGTAGAAGAGCCAGACCGCGAAGTTGGCGACGATGATCGAGACGTTGACGATCGGAAAGCGCCGCGCCGGGATGCCGTCGGAGAGCGGAAGCATCGGCCTAGTCTCGATCCGTGGCTGTGTGAGGGGCATCGGCGACTTTGCCGAAACGCTGCGCAAAGGACGACGAGGTCCCTCGCTCGGGCTGGGCCGGCGGCTCGTGATCGAGTACGAGAACGTCGATCAGCGTCGCCACTGCGGAGGTGACCGGGATCGCCAGGACCACGGCGAAACCTCCGAACACCAATCCCACCACCGAGACGGACACGAGCGTCACCATCGGCGACAGCCCAACCGAGTGACCCATCAGGTGCGGGTTGACGACGTAGCTCTGGAACTCCCGGACGGCGACGAGAACAAGCAGGGCCAGCGCAACGACGTGAAGCGACTGGGGCAGTCCGACCAGGACGACGAGGATCGCCCCGATCAGTGGCCCGATCACGGGCACGATCTCGACCAGGCCGACAAAGCCTCCCACGAGTAGCCAGTAGTGAAGCCCGACGAGGTAGAAGCCGAGCGAAAGAACCGCGCCGACGATCAGGACCATCCCGAACTTCAACCGGGTGTAGGAGCCGAGCCTGCGATCGATTGCCAGATACGTGAGGCGCGCCTTCTCGCGTTTCGACTCGGGCCCGAGTGCTGACAGCAGCTCGATCATTCGGTCGCGCTCGGAGATCCAGTACCACGTGGCCGCAAGGGCGAAAAACACCCCGACCACTGCATCGGTCGCCTTGTGCCCGTAGGCGGCGATCGGATGGACCAGCTTCGATCCGTGGGGAAGCTGGTGGAGCTCCCGGTTGACCCACAGGAGCACGTCGTGCCGGATTCCGGTGGAGTTGCCGACGGCGCTGCCGGAGCCGGGCTGGTTGAGGGCATGTTGGACCTGATGTAGCGCCGGGGGCACGGCCAGCCAGAAGAACAGGCCGAGCGTTCCGAGCCCGAGGACGAAGAAGAAGAGAATCGCGATCGACTCCGGGATGCGGCGACGCTGAAGCCACTCGACGCCGGGCCGGATTGCGGCCGCAAAGGTCAGCGCGAGCAGTAAGAGGATGATGATGCTCCTGACCTTCCAGAGCCCAAACGCCAGGGCGACGACGACCACGCCGGCCGCTGTCGCCTTGGCCGCGGTGCCCGCCACACTGGCCCGCGTTGGGACGA
>WNGJ01007990.1_pt1 | contig 14285 bp, 16 predicted proteins | sample 5400611 | NCBI WGS metagenome assembly WNGJ01 (sample SAMN13153375, study PRJNA577476) | soil metagenome | isolation source: 40 cm soil or saprolite under Garry oak tree replicate 1 | place: USA:California | collected 2016-06-15 | reverse complement strand
TTCCGTCTCGAGTCTGTCGACGGGAAGACCTTCGCGCGCGACGACTTCAAGGAGAAGCCGGTGCTGGTGGTGATGTTCATCTGCAACCACTGCCCCTACGTGCAGGCGGTCGAGGACCGCATCCTCGCGCTCCAGCGCGAGTACGCGCCGCGCGGCGTGCAGCTGGTCGGCATCTGCTCCAACGACCCGACCGACTACCCCGAGGATCGCCCCGAGAGCCTGCTCCGCCGCTGGCGCGAGAAGAGCTACGGCTTCCCCTACCTGGTCGACGAGACGCAGGAGGTGGCGCGTGCCTTCGGCGCGGTGTGCACGCCCGACGTCTACGTCTTCGAGCGGGCGCGCAGGCTCGCCTACCACGGGCGCATCGACGACAACTGGAAGGAGCCGGCCAAGGTCACGCGCCGCGAGCTCGCCGCGGCGCTCGACGCGCTGCTCGCCGGGAAGGAGCCGCCGCGCGAGCAGGCCCACGCGATCGGCTGCTCGATCAAGTGGCGGAAGGCGTCGTAGCGACAGACGGCGGCGGAGGGGCTCGTCCCAAGCGCGCGTGTAGCACTTCGGCCCCGCCCTGGTAAAATGCGCCGGTGCTGCCGCAAAGACGTGCGCTTGCCTGGGTGATGCTCGTGACGCTGGGCGTGGCGCGGGCATCGGCCGCCGAGGGCGCTTCCCCCGAGCTCTACACGAGCGCCATCTACGAGAGCGAGGCCGCGATGCTGAAGGGCGAGAGCGGCCCCAAGCACAGGTGCATGTGGAAGGGGCCGCAGGGGATGGTACAAGACGGGACCCTGCTAGGTGACTGCTAGGTGCGAGCGCGCGCGCGTGTCGCGGTCGCGCCCCACGCCCGGCCGTGAGCGTCGCGGTCGCCGGCTCGGTCTGATTCATCTCCCGGACTCGTCCAAACAACGGCCCCCGATCTCCCTGCGCTCCGCAATCGCCTGACGCACCCTTCAAGGGCCGGGGACGGACGTCCGAGAGACGCTCTCGAACGATCTTGGTCATCGTCAGCCCGCTCGCGCTCGCCGGAGGACTCTGCCTCGCCGTGGCGCACCCTGTGATGGCTCCTCTGAGGACGCACCGATCGCAGAGCTGGCGGTCGTCACGGGAGTCACCGCAGACCAGACCCCGCCGCTCGAGCCTCAGTGGGGATCGCGCGCCCCACGCCCTCGGTCCGAACCTAGCGGTAGGCCTTGACGACGGCCCGCTCCTGAAAGTACCGGCCGGCATAGCCATCGAGGCGCTTCTTCCAGTAGCTCGCGATGATGTCCACCTTGGCAAACCCGCTGCGCTCGAGCGCCTCCACCAGGAAAGCCCGCGTCGGGAGCAAATCTCGTTTGCCGCCTTCCCTCACCCGCCTGACCACGAGCGGCTCCTCGACGCCGGCGCCGTCTATCCCGGCCACGAGGAACTCCATGATTGCCATCTCGCCCGTGGCGCGCGATTCTCGTCGCGGCGCTCGTCTGCGCGACCTTCGTCGCCGTGGTCAAGGGTCCGCTCTACCGCTTCGCGCACGTGGAGCCAGCGACCCCGAAGCTCGAGCAGCAATTCGTCATCCACCACGTGGCCGGGCTTCTGAGCGCCCACACGCCTCTCACCTCGCGCGAGCGGAAGACCCTTGGCAAGATCCTGCCCATCCCGACATGGCGAGCGGCCTACGTCTGCCACTCGGGCGTACGGCTGCGGAAGTCCGACCTGCGGACAGGGCTGCTCCGCAGGCACCCGTTGGCCCTGGTCGCGATCTGGGCGCGCCTCGCCGCCAGCAATCCGCGCGGGCTCCTCCGCCACTGGACGTGCGTCACGCGCTTCATCTGGAGCCCGCGATCCAAGCTGTCGATCGTGCCCCTGTGCCCGACGGCGGCGCGGTGGAGCCCAACGTACTGGGCGTACGGGCGGACTCATGGCTCCCGTCCGCGCAGAGAGCGCTCGCGCGGCTCGTGACTGTGACCTTCGCTCACGAGTCCGTGTGGCGCGTCCTCGTGTGGCAGCCTGCGCTGTCCCTGTACCTACTGCTGGGTTCCCTTCTCGTCGCGTTCTGGCGCGCCCGGTCGAGCGCTCCGCTCCTCGTCTGGGTCCCGGCTCTGTGCAACACGCTCGTCTGGCTGGTGCTCGCCGAGAGCCCCGGCCTGCGCTTCCAGTGGCCCGTCGTGCTGCTCGCGCCGTTGCTCGCGTGTCTCGCGACGGCGGATTGGCGGCGGGCGCGCGCCTGCCGCCCCGCGAGGGACGGCGCAGCCTGAGACCTGCGAACCAGGTCGCTTAGCGGCGGCCGTGCGCTGCACCTCCCCGATCGGGAACACGATCGAGAATGCCGTTCGCCGTCTGGTTGGACGTGCTGCTCGGGTGGTGGGCGGCATAGTACTGCAGGAGCGCGGCGACGTGCTGACCCTCCGGGGTGGCAAGGTACTCGGCGAGCGCGGCGTCGTTCATCTGGCTGAGGTCGTTGAGAAACTGCCGGCGGAGCTTCCGTTCGAGGTCGGCACTCATCTGGTTGTCCTGGTTCGACTGGTCCTGCGCCGTCGTCGTTCCCTGCTGGGAGAGCCCGCCGAGCAGCGCCGGGGCGTCGCACCATGGTGCCGCCCCCGCCGTGCCGATGCCGGACTCCCCGCGTTGCCCGCGTCGGCGCGCACGTTGTGCGCGGCGAGCGCGAGGGGCTCGCCGAGAAGATCGATCGTCCGCAGCTTGCCCTCCGGGCCGTAGCGCAACGTGAAGTTCTGCTCGCCGAGCAAGCGCACGAGCGCGTCGACGAGCGGCACCCGGTCCAAGTCCTGGCTCAGGTCTCGTGGCTTGCGCACCGCGCCCACGATCTCGGCGCCACTCTGCCGGCCGATCTCATGCACGACGTCGGTCAGCGGCACGCCCTCGGCGTGCACCGTGAGCCGATCGTCGTCGTATGCGACGACGCACGTCGACTCGCCTGCGGCGAGCGGGCCGGCCGAGAGCACGGTCGCAGCGACCATGAACGCAACACGGCCCACTCTGGACGACACGGCAGCAGGAGATTAGGACACGGCGTCATGCGCGTGGATGCCTTCGATGCCCGCCTCGCTGGAGCCACCTGCCGCGCGCGGTCGGGTCGGGTACGTCGTCAAGGTCTTTCCCCGCCTCTCCGAGACCTTCGTCATCAACGAGATCCGAGAGCTCGAGCGCCGGGGCGTCGAGGTGTCGATCTTCACGCTCCATGCTCCGGCGGCCGAGGTGCCGCACCGGCTGCTCGCGACCCTGCGGGCGCCGATCACGCGCGTCGACGCGCTCCCGGAGCCCTCCGACGCCGAATGCAGGACGGCGAGCGCTGCCCTCCGTCGGCTCCTCCCCGAGGCGGCGGCGCTCGGGGACCGCCTCCTCCCGCGCAAGTACGTGAAGCTCGCCCTGCAGCTCGCGAGCGCGGTGCGGGGCACGCCGCTCACCCGCTTCCACGCCCACTTCGCCTCGCGCGCCACGCACGTGGCGATGCTCGCGAGCCTGCTGCTCGGCGTGCCCTTCAGCTTCACGGCGCACGCAAAGGACATCTACCACCACGAGGTCGACCCGGACGTGCTGCGGGTGAAGATGTGCGCCGCCGAGCTGGTGGTGACGGTCAGCGACTACAACCGCCGTACGCTCCTCTCCCTGGGCGAGGACCTTCCCGACCTGGAGAGGAAGCTCGTTCGCCTGTACAACGGCGTGGATCTGACGCTCTTTCACCCCGCCGGTGACGAGCGGCCGCCCGCGCGCATCTTCGGGATCGGACGCCTGGTCGAGAAGAAGGGATTCCCGACGCTCGTCCGCGCGTGCGCGCTGCTGCAGGCACGGGGCGTTCCGTTCGCGTGCGAGGTGATCGGGTCGGGTCCCGAGGAGCCCGTGTTGCGCGAGACGATCGGCAATCTCGGCCTCGACCACGTCGTCCGCCTGCGCGGCGGGCTGTCGCTCGAGGAGGTGGCGAACGAGGTACGCCGGGCCTCCGTCGTGGTGCTGCCGTGCATCGTCGCCGCGGATGGCAACGTCGATGCGCTGCCGACGGTGCTGCTCGAGGCGATGGCAAGCGGCGTCCCGGTCGTTGCGAGCGCGATCTCGGGCGTCCCGGAGATCGTCGTCGACGGCGAGACGGGCTATCTCGTGCCGCCAGGCGACGCCGCGCCGCTGGCCGACGCGATCGAGAGGGTGCTCCGGGATCCCGGCGCTGCAGACCGGCTCGGCCGCGCCGGACGGGAGCGGGCGGAGCGATTGTTCGATCTGCGCAGGAACGTCGCCCGGCTGCGAGACCTGCTCGCGGGCGGGCCCGCCGACGCTGCCACGCCATGACGAGGCCGCACATCGCCTACGTCTGCGCCGACCGCGGCATCCCGCTGCTCGGCACGAAGGGGGGCTCCACGCACATCCGCGAGCTGGTCAACGCGATGGTCCGACAGGGCGCAGAGATCCGGGTGCTCGCCGCTCGCGCCACCGAGGGCGCGCGCCGGGCGGCGCTGCGCGCCCGGATCATCGACGTGGGCGCGGAGCGGTTTCCGCGCGCGCTGCGCAACCGCATCCGCTCGATCGCACCCGGCCCCAGCGGGGACGTGATCGGAAGCGAGACCTTCGGCCTCCTCCTGAACCAGGAGATGTACCTTTGCTTGCAGCAGCTTCACGCACGCTGGCGGATCGCCGCCGTCTACGAGCGCTACTCGCTCTGGGGGTACGCGGGGCTGACCTTCGCGCGCGACCACGGGATTCCCTTCGTCCTCGAGGTGAACGCCCCGCTGCGGATCGAGCAGGTGCGCTACCGGGCGCTCAACAACTCCGTGCTGGCCGAGGCCCTCGAAGGGCAGCTCCTGCAGCTCGCGGACCGGGTCGTCGTGCCCTCATCGGTGCTGCGCGACTACGTCGTCGGCCGGGGTGCGCGCGCGGGTCGGGTCCGGCTGGTGCCCAACGCCGCGGACCCCGCCGTGTTCCGACCGCCCGACCAGGTCCGGGACGGGAACGGCGCGTTCGTGGTCGGCTTTCTCGGCAGCTTGAAGCCCTGGCACGGCATCCAGGACCTGCTGCGGGCGTTCGTCCTGCTGCACCGCCGGAGCCCCTCGTGTCGGCTGCTGATCGTGGGCGACGGCCCCCTCCGCCCGGCCGTCGAGGAGGTCTGCCGGAGCGAGGGGCTCACGGACGTCGTGCAGATGACCGGCGACGTGGACTACGCGCGCGTCCCGGGATTCCTCGCACGGATGGACGTTGCCGTCGCGCCCTATCCCCGGCTCTCCAACTTCTACTTCTCGCCGCTCAAGGTGTACGAGTACATGGCCGCGGGCGTCCCGATCGTCGCGAGCGCCATCGGCCAGGTCACGGAGGTGCTCTCCCACCGAAAGACGGCTCTCCTCCATCCCCCGGGCAGCGTGGGCAAGATGGTCGCGCACCTCGAGGAGCTCCGGGACCGTCCCCGCTTGCGCGCGCGGCTCGCCCGCGCGGCCCGACGCCTCGCCGTCAAGCGGTTCACCTGGGACCGCAACGCCGCCCGTGTGCTGTCGATGATCGAAACGCTCCGGCGCCAGGTTCGGGAAGGTCGCTATGCGCCTCAAGAAGAATCCGTTCTTTAAGAACCTGCGCTGGCGGCGCCTCTCCAGGCTCGTCTACTACTTCCGCTACGATCTCCGGCACGTGCGCGGTGAGCTGACGCTCGCCCTGGTGTGCACGCTCGGCACCACGCTCACCGTCCTCGCGCGCCCCTGGCCGCTCAAGATCGTCTTCGACTACGCGCTCATCCCGAAGCACCGCTCGCGGTGGGCGCTGCCCTTCGACATCAAGGGCTACGGCCCGATGGGGGTGGCGACCGTCTCCTGCGCCCTCCTGCTCGTGATCGCGCTCCTGTGGGGGCTGTTCTCGTACTACCAGAGCTACCTGCTCGCCTCCGCCGGCCAGCGCCTCACCTACACGGTCCGCCGGCGGTTCTTCGCGCATCTCCAGCGCCTCTCCCTCTCCGTCCACACCGCGCACAGGACCGGCGACCTCGTGCTCCGCGCCACCGGGGACACGAACATGCTGCGCGAGATGCTGGTGGAGAGCGCGCTCATCATCCTGAGCGAGTTCCTGGTCGTCTTCGCGATGCTCGGCGTGATGTTCTGGATGGACTGGCAGCTGACGACCGTGAGCCTGGCGGTGCTGCCGCTGATGACGCTCACCGCCTTTCGCTTCTCGCACGAGCTCCGCGAGGCGGTGCGGCTGCAGCGCCAGCGCGACGGCCGCATGGCCTCGCTCCTGAGCGAGGTGCTGCACGCGATCACGGTCGTCCAGGCCTTCGGGCGCCAGACGCACGAGGACGAGCGGTTCGCCGACTTCAACAAGCGCAGCCTCAAGCAGGGGCTGCGCGCCGTCCGCCTGGAGGCGGGGCTCGAGCGGACCGTGGAGGTGCTGGTCGCGATCGGAACGGGCGGCGTCGTCTGGTTCGGCGTGCGGCGGGTCCTCGAGGGCTACCTCACCCCCGGCGATCTCCTGGTGTTCACGGGCTACCTGGCGAGCATGTACAAGCCGCTCCGGCGCGTGGCCCGGCTCACCGCCCGCCTCTCCAAGGCGACGGTGTGCGGGGAGCGCGTGGCCGACATCCTGGCCATCGAGGAGCGGGTGAAGGAGCACAAGGACGCGCGCCCCGCGCCTGCTTTCGCGGGCCAGGTGTCGCTCCACGGCGTGCACTTCCACTATCGGACCGGGCGCCCCGTGCTGCGGGACGTCACGTTCCGGGTCGAGCCCGGGCAGCTGGTCGGCGTGGTCGGCCCGAACGGGGCGGGGAAGTCGACCCTCCTGGGGCTCATCCCCCGGCTCTACGATCCCGTCGAGGGCAAGGTCAGGATCGATGGGGAGAACATTCAGGCCTTCACGCTCGACACGCTGCGCGAGCAGATCGGGATCGTCCTCCAGCAGCCGATCCTGTTCGGCGCGTCCATCCGCGAGAACATCGCCTACGGCAAGCCGGACGCCGCCATGGAGGAGATCGTCGCCGTGGCCCACGCGGCGGACATCCACGACTTCATCGCCGGGCTCCCGGACGGGTACGACACCGTGATCGCCGAGGGCGGCGCGACCCTCTCGGGGGGCCAGCGCCAGAAGATCGCGATCGCGCGCGCCATCATCAAGGACCCGCCGATCCTGCTCCTGGACGAGCCGACGACGGCCCTGGACGCCGAGTCGGCGGCCGAGGTGAACGCCACCCTCGATCGTCTGCGGCGCGGGAAGACGGCCTTCAGGGTCGCCCACCGGCTGGAGGAGGTGGCGGGGGCCGACCTGATCATCGTGCTCTACGACGGGCAGATCATCGAGAAAGGCACCCATCTCGAGCTCACGGCCGCAGGGGGATGGTACCAGAAGATCTTCGACCTCCAGAGGGGGCAGCGCCTGGCCGGCGAGCCCGTGGCCGGCGGCCGGCGCAAGACGGCCGAGGGCTCGTGAGCGCGCGCGACATTCGCATCCTGCTCGACGCGGACGCGATGCAGCGCCACCTGCAGGCGATCCCTGTCTTTGCGGAGCGGCTCGCCCGTCTCGTCTCGGTGTCGTTCGAGCGACTATGGGCAAAGCCCGGCCGGCACTTCCACGTCTCGTATCGGGTGCGTGTGGAAGGGGACGGCGGGACGGTGGAGACGCTCGCGTCGGCGGCCCTCCTGCGTGCGGACGTGGTCGCGGCGGACGTCATCGCCGCCGCGGTCGGCGTGCGGAGCCCGGAGCGCTCGCCGCGCCACTGGAGCGCCCGGCTGTCGGCCGCGCTGCTCGACACGCCACGCGCCCTCGTCCAGCTCTTCCCGTGGGACCATCGGCTCCCGACCCTCGCACTCGCCCTGGACCCGGCGTCGGTCGAGTCGGGTGCGGGCCTGACCTCGGTTCGAAGCTGCACGCTCGCCGGCTACTGGCCCGGCATGCGCTGCAACGTCCGGTACGAGCGCGACCGGGAGCCGCGCGTCCTCTACGGGAAGGTGTTTCCCCCCGGCATGGTGGCGGCCGCCGCCGCGACCCAGGAAGCGGTCGCGCGCGCACTCGAGCCGGCCGGCGCGCTCACCGTCCCCAGGGTACACTCGCACGTGCCCGAGCTGAACCTTCTCCTGACCGAGCCGGTCGACGGCGCGCCGCTCCGCCTTCGGGAGGGCGACGGCGGGGAAGCGCTGGGGCGCGTCGCGGTCGCCCTGGCGGCGTTTCACGCGCTCCGCGTGCCCGGGATCGAGCGGCAGTTCGGACCGGCGGACGATCTCGCCGTGGTGGAACCGTGGGTCGCGCTCGTCGGCGCCGTCCTCCCGGAGCTGGCCGCGATGCTCGAGGGTTCCGCGACCGACGTCCGGGAGGGAATGCCTCGCGACGATCCGGGCCGCGCCTCGCTCGTGCACCGAGACTTCTACGACAAGCAGGTCCTCGTCGCGCCCGCCCGCGTCGGGCTGCTCGACTTGGACACCGTGTGTCTCGGCGACCCCGAGATCGACGTCGCGAACTTCTGCGCCCACCTGCGCCTGCGCAGCCTGCAATGGCACTCCTCGGGCGACGCCGCGGGGCCGCTCACCACCCGGTTCCTGGGCGCGTACCGGGCCTGCCGGCCGCGCACGGACATGCACCGCGTGCGCTGGTACCTCGCCTCGGCGCTTCTCCGCCTCGCGTGCCTCTACTCGCTCCGACCGTCGTGGCAGGCGCTTGCCCCGCGCCTGCTCGAGGAAAGCCGCCAGGCACTCCGCGCCAGCGTACCGGAGCCATGACGCTCGAGTTGGACGAGTTCCGCCCGCGCAGCTGGCGCCGCCCAACCCTCGCGGCCTGCGGCCTCACGGCCATGCTCGTCGCGGTGGCCCTCGTTTCGCTCGAGCCCGAGAGCCTGCGCGCGAAGCGCGTCGACGTGCCCGCCGACGTCGCCCGCTGCGCCGCGGACGCGGAGTGCATGCTCGTCGACCGGATCGGCTGCTGCCCCTGCCGCTCGGGCGGAGCGCGCTGGGCGATCAACAGGGACGGCGAGGAGACGCTCCGGCGGTTCCTCAAGCGCACGTGCCGGCGGTCGGCCGTGTGCGTGCAGGTCAACACCTGCCGCGACGATCTCGTGCCCGCGTGCGTCGACGGCCGCTGCACCGCCAGGGTCGCCGATGGGTAACTCGCTGCGCGTCCAGGCGATCGTCCTGGGGGGTCTCTTCCTCGCCGTGGCGGCGGTCGGATTCGTTCTGACGTCCTTCTACCGGGAGGCGTCGCGGACGACGACCCTCGTGATCCCCGGCGACATCACCGGCTGCGAGCGCGACGCCGACTGCGGCGTCGTGGACCAGATCGGCTGCTGTCCCTGCGAGGCCGGGGGAGGGCAGGGCGCCGTGAACACGCGCATGCGGGCCCGGCTCAAGGGCTTCCTCCGGCGTGCGTGCGGGCACAAGCCCCCGTGCCTGAACGTCGCCACCTGCCGGAGCGACCTGCGGCCCGTGTGCTCGGACGGGAGCTGCACGCTGGCCGCCGTCAGGGCGCTCGCGTCCGAGGGACGCGGCGACCCGGCGCCGCGGAGGTGACGGCGCATGGCGGCGATCCGACTGCTCTTCTACTCGCACGACACGTTCGGCCTCGGCCACTTCCGCCGCAGCCTCACCATCGCCTCGCACCTTCGCCGGCACCTGCCGGACGCCTCCGCCCTCATCATGACGGGGCTCGAGAGCGCCTATGCCTTCGAGACGCCGTCCGGCATCGACTTCGTGAAGCTCCCGGCGGTCAAGAAGGTCGGACCGGACGCCTACCGCTCGCGCCACCTCCGCATCAGCTTCAACCGGGTGCGCCGGCTGCGCGAGACGCTCATCAAGGCCGTGGCGAAGAGCTACGATCCCCACATGCTCATCGTCGACAACGTGCCGCGCGGCGTCGACGGCGAGCTCGTTCCGACGATCGAGTTCCTGCGCGCCTACCGGCCGCGCACCAAGGTCGTGCTCACGCTGCGGGACATCCTCGACGAGCCGGCACGGATCGTGCCGCTCTGGCGCGAATGGGGTGTCTACGATCTGCTCGCGCGTTGCTACGACCAGATCTGGGTGGTCGGCTGGAAGCCCCTCTTCGACCCGACCGCGCAATACGAGTTTCCGCCGGCGGTCGCCGGGAAGACGAAGTTCTGCGGCTACGTCGTGCAGCACGCCTCGCCCGACGCCGCGGCCGCGGTGAGAAGAGAGCTCGGGCTCGGCGACCAGCCGCTGACCCTGGTGAGCGCCGGCGGGGGCGGCGACGGCTACCCGCTCCTGCGGCTGTACGCCGACGCCCTCGAGCTGAGCGCGACCGACCCGGGCAGGAGCGCCGTCTTCCTCGGCCCGGACATGCCGCCGCTCGAGCGCAATGACCTGAAGCAGCGGCTGCTGCCGCTCGGCCGCCGCGTCCTCGTGTACGATTTCCGGCCGGACATGGTGAGCTTTCTCCCGCTGGCGTCGGTCACCGTCTCCATGGCGGGCTACAACACGGTCGCCGAGCTGGTCGCCCATCGCCGGCGCGCGCTCGTGGTCCCGCGCGTCTATCCCCGCCGCGAGCAGTGGCTGCGCGCGCGCGCCCTCGAGCGCCTGGGGCTGCTCAGGAGCATCGAGCTCGAGGGCCTGACGCCGGCCGGCCTGCTCGAGGCGATCCGGGCGGGCCTCGATTGCGCCCCGCCGTCCCGTCTGCCGCTGGACTTCGGCGGGCTCCGCCGCATCACGCAGCGCGCGGCGCGCCTGCTCGGGCTCGCGCCGCAAGCCGCGTCGGGTTAGAAGCGGCGCGCTGATGCGGATCGCCTACCTCTCGTGCGACCGTGGCGTCTCGGTCAGCGGAAGCAACGGGGCCGCCACTCACATCCGCGAGCTGGTAAACGCCCTGGTCGAGCGCGGTGCGGAGGTGAAGGTGCTGGCGGCCCGGGCCGCGACCGGGGGCGGCGCCCAGGCCCTCGCCTGCGAGGTGATCGACGTCGACACGGAGGCCTTGCTCCACCGCCTGCGGCGCGGGACGGCACGGATGGAGGGGGCCGCGAGCGCGCCCCGCACCCGCGCCTCCGAGGTCCACGGCCTCCTGCTCAACCAGAGCGTCGCCGAGCACCTGGACGCGCTCTACGCGCGCTGGCCGTTCGACCTGATCTTCGAGCGCTACTCCCTGTGGTCCTACGCGGGCCTGCGCTTCGCGCGCCGTCGGGGCCTGCCGTTCCTCCTCGAGGTGAACGCGCCGCTCGTCGCCCAGCAGGAAGAGTATCGCGCTCTCTTCAACGCGGCGACGGCGCAGGCGCTGGAGGAGCTCCTGCTCGCCGGAGCCGACCGCGTTATCGTGCCCTCGGGGGCGCTGGCGGCGTACGTTGCCGAGCGAGGCGGTCGGCCGCGCCGCGTGCGGGTCATCCCGTGCGGCGTCAACCGGGCCATCTTCTTTCCGACGTGGCAGCCGATCCAGGCGCGCGACGGAGCACACGAGTTCGTCGTCGGATTTCTGGGTAGCCTCAAGCAGTGGCACGGTGTCGAGATTCTCCTCGAGGCGTTCCGGCAGCTGCGCGAGAGGAGTCCGGCCTACCGCTTGCTGATCGTGGGGGATGGTCCCTTGCGGGGCCTCGTCGAGGCGTACGGCGGGCGAGACCTGGCGGGTGGCGGCATCACGATCACGGGCGAGGTGCCCCACCGGGACGTTCCTCGCTGGCTCGAGCGGATGGACGTCGGGCTCGCACCCTACCCGCCGCTGCCGCTGTTCTACTTCTCTCCGTTGAAGGTCCTCGAGTACGCCGCCTCCGGCGTCCCGCTCGTCGCGAGTGCGAGCGGGCAGATCGCCGAGATCTTCGCGCACGAGACGAGCGCCATGCTGCACGCGCCCGGGAACGTCGCCGAGGTGGTCGGGCACGTCGAACGGCTGCGCGCCAGCCCGGAGCTGCGCATGCGACTCGCCCGGGCGGCGCGCCGGGCGGTCAAGAAGGTCTACACCTGGGACCGGCACGCCGCTCACCTGCTCGCCATCGCGGAGACCGCGCGTCGCCGCTACGCGGGCGCGCGACGGTAACGTTCCCCCCCAAGGCCCGCGTTGCGGTCGGGATGCAGAGCGCCAGGGGTCGCATTCATCGCGCTCCAGCGCGAGTAGCCCCGCCCGGGTTGCCGCCGTGGAACCACGCCCCGGCGAGCTACGACGATCTCGTGACGGAGCGCGCGCGCGCGAACGTCTAGCTAGCCGTCGAGCAGGCGGCGGAGCACGGGCCGGAGCTCCGCCGCGAGCTCGGGACGCTTCAGCGCGAAGGCGACCGTCGCCTCGATGAAGCCGACGCGGTCGCCCGCGTCGTAGAGCCGGCCCTCGGTCTCGAGGCCGTAGAGCGACATCCGTTTGGCGAGCGTCTGCAGGGCGTCGGTGAGCTGGATCTCGCCGCCCTTGCCGGGCGGCGTGTGCTCGAGGATGTCGAAGATCTCCGGCGGCAGCACGTAGCGGCCGAGGACCGAGAGGTTGGTCGGCGCCGTGCCGGGCGCGGGTTTCTCGACCAGCGTGTCGACGTGGTACAAGCCCTTCGCGATCTGCTTGCCCGCGATGACGCCGTAGAGATGGGTCTTCTCGGGCGGCACGGCGAGGAGCGCGATCACCGGGCCATGCGTCGCGTAGACCTGGAGGAGCTGGCGGGTGCACGGCACCGGCGCGTCGATGATGACGTCGCCGAGCAGCACCGCGAAGGGCTCGTTGCCGACGTAGCGGCGCGCCACCAGCACCGCGTGCCCGAGGCCGAGCGGGCGCTTCTGGCGCACCGAGACGACGTGCGCCATGCGCGACACCTCGCGCACCATCTTCAGGAGGTCCGGCTTCCCCTTCTCCTCGAGGAAGCGCTCGATCTCGGGCGAGACGTCGAAGTGGTCGATGATCGCGCTCTTGCCCCGCCCGGTGACGAACACGACGTCGGTCAGCCCGGACTGCACGACCTCCTCGACCACGTACTGGATGGTCGGGACGTCGACGATGGGCAGCATCTCCTTGGGGATGGCCTTGGTCGCGGGCAGGAAGCGTGTCCCCAGCCCTGCCGCCGGGATCACCGCCTTGCGCGGTGCGCTCACGAGGTGCGGAGCTTGCGCTCCTGCGCTTCCTGGAGCGACTTGCAGTCGATGCAGAGCGTGGTCACCGGGCGCGCCTTCAGCCGCTCGATGCCGATGTCCGCCCCGCACTCCTCGCACTTGCCGTACGAGCCGTCGTCGATGCGCCCGAGCGCCTCGTCGATCTTCGAGATGAGCTTGCGCTCGCGGTCGCGGATGCGGAGGACGAGGTTGCGGTTGCCTTCCAACGAGGCGCGATCGGTCGGGTCGGGGAACTGCTCGCGGTTCTCACCCATGCCGTCGACGGTGCGGGAGGCTTCGCTGATGAGCTCGTGGCGCCGCTCTTCCAGGAGCGTGCGAAACGCATCGAGTTCGCGCTTTGTCATGGCGAGCTCCGCGGGGACCGCTGTAGCACCGCGGCGGGGCGCACGCAATGAGCGCGGAGGGTTGTGGTGAGGATCGCCTACCTGGACACGTTCTCGGGCATCAGCGGGGACATGACGGTCGGGGCGCTGCTCGACCTCGGCCTACCGCTCGACGCGCTGCGGGAGGCGATCACGGCGCTCGCGCTCCCCGGCGTCGAGGTCGCGGTCGAGCGCGTCGCGCGCTCGGGCATCGCGGCCGCCAAGTTCCACGTGCGCGTGCATGGCGAGCACCCGGACCAGGGGGCGCCCACGCACGGCCACGGGCACCGCGCCTGGGGCGAGATCCGCGACTTGCTCACGGAAGGCCGCCTCGCCGCGCCGGTGAAGGAGCGCGCGCTCGCCGTCTTCGCGCGCCTCGCCGAGGCCGAGGGGCGCGTGCACGGCGTCCCCGCCGACGCCGTCCAGTTCCACGAGGTCGGCGCGCTCGACGCGATCGTGGACGTGGTGGGGGCGGCGCTCGGCTTCGTGCACCTGGGCGTCGAGGCCGTCTACGCCGGGCCGCTGCCCATGGGGCAGGGGCGCGTGCCCTCGGCGCACGGTCCGCTGCCGGTGCCGGTCCCGGCCGTGGTCGAGCTGCTCGCCGGCCGCCCGGTCCGACTCGAGGACGGCGCGGCCGAGCTGGTCACGCCGACCGGCGCCGCCATCGTCGCGGCCCTCGCGCGGCGCGAGGCCGCGCCCGCGATGCGCATCGAGGCCGTCGGCTACGGCGCCGGCGACCGCGTGCTCGCCGACCGCCCGAACCTGCTCCGCATCCTCCGCGGCGAGCCGGTGGTGGCCGCGGGCGCCGACGAGGTCGTCGTCCTCGAGGCGACCATCGACGACATGAGCCCGCAGCTCTACGAGCACGTCCTCGAGCGGCTCCTCGCTGCCGGCGCGCGCGATGCGTTCCTCGTCCCGGTGGTGATGAAGAGGAGCCGCCCGGCGATCATGCTGCGCGTGCTGGCCGCGCCCG
>WNGJ01007196.1_pt1 | contig 14285 bp, 11 predicted proteins | sample 5400611 | NCBI WGS metagenome assembly WNGJ01 (sample SAMN13153375, study PRJNA577476) | soil metagenome | isolation source: 40 cm soil or saprolite under Garry oak tree replicate 1 | place: USA:California | collected 2016-06-15 | reverse complement strand
ACCGTAAGTCCCTGATGCTCGACGCCCGGATCATTCTCCACGGCTTCGGCCAGCGCTTCGATCTGAGCGTTCCGCTCTACCTCTATCTGTTCGCGGCGAGTGGCGTCGTGTTTCTTTCGTTTGTCCTGGTCGTGCTGTTCGCGGGCGACCAGGTGGGCGCGAATGCGACGGCCTACCCGCGACGCGCCGTGGGATGGCTCACCGCGATCGCGCGGACGCCATGGCCGCGCCTGATCGGCGGCGCGGTGGGGATCCTGAGCCTGCTGGTCGTGGTGATCGCCGGCTTCTTCGGATCCACAACCGCGTTCAACAACCCGGCCGAATACTTCCTCTGGATCTTCTTCTGGGCATTCACGGTGATCCTCTCCGGCCTGGTGGGCAACCTCTGGTACCTGCTCAACCCGTGGGCCGCCCTCTACGACGGCATCGCCCGATTCGTGCCCGTTCGTCCCAGGTGGAAGCTGCCCACCGTCGGCGTGTGGCCTGCGGTGGCCCTCTACTTCTCCTTTGCGTGTCTCGAGCTCACCAGCGGCATGTCGAGCAGGCCCCAGATCGTCGCGCTGGCCGCCGTCCTCTATACGGTCCTCACCCTTGCCGGGATGTTTCTGTTCGGCCCCGACCAGTGGCTCGAGCGCTGCGAGGCGTTCACGGTGCTGTTTGGAATCGTCGGCCGATTCGGCCCGGTCGAAGCCGAGCGCGACGAGAACGGCCGCATCCGCACGGTTTACCTGCGGCCGTGGGGGGCAGGTCTGCTGAACCCGATGCCGGCGGGGTGGGATCGCGTCGCTTTCGTGATCCTCATGCTCAGCACGCTGGCCTTCGACGGCATCCTGGCGACGCCCGCCTGGCAGGACTTCACCGTGGCGCTGATTCCGATCTGGCAGCCGCTCGGGCAGTTGGGCTTTTTCTTCGTCCGGACCCTCGGGCTCGTGCTGCTGACGATCGCTTTCTTTCTCGTCTTCCTCGCCTTCATGGAGGCGGTGGTCTTTCTGGGCCGCCGCACGGTGGACATGAAAGCCACCGTGACCGCCTTCGCCCTGACGCTTGTCCCGATCGCGCTCGTCTACAACGCGGCGCACAACTACAGCTACATGCTGGTGCAGGCGCAGTACCTCGTCCCGCTGCTCAACGACCCGCTGCAGAAGGGATGGCACCTCTGGCCCGCCGTGGTGTCGTTCAAGCCGAGCTTCGCCCTGGCCCAGGCGTCAACCGTCTGGTACGCCCAGATCGTGCTGATCGTACTGGGGCACATCGTCGCCGTCCTGCTTTCGCACCTGCGCGCGAACGCTGTCTTTCAGTCGGCGCAGAGTGCCCTCTTGAGTCAATACCCCATGCTTTTGTTGATGGTCATGTACACGTTCACGAGCCTGTGGATCCTGGCTCAGCCGATCACTGCGGGCGGATGAGCGCCAAGCGCGGGCGGACCAGCCCGAAGCGCGGGCGGACGAGCACCAAAGGCGGCCGTCCGATTCGCAAGCCGGTCGCCCGCACGCCGGGGTGGGTGGGGCCGGCCGCCGTCGCGGGGGTCGTCGCGGTGGTGGTCGCGACGTTCCTGGTCATCCGCTGGTACACGACCCCGCTCGCCCCGAAACCGCCGCCCACGGACACCACCCAGCAGATCGTGTCGCAGATCACGAGCCTTCCCTCGTCCGAGCTCGACAGCGTCGGCCAGGGCAAGGCCAACAACCTGATCAAGCCCGTGACGGGCACGCCGCTCACCGGCGCGACGGGCAAGCCCGAGGTGTTCTACCTGGGGGGTGAGTTCTGTCCCTACTGCGCCGCGCAGCGCTGGTCGCTGATCATCGCGCTGTCACGTTTCGGCACCTTTTCCGGCCTGGCCGCGACCAGCTCTTCCTCGAGCGACATCTATCCGAACACGCCGACTTTCACGTTCCGCAACGCGACCTTCACCAGCCAGTACGTCGACTTCCGCGGCGTCGAGTCGAGCGACCGCAACCATCAACCGCTGCAATCGCCGACCGCGGCCGAGCAGCAGCTGATCAACAAGTACGACACGCAGGGCACGATCCCGTTCGTCGACCTGGGAAATCGGTACGCCGCCGTCGGGGCGATGTACCTGCCCGACGTGCTGGCCAACCAGACGTGGCAGCAGGTCGCCGACGACCTGAAGGTGCCGAGCTCGGCGCAGGCCCAGGCGATCATCGGCTCCGCCAACCTGCTCACCGCGGCGATCTGCAAGATGACCGCCGACCAGCCGGCCACCGTTTGCTCCAGCGCGACGATCCAGGGCCTCGAAAAGAACCTGGGCTAGTGGACAGGGCTCGGCTCGCCGCGGTCGGGCTCAGCGTGGCGGGGGTGGCGGTGTCGATCTACCTCACGCTGCTCCACTACGCGGGCATCGCTCCCGCCTGCCCGGTATCAGGCGCCATCAACTGCGAGGCTGTTCTGTCCAGCTCGTACGCCGTGATCGCGGGGACCGCGGTCCCGACGTCCGCCGCGGGCATCGTCTGGTTCGGGGTCAGCGCGCTGCTGTGGGCGTGGCGATTCGGGCCCGTTCACCTGGCGTGGTCGGCGGCCGGCCTGCTGACGGTCCTCTATCTGGTGTACGTGGAGATCGTCCAGCTGGGCGTGCTCTGCCTGTGGTGCACCGCCGCGCACATCCTGGTGATCGCGATCGCGATGCTGGCGGTCACCCTCTCCCTGCAGGGGAGAGGGTCACAGAGAGGGGCGTAGGTGGCAATCACGTGGCCGCTCGACCCGACCGTCTATGCGGGGCTGCTCGTCCTCTTTTTCGGCCACGCCTGGCTGGCCCGGGGCGCAAGCGACGCGCGGCGGCAGCACACCGTCTACTTCCTGGCGGGCCTCTTCACGGTGTGGCTCGCGCTGGAGACGCCGATCGACACTATCTCCGACCGCTACCTCGACAGCGTCCACATGCTGCAGCACGTGCTGCTCGCCTTCGTCGCGCCGCCCCTGATGCTGCTGGGCCTGTCGCCGGCGATGGCCGGTTCGGTGCTGCGCATCCCAGGCCTGCGTGCGATCACGGAGCCGATACCGGCGCAGGTAATCGCGGCCGCGGTGATGATCGCGTGGCACCTGCCGCCGCTTTACGACGCGACGCTCTACAACGAGGAGCTGCACGTCCTGGAGCACCTGATGTTCATCGCGTCGGGCCTTGTTCTGTACTGGCCGATCGTGCAGACGACGGCCACTCACGCGAAGTGGCAGATGTCGCCCGGGGCAAAGCTCGTCTACATGCTGCTCGCGACACTGCCGCAGGACGGCGTCGCGCTCGTCCTGATCTTTTCGCGAGTGCCCTTCTATGACTTCTACACCCACGCGCCGAGGCTCATCGAGGGGTTCACCGCGCTCATCGACCAGACGATCGCCGGCGCGGTCCTGATGATCTTCGGCAAAGTGACGCTGGGCATCGCGGCGGGAGTCGTCTTTTTCCGCTGGTTCAGCGCCGAGCACCGCTCCGACCGGGGGATAGAATCGGCCTCGAGGGTGGGGTAGTCGATGAAATACAGCGAGAGCATTCTCGACCTGGTCGGCAACACCCCTCTGGTGCGCCTGAAGAAGGTCACCGCCGGCCTGCGCCCGACGATCCTGGCCAAGCTCGAGGAGCTGAATCCCGGCGGCAGCGTGAAGGACCGGATCGGGCTGACCATGATCGAGGAGGCGGAGCGCACCGGGCAGCTGCGGCCAGGCGGCACGATCATCGAGCCGACCTCCGGCAACACCGGTCACGGCCTCGCGATGGTGGCCGCGATCAAGGGTTACAAGATGGTCTTTGTCATGCCGGACAAGATGTCGGCGGAGAAGATCAGCCTCCTGAAGGCTTACGGAGCCGATGTCGTGGTGTGCCCGACCAACGTCGAGCGCGAATCGCCGCAGTCCTATTACTCGGTCGCCGAACGCCTGGCCCGGGAGATCCCGGGCGCGTTTCAGCCCAACCAGTACTTCAACCCGCGCAACCCGGAGGCGCACTACAAGACAACAGGGCCGGAGATCTGGGACCAGACCGAGGGCAAGGTCGATGTGTTCGTGACCGGCATGGGCACGGGCGGGACCATCAGCGGAGTCGCGAAGTACCTCAAGGAGCGCAAGCCGTCGGTCCACATAGTCGGGGCCGATCCAGAGGGCTCGCTCTACTCCGGGCCCATCGCGCCCTACAAGGTGGAGGGGGTGGGCGAGGACTTCATGCCCGGGACGATGGACATCAAGCTGGTCGACCAGATCGTCCAGGTCACCGACAAGCAGTCGTTCGTCGCGGCGCGCCGGCTCGCGCGAGAGGAGGGCATCCTGGTCGGAGGGTCTTCCGGGCTCGCGCTCCACGCCGCGATGGAGGTCGCGCGCGAGCGCGAGGCGGGCCAGGTGATCGTGGTGCTGTTTCCCGACACGGGACGCAACTACCTGAGCAAGTTCTTCAGCGACGAGTGGATGCGGCAGAACGGCTACCTCGCGCGGTTGGGCGCGGTGCGCATTCGCGAGGTGCTCGCGGCGCATTCCAAGGAGCTGCCGCCGCTGGTCACGGTCGAGGCGGGAAAGTCGGTGGGCGAGGCGATCGACCTCATGCAGCGCTACGGCATCTCGCAGCTGCCGGTGGTCGAGGAGTCGAACGGGCAGGGCGTGGTCGGCGCGCTGCAGGAGCGCACGCTGCTCGACCGCGTGTATCGCGACCCGGCGGTCGTGACCACCGCTGTGTCGGCGGCGATGGACGCGCCGCTGAGTCAGGTGGCGGTGGATTCGTCGCTCGATGACGCGTTCGAGCCGCTGCTGCGCGGCGAGCAGGCGGTGCTCGTGATGGACGGGGGACAGCCGGTGGCGGTGATCACGCGGGCGGATCTGCTCGAGTTCGTTGCGCATCGAGGGCGGGCGTGATGCCGCTCCCTCTGGATCCTCCGGGCCCCATCCCCCGGCTTCGCCGGGTACTTCCCCATAAATGGGGAAGAGTTACCGCTTCATAAATGAGTTCGCCTCAGGACTGGGGGTTTTCCACTCGGGCGTTGCATGTCGGGCAGGGGCCTGATCCCGCTACCGGGGCGGTGGTGCAGCCCATCCACATGGCGACGACCTTTGCCCAGCAGGGCGTGGGCAAGCACAAGGGATTCGAGTATTCGCGGACGGGCAACCCGACGCGCAACGCCCTCGAGGAATGCCTGGCCGCGCTCGAAGACGCCAAACACTGCCTCGCTTTCTCGTCGGGGCTCGGCGCCGAGACGACGCTCATGCTGCAGCTCAACCCGGGCGACCACGTCGTCTACATGGAGGACGTGTATGGCGGGACGTTCCGCCTCTTCGACAAAGTCCTCAAGCGCTTCGGCATGACGTTCACGGCCGTCGATGCAGGCGATATCGACAGGGTCGAGTCGGCGATGACCGACAAGACGCGCATGGTGTGGTTGGAGTCTCCGACCAACCCGCTGCTCCGCGTGGTCGACATCGACGCCGTGAGCGAGGTGGCGCACAGCCGTGGCGCGATCGTGTGCGTCGACAACACCTTCGCGACGCCTTACCTGCAGCAGCCGCTGCACCTCGGCGCGGACGTCGTCGTGCACAGCTCGACCAAGTACATCGGCGGGCACAGCGACGTGGTTGGCGGCGCGATGATGACCAGCAACGACGAGCTGGAGAAGCAGCTGCGCTTCCACCAGAACGCCGTCGGCGCGGTGCCCTCTCCCTTTGACTGCTGGCTGCTGCTCCGCGGGGTGAAGACGCTGGCGCTGCGCGTCGAGCGGCAGAGCGCGAACGCCCTGGAGATCGCCGCGGCGCTCGCGCAGCACAAGGCGGTCAAGCGGGTCTTCTACCCCGGTCTCGACGCCCACTCCAACCACTCGGTGGCCGCCCGGCAGATGCGCCTGTTCGGCGGCATGGTCAGCTTCGAGGTCGCCGACGAGGCGACGGCGCTGCGCGCGCTGGAGCGGCTCAAGATCTTCGCCCTCGCCGAGTCACTCGGCGCGGTGGAATCGCTGGCCGAGCACCCCTCGCGGATGACCCACGCCTCGATCCCGCCTCATGAAAGGCAGCGGGCGGGGGTGGGGGACGGGCTGATCCGCCTCTCGGTCGGGGTGGAGGACGTCGCCGACCTGATCGCCGACCTGGAGTCAGCCCTGGCCTAGCGGACGGGCGCGTCATCTAATGTGGTGACCGAAATGTCGGTCGCCGCCCCTCAACCGCTGCTCGATCCGCAACCCGAGAGCGTCCCTCCCAGCGTCACCGTCGTGGTGGCCGCGCGCGATGAAGAGCAATTCATCGAGGCGTGCGTCGGCTCGCTGCTCGAGATGGAGGACCCGCCCGGCGGCTTCGAGCTGATCGTCGCCGAGGGCGGAAGCGACGACCAGACGCGGCCGCTCCTTGACCGCCTGGCGGCCAACAACCCGCGGCTGAAGGTGGTGGCCAACGAAAGCATCATTGCGCCTGCGGCCTGGAATGTGGCCATCCGGCAAGCTCGCGGACGGTACATCGCAATCATGGGCGCGCACGCGCGCTACCCCAAGGACTATTTGGTCCGGTGTTTCGAGATCGCGGAGCGCGTCCACGCCGACAACGTGGGGGGTCCCGCGATCGCGGAGGCGGACGGCTATCTACAGCGTTCGAACGCCGCGTCCCACCACAGCCCGTTCTCCGTGGGCGGAGCGAGCTGGCACTCGCTCGACTACGAGGGCAAGGCGCGCACCGTGTTCGGTGGGTTTTATCGGCGCGACGTGTTCGACCGGATCGGCTTCTTCGATGAAGAGCTGGTCCGCGACTCCGACGCCGAGTTCAACTTCCGCCTGGAGCGGTCGGGCGGCACGATCTGGCAATCCCCGCTGATCCGCAGCTGGTACAAGCCGCGGTCGACTCTGGGCGCCCTGTTCCGACAGTACAGGCAGTACGGGTACTGGAAGGTGAGGATCGTGCAGAAGCACGGCCGGACGCCCGCGATCCGGCAGTACGTCCCCGCGACGTTCGTCAGTGCTCTGGTGGTCCTGGTCGCGGTGGCCGCGATGAGTAGCGCCATCTCGTTCGGATCACCTTTCGCGACGCTCGCCCGCACGGCGCTGCTCGTTGGGGCGGTTACCTACGCCGCGGTGCTTGGGATCGCGTCGGTAACCACGGCAGCGCGGTATGGCTGGGACTTGTTGCCGATCCTGCCGGTCACGTTCGCCAGCTATCACTTCGGCTACGGGATCGGATTCTTGAACGGCCTCTACGACTTCGTGCTGCGCAAGCGGACTGCGCCGCGTCGCGCCATGGCGGAGCTGACCCGCTAGGCGGGGCGAGCTCCGATTGCCAGGTAGGTGGCGCCCGCGCGCCGGACGGCATCCGGGGCGACCGAACCCCGTCCATCGAGGACCGCGGCGAGTCGCTTGAATTTTTTCCAATCGATGTCGTGGAAGTCCTTGTGCCACGCCTGGACGACGACGGCGTCGACGTCATAGGCGCTGTCAGAGTCGAGGTCGACGATCTCGGCCTCGAGGCTTTCCAGCTCGGCGGCGGTGAAGTGGGGGTCGTGCACGAGGACGGTCGCCCCGCTTTCGTGCAGGAGCTCGACGACCGGAAAGACGGTCGAGAACGCGAGCTCCTTGACGTCCTCCCGGTAGCTCGCGCCGAGCACGAGCACGCGGCGCGATTCCAGCCCACCCAGAAGTCTCGCGAGCTGCTGGACGCCGACCTTGGCCATGCGGTCGTTGGTCTGCCTTGCGTCCCTGACCAGGCTCAGCTCGGCGTCGGTCGCGTCGCCGAGAAGGAAGTGCGGGTAGACGGGGATGCAGTGGCCGCCCACCCCCAGGCTTGGCCGGTGAATGTGCGAATACGGCTGCGAGTTGGCGGCCCGGAAGGCATCGCTGACGTTGACCTCGCGCGTGGCTGCGTACAGCGCGAGCTGGTTGGCGAGCGCGATGTTGACGTCGCGGTACGTGGTTTCGGCGAGCTTGGCAAACTCGGCCGTCTCCGCGTTCTCGACCGGCCAAACCTCGGCGTCGAGCACGGAGCGATAGAAGTCCACCGCCCTCCGGGTGCTCTCGGCATCGATGCCGCCGACGATCTTGGGGTACTTGCGAAGGTCCTCGAAGATCCTTCCGGCGTAAAGCCGCTCGGGGCTGAAAGCCAGGAAGAAGTCCCCTTGATGCAGCCCCGATTCCCTCTCCAGCATTGGCTTCAGGCGGAGGCGGGTGGTGCCCACCGGGAGGGTCGTCTCGTAGACGACGAGCGAGGCCTTCCTCAGGCCGCGCGCCACCGCGCGGGTGGCGGAGTCGATGTTGTGATATTCAATCGTCCGCTCGACGTCAACCATCAGGGGGACGATGACGACGACGACGTCTGCCTTCTCGACGGCTGACGTGGTGTCGGTGGTGGCCTTCAGCCGGCCCTGGTCCACCGCGCTCCGCACCGCTTCCGCCAGACCGGCCTCTTCTCGAATGTGCGAGCGGCCCGCGTTGATCGATTCAACCACGGCCGGAATCACATCGCAACCGATGACGTCCAGCCCCTTGGCGGCGAACTGCGCGGCAAGGGGCAAGCCGATCTTGCCCAGTCCGACGACCGCAACGGTGGTCATCCCGGAATCTGCAAGGTTGGAGCCGACCTCTCCAGCATCCGCGCCGAGTAGACCAGACCGATTGCCAGCCAGAGGTACGGCTCTTCGATCAGGCGGCCTTCGAGCTGGCTGAAGAGAACGATCGGCACGATCAGGAACGCCGGTGTGACGACCAAGTCCCGCCACTCGGTGCGGCGAGTCAGGGAGCGAGTGACCTCCCAGCCAAGAAGGACCAAGAACGCGAGCAGAAGACCAGCGCCAGTAGCGCCCTGCTCCGCCAGGATCGTGATCGTCGACGTGTGCGAGAGAGTCACCACCGGCTGGCCGGGCGGCAAGAAGCTGCGGTACTCAGTCAGCAACGAGTGCTGGAATCCGCCGTAGCCGATTCCGAAAACGGGATGGTCCTTGAACATCTGCCATCCCGCCCGGATGAGATATGTGCGGACCGAATCGAGCTGCAAGGCTTCGGTGGCGCCAGATGACTGAGCGGGCTGGGCAGCGTACTGGGTGGTGCCGGTGATCGTCTGGAGGACCACCACGGAGCGGTCCCTCGTCGCGGGGTTGACCAGGATCGCGGCGGCAAAGATCGCCAGCGTCGCGACCGACAGCAGTGCCGCCCGGCGACGTGAAGCGCCGAGGATCACCGCCATCACGATCGAGAGCGGAAAAAACAGGTATGCCGACTTCGAGAACGTCAAGGGGAGCACGGCGGCTCCGACGAGAGCGACGCAGATCACCAGCCATCGTTTCTGACGCCGCCCCGCGAACAGCAGAATGGCCGCGCTCACACCAAGCGTGAGGAAGCGGGCGAGGATGTTGGGGTCGCCGAAGGTCGCGTTGACCCGGTGCAGCGGGGTTGTCACGTCGGGCCTCCAGATGGACAGATGGGCGTAGTAGAGGAACGCGGAGAGGAGCGCGATGGCCAGCGCCGAAATCAGGAACGCCAACCAGGCTTTGTCGAGCTGCCGTTCACCTCTGGCCAGGTTGATGACAAGCACGGCCATCAACGGATAGGCCGCCACGTCGAGCAACGGGTTGAACGAGCCAGGTGCGCGCGTGAACAACCAGCCGGCCACGGAGATGGCGATGAAGAGCACGAGCGGAATCACGCTCCTGCTGAGAGGCGCGACCAGCTTTCGCTCGCCAATCACAACGAGGTATGCGAAGGCGACGCCGACCACGATCAGCACGATCCGCGCCAGCTGAAGGCGCAAGACTTGTGAGGTGAATTCGAGCGGAAGGCACAGGATGAAAACAGGCAGTCCCCAGCGCATCACGAGCTCGGCGACCTGCGTCAGCGCGCGCGGTGCCCGGCGATCGGTGGTCGAAAGAACCGGTGGCACCGCGTGCAGACTTTGGGATCCGCTGCGGTCCGCGGTCACGGCTACATGGTATGGGAACTCTTCTCGAGTGAAGGCCGCGCGCCGAGGGCTGCATAGAACAAAGCAAGACACAGCCACAGGTATGGCTCTTCGAGGAACCTGCCCTCGAACTGGCTGTACAGAATGATCGGCACGATCAGGACGGCCGGCAAGACCGCCCAGGTCCGAAGCCTCGCGGTGAAAGCTTCGCGGCCGAGTTGAACCAGGAAGATCAGCAGCAGCGCTATTCCGATCACGCCTTGCTCCGCCGCGATCGTGACGAACGCCGTGTGAGAGGCGATGTCGGGATTGGGCAGATCGGGCGGGATCAACCGCCGGTACGTTGTGCTCAGCGCATGCTGGAAGCCGCCGAAGCCGATGCCAGCCACGGGATGATCGGCGAACATCCTGGCTCCCGCCTCGACCAGGTAGCGCCGGTTGTCCGCCAACGCGAAGGTGTCACCTCCCGGTTCCGGGCCCGGAGTCGAGATGTTCGCGGCCGTTCCGGTGACCGCGCTGACCAGGGTTGATGTGGCATCGATAGCCCGCTGCCGGGTCACGGGGTTGATCGCTGTGGACAGGACGAAGATCGCCAGGATGCACGCCGCAAACGCGAACGCACGCCGGCGGTCAGCTATCACCGCCACCGCGATGACCAGCGAAGCCACGAACAGGGCCAGACCAGATCGCGAGTAGGTCATCGGGACAACCACCGCACACGCCGCAGCGCTTGCCGCGCACAGCCACAGCGGACCACGACGTGTGGCGAACAGGACCACGCCGACCACGGCCGAAAGCGTGAGAAACCTTGCGGTGATGTTCGGATCGGCGAATGTGATGTTGAGCCGGTTGGCCACGACTGGATTCGGAGTCCAGATGGTGTGACCCGTGACGTAGAGGAGGAATCCAAGCACGGCGACGAGAAGTCCGGACACGAGGAATGCGATCCAGGCCCGGCGGCTGTCCTCGTTGGTCCTGACGAGCGTCATGATCGCGATCCCGAACAGCGGGTAGAGCGTCAGGTCGGCCACCTGCTTCAGGGAACCAGGCGGATGGACTGGGAGCCAGCTGAGCACAGACGCGCACACAAAGCACGCGAGCCAGAGCGCGCTTGCCTGGCGCGGTAGGGCGAGGGTCCGGCGTCGCGTCACGACCAGATACGCAAGCGCGAGTCCCACCGCTGCCATCACCCAGCGCACCGCCGGCTGGCGCAGGTACGTCGCCGTGAACTCGAGCGGCAGGGTCAGGATGATGAGCGCTGGGCCGTAGGAGGCGAGAAGCTCCGCGGTGCGAGTCAGCGCCGATGCCGGTTCCGCGGAGGGGCGCTCCGCCGCGCCAGCTAGACTCGGGACGGCCATGACGTTTCGACCCCTGTCGGCATAAGGCCGGCTGACGTTCTGTCAAAGGTGTCGGAGGGTCGCCCGAACAGAGGGCTGGTCAACTCCGCGTCGCTGACGCTCGCCACTCGCATCGTCGCTTTTGGTTTCTCAGGCATCACAAACATCGTTCTGGCGAGGAGCCTGGGTCCAGAAGGCCGCGGCGTCTACGCGGTGGCGGTGATGGCCACGGCCATCATCTCCCTCCTTGCTCAGCTCGGCGTCGGCCCGTCCAACGTCTACCACCTGAGCAAGAAGCTGATCGACCTGGACGAGCTCATAGGTCACTCGACCTCCCTGGCCCTCGTATTAGGAACGTTGTGCTTCGCAGTTGTCTTCGGCTTCGTGACGCTTACAGGCTCGAGCCAGGTGCTTGGGGTGGGATCCATGTACGTCGTGGTGGCGAGCGCGGCGGTTCCTTTCATGCTCCTGACGGCCTTCATGCAAAGCCTTTTGCAGGGAGGCCAGCGATTCGTTCATTTCAACGGCGTGCTGTTGGTCCAGTACGCCGCGCCCACCGTCTTCCTCGTGCTCGCATTGCTCGTCTTCCGCGATCGAACCCTTGGCGCCGTCACCGCGCCACCGCCGCCCTGACCGTCGCGCCCCTATCGCGCTTCTCACTGCGGATGCGCCGCTCCACCATCCGGTCGCTGCTGCGATTTGGCTCGATCAGCTACCTGGGTAACGTGACCTCGTATGTGAACTATCGGTTTGACGTTTTGATCGTCAACCTCTTCGCGGGCGCCCGCCAGGTCGGCCTCTACTCCGTCGGCACCTCGCTGGCCGAGATCGTCTGGTTCATCACCAACGCCGCGTCGATCGTCCTGGCGCCGCGGGTGGCCGCGGCGAAACCGGATGAAGCGGATCGCACCACCGAGGCCGTCGCCCGTGTGGTTGGGCTGCTCACGCTGCTGGCCGCGCTCGGACTCGCGGTGACGGCTCCATTCCTGGTCGTTCTCTTTTTCGGTGCGGACTTCGCCGAGAGCACATGGGCGGTATGGCTGCTTCTGCCAGGCATCGTGACCTTTTCGGTGAGCCGCATCCTGTCGATGTACCTGCTCGGCCGCAACAAGCTGAAGATCGACCTCCTGGCGGCGACGGTCGGCCTCGTCATCACGCTGGCGCTCGACTTCCTGCTGATTCCGCTCTATGGGTTCAGGGGCGCGGCGGTGGCTTCTTCGATCGCCTACACGTCGGCGATGCTTGTCAACCTGGTGTGGGTGGTTCGCCATTCGACGATGACCCCGAAGGGACTCCTCATCGCCCGACCGGCGGATCTACGGATGCTCTGGACACGCCTCCGCGAAGCAGGAACCGGTCGCTCTAACGTCCCCTCCATCCGATGACCGTGCCGAAAGTCCCGGCGAGGATCTGGAGGTCGAGCCGGAACGATCGGTTCTTGATGTAGAACAGGTCGTACTCCAGCTTGCGGGCCATGTCCTCCGTCGTGCTCGCGTAACCGCTTTTTATCTGCGCCCAACCAGTGAGCCCTGGCTTGATCAGAAGCCGGGACCTGAAATGGGGGATCTTTGCTTCCAGGTCACGCTCGAACTCGGGCCTTTCAGGACGCGGGCCGATGAAGCTCATGTCGCCGCGCACGATGTTCAGGAGCTGCGGAAACTCGTCCAGGCGGGTCGCCCTCAAGAGTCGTCCGACGCGAGTGACGCGGGGGTCGCCGCGAGAGGTGAACTGCGCTCCCGATGCTTCGGCATTTGCCGCCATGGTGCGCAGCTTGAGGAGATCGAATTCGCGCCCGTTTTCGCCGATCCTTCGCTGGACAAGAAAAACCGGGCCGCGCGATTCGAGCTTGATGGCAAGTGCGACGAGAGGGAGAAGGATCGCGAATGGAACGCTGATCGAGAACGCGAGAAGAAGGTCGAAAATCCGCCTCGCGGCGGCGTAGGGCCGTCTCCAGACATCGCTATCGGGCAGCTCGAGGTACCAGTGGACGTCGATCGTGTCGATCGGTACGCGGCCCATGTAGGTCTCCACGACGCTGCCCGCTGACACGAGGCGCACCCCCCGGTTCAAGCACTCCTCGACCAGGCCCGGCACCAAACGGAGCTCGTTGTTGGAAACGACCACCTCCTGGGCGTGTGACTGGCCGAGCAGCTCCGTGACCTGGTCGACCAGCCGCACCGTATCGCCGCGGCTCTTGGTCGGGACGACCACCGTTCCGACAACCCGATATTCAAAGCGCGCGGCCCGCAAGGCGGCCACGACATCGGTGCTGAGATCGGCGTCCGAGACGACGATGACCTCTGTCGCCAGCGACTCATGCAGGAGCACGCGAGCCACGGTAGTCCGCATCAGGATCAGCGCCGCTGCCCCGATAGCAAGAGCTCCGAGGATGACCGGGCGTGTGAGCACATACGGATGGATGAAGAAGACGAGCACGGTGAGCAAGGACGTGATCGGCGAGGCCTTGACCACGGCGACGGCGCTTTCCACCCGGCTGCTGGGGATCTGGGATGCATAGCCATCCGTAACCACGAGGGAGAGCACCCACAGCGCCCCGAAGATCAGCGGGTCGAAGAACTCGAGTGGATGGACGTTCGGGCGATGGATCAAGACATATGCGACCAGGGACGCCAGGGCTCCGATGGCGAAATCGGCGATGGCGAGGATCACTCGGCGTTCGCGCAGGCTCAGCGCGAACCTGCGCCGAGTCGCGACAGCAGGCGCGACCTCCAGGCGTGCGCGGCTTTCGGGCGCCGACTGCGCTTCCAGGGCGCTCACGACAGCTTCAGGCGCCGAGGAAGATGCGTCGAATCTGGGTACAAGTCAGGTCTCCACCATTAGATTAGGCTGGAAGCCTACTCATGACGCCCGGCATCGTCCGCCGAAGTTTTACGCATCTTGTCACCGGATCGCTCAAGTACGGACCGATCTTCGCCGGCGAGGTGCTTCTCTTCTGGCTCATCCTCATCGCGGTCGACTCGAGCGGTTACGGGTCTGTGATGCCTGCCTCGCCGACCGACTGGTACCCGTTCATCTCCCTTCTCATGGTCGCTCTGGCCATGGGGGCGGGTGAGGCGCGGTTCCATCTCTATCGGCGTGTCTGGA